>JGI24159J19872_10001050_pt1 | contig 28940 bp, 25 predicted proteins | sample Ectturendosymbi4_FD_19872 | JGI IMG/M metagenome (IMG submission 19872)
TCACAATTCGCAAGGCGCCGTTGATGGCGGGGTCGATGAGGCGGGTATGAGCACTGCGGCACCAGACAAGCGCGCAGTACTCTGTGGTTGAATGGACCATGGCTAGGGTGGCTATTCGCAGTTGTTGCTCCAGCATCCCAGCCTGGAGCCAGCAAGCCGCCTCAGGAGCGCGAAGCGTGATGTCAGTTTCTTGCGAAGTGACTCAAGGTGTCGGCGATACGTGAGCGACCTGTCCAACGTTACTCCGAGGTATTTGGGCTCAGAGCAGAAGGGCAGAGTTTCGTTGTTGTATTTGACTTTAAGCTCACATTTAGCTTCCTTGTTTTTAAGATGGAAGGGTGCCGACACCGTTTTTGTAGTGCTGAGCTTTAGCTTCCAAGTCTGGAGGTATTCACCTACAGTTGCCATGTCCTTGGTAAGCACCCCTTCCAATGCCTGCCAGTCTACACCAGCATGCATGATTACTTGGTCGTCAGCATATGCATACTTTCTGGAGACGGTGGTTGGCAGGTCAGAGATGTAGGTGTTGAAGAGAAGGGACGCCATGACAGATCCCTGTGGGACGCCGATCTTGAGGCGCCATCATGTGCTTATTGATAAATATATTTTTGATATCTTCCTCAGCTTTTTTGTCAAAAGAAGTTTTAGAAGCGTGGGTGTCTGAAGGGGGTGTGGGGCAAGGGCCCCCTAGGATTTTGAAATTTGACATTTTTTCCATCAACCTTTTTCCCAAAAAATTTGTTTTCTAAGTTTCGAGTGGTCAAAATGTAATTTTGCCACTTCTGTTCCCCCCTGCAAAATATTTATGGCCCAAACCTGGAAAAAAATACTTTCGGCGCCCATATTTAGGGGTACATGCCCATGTATCCAAATGCTGAAGGGGTACATGGCCACAGAAAGTTTGGGAACGCCGGTCCTATGACAACGTTGCAAAGCATAGTGCCCTCCACCTTTTGGGAGTTGATCTTCGTTTGGCGTCCGCACGTTGTATTCTTCGCTTCGCCCACAGTCCACTGAACATCAATAAAAAATCTTATCGCATCTGCGTTAATATCGAAACTGAATTTCATCTTTTCCTTTGCTGTAACTTCCATGATACGGCACGCGCGATACTATGTAACAAGGTCTATAATATTTAAACCAATAACAAATTAGCTGAACACTTTTGATTGTTTGAGTAACGTTGAATTGCTGCGTCTATTCCTATTTGGTCTGTCTGATGCACCAATAGAAATCTCGATGGCTCTTTTGCGCCGTAGATGAGTTGCTCAAATCTTGTGATAGATTTTGACTGCATCCTTGTAACATTATGCATCATTTACGTGTGATTCGTGCTGTCTTGTATCATTTTGCTTATATTAGCTAGCTCATCGTGACACCACAAGATTGCGTTAATCAGGCTAAAGCCTTTCGCAAAATTGTCGTTAAATAAATAAATATATCACCTTACTTGCTTTTCTGCACTGATGCAAACTTCTAGTCTATCGCGATTGCAAGCCGTTGCTTGGCAAGCCAAAATACGGTCAAGTTTTGGAATCCGACTGATTCCAATTTGGCAGTTGATATGTAAAAACAGTAGCTCACCAACACTTCCCGATGGTAGTTTATAATGATTCTCGCAACATTCTTGCAGAAGTAAACATTGACTAAAAAGCAACAGTGACTTGAACTTGTTTGAAGAAACAGAATGTTGCGGGCGTAAGAAGTACTTGTGAAAAGAACGGAGGATCACTTACTGCAACGTAAAAGAAGTTGAAAAACATAACAGTTGAAAGGTAAACGAAATGCGCTGCAGACGAGGTACAAAAGAAAAGCGAAATAAAACGCGCGCGCTTGGGCAAATTTAGCGATGTCAAAACAACATAACGACGTTACGCTGTCCTTTCTTCGATCACAGCCATATTTTCACCGCAGTAATCGAGAAACGCTTGCCAGTGCTGATCCTGCAAAACAGCGCAGCTGCGATAAATCGATGACCGAACTCAATGAATGCGTTCGCAGGCAAGAGGTGAAAAGGAGGGATGCCCCGGATGTTGAAAACTTTAATATATACCTTGATTTTTAAGTTGTTTACACGTGTGATCGTTGGGCTGCAGACCTCGAAATATGGCTACCTTCCCAAAGAGACCAGCGGAGTCACAGTTGCTGACTCCGACTCCAATATTGCTTTAACGCTTATGGCCATCGCCGAATCTGAAAAAGTTGAAAACTTCATGTTCGACTAACTGTTGTCGATCAGTGTTGCCAATACCAAAGTGCTTGGTATACAAATTTTTGATTCGGTATACTGTATATGAAAATGTTGGTATATTTTTGTTGGATGGTTTACTTGGGACTTTGAACCAAATCATTCGTTACATTGCAAAGCGTCCACAGAGAAACCACAGTGGTGTTGAAGGCATATACCAGGGGTGGCGAAACCGCGGCTCTTTGAGCTTTCCGAAAAATTATGTTTGCTTTTAATTTTTTATTACTGTTGCAAAACGTAGAAATATTGTGAAAAGGTACCGTGGTAGCTAGCGTGCCGTGCAGTATTACTTCGGCAAGTCGTTACAAAAATTATGATGTCACAGAAGCGTAGATTGCAAATAAATTTGTGTTTTCAGATTTTTTGGGTTGCGACTGTTTGTAACTTGGTTTTTACGATATGCGGCTCGTACGCAGAGCAGATCTGACCACCCCTGGCATCTACTGTAGTAAAAGACCAGCGAGTTTGCTTAACATGGGTGTGAGCGTGCACTTTGGGTAAGTGGAGAACGAGACTGGTAGATGGTTGGAAAGCTGCGTTTGGGAGCGGCATAAGATTTAAAGAGTTGCTGATAGAACTTGCATGGCTTCCAAAGCAAGATTCTGCTGGTGCTGTGTATTCCTTCTGCAACCTGTGCAAAAAGAAAATTGCTGACCGCAGCTCACATGATGAACCGGTGGACCACACAAGAAACCAAAATTCAGCTGCAGGTTTTCGAAGGTTGAATTTTCCAGTGTCTAATAGATCTGTCACTGATGAAGTGAAACAGAAATTGAGCTTGCAGCTTAAACTCTATTATGCCGCTGCTCAACAGCAACTGTTGATCATCTATGGTGAAGTATTCAAAAAGCGTGCAAAAGCAGCACAATATTATAAGTTTTCTTTTGTTGCAGATAATTTTGTATATTTTTAGACTAGATTAGGCATATCCGTTGCGAGAAGAGCTGGCAACCCCGCTGTCGATCTGAAATGGTCATTGCAAACATTCGTCTCCGCCGTGATACGATGTGTTCTATACAAAACACAGTTACAAAAAATTTGGCATGTTCTGCGCTAGACCCTCCATGCCTGAGCTGCTTATATCCGATGATGTTTTACACTACCTCAAGAAGTTAATTTTTTGACAGATCACACATATATGATTTTCCAATGTGCACGTCAACATGAAAGCAGGTATGTGAGGTGTAAGTGTTGTAAGGGAAGGTATGTTGTACTCAAAGCGAGCAAGTTTGCACAAATTATGTTAACAATGTTTAGCATGTAATACTTTTTTTCATTTGCGCACAAATACCAGTAAACCAGTGATGTAGTCCAGACCTAAACTTCGAGACCGAGACCTGGTCAAAACTTAGAGACCGAGACTTCATCAAAAAATCCTAGACTTGAAAATTTGTGGATTGTGCGACAATTTTCTTAAAATTTACCCAAAAATGTCATTACCACTTCGAAGTTTATTTTTTCGAATTTCTGGCATTTTTCCTATCTGCTTTGGTTGTTTCTTATCTGCAAATACAGCAGAGAAAAAACACGTTAAATTACATAAGTTTTCCTAAGCCATATCGCTGCATCATTCAATGTATCATGGCGATAGGCTTGTGACCGAGACCTGAAACCTTCAAGACCGAGACTCGCAAAACTGGGTGTCGAGACTCCATCACTGCAGATAACAACTGCAGGGAAAAATCTGGATCAGGCAGGATCGCTTGTCTGAAACTGTCAAAGCAAGTCTCGCAGCAGCCGCTGAGGCGACCGACCGCATTGACTAGCACCAAGACCACTACCACACTCTACCTTCTTCAAGACCAGCGGGTTCCCGACCACGATCAGCAGGGCCCGGGCCCGAGTTATCGCGACGTTGAAGCGTTTCGGGTTCGCGACGAAGCCGAGCGCGGATCGCACGCAGCAGCGGTCGTCGTCGATCTCGGTCGGGTCACGTGATCGCACGGTTGAGATGATGATCACCTTTCTCTCCTGGCCCTGGAACTCTTCCACTGAGCCCACCTGCGCACAGTGGAACGAAAATAACCAGTGGACGGCGGTGGCGTCGTGCACACGACAGCCTGTCACCCTAATCTTCGAGCGAAAAAGTTTTGCGCATCGTTTTTCGATGTCTTCACCATCACGGGCGGACGAAGCTGGGCGTTTGTGGCGAACGCTTTTCCGGCAACTGCAGCGCAAAAAAATACACATTAACTTTCATCTCCTCTTCATTCACTCGAACTACCCAGGAGTGCACGGCATTTTCACTATAGCACGTTGGCCGACAGTATTGCAAGAGCCCATCATGAGCGCCGATATAATTTGCCATTTACAAACCATCTCTTCGCCGGTGAGCGTGTCCGTACCGCTAAGGGGTGAAGATTGTAAGCGTGAAGAGGCCGGAATTTTCTATCTAGGATCATGGGCATCGGAAGTGGGGCACCCCCAGTGGATTTTGAAATTCGATTCAGTATCTATCATTTACCTTTTTACTAGAAAAAATGTTCTTCTCTTTGAAATTTCACCACTGTTGACCCCCCCCTGGAAAAATCCACTGTTGGCCCCCACCTGGAAAATATCCTTCCGACGTCCATGTCTGGAATCCATTTGGAACAATCTTTTGTCGACCAGCTTATCAGCGTGGTCGGTTGATAAGGCGCGAACTGGCATGACCCTGCAAATCCAAATTTGCCGAGAGCGCTTGGAGAGGAAAGTGAATCACTGTTTCGGATTTTCTCGGAAGCGTTCGGAAAACACGATCAATAACGTCTGCAGGTTTTACCTTCAGCGGCTCGACGCGCAAGGCCTGCAGCATCATTCGAATCTTCTTCACTTGCTTCTTGTACGGCGATATGATGCCGATGTCGTTGGCAGTGACCAGATCGTCTCTGAGCAACACTTTGACGTATTGCACGACCTGGATGACCTCGGCCGCGTTGAAAAACGACGGCGAGTCGGGTTCTCGAAGTTCCTTGCCCTGCGGCCGAAACACAGTTCAGTCAAACATGGGCCCGTAGCCACGGGGGGATTCGGGGCAGGGCCCCCCAAATTGTGTTGCATCCAGAAAAATTTGTTATAAAGATATAAGAAAAACAAAAAAATTTACCCCCTAAAATGTATTCTGTCCCCCAAGCCTTAAAACCTTGCTACGGGCCTGATCAAATATCTTCCCTAGATCCTCGTGAACACAACAACAGGCATGGGCGTCGGAAGGGGGCAAGGGAGGGTCAACTCTCCCCCTGGATTTTGAAAAATGATATGTTGATATTAATAACTTTTAGTAGATGTTTTTATCTCAGTTTCAGATGTGGTAAAATATAATTTCACCACTGTTGCCTCCCTGGAAAAAATCCTTAAATCCTATCCTTCCTTACGATCCTTACCCACTGCAACAGGTTTATGAACAAATATGGTTTTGCATTGCTTTGATTCAAAAACAAAAACCTTCGCTGGATGTGAAAAGCACCATTTAATAAAAGTACAACTAAAATATAAGATTCGCCCTCTGTTTTGTCGATGGTAACATCGAGCTCCAATCGGCGCATAGATGCTTTCTTGTAGACAAGCTGCACCTTCACTGTATGGAATATCACCGGGAATTGCGGCGCTGGCAAAGATTTCCACTGACACAGTCCTTCTCGCAGTTCCGCAGGTGCACAACACTATGAAACAAACAAAACTGATGTTGTCAGTGCTACCAGCGACCTTTCAACCGTTGTTAGTGCTACCAGCGACCTTTTGAACCGTTGTTAGTGCTACCAGCGACCTTTTGAACCGTTGTTAGTGCTACCAGCGACCTTTGTACCGTTAGGGTTACCAGCGACCTTTGAACCGTTAGAGCGAAGAAACGGACGCATCTGGCTCTGGTCGAGCGTGTTTTATTTTCTGCTGAAAATGACATCCTCGACCGCAGACTTAAGTTTGCTTTCACAAAAGCGCTTTTCAAAAGATCGGCTGTGTAGTGCAGGGTATTTTCACCTGGTGCCGCGCCCCACTTGTATCCGTGGATCGGTCACGAATCAAGCAGAGCCGGTACAAGCGCTGTGGTCATTTTCAACAAGACGTACTTAACTGAGAACTATCCACTTGTTTATCGTTCTGTGTCGGTGCAGAGAGAGAGCTTAAGCAAAACGCGTTTTTAAAGATGAAGATAGCACCGCTGCGTTTTGCCAAAATCACACGATTATGAGCTGCTTGACTCTGAAAGCTGCCGATGTGACCGCGGGTCGCGCCCACCTTCAGCTCGTCGTCATAGAACAACTGCGACGGTAGAGATATAATGGCCGGGTGCGAACGGTAGTTGCTGACCAGCTTCGTCACCTGTAACAACAAACGAATGCTGGAACGCGTGAGAAAAAGACTCACTCAGCAAATCTGTTCAAGCTGGCTGCTTCACGACAGGCCCGTCGCCAGCCCAGGTCTATTGGGGCACTCTTAACCTGTTCCGGAGGGGGCACTTACGTTTGAATAAGTGCGAAGGACGTGAAACACTTTCTTGCGTTTTTTTTTTAATAAGCCGAGCGACGTTTCAGAAAACTCATTATTTTAGTGGAAAAACACAGGCTACCAATCGCACTGCTGCGCTGCTGAAGCCAGGCGAAGTTTCGATAGTTTTTATTCCATTTGCTGCAATGGATTATACTGACATCCACAAAGTCAAGTAACAGGTAGTTGGTTTATTCAAGCATTTTCATACTCAAATCACGAAACAACTGAAATGCAATAAAAAGAAAAAAAGAACAAAAAGCAAAGAGCAGAAAAATTAACTGCACGAAACAAACGTGGACGTGGGGATTCTGCAAATTGGTGTAAACTTTAAAAATACAGAAGTTTGGCGAAAAACCTTACGGGTCAACTACGCCACTCATTTTTTACCGCATGTTACAATTGAACTGGCAGTTGTTGTCGCAGAAACTCCGTTGAAGCTTTAAAATTGACGTAAAACACACATATTTTACAACTGTTGCCTACACAAATTTACGAACTGTCTGCAACACAGAAAAGATTTGGTCAACGTGTTGCAACTGACGAAAGCAAGCTTTCTTTTGCAGGCTGACCCACGCTGTTGAGAAATGAAGGGAAACCAAATGAATGCTACTTTAACATCGGTCGCAACAGTGCTTGGCTTTTACGATCAACTAGCGAATCTAAAAAGTTAAAGACGTTCCATCAACTGGTTTGGATTTTTGTCTCTAAAGTTTGTCACATTATAACCTAGTCGATGCAGCCTTGTCATAAAATTCTTCTTCGAAGTGCTACTAAATGTTGCGATTTTTTGTTGCCACATTTAAAAAAAACGGTCAACTGCATTAAATGGCGCTTATAGACTGAGTCCGTTTAAAGGGAAGCGACTGAAGATACAGTGGTGGCTGGGTTTAGGGCCTAGGCGAAGTATCCCAAAAAACAACTGACAAACTTCGCGATCAAACGAAGCACGGTGGGAGCAGCGAGAATTTGTGAAGCTGCTCTGTTAAAATTCCTTTAAGCATCTAAAAACATAAAGTAAAGGGGGGGTCTGCGACAGAACCTACTGGATCTTTCAAAAATAGCTCTTGCCGCTATTTTCTGTATTTTTTCGTTAGGTCCTTTTCAAAAACCGGTTGAATCTTAATCTGTACCACACCCTCGCTGCGAATTCCGTCCAATAACCCAGTTGCGAATATCCTTGATCATTTCTTGTGGTACCCTGTATTTGGCTGGATCAGATCCGGTTCTAAACCAAAACCCGGAACATGCAAATGACAGAGAGTACCTTCAACAGCCGCACGACTCCGCCAGCGATTGTGACACACAATGCACTTTATAGGGTATGTTGTCTGACAGCCAAATGAAGAGAACAAAATTATAAGAGATCCTAGAGACACTAATCTTAACTTTGTGTAAGCAACTGATCGCAAACAAATTCACTCGTACTCTAAATAAAAAAACAAGCATTATATGAAAAAGAATGTAAACCAAACGTTCCCACGACACTTTCCGTAAACCACACATCGTAAGGAGGCTGAACTCTTTTCAACAAGAAAAAAACTCACCAATTCGGGGTTAAAACCTTCCCTGAACTGCTGGTCGTCTCTTAGGTAAGGTGGGAGTGACATCAGACGCTCCAGCAGCGATACATTCAAACCAAAGTGAATTGCGTAAGAGGACTTGAGCATAGGCCCGAGTTGCTTGGGGTCTCCAGCTAAAACTATCTGAAAGAATACCAGAACTAGCATGTCATATTAGAAAAAAAATATTTGAGATTTCAAAGCGAGCCCGGGCAAGAGTCAGACCGCTAAGCTGCCCAGTCATCAGAGGGCCGCACTTCGCATCCCGACATAGTGCTAAGGTGTGGCGTGGCCAATGCATGGGGTCCAGGTCCAGCTGGAAAAGTATTCCCAACTTGCTTATCGACCCCCCATGCTCGCACTGGTTATTTTGCATTGCTGAAATACTCACTCTGCTCTTTCACAGTGATTTTGATCTAAGCTGGAACCCTGTCTGTCGTCACCGATCCGGGCCAAGTGGACCTGGGAATAATAATGGATAGAGAGCGTATTCCAGTTTTCCCAAAGCTACCGAATTGCAGTCCCACCAACATTTGTAGTCTAGCGTTACGTTCGAGGCGCAACTTGGTGACTAAACAGTAACATTTTTATGCTGCTTTGTCTATTCGCTGTCCGTTCTTCGACTCGGTGTTTCTAAATACATCGATTCGAATTCAGCCTTTCAACGTGTTATACAAACGACTGTTTATATGTTGTGCTTCGGGTTTGTTGATGTTTTGCATGTTATTCCTCAATTAGCCATCAGCACCGGATAGAACTGGTACTTTACTCGCACTTCATACGTCATTAATTGTTACAAAATAATGTAACTTACGACGACATAACTGTATATAAACGCAAAATGACAATAGCCTACACTTTAATTGGCAAGCTTAAAAAACACGAAAATTTTTAAAGATCAACGTATTTCCAGCGCAAAAAAAAAAATTATTTGACATTATGTTTGAGGATCTACACCCCAATTTTATTGCCAAGTATAAAGAATTCGTCGAAGAAAATCACTAGATACCGTTTTTATTTTGCATGCTTCTTTGTTACTGGCCATTTGACAATGTTCAATCTACTAGAAGATGATAAAAAGCTCTTTTGCCTTTATCTCGAAGAGTGCAATAGTTCTACAAAAAATTTACACATATCCTCAGGCAATTTGGCCAATTTGACCTTTACTCATACTTACATCGCACTTTATTAAAACCACCTTACTATTTGGATTCAGTTGTCGATCAGTCAATTTTTATGAAAACTATGTGGTTAGAAACTGTTATCCGAGCTTTAACCGTCGCAAAAGATATTGGTTGTCAGTCTTTGCAGTTTCTTTCCAAAACACTACTCAGGCTTCACTACGATTTTCCCAACCAGAGCTTCCCATCTCAAAAAACTACCTTTCAAAGCTCAAAAAACTCTTCCGTTCAGTATGCATGGCGTTCTAGGTCCCTTTTCTCAATTTTTTGAAGCTTACTAGCTAAGTACATTCAACAAATGCATTTTATTTTCCTAAAGTGAACGACGGCGATTAGCTCAGTGGTAGAGTGTCCGCCTCCCAACTGGAAGGTTGGATCCACGGCCGCTGAGTGAATCGCCGCAACGCTGCTTGGGCAAGAGCGTTTATATCAACTGCCCCGGCAAGAAGCAAAATTCAGGGTTCCGCCTGCCGCCAATTGCCGTTAAATAAATCAGTCGCGTGATTTACGCAATTAATATAAAAAGAGAACGGCGGGCGTTTAAACACAGCAAAGGATCCTTTTTTCGTGTCGGCAACACGTGACCAATCTTTTCTAGACTTCAAGTGGGAAGAGTGTTACGTTTCATAAAAAGGACTAGAGAGGGCGAGGGCGAAATTTTCAAGTGAGGGAGATGTAAACGCACGCGCGACCTGTCCTCCTCCGTCCCAACGAAGTACATTCATCCGCTTTCCATTTGGCTTAACAGACAACCCAAATCCGTCACCTGCTTATGCAACCGCACGCAAGACCCGCCCACCCACCCACTCCATGCAAGCACGCATGGAGTGGGGTCACCCCATGCAATCCCTGGGGGTCTACCAGGCCTGTAACCAGCTCGGGACACCAGGTGGGGCGAAGTGTTTTCTGAGAGGGGCTAAATTTTTTAAACTGTGTCCAACACATTTCCAGGTGGGGGGGCAAACATCTTTGCAGGGGAGGGCAATCCCCCCTGGTTACGGGCCTGGGGCCAAGGGGGCGAAAGAATGTCTTCACGCCGAACAAAACACCTACTTTGCCGTTGGCGCCCAGGCCGATCGGGATCAGGCATTCCGGCTCGGTCGCCTGGCCGGCCTCGTCGACACAGACGTGGGAGAAGTGCTCGGCGGGCAACTGCAGCGTGTAGAACATTCCCGCGTTCACGCAGGTCGAGAGGACCACTCGGTAGCGAGCGGTGACGCGCAGCGGCTCCTCCGCGTGGCAGTACTGCTGCACGAGCTCGGGTATCGCCTGGAATGAAAGCGTAATGAGACGAGGGAAAAAACACTGCCCGTAATAAGTTGCGTTTACATGAGGCTGACAAATCAGATTTGAATCCGTTTAATATTCTTCTTATCGTGTGGTATGCGAAAGTCCGAACACCTGTCTGTCAGGATTGAAAATATTGGATTCTTGCATTCTGCCTAACCGCGTTGTTGTCGTTTGTCGTTAACGGAAAATTTTCTAGAAGATTCGAATCCGATCCTAGCACTGCAATGTCAATGCAGCTGATGAAACACGAGGAAATAAAGGATAAAACGCGACAGCTCTTCGCAGAAAATTTCAACAAATTCCAGCGCAGCTGATTTATGCCCGAAGGCCTGCCCGTGGCAAGAATAATTTTGCAGCTCACCCGGCAGTGCAATTTAAATTTTAGCAATAGGTGATTTTTACTTACAACAGTCACAACCAGTAGCGTAACTGACAGGGGATAAAGAGAGCGAGCCGCACCCCTTGCCAAGCTAAATGTGAAAACTGGGCCCCATCTAGTTGACATTTTGATATAGAGTATACTTAAGGTTGTTGTTTTTCTGCGTTTTCCGGGGTGTTTTCGTTTTCTTAGTTATTATAGACATTCACGACATCCAGAGATTCACTAGCATTTCTTTACCTTTTTCTGAGTTTTGGCTAGTGGTCCTCCTACCGTGACCAGTGGACCCCTTAAGCTAAGCTTTGCCCCCCCTGGCTCAAACCTCTAGTTACGCCACTGAGCATAATAACGCTATTGGTTTTGCAAATAAACAAAAAACACGAGTCGGGGAAATTTTCGGCTCGACTGAAACGTTGAAGTGGAAACATCAACGAAGTCCAACAGTTGCAATGCGGTCAACCTGAACAGGACGACGATAGGCATTGAAGCGAACCATGGTTTCCGTGCTGACTTTTCCAGAGCGATGCAGACGCTTGCACAGCAGGTCGACTGCGCTGTTCGACGGGGCGCAGACGAGCAGCCGGCTCCAGCCGGTTTGTTCCAGAATTTGCAGGATTACCTCCACGAGAGTGACCTGAAATAGTTTCGAAACGATCCAAAACAAACACAGAACACGCGAAATCAGTTCGAATGGTGGAACGAAAGTTTTTACAAAATCCTTACGGTTGTAGGCGCACGAGACGGGTAGCTTGGGGGTCAGCCCGAGCGATTTTGAATTTGTTAGGCGATTTAGGGCGGTATTTACGATTTTTCCTAGGCAAAAAAATAAAGGTTGGCAAAGCGGAAGTTGCGGAATTAAATGTTAAATTTGGATATAATCGCGACGATACTTTCGCTTAACAGTCGCTGACGTCTTTTGGTGACATTCTGGTTCGATAAAAGCAAATACCTTTCCTTTGCTCTCCACTTTAGTTTCAGCGAAAATTACGGAGAACATGTCAAAATTCACACGATGCATATTCACTCTGTACCCCTGAGGACAAACGGCTGAGGACAAACACCCACCCCTGAGGACAAACACCCCTGAGGACAAACGGCTTACGCCCTCAAGAAATCCTTCCCGTAAGCAAATGCTCCAGGTTATCTAAAGCAGTTAAAAGCATGGCAAGAAACGAGATAACTGGTTCAATCGCTCATTATTATTTTGACTCTCAATGCACGAACACATTACAGCAAACCTATCTAAGGAAAGTAGAGGAAATGGCAGTGCAGACTGAACTGAACAAAAACAATGAATTCTGGATATGAAGCCGCAACAATTTCGAATATCATCCGAAAATTTTTTATTTTTGGGCAGACTAACGCATGAAAGTACGTAACAAAGGTCTTCGAGCGCGCGAATCGAATTAGTTTACCATATATTATATAATATATTTCGTAACGCACGTGATCTTTCCAGTTTTGCAAACTTGATTTAGTGTGCACAGTAGAAAATGATTCGGACAAAAAACAAACAGAAACTTTCGAATTGAAGCAAACAATAGCAGTGTAGCTTTTTAATTTAAGCCAACACTGAAGAAAACATGTCATCCGGCTAAGAGCACATGTTTTTTAATCGCTACAGAGCAGCATATTTAGCGACTGAACGCAAGAAGGTTCTCAACTGTTTTCCCGGTGCCAGGGGGCCCAAATATGACGTAGGGCCTCTCTCTCGGTTCCCGACCCAGGATTCGAACCACCGCCTTCTTCTGCCGCAGGTTCAGATTGCCAAAGAACGAGAAGTTCTCGGTTTCGGAGCGGCTGCGCGACCGCGAGCGCCTCCTGCGGTTGCCCTGCACGAATGTTGCAACAGCGAACCTGATGGGTGGTGCGTGACATTGTTCAACAGCGAACCTGGTCAGTGGCGCGTGACTTCGCGACGTATACACCCGCGGTTCGAGCAAAAAAGGTTTGAAATCTTCTCAATGCATTGCGCGCTCTCTAGGGCGATGGTGTTTTAAGTGCATTTCGTGATTTTCTTCTTCAAGCGTCGCGTCCCTCTTACAGTTAAAAGACATCAAGCTCAATATGTCACCTGTGCTGCGTCGCTGCATAAACTACTCGCTCCTGCACGCAACTTCAACTCAGTTTTGTCAACATATGTGAGCAAAACAAACAAATCACCCTTTTACGAAAAAAAGCCGTAGATGCTGCCTCAGCATGTAGCGACAGGCGCAGCGATTGGACAAACTTAAAATTTAATTTGAAAGAAAACAAATCCATTGGTTAAATTTGAATCTGAAACGCAGCGATTGGTTGAAATTAAATGAACCATTACTCTGGGTTGCTACACAATTTTGAATATAAATTTCCAGACTTTTTCTGGACTTCTTCCATACTTGAACTTTTCCGAATGGCATACCCAGGTCAAATACAGGCACTATAATAGTTAACGCGATGAAAGTCAAATCTTATCAAAAATATCAAAATAAAATGTTATCAGAATGCATGTCAAAAGATCAAACCTGGAAAACTATTTCCTTTTTCGATACTAACAGACCCAATAATTTTTTTCCATACTTTTCCAGGCTGGAAAATGACCAAATATTTTTCATACTTTTCAAGACGCCGTAGGAACCCTGATTACTAAAAGCGTGAACTAAACAGCGAAACTCAACCAACATTGCGCGATGGGGAACGATCGGACGCGCACGGCCTCGAGTGAGGTTCCAACGAGTCGCAACAGAGCAAGTGCTTGGCGTAGTTCCGTTTGGCGTGCTGGAAGCAGAATAAAACACAAAGCAGGTAAATCGAGAAGTCTTCGTGCAACTGAGAGAACAACAGAAAAGCCGGAGCGTTTCTCGGTCGCTGACATTTGCGGCAAAAGTTCGGGCAACGAAAGAAGGTAGTACAGGTTGAAAACGAATTCAGGAAAGTCAGAAGTAACTGGAACATTCATCAACATTTAACTAACTAACTGGTACATTCATCAACATTTAACTAACTAACGCGCATCTGTTAAATATAAACAGCAGCGTCCGCGATGCGCAAAGAATACAGTCACTGATTATGTCACTACGCCGCTGAAGAGTGCGATTAGAATTAAGGCAGTCCAGGAATGCAAAGCAAATTGTTTGTGCGCATTCAATATAGGGATTCCAACACGTTTAAGTACGTCTGAGCAGCAGGGTTGCGGAGTCTGAGGTTTTTGGGTGGAGTCGGATTTCTAACAACACTGGGAGTCGGAGTCGGATTTTTTTGTCCGACTCCGGCTTATCTAGTTCGATCATTTTTTACATCACACTCCTGAATTAGAAATTCCTGTGGAAACGGTACAATTTCTTTTGAAACTTTTGTTGAAACAGAGATTTCTTGCTCTGTACCACGATTTCCACTGATTTCAACAGTCAAATTTCATTCCCTTTATGTTAAGGAGTCGGAGTCGGGAGTCGAAAATTTTGGAAAGGTCAGAGTGGGATATTTTACCTCCGACTCCGCAACCCTGCTGAGCAGGTTAAAATATCAAGCTCAGTTACGATGCATTAAGGCAACGAACCCAAGTTCAACCGGGCAGGGTGCATTTACAGCTGCCGAAGAAACAAAAAAGATCAAGACACTTCCTTTCCTAAATCCAACCAACCTGCACTGCCAAGTGGCATCTGCGCAGGGGCAGCCTGTTGTAGCAGAAAGCCACGTTGAAGCGCAAGGACTCGTCGAAGTTCCGATGCAGCTGCTCGTGGAACTTGATCAGCAGCTCGCCCGTTTCTTTGATCACGTGATGGATGAACCCGCGATGCTGGGGGTTACTTAAGGGCAGCTGGGAGTCCTCGAGAAGCACGGCATCGCCTGGGTGTGAACATAACACGTGGCACGAAATGGTGTGAAGCGAAGGAGTTTCACATTATGCTGGGTTCACAAGTTTGTTGTCTAAAATCGGCAATTTTATATTTTATTGGCACTAAACCGTGAATTTACGTAAAAATCGTATGCCGCAAGTGAAGCACTCTAGAACAGGGATCTTAAAGGTGTTTTAGGGACCCGGTTCGGGTCCCCAGAATCAAGAGAAATCAGGACCCTACAGGTCCTAACATTTTCCTTGATAAAACCTGTTTTAGAATCTTAAAATAAGGGAAAGAAAAATATTGCAAGTGCAGCACGTGTACTTGAATAATTCCAACGTTCGACAATTTTGCGTTGGTATAAAAAAAGGTAAGAAAACAAATCAACAAACCTGTTTAAGAAAACAAATCAACAAAGTTCTGAGCGAGGATGAACAGCGTCAGCGAAGTCAAGAGACTGGCCGTGAACGAGATTTGTAAAGGGGGTGAGAAATGGTGACGTGGCGACCTAACAGTGACGCGCAGGTTTCATACAATAACAAACTGAACTGCAGCGTAAGCTGTCAAATCAATCTTTACAATAACACAGCATTGAAAAGCTCGCCTGTTTGGAGATCGGGCTTCCCGTCCGGGACACCGGGCACCACCAGAACAAGAAATTCGCCCCGCTGAGAGAGCGCGACGTTTTCCATGTGAAAAGCATTGATTTCCTTTTCGATGGCGATCTCTTCCAAATGCAACAGTGCGGAAAATTTTACTGCGTTCAAGACACTGCTTTAAGATTTGCTCAAATTTTTGCAATCCAGCCGAACGCAAAGCTTTTTCGGTACCAGCATAATTTCCAACGAACAGCCTTTGCTTCAGCACGGAACAGATCCTGAGCAGATTCCCGCCTGTTTCCACGCAGTGGGCCAGAGTTGATGGGACAGTGTACTGTGGCAAGAATGAAGGGAGCGCGGGGCACTTGCCCGGTCTGAAAATAAAGCATGAGTCAGCAATAGCACTAAAGTATGACTCAGCAATAGCACTAATGCATGACTCAGCAATAGCACTAAACTGTGACTCAGCTAAAGCACAGACGATAATGCTCGGATGTTACAATTCAGCGTTGAAACAATATTGGGCAACAAGTCAAGTGTACATAATCATGAGGCATATACCAACACTTAATCGCACATATTCACCAGGTACACAGAATGCGCAGTTTCCTTGCACACGCAGCGAGAAGACAACAAGAAAGCAACTTACATTTGCGGTCTCTCGCCTTGCAATATCCAACCTCTCCTGGCCAGCTCGACGCACGGCTGGAAGGTGTAGTTCCTTGGCCTGGAAATGAACTTCACTTTGGTGGCTCTCCACGAAAGTTTCCCGGCTAACGAAAGCAACGATCACAACTTCGTTAACAGTGCCGCACGAACAGGCAATAAGAACAACAGGGTCGAGGTTTGCTTGACCCAACTCTGTTTCACTCCCACCTCGCCTGCATTCCACGACCTCGGCGACAACCTCGTCGCCCTTGCACGGCTTGTAGTTCCCCTCGCAACACGGCAGTTCGAACCAGGCGTCCCTGCCTATGACTCCTACGAAAAAAACAGCATTGAGCTGATTGAGCCTGAGGGGCCTGCTTTTGTGAGACTTCATCCTCGTTTGAAAATGGATTAAAAATCCGAATTTTAAATAAACCACGAATATTTTTTCATGCTTTGTTAATTTTGATGAAGTTGATAAGTCTATCATAGATTTATACTACAAAAAATATTTTGCAGTCCTAGCTTTTAGCCAACGTTTTTCAAAATCTTTAGCTTGGTTTAATCCTCCGACTTCGTGAATAAAGGTCGATTAAACCCCAGCACAGAATCTGACACCAAACCACAAAGGCACGCTACAGCAGTGTTTTTCAACCGGGTTTCCGCGGAACCTCAGGGTTCCGCCGAAACAGACAGAAATTGCCTGGTACGAAATTAGCAAAGCCACAGTTCTATGCTGTTGTAGCAATATAGACACTTGGATCATTGCATAGGGTTCCATGAGCAATGCAAACATTTGCTTAAGGATCAGCTGCAGCAAAAAGGTTGGAAAACACTGCTGTACAGTAAGTTTTCGTTCGCTGCTTTACAAGCGAAAGTGGTGAATGAACCGATAAATACTTTACGGCATCAACATCGTCGTTCAGTGCCTGCAGGAGGCGAAATATACTTCGAGACCTTAACGATGCCATTTCAAGTACATGCAAGTTCTACACGAAAACCAATGTTACATTTCGTTTTTTTCCCTTAAAACTTGTGGCAAATCCGGATCCGTCGAAACAACAGCGAGTTCAGGCAAGTGCGAGTTACAACAACGAGTTTAGGTAATTAGAAATCTAATGTGAAGACCCCCAAACGAAAAGTGCCTACTGAGTTAGACAGTGGAAACTTTTCCCAAGCCTTCCTTAACATGCTCTCCATACGTAAATTACTAACTTTAACAGCTGTTTTCTGGAAACTGGCATTTTATGACTTATTCATTTCTCGTTTGGGGGTCTTCTTCTACAAAACATTCCGCTGGGAGCGCTAGAGCTGCGCGCAGCTGAAACAATCTGATTCACAAAAAATTCTTATTCAGGATTATCACAGACGGGAGACCCAGTACTCCGCGTTGAATCGCCACCACAACAGAACATTTGTATAGTCTTGTTCTGAGGTGAAACAAGTTTCTTTGACGTAATTCGTGTCAAACACGCGGCAATCCTTTAATGCCTGTAGGGCTCCCGTTCATCACAAGCTGTTGCTGTGGTCAATATAAATACAATCGCAATTCCCAGCTAGCAACGCCAGTTAAAACACGCAAAAAAATGAAAAAAGAATTTTTTACCTTTTCTGAAATTATTGTCGAGTCAGCTAGCGCTAGCACGCGAGGCAACTCAGAAACGGTGCATAGTCTTTTACCGTAACCTAAAACTCAAGACGCCCGTCGCGACAAATATAATCCACATTTAACAGCGTAACCACAAATGACCTGAGCTAGCCGGTCTGTATATGCTTGGAGAGCTGGTGACAGTCCCCGTCAACTCCTTCACACGCAGGGGCTGGACAGACTTGGCGACGTTTCTCTCTATCACTCGCGCCTGAACCCAATCGCCGACAAGGGGGCGGTATCTGGAACAAGGATGGCTATTATACATGGATTCTAGTTGGATAAAGATTGAAAATGCTTACTTGACGCGGAATCGATTTCCTGTAGTAAAATGCTTTGCGAGCAGCTTCGACTGTTCTCTTTTTACCACTACGTACTTTGAAACTTGGATATTGATAAGTGCAGTCTGAATCCTTGCAAAGTTATGAAGGCACAGCATGTCACGCAGATTCCTTGAATATCCTACTTCAATTCGTATACATGGGTACTATGTAAAATCAGGGTTGCGGAGTCGGAGGTTTTTGGGTGGAGTCGGATTCTTAAGAACACTTGGAGTCCAACAGAATAATTTTTTACATCGCAAATTTTTTACATCGCACAAGTTAGGAATCCTAACTCGTGCCTGTTGAAATGGTACAATTTGTTTTGAAACTTTTATTGAAACAGATAATTCTTGCTGTTGCACCACGATTTCCATTATTGTTAGTCGCTACAAAACTGCTAACAGCCAAATTTCATTGATGTTATGTGAAGGAGTCAGAAATTTTGGAAAGACCGGAGTCGGAAAATTTTGAAAGCTAGGAGTCGGACATTTTACCTCAAACACCGCAACCCTGTTTGAAACCCTACTTTTCTTAACAAGAGTTGTGTGTTGCTTACATGTACGTTTTTTTCTCGAAGAACACATGTTTTAATCAGGAAATTAACTAATCGCGCTCACTTCTTGTTCTCAGCCTAAGTCCAAAAAAATGTTTACGTGGTCAACTACGAGGTCAAAAACGAGAAATAGATACATGCCCACTACTAGTAGTCCCAGTCATTTTTGTGGCTTCAATCGAAAACAGCCGTAAGTCTGAACCGCAAACACGAAACGTAAGTTGCGTTGCTCAGCGGAGACGCACCTTTTTATGTCTTTTAAACAAACAGACGAAAAATTCGATAAACGCAACCAACAACCTGAAAACGTCAGCGATATCGCAAAACCAACTTGTGTCGCAATGAACAGTTCCTGGATTGTTGCACAGCAGCAACGGTACTTAAGGCTTTCGAGATAACGAACACTTTTCTCCACAATCGAGTCCAAATTTATGTTTATTCATGTTTTTCATAAACACCAGAACTTTTATTTATGTATTTTCATTCAACGTCTGCCAGCTGCCACGTCTGGCTTTAAATGGACAAGGTGAGAAGTTTTGAAAAGCGAAATTAAATGACGCGTTGCGTACCCATGTTTGCAACACGCGGGAGGCCTGCTGTTAATCGACGGTAGCTGATCACAAGTAGCAAAAAGACCTAGCGTTTGTAGACGCTGCTTTCATACGTGGGGATGACAAAAGATAGACTTGAGAAACGTCTTGTAACGGCTCAGCTCGAACGTACGTAAACGGAATTACTATACCTTTCCTGCAGTTCTTCAAAGTCGAAGGAAACCTCATTTTCTACGATTCCTTTGCTTGCTTTATAGTCTACTGAGGTCACAAGACCAATAATTCTGCCGTTTTTCTCGTGAGATGAAGGCAACCTGCGACAAACGCGAACGGTAAAGCCCGAACGAACGAACGCAGTAAGACAGCAACCAAAGAAGCAGAAACCATTTTTTTATGTTGTGCACTTTGTAAACGCAAATAGATTCCGTGCATGCATGCACGCACTTGACGAGCAAGTATCAAAGGTTATTCCACTAATACTTTAAAGGACAAAAATGTAGCCATGTAACTACTGCACTGTGCAACCAAATATTTCACATGGTCACGGCTTTTGTAGTAGTAGTTCTTAAGCATTGTATTTTATGCTCTAAATTCCCTACCATGAAAAAATTTAACAAACCCATCTCGACTTAAATATTTTACAGTTCCAGTGGTCCAAACATATAATGTGTCTATATTTGACTACTGGTGTCTTTCGAAACTTATCAACAGAACTACCTGAAAAACAAATTTTTGAGCCATCATTTTCACTTCTTTTTGTTCCATGAAAACTTCCATAAGGAGCCTCCTTTTTGTTTTATAAAAAATTCGTTTACAATTGTTTTATCATAATAGCCCTACACTACACAACTTTGAGAGAATCGCAATTATCAAGTTGGGAAAAATATACCCTGAATCTATTTATTGCTCATTATATCAAAGTAAAATTAACTGGCAAAAATGACATACGCAACTTCCACACACCCTGATTCAGGCAACAAAAAACATTTTGAAAGAAAAAGAACTAGTATGACATACGAAGAATGTGAAAAATACCGTTAATTCCATTCAGCGTATGGTTTACTCAGAAATCAGTTTGATTTGTTGAGTAAAAAAATTTACTTCGTTAATCCCTTCCAGTCACATCGCATTTACTGTTTTCTTATTCCAGATCGTCAAGGACTGATTTCTTTATTATGCATCCAGCGGGAACAAAACAGTAGTATGCTCAGTACTGTAGCGACCGCAGGCCCATGAGCCACGCAGTATGCACATTGTACACTCCTTTTAGGTGACGCTAAGGATCGCACATTTTCGCAGTTGGTTGGAGGCTTCCATCACGCGTGAAGTCCGCAGAACTAACCGAAAATTTGAGTCATCATCATCCCAATCGTTTTGATTCTCGACGCGTGTTACGTTGAACGCCTTCCACCCACCATCTTTCCTGCACTGTTCTGCCTCCACGTATACAAGGTCTCCGACCGATGGGCACTCGTCCGCTCCGAAGCCCCTGACATCTGCTTTTCAAAATACGCCTATGAAACATTGCACGAAAGGGCGCGCTTTTTAGACAAAACACAATTGTTGGTTGCTCGTGTCCGAAGTGCTTAAGTAGAAGCCGGAACAATATTGCAATTGACTGATACAAATCACCACTACAAAAATTAATACCATTTCCTATGGGTGTTATTTCTTTTAATAACACTTGTGGCAATTAGCGGCAACCTGTAGTCTCAGTTAACTGATTTTCCAAGGCAGTTGCAGTCAATACTATTGAGGAAGAAACGCTACTGCGAGTCACTTAAAAAGGTCGGTGCCGAATAAAATTCCTAACTTCGTGAGCCATGTGTCAGAACAGGGTGGGCTAATCAAGCATCATTAAACTTGACGTCAAGTTCACAGATTTAGCCGATGGGTTAGTGGCGACCTAGTTGGCTGTGGCAAAGCAAACATTAGCTTTCGAAAAAATACAGTCGGGCATTTAAGTTTTCTTTGAATTATTTTTGCAGCATCTTATTTTCTCCAATTGTCCACGAGCAGCGCTTGGCCAGCATGTTACCAGTTACAGGTTACTGTGCCACCAGTAAGCCATACACTGAGCCTAGCCTGCTTCCACATGTCTGTTTGGTAATCTTCCTAGTAAGTATCCGCATGATGTGGACAAAAAGTTAAATCAATGCATGGCCGTTTTAACTTATATTTAAAAATTTGCGTACGGCAGCATGAAGTTTCATAAACGGCTACATGCAACCATACAACCGCAGGTTGTGCAATACTGCCTTACACCTACTGGCTGCCTAACAGCTCCAGCTTTCCACCAGTACAGCAAAACATGTTGACCTTGTGTTACATTGCATGCAGCCAAACACAGAGTATGCATTCATCTATTTTCAATACCAATGGAGATTTTAAAAAGATAAAATGTGAAGTGATACACCCAGTGAAGCAACTTGCCTTCACCAGTGTGTTTTTGCCAACTGTTTTCATCACAAGAGTGTATTTACCATAACCCTGTCTCAAAAAATAAAGCAGGGGCGTAAATCGGTTGTGCTACGTGTGCGGCGCACGACCGATCAAACTGATCATGACATGACCTTTTCCAATTCGTGCGATCAAGGTAAAATCACAAAAAAGCTTGAAAGGTAATTACGGACGCCTTAATGATTTTCTGAGCCAAAGTTGAAATCTGTCTCATTTCAGCTTGCTTCATTTAGCCGAATTTTTCATGCATCACCAGCTTCCCGTTTCGTTTTTTTGACGTGGCAACCCAAGGTGTGTGTTAATATAGCCGCACACCTTTGCTTCTATGTGTGAATCAGCGTATACGCCAGGACACATTCGAGCTTCGTCATTAATTGGCATTTCAGCCGGAATTAGTATATGGCTCAAAGAAGCCCGTATCTGTTCTTTCCCACCAGTAGTTGTTTTATATTTAACAGCCACATAACAAAAAACGAAAGTTTTCTTGCGTACTATAACCGCATTCTCAATTCTTGTGTGGTTTAGTAAGTTTCGTTCTTGCAACCCTGGGTGTGCGCCATTCCAGCCGCACACCTCCGGCACTCTACTGTTCGTATTCGACGAGACATTCGCGCATGTTTTTGCAGTTTTTAACTGCTCTGACGTGGTGGTGCGTGTGTTTTACTCCCCTGTTTTAACGCGCAGCCTGATAATTTTGCAGTTATGAGCTGCTGTGTCGTAGCGTGGAGTGTATTTCGATCCGAAATCCTAACTTGGAGCGCCGAAAGTTTATAGTCAATAAAACGAAGATAAGGAGAGTGCGCGTAGAATAATAAGCATATTGTGTCAACGCACTTCGCCAAAAAGTTGGCTTGGAAACGTGAATATGACTTCAAATTATGACGTCACAAACACCGCACACCCATATAAAAACGACCACCATACGTCACTGAAAGAAAGCTGCTTTTGCAACTATGGTCCATTTTAAGGGCATACATTATATGTAATTCATCCGAAATATTTTCAGATTTATATCTATAAATAAACAAGACCGCGATGTAAATTTTTCAGCAAACTTAATCGTGCTTTACATCTTCAACACAAGCAATTTTCAAAACGTTACCCGACACTAGTGAGTAGCCACTGTTGCAGCCAGTGGCCCAACTATATGGACTAGTATGCATGGAGTCCGATTCTCTGATTAAACTTACGTTTTAGCAAAGTGAGACATGTTACACCACATCTTCCTTGATTACAAAACAATCTACTTGCCGTATATCATGACAACTAACAAAAAGCTTACCACAGTTGCTGAGCTGCAACTAAGATAATTGTCCACATACCTTTTTGTTCAAAATAAATATCATGTTCTATCAGACCAGACCCATCTCCAAACAAACTTGTAACTTTGCCAGTGACATTTTTGTGCTCTTTTGAAGCTCGGGCAGTTTCATGAAGACACACAACCGTGGATAACTCAGATGGTTCATCTGCATATTTTAAAGTTGATTAAAATAATTCAGCCAGTATCTGATGCACTTTCTACTTCAAAAAATGCTTTGTAACCACCATTTTAAAAAGTCTTTCCTGGTGCTTCCAAACTTACGTTTGTTTAAAGAACTTGAAGATAATTAGATCTTTTTGGCTATACTTCAAAACCTTTATTGGGCATATTAACATTAAAGATATACTCACCAAAGATGGGACAACAATTATATCATTAGAGAAACCAAATGAATGCAAAGAAAACTATCACGACTGGCAGTTAGTACCAAAACTGAGAAATAGTTATGATCAACATAAATGTTTAGACAAGCAGATGGATTCAGAGAACGATTGTTACAGAGAACATGATCAAACACAAAAGCTACGCAAACAGAATAAGCTTCTCATGCACCTAGCAAATGAAAGTCATAAATGTGGTTTTCAAAACTGTAAAAATCACAGCATTTGTTGAAGAAAATAGTTGTGTGATTAGTCTAAAAGTATGAATACACAAGCGAGAGTTAAGCGACATGCTTTAAGAAATATTGGACAAAAAATTGAAATGATCATCAAATTTGTACATCTCTGTGAAAAAGGATATGCAAGATCCATTTATCAAAAAATATTATTTTAAGCCTTATTTGCATTATTTTACATGAAAATATTAAAATTAACAGCTATGGCTGAAAACTAACAATTTTAAATAAAAGCACAATAAACTACAGACTGCCATAACACAATGCAATTCATCACAACAATAATCAACTTGAAATTATTAATTTGAAAACATATCATGGAACGCCATCACTGTACAGAAATCCACAGCATAAAATGCATCACACAAGCATTACACAGATCTGGATCCAGCTGATCAAACCATCTCAAAAAGCTTCTTAGGTCACTATCATCATCTACAGCAGTTTCAAATTTGTTAAGAGAGCTAGATGATTCAGGACCAAACAACAAGAAACTTAACAAACTAACCATTATCACACACTGTTAAAACACTACTGGAATTTGTTAAATACAGTTCCTAAAACACATGTGCATGAAACAACTTCATGTAAATGGCCACAGCAAGTTTTGATTTTAACAAGCTGAGGAATAAGAAGTTTCTAATGGTGGTAGAGTTTTTACAGTGGATTTGAAGTATTTTACTAGAACAGCATTAGTGGCATTATTAATGGCAATAAAAGCTTACATAAAAATCATTTCAATCTTGGTCTTTTCTATGGAGTTGGTTTATTCTAATTCCAGCTTGGCATAAAAATATGTGGTTATAAAACTTCCTTAATAAAACATGTTTGTTTTGCACTCAGATATTAAGGTCTCTTTTAATGATTTTGTTCAATTTACATGCTGAAATTAACATTTTATGGCACTATTCTCGAGTCTTGTTCTGTGCCCTGATGAAGACTGGTCACTGATAGGCCGAAATATCAGTGTAATTTTGTTTTATTTTGTTTGAGAATGTTGCCGGTTAAGCCTTTTCAAATATATTCTGTATGTTGCACCTGGCATCCATACTAGATATCTTGGTATACTACTTCATGCCCCACTGAGGGATTATAATGGCATTCAGAGACAAAAGTAAAACCACTTTATTAAAAAGCAAACAAGTTCAGAGGCATCTTAAATCCATGTTTAACAGAAACAATAGGAAAAATTATTGTAACTTGCTGCTTGCATGCTAATGTATATCGACCAATTACAGAACAAGTCCACACAGCCTGACTATGAAATGCCTCCCACACTGCCTATAACAACATCAATTTAATTCTGCATTTTACACACAGGAATGAAAGAGTTGTTAGCATCAAGCTATATTTTATGTCCTCATCAGAAACAATTTGTATGCTTTTGTTCAGTAGTGACCAAGGTTGTTGTGAAACACCTGACCAAAAAAAAAAACACTTAAAAAAACAATAAAACCCACTTTTTACATTTCTTTTGAAAAATCTATTAAGTAAAAAATGAAGTAAGCAGGACACTTGTACAGTTAACTATAATTTTTTTTAATCAAACAAAACAAACAGCAATGAAATTTGAAGGACTTGAAAAAAAAAGAATAAATCGAACAGTTTAACTCTTTGGCGTCCGCTAGGATTCGGGGATTTTTGGAAAAAAAGCCGCCTAAACGCACGTGGCTTTGCGCAGGCATTTCTCCGGTCCGGTATGCTCTGCAGACCCGGTAAAAGTCTCAAAAGATGCGGCAAGTCTTCTAGTCTGCACTCGAAAAAAAATTTTTTGCTTGGGGGGTGCGTTTTTTTGTGAGTGACATCATAAGTGGAGGACGTTTAGGCCACCTTGGCCCACTTTGCCTGGCCCTGAGCGCCAACTGTTACGTGGTTGGATTTCGCTGAAGTTTTTACTGGAAACTAAGCTACAATCCGAGTCTTTTGATACCTTGGATGACTTGCTGGGGTTTCAGGTTCAAAAGTTATGATCTAAACAAGTAAAAATATTTGACTTATTAGCTGATTAGTTAATTAATTTGTTTATTTTAGATCATAACTTTTGAACCAGAAACGCTAAAAAGTCGATGAAAGGTTCAAAGGACTCGAGCCTGGTTTCCAATGAAAACTTCAGCAGAACACTGGCCTAGCGGTTGAACCCTAGGCCAGGCAACATGAGCCAAAATGATCCCAAAACTACTTCACTTATGATGCCACTCACAAAAAATCCGCACCCCCCAAGCAAAAAAGTTTTTTTCGAGTGCACTCTACTAGACTGGCTGATCCGTTTGAGCCCTTGAACAGCTCTAAAGCGAAATCGGCGGAGGAGCTATGGCGTTGGTAAGGCAACCAAAAACTGCTGTTTTTTAGGCCAAAATTGAAGAACTAGTATATCGTACGCTGGCTCTTAAAGTGTTAGTCTAAATTCAATTATATTTGGTCCATCATGATGTCACATGATCACACATCCACCGTGGGCACCATGTAAAGTGTGTCAACTACTATAGCCTAGAATTCCTACATCAATCTTCATATATGATATCTCAAAGAAATGTCTATGATGAATAGATAAAATGGATATTGTTTTTGTGTCTCGGTACTTTTACATATACTGCTAAGCTTTACCTAATGGTTTGCACTCTGCAATATCTATAGCTTGATCAGTTAATGTTCATGGTCTTGTATGAAAGTTAGACCTGTAGGCTATCATTTTTCAACACTTTTCAAAAAGTGATAAATGGGATTGGTTGACTAGATGGCTGGCATGGTCCTTCACCAATCTTATTATGTGACACAGTGTCACTTTTTGCTTGAAATAATCAGTTATTTTGCCATTCCCATTGCACATTCATTTATTCCATAATTCTAATGTTCACTAAAAAATATGTTTCCTTTTTGTGTGATGGGTCTTTGTATTGTCCGTTTATTAGCTGAGCCATACAAATGAAATAATCAATCAATCTGTATGTTTTTACATACATATGGTCCACAAAAGTTAAAATAAAAAAAAAACTTGAAAATCTCTTGCAAAATCATTTGCCTACCACATCGCTTTTAATCTACATTCATTCACATTGCTGCTTTCAGTTTGACTACAAGTTTGATCAGAGGTGTACACTGAAGTCCACAGTAGCCTACTGTGTTTCATTCCTTGAATTCAACAAAAAACAACTGAAAATTGCCTTCGGATGGCTCAACTCCTGGTGTTAGCGCCTACGAGAGGGGGGTACACTACAAGTCAACATAATCGATAATGTACATCGTACTGGGGCCCAGGAAAATGAAAGTGACATCCATGCAATGCATCGCATGCTCTGTTTTTCTGCAATCGAGCCCAAAATAAAAATTCAAATTGTTAGTATAAGCCAGTTGCCAGTACAGCAATTGATCTGTTTGTAAATCTTAGCATGACAGCTTATCCTGATTACTATACAAACAGTTATACAAGTTTCAACGAGGGCCCGGCATCGGTATTTGTACCACCGTTAAAATTTTTCTCGGAGGACCTGTCTCGTGCCTGGTGTCTGTGCGTTTGTTTTGCAAGTTCCGCTCTAACGATAAGAACATTTCTACAAAATAACAACAGCCGTAAATACTCCTGATTAAGTGCTATAGCAAATTGCTTAGGTCTCTCTTTTCCACCGGCAAAACAACGGTCTCACTTTCTTGGGAGGCTGCCTGCCAATAGCAGGACTCCCCTGCGGGAGGCAAGCACATTTACAGTGTTCCCAAATGGCTTTGGTAACACTGATCATAGTGAGCACGGACAGGACTGGATCAGGACTGAAGCCAATTTTAACCGAATCAGGACTGGATCGGACTGCAATTTTTTCAGAATTGGCGGATGAGGACTGGATCGGACTACGAAAATTTTTGTTGTTTCAATGTGATTAATCTGAAAATATCAAAAATTTTAGTTATGATCCGATTTCACAGGTTTGCTAAATGGTAGTGCATATTTTGTCATCAAATGCAAAAACTCTGCTGGGACTATTTTGCAATCCAACTGTATCCACCTTTGTTCACATATAACGTTGAGTTCTAGTAGCAACGTGAACATAGTTGAGTGGTTAGTGCCTATGCCTGCTGTGCGATTGTTCGTTGGTTTTGCTCTCACCATTTCAATTGGCTTAGCTTGTAGAGGTTACAGTTGATGAGTGTGTAGCAGTCACACTACCGCGACCGCTACATGTGAGCAAAGTCGGCCAAAGCAAGGAGAAGGGAAAGACCAAGCAAGCGACACTTATAAGTGACTTCCATGCAGATGGAAGTAAGAGCTCTCTTTGGCCGATTTGTCTGGCGCGGAGTTAACATTGATGACGTCACAATCCATCCTTCCAGAGGTTCGAGGATCAAGCCCACACTGAAGGTGTGTGAACACAACCGGGTCGCACATGCTTCAATGGCTCCCGATAACGGACACCTCCTTGAGGAGCTGGGATGGATGACGTGCGTCGTATGGAAAAAGTAACAAAAAGAAGAAAAGAGATAAAGAAGACAATGGCTCAACGTACCGAATCCCAATCAAGCATGACACGCACGTCATCGGACGTAGCTGGACTCTTGACATCAATTGGCGAGATATTTCAAAGAGAGTGGGCAATCCAAAGACTTCGAGGAAGGAAAGTGATGTAGCAGTCACACTAGTGCGACCTCCACATGTGAGCAAAGTCAGCCAAAGCAAGGAGAAGGGAAAGACCAAGCAAGCGACACTTATAAGTGACTTCCATGCAGATGGAACTGAGAGCTCTCTTTGGCCGATTTGTCTGGCGCGGAGTTAACATCGATGACGTCACAATCCATCCTTCCCGAGGTTCAAGGATCAAGCCCACACAGAAGGTGTGTGAACACAACCGGGTCGCACATGCTTCAATGGCTCCCGATAACGGACACCTCCTTGAGGAGCTGGGATGGATTAATGTACTTTTTCAAAAAGTTTAGGATTAAGGTTTTGGGTTTATGTTTAGGGTGTATGTTTAAGTTTCGGTTTAAGGTTGACTATTAGGGTTTAGGTTTCCGGATTAGGTTTCCGGTTTAGGTTCAACTTTTAGGTTTAGGTTTTGGGTTTAGGCTTGAATTTTGGGTTTAGGTTAAGTTTTGGGTTTAGGTTTTGGATTTAAGGTTTGGGTTCTATGTTTTGGGTTTAGGTTTTGTTTGAGGTTTAGGGTTTTAGGTCATGTAACAAGGACTTTACGACAATCCAAGTATATCGTCCATTTGTCACTTGACCAATCCAAGCAATCAGATTCTCCTAATGGCAAAATAACTCCAGCAGTGCTTTTCCCTCTGATGCCTAA
>JGI24159J19872_10001051_pt1 | contig 28918 bp, 17 predicted proteins | sample Ectturendosymbi4_FD_19872 | JGI IMG/M metagenome (IMG submission 19872)
ATGTGCAAGTTTGAATCATCGCAAAAAGACGAAAGCAGATGGCAGTCGACTGATTCCTCGAAAGCATACAGAAATACTAGTGCTTTTAAGTGTATTTATAAGAAATGGCCTTTATAAACAGATAAGCTGCATTTCTACTAGTTTCAACAAATTATTTTTATTGCAAAGCATTTTAATAATCAGAAACAAGCTGAAATAAAAAGTCAAAATAATGTTCTAATTTTTTTATTCTAAAAATGTGTTTATTTCATCAGGCCTTGGGTTTAAACTGGATCACATATTTCTAGTTATATGTTCAACTCAAAGATGAGCTAATTTCACAACCACTAAACTTGCTAATTTTGTAAATTTAACTTCATGTTCAACTCTTGAGGCTCAGATCAGCTTCAGTATCTATCAAAAGGAATTCTTTCATAGATAAGAATGAGATGCTACGCTATACTTATAGAAGATATATTTTTCCTAGTGAGTAGGCATCCTTGGCTTCCTGGTGTGCATGAAAACATAAATTTATGCAACACACGAACAGTAAAATTTTGCCAAAAATAAATATCTTTATGAGAAGGATGCAAATCTAGCTGCTTACTTTACAAAGGAAAGAAAAATTCCACTATAGGATCAGCTAAGCCAAACAAACAATCCAGTGTACAGTGATGTAACAAGCAATGCAACAATGCAGAACACACCCATATGATTGAACACATTTGTAAGAATATGTTACCACAGCCATGTGGTGGGTTTATGGATGGTCACAAGCAAGCAATAAGCCTTAAGTAGCAGATGGTAAACTGTCCTAATACCATTTTATTGCAAAGTAATTTATTTGTTTATTGTCTATAACGTCTTCACTGCAACATGCGAGGCTTAGGCATACATTGCAATGATAAGCAACACACAAAATAAATACATGAATGAACACAGGAATACATATGTGGAAACAGTAGAAAAGTATATGCTTGATGGTGCTAATACACTTACTTTGATGAAACACAAGCATAAAGGGCATATGCATTAACAACGTCATCACAATTATTATAATGTGGTGTTGCCTTGCCTTGACTTTTCAAATGTACTGATTTATAAAATGCATGGGAGTGATTGGAGGCTGCGAAGGACCAGGGGTCATTTAGGCTGCAGACCTCCAAAGGATGAAGCTAATTTTCATGTAAGGGGAACTGTTTATAGCATTTTTATTGCAAACCGCTTGAATAATCAGAAACAAGCTGTGGAATTAATACAACAAAGCATTAAACCGCATTGAGAATAAGCAATATATCACTACAGCATGAAGCAATAAATATCATGTCTTCCCAGATCCTAGAGTATAGTCAGCAGCTCAAAATCAAGAACAAATAAAAAACAAGGAGCTTTGCAAGTAAGAGTTTAACACTAGCACTCTGCAATGAGTCATTGAATGAGACTACTTGAAAAGTTATGCTGGTTCATAGATATTCATACCACATTTAACAATTGTAAAACCAATATGGAACGAAACATAATTTTGTGACAATACCTATGTATATGCACTTAGACAGGATTACTAGTCTACAGCAATAAACTATATAACACTCTAAAAATGTGGTGAAATGAAAAAAATAAGAAAAGAAACCAAAACACTAAAAATAACAAACAATTAACTATTCAAGCACAAAATAACAGAACAAGGTTAGAATGCATACCAATAAGCAAAACAAATAAAACCAACATCCTTCGTTGTCAAACAAATATAACAGATAAAAATAAGGCTGCAGCCTTAAGAAAGGTGAAGGGCAAATCAAAATGATTGAGAGCAACCATGAAAAAATGGATTAAAAAGAACATTAAAGAAACCATGAAATTAACATGAGGAAATTAAATTGAGAACTGGTCTAGCATAAAAAGCATAAGTATGACATTGTGAAAGAGAAGCATGACTGTATTTTTCAGACCATAAGGCACACTTAAAATCTGTTAATTTTTTCAAAACTCGAAAGTTCGCCTTATGATGCAGTACATCTAATGTGTGGATCTGGTTGTGCTTTCTCATCTGAAACGCGAATAAGGACTGAGGATGCGTAATTTTACGTGAAATCGATTTCTAAGAAAATCATTGCTGTTATTTCCTACTGAGTTAACGAAATAATTTTGTCCTTTGTGGTGTGAAGTGGTATTGGATACATGTGAGTAGGTCATTTAGTTGAAAGCAAAGCAGAACACACTGGATCACAGAACCATCATCACAGACAGCAGCAATGATAACCGATTCATTGGTGTTGTTTCAATGAAGTATAAAACAAATAAAAAACAGAGTGCAATTTGCAAGAAGTTGGCCTTGCAAGTTTATGCACAGGCAACAAAAACTTACAGGAAATGGTTTGGCACCAACTAGTTTGTATAGCAAAGTATATGACAGCTAGGAATTACCCGAATTTACCTACTTTTAAGCCACTTTAAATGATTGGCATGGAAACTAACTTTAATTTAATCCATATCCTGATTTGCAACAGATCTACTCAACATTTTTGTGCATGATTGTATTCTTAACAGATTGGAATTTCAATTATAGTGTTTTTTTCAATCACTTTCACATCAAATACCTGACAGCAGCTGTTAGAATTTAATGTGCGTTTGTAAGAATTTTTTTAACATATGCAGCTGTGGTTTCCATATTGCATAAGCAAAGAGCTTGAACACAACCAGTAAACCAATGATGTAATCATATTTTATGTGGAACCATTTGAAACAGTATTAATATAATTATTAAAGATTTAATTATTAGAAATTATTAATACCAAAAATGCTACTCTACATGTTTTTATTCTGTAAAATTATGTATAGCATGAAGTTATTTTTCTCTACCTAAGAGATTAAAATCAAACAATAATTCTAAATTTGCTATATATCACAAAAAGTCCTGGGAAAAACTTTTCTCATTGTAAAACTAATGTCCACAATTGGTAAACAAATGGTTTGTTTTTCAAGGCATGTAAACGGAATTTTTGTCATTTCAAGCTGCTATGTATTGTTTTGTATGTTGAACTTGCATTTTGTCATAATTTTTTCCACCATTATATTTATGAACATATTTTTGTGGGTTGCAGATTTTTGCATAAATTCACTGATACTAGTTGTTACCAATAAAGTGAATTGATTTAATGAAATGGCAGACAACAAAATGACTTGCAATATTGATTGGTGATTATTATCAGGACTTCATGCCACCTATGATGAAACACTGATTGCTATGGTAGTCTACTGATTTTTTATGTACACCTGAGATTGCAGAGTAAGTTACTGATTCGTAAAAGTTCCCAGCATTTCAACTTATTATGATATACTAGTATAGTGAGTATGGTAGCATTTTGTGATAAAGCTCAAAAAAAGTGTTTTTTAGTCTTAGTTTTGAGAATCTTAGGAAGTTCATAATGTGGTTTTACTGCAAAACATTAGTTGCCATTGTGCATTGTTTTCCCATGGATGTCTTAGTGGAACTTGTATGACATAAAAATACGTGTTCGCGTTGTATAAAACATTTCCTTTCTATTTCTTTTTGTTACTTGTGGTATGACTTCGTGCTTTCAACAGCTTTGATTCCTAATCTGATTTTCATAAGTTTTATAAGGGGAATTGTTGTCAGTGTTCCCTCTAAGAAAATTTATACTGAGCAAATGTTTGTTTCAGTGAGCATGCAACTGCACAGCCATGCAGATTCACAACCGGTGATGCGTTTTAATATGTAAAAAAGCTATGCGTTATATATACAATATTAAATTTGGTTGTTGCAAGTGTGCAAGAATCAGATTTCACTTCACAGATAGTCTGTTTGTAGTGCACATTTGCACAATTGTGCAGCTTAGAGGGAACATTGATTGTTGTGCTTGTGGGAATTATTAACACCATGTGTTGTTATGGAATCAGTTTAACAATTTTTTATCAGCTTACTTCAGACAATCATCATGGCTATGGAAAAGCAGTTTGTAATAAGTGATACCCACACCAGGGCAATTACTGCAGTTGGATTTCATCCTGTCAGAAGAGAGATAGTTGTTGGCTTTGAAGGTAAAAAAATTTTTGAATTTTTTTTAGTTTAGCAAACAAAATGTTCTTGGTATTCATAAATCCTGATTTTTATATTAAAAACTTTTTCAGTATAGCTTGACTGCTTTTATAAGCATTTCTGCTTTTATGAACATTTCCGTTCATCTTGCTGCAAAACATTTCTGCACACCATTTGCAATTTCACAATCCCAGTGTTCAAAATAAGTTTCACATTTAATTTTATTTTTAGTGTAGGAGAATTATTATTAGTGTCACTTCATTGAGAACTTCAACTAATGACTAGATTAAACCAAAAGTGCAATAAATTACCAATGATTATGAAGGGAAAAGGCTCATTAAACTGCATTGGTGCCATCACAACATGAAACTACTTTCAAAGATAGTGAATGTTGTGCAAAATAAAAATGCAAGCACTGCTTTTAATTTTGTTCAAACCGTGAGTTCCATTGATTACCTGAATTGAATTTTACTCAGGTTAATTTCATAATTGTTGGTATAATGACTTGGTTTCAAACAAACCTATTTATGAATCTGACAGATGGTGTGATGAAGTGGTGGGAACAAGACACTGGCAAGCACATGTTGACAAGTGCAGAGCATCGTGGGTGGGTAACTGATCTCAGATATTGGACAGAGCAAAAGCTTCTTTTGTCTTGTGCCAATGATGGAATGATTGTTGCTTGGGGTGGTGGTGGGAATGTGGTTGACAAAATAAAGGTAAAAGTTTTGAAAAAATGAGCTTTTTGTTTGATTGATTCCTATGAAACTTGCTTGTCCAGTTATCACCAAATAACACATGGATTTGTCTTAAGTACTTCCTATTACACTGGGGCAGAAAATTATTGTGAAATGCAGGAAGACTACTTAAACATTTGGTACCTGGCTGAAGAATGGTTAGGCACACTTTTATATTCACAGCATAGAATTTTTTACTTTTTAGAAAGTTCATGGGGTTGGCATGTATATCTCTAAAGTTTACAGCCTCATTGCATTATGCTTTTCCACTCTTGTAAAAAATTTGAAAGGTTTTTATGATGATTCAATATGTATTTTCATTATATAATTTATTAAGATAGTGTTTCGAAATAGCAGTCTGACTGAAGTAACTATTGCTGGCAGAATAGCATAGTGCGATTCCAACATAGTATTATTTTATGTACAACCAGGGATATAGATTGATTGATTGATTGGTTTATTGTTTCATATATGTCTCAATTGATAAGCAGAAACAATACAAAGAGCCATCGCTCAATAAGGAAACCAATTGTCAGTGAATATTAGAGTAAATTAAAACACAATGGCATAATAACAGATCAATTTAAGCAAAGGGTGTTGCTGTGTCATGTAGGATTGGTGAAAGACCATGTTGGTTATCTAGTCGACCAGTCCTATTTATCACTTTTTGAAGTGTTGAAGAACAACAGATGGAAATCAAATAAGCACGGTAAAAAAAACAAACAAGCAAACATAGAACTTGGTGGCGTAAATTTACAGATAAAGAGAGCATGCCTATGCACACAAGGAGTGGATCAAATTTAATTGAGGAAGTTTTTGGTGTAGTCATAAAATGTTTAAACAAAGAAAAAAATAGATATAAAAAAGAATAATTGATGTGGCACAAAAGAATAACAAAACAAAAAAACAAACAAACTATGCAGTGTAATTTTATGCGAAAATAGGATGGGCACAGGAAAGAATGAGAAGCGAAATTAAAGATACATAGAAAATAGACAAAATTACAATTTCAAATTACTGAAAACTCTCAGCATTTAATTCTTGATAAATGAGCTATTGTACAAATATATAATTATGTGTCTTTTTATGTAAGAAGTGTTTCTTAAATTGCCAGTTATTGTTAAAAGTGACAGAAGACTTAATACGGTCTGGTATAAAGACCACACTTTTGGGCCAACAAATGCAAGGGAATATTTTGCTGAAGAAGAGTTAACCCTAGGTAGAAACAGGTTGTTGGAAGCGGATAGTCTTGTGGAGTAAGAATGAATTGACCTGATTGGAGTAAAATAGTCATCAAAAATGGTTTGAAAGCTGTTGTAATAAAATTGCATGAATTTGCCTACTGATAAGGTAAAAAGTTTGGGAAGGTATAAGATGTTTAGGTGCTGGAAAGGTTCTTCCATTGATGCTGTTTTAGTTGGTCTTATTAGTTTTATATCTTTATTTGGTAGGGCAGGAACACATGCGAACAGCATTCACACACTGTTTTTGGGTGTGGAAACACATTCATACATTTCTTTCATGTTTTCATTTGTGGTGTAATGAAAATGAATACTTCATTAAATACTGATTTAAAAATGAGTTTGAAGTGCTGTTGAAAATGGCAAGTTTTGTTGGGTGCATTCCCACACTTTTTTTTAGCACTACACCCCCCACATCAGACAGCGAGCTGCAAAATGCCTTGACAATTAAATTCTGCTGTAATATGACAATCTCACAACAATTACTGTGTTTCATTAATTGGTGTATAAAATACATGGGTTTACTATTTGTATTAACAAATTCAAGGTTTCCATAAAATGGGCTGCTCTGGCACTGTTATTTTTTCTCTTTGCAGTGCTATATGTTTTGCGTCAGGCATTAACGTGATCAGCAATTCTCACTAATTTTCAGTTATTTTCTTAGTTTGGATATCCAATATATGTCATGTGTCTCGTTATAAGAAGACAACAAATTATTCTTGGCATGAATGGTGCCGTTCAACTCTACAGTCTGGATCCACAAAAGGAGTCCGGTCACATTATCGACCAAAGAAAACCATTTGTCGCCAAGCACCACAGCGACATTGTGCCCTGTGTAGTTTGTCATGAGTCAAGAATATACACTGGAGGGTAATCATCAGATTTTTTGTTGTATATTAGCGTGTTTACTCGACTGTGCTTTTTGACGAAGAATGCGCATTGTCAACACCAACAAAAAATAATTATATTTTCGTTGCTGCCAAAAAACTTCTTACAGTGTAACATCTACGAATATGTCCGTTTAGTTATTGTGTTGATTTGTGTCCGAGGTGCTTCTGTTTCAAATTCAACATCCATCGAAAAGTGGTAGGAACCTTCATGGCCGATGATATTATGGACACACTTATTAATTTGTAATGCAGATTTTTAAAAGAGACATTGCAATTTTGCAGTAGAAATTTTAGCGTGATGTTAATGATTTCACAGTCTATTAAATCTGCGAATGACGTTAGTTCGGCTTTTTTATTTAGTGGCAAGACAAATTTTTAAACAACAACTGTGCGCGAGTACCTTTTAGAACAGTGAAACAAGCTTACAAGTCCCGACTGAAGCAGCTTTTCTGATGTTCTCAATATCAGGCAAAACACGTTTACGGCCGCACGTAGCTTCAACTTTTGGATTGTTGTTGAAAGTGATGATTTCTGTTTGTGAAACTTCATTGCATTTGTGTTGTAGCATGATGTCTACGAGGGCTGTAAAATAGCATGAAGCTCTTCTCACCGTCTCACACATTATACCCCGTTTTATAATACCTTTGTTTGGCAGGTACGATGCGATGTTCTGTATTTATGATGCAACGCTATACCCAGGCCGAAAAGGTCTTGACCTGATACACTGCAACAGAAAAGCTCACGAAGCTGGCATAAACTGTATGATATTAGTGAAGGACAATGAAAACAACACATGGTAATTGCCTCATTCGAGCAATAGGTGTGCGCTGCCTACATGAAAAGACAGCTCTGGCATAATATTTATTTTTGGCGTATGTAAATATTCGCACTATGTAGCTTAAATGAGCAGCGTAGTTCTATCACCAATCTCACCTTATTATTTGACTAACTAGTTCTCGTTTGACGAATTCGATAGGTCTTTCCTTGCACCCTACAGTATTGTTCGCTTACCTGTTTAATCTGTTCAACCTTTTCAATAATATGTGAATTAATATAGCTTTGATGAAGTGTCTGTGTCTTTTTTTTCAAATTTTTCTTTCAAAATCTGTTGTTCATTTTTTGCGTTATCTGGTAACAGATAATGATTCTTTCATAAGAAAGAGAAATTTTGATCTTTGTTCGCATACCTTTGGATATTTGTTTCTGTTTGTCAACAAACTTTTTGGCGTTTGTTTTTCCTGTGTAATTTTGTTAGTTTAACACTATTTTTCAGCAAAATCAACTCTCGTGTTTTGTAGGGATCACGTAACTATCTCCAGATAGATCTTTCAATGTTTTTTTAATGAAGTTGTGAATAAACGGACTTAGATCCATGAACTAGAACTGACTAATGCCGAATCCAACATGCATTTCAGGTTAATCACTGGTTCCTTCGATCGCTCTGTCAAAATATGGTCGCAAGATGGCAAGCTCAGGCACAGGCTGGAAACAATATTTCTGAATACAATCACAAGCTTATGTTATATTCCACGAGCGAAAATAGTATGGATAGCATCAGGAGCTCAATATGCTACACTGTTTGATCCGAAGGCCGGGGAGAACGTGAGTTGAAGGAGACATATCAGGCACTAACCGCGCTTGCTGTATGGTGGCTACAACACAAGTCTTCTTTGCGCTGACCAGGTGTTTTGTAGGAGCAGATACATGTATGTATAAGGATTTCCTAATGAAATTTCCCAATTACTAAACAATCTTCTCAAGTTTGTTCTAGACCTTTTCTCCCAGGCGTTGTATTGTTTCAGAGGAGACGTTTTAATTAACCAGGCCTATCATGCCCCGAGGTTGCCATGCGCATTGTGTGTGTATCGACTACAAGTGTTGTTTTCGAAAGCTTTTACGTCGAGCGTAATGTCGGAGATCTTAACTGAATCTGTGCAGGGTCGTTTTTTTTGCGTAGTTCAAGGACACTGCGTACCAGGGCTGTGGAACCGGAGTCCAAGCAATTTTGGTTGGCTGGAGCAAAAAGCTTCTGGTTGGTGGAGCTCGTGCTTGAAATTCGGGTTTCGGTTCCACAGACATAATTCGGGTTTCGGTTCCACAGAAATTCGGGTTTCGGTTCCACAGACATAGTTTGTGGGGTAAGCGAGTTGTACAAATAAATACAATGTTTTTTAGTTTTTAATGGACCGAATTGTTCTGGAGCCGGAGCCAAAAATTTTAGATGTTGGATTCGGAGCCGAAAAATTAAGGTGCTTCGAGCCGGTGCCTGAAATTCAAGTTCCGGCTCCACAGCGCTGCTGTGTACAAAGGTTTTACATTATTCGTCTGTAACGAGCTGCCTTGTCGACTTTTCTATGAGTTTCTGTTTAAAAACGCAGGCGTTTATATAGTTGTCCAATGCATTTGTTCTTAGCCCCTGCTGCTCAGGTCATCTTGCCCAAACTGTACAACAGCAGTTTTCAACTTAATTTTACAATTAACGCTTAAAGCTGATACTTTCAGTGGCTAATCTTTTACGCGCTCTATCGAAATCTGCGTGAACGTTTGCATTTTTTGAGTAAGGGGGAAAAATTTCGCCGTGCGTGCGTGCGTGACGTGTAACAAAAAGTACTTGGCCTGGATTCCTTTAAGTGTTGAGGTTATTTGGCGAAAATTGGGAATTTCAAACACGAGAAAGAAACCATAGCAATTGCAAAAACGCCAGGGCACCGAAAAAGCGGAAGGTTATCGAGTCGTTGCCCCTTGACTGGTGGATAAGCTGTATAGCAAGCCAAGGTTAGATCGAAGTGGCGTATACATGGGAAGCAGCTGGCAGATGATCAACACAGTTGTGCTGGGTCGCATCTGGTCTCTCTCGGTGGACCAGGTGCTCAGATCCACAGGGATCTGGGCGTGGCAGAGAAAGTATAAACCCAGCTAAAATGAAACTGCCCGGGTTGTCATAACCCTTTCGCATCTGGCAAGCTCTCCAATTATTTTCAGCGGTTATGAAGGGTGACAAGAGAAACTAATTCGCTTGCACATGTAGGTGCAACCAAGGCCGGTGCTAGGAATTGTGGGGCCCAATTAGAAAACTGATGGCGGGGCTCCCATTCTATTCATAAGTAAAGGTCCGTATGTGTTTTCATTTTGTGTAGTATGTTCATCTTTAACCAGAAAAATGAAGGCTTGGTATGCTAACGTTTTGAAAGACTATGAAAGCTTTGTTTAATTATTTTTTAAAAATACCAGATTTAACAAGTACAGAATAATGCTTATACACAGGTCTTTTAGAAAAATAATTTTCAGGCTTTTTATTTGCCGGGTATTTGAGCATATTTTCAAGGGCAATGATTTTAACAATGCCATTTTCTGTGGATAGCATTGCCAAATTCTTTAGTCTCTCTTGTGAAGTTGTTGATCGTAAGTATGTTTGAAAAACTTCTTTCAACTGATGAAACTGTTACAGGCATTTTTAGGTAAATCCTCAAAGCACTAAAAGCATTAAGAATGCTGTAAATCGATTGTGTACTAGCAGGTATTCAAACAAAGCATGAGGCGTAAAGATAATGGAAGGAAAACGATTCCCAAAGCTTCAAGTTCTTCAGTCAACAATTAGCTATCAACGTCATTCGTTTTTTTCGTAACTACATCTCCATCAGTACCCTGTTTTATTGTGATGACTGTTAAAGCTGCTTCAAGTTCTGGGGGTGTAAGTGCAAGGAGCTGGGGGTGTAAGTGCACACCCAAAAGTTTAAATTGTCAAAATTTTGGTAAAATCTCAAAACATTCGGGAAAACTTTCGACATTTTAAACAAGAATTGAAATTATACTTTTGTTATTGAGTGTGTAAGTTTATTATATCATAGAAAGCACATTGAATATATAAAAAGACCAAGCTGTTTCTAGTAACTTCGTGTTTTAATTTGTGAGAGTTGATAAGTGGCTCACTTGAAAGTTTGGAAAAAGAAGGCACTTCGTTTGTGTGCTTTAATTATACACTGAGGTAATTGAGCATGCTGCAGGGCACCTACTTCATATGAAAGTGCAGAAAAACTTCTTAAAATTTTAGCGGCAGTGTTTGGATGAGCCATTTTGCCATGCTGTTTGTTGCATATAAGTGAAGTTGAACCGACAATGTTGTGAGACTCACCGCACAGTCATAATATGATACATGCCACATATAAGTCTCCAGAGAAGGAAGCAGCTTTAGGCCTACCCCAGCTTGGTGTGAGGTTCCTTGCCGACAGCAACAGCTGGAATGTTAATGGAATGCTGAAGTCCAGAACTGAGGCAGATGCTGAAGAGTACTGCGACAGCTGGTTTCTGACAATGTTCTCGGCACACCCTAGCGTATTTTTCTCAGTAGGGTTATTTAGAACGAAATTTCAAGTACATTGCCAAATATTCTACAGTATTTAAGTCCACGGTAACTTTATAGAGAGGAATTTGTAGGGAGCGGAAGTTTGTCGCATACAAGTTTTTCGGGCAAATTTAGGCAAAATCTTTTGCATCACCAAAAAATGCCTGCTCCTGCACCTACGCTGCCCTTACGCGTGTACCTAAAAAAGCTTGTTGCACTTCAATGTACCGCACTATCGGCTCGACTTAAGCGATGTCTTTCCTTTCCAAGTTTGCTGTTGTGTTTTGATTAAAACAGCTGGTTTATGTCTTTTTTCATGTATAAATTCAAGTTTAAAATACGGAACATTGCTGATCTTATTCGGGTCGTTTTCACAAAATTGCTTTATTGACGACCGATTACTAATAGTAACCGTCCGCCTTATGAAACAAGTGTAAAACTTTACAGGTTACAGAATTTCTTCCAACGTTTCAATCAGGATCGGATGATGAAATCGCCCACAGGCTGCTGAAACTACGGTATAATCCGGAATCCGGACAGATAGTAGGTGCGTTTATCTATGAGCCAGGCGTGTTTTGCGGATTCGTGTAATGGGGGTGGGGTTCAGCTATGACATACTTGTTGGTTACAATTGTCTGGTTAATATACGTTTTTCAGGTACGACCAACAGGCGTCACCTCCACGTGTGGAAATTTAACAGCGCCGGTTGCTTGACTGCGCTCAAATGCAACCATGCCATTGACAGCGTTGCGTACAGTGAGTTTTGATTCCACTCGTTTAGGTGCATTGGCGTATTTCAACTGCATATGTATACTCATTGCTATTGTAAAACATAACCGCGAAAAATGTAGCTGAGAATTTGAACCGCCGATTGCTAAACCTAAATGTATAGAGACGTAACATTGCCTCTAAGTACCTTTATGTTATGTTTAGCTATAAGGTTCGTACCTTTATGTTATGTTTAGCTATAAGGTTCGCTATCTTCAGTTGCGTACAATTGCTGCTCGATGCACAAAATTAAAACCCGAATAATCACATTTCGCTCAGTTTATTTTCAGCTTCCCAGAGCTCTGCACTTTAAAAAAAAAATGGTGACCACTCTTGTTGCATTGCATTCACACAGCAGTTTCCGCAAGCAACGCTGCAACAGGTTTCCAGAGCTTCTGTGCGATCACGCATAGCATCTGCAAAAATATGCATAAGTTTCACAAGTAAACACAATGCGTTAAGTCTTGGAATTAAATAATAGTAATGCGTAACGACCGTAGGTAACGAGCCACTACATTCGGTAAGAAATGCTTGCTTAACATTGTTGAAAAAGGGACTTATTGCCCGGTCGTCGTCGCCCTGGTATAAATTTTATGTTATATTGCAACTACTTAGTAAATTGTGTACACAGCGGGCAAAGTTCCTATGCTACTATTCAGTGGAGCAAGCAACGGAACTGTTTACAAGTGGGAGAGGCTGCAATCAAGTCATTTCATGTACAGGTAAGCATCGTTTGCGCATTACTGGGGAGAGCCGGTGCTCTCATACTCGTTGCTGCACGCACTTGGTGTCGTTTAATAAATTGAAGATATGCTGCTACCTTTTAGTACTCTTGATAAATTGAGTTGCTGCAATCCCGTTGCTGATCCTTCCACCATTCCATGTGGTCGTGTTGATTAAGTCATGGAGTGGCAGCAATGCAGGTCGGTGCTGTCATCGGATCCGGGCATGACCTGGTTGCACCTTTCAGATGTAGTAAATTTGTCCATTGTGACAATCACGCTTTAACTACCTAAAGAAATCAAAGAGCTATTAATACCACTTCGCACGCACTAACGGAATGGCTGCAAGCAGTGGCGTAACTAGAGGTTTGAGCCAGGGGGGTGGCAAAGCTTAGCTGAAGGGGGCGATGTCCATACTAGATAAAAACGAACACCCCGAAAATACCAGTTAAAGAATACTAAATATCATATAAAGGGGGCCCAGTTTATACATTTAGCTTGCGAGGGGTAGGCTCGCCCCACTGCGCGCCCCCGTCAGTTACGCGCCACTGGCTGCAATATTTAAAGTAAAAAGCGTGATTACAACAATACTTCACTTACATATTCATTATTCTGCTAAAGACATGCCATTACGTTTGTTGATACATGCCATTACGTTTGTTGATATGTCTTAAGCTTTGCAACATAAGCCGACCTAGCTTTGTCGAATTTTATTTTTGTATGGTTCTGAGGAAGTTTGTAAAGGGATTCCCCTAAACCAGGTGTGTGAAACAGGCGGCCCATCATGTACGAAAATCCTAATCCGACAGTTTGTTAAAAAACTAAATTTTTCGTGTGGCCCAGCTAGATGTCTGAAGTTGGTTATATGGCCCACCGACAAAAAATGTTGCACACACCTGCCCTCAACACTTATAATGTAGCTCGGTTAGAAACAAAAGGTGCTGCGACGAGGCTTAATGAACGATGCGACTGCACTGCAGCATGGAGCTTCTCACGCGAAAGGAGTCAAAAGACAAGCTTGAGAGCATCAAAAAGGAACGCGGCTTGGTAATGAAGAAGCCAAGCATGATTGGCTTGCGGACAACACGAGCTACTCCCTCGACGCGCTACGCTTTCAACAAAGCTCTTGTTGCTCCGTCTTCACTTTACAAGAGGTAATTTTTTGAAGCTCCACCTGATTTCGTTGGTGACGTCGTGACTGCAGCGATTGAACCAGTGCCACGTTATCCGCAACCTAAACTACCAAAAACAGGCGGCAGCAGCAAGCAAGCCCGAAGCCAGGTTTGGGGGGTACAAAAACGCTTGTTATTGCTTAACTTTTAAGTTTAGATGAGACCGTTGCGTTTGCATATAGTTGCACAACCAGCACTTAACACTTAATGAGCACAGGATATTAAACAGCAATACATCAAATAACTCAACTGCCATCCTCCAAGTACCTCTGGAAATCTTCCCGTGAACCTCTGGGGGTTCGCGAACCTCAGGTTGAGAACCACTGCACTAAATATTATTCCACGTAACCCACACAACGCTTCCCTACATTTTAAGTATAATCATACTGTAAGCTTACTTGGAGTATCCATACGAGCATATTTGGTAACGAGCATATTTGGTAACGTTTGAGGTAAGAATTGTGTGTACAGATTTGAGACTCAATTATTGTTAATTACAATTACACGACTTCTAAAATCTCAACTACAATTCGTTGATACCACATTAAATTACAGTTTGACTCCATCACTGGTCACATACATTTACTCCATTGCGCAAGAGCAACATGCGACCAAGCCGTTCAAAGCGAAAAAGAGTACTATCGGTTAAACTTTACGACGTAGATATTTGAACAACCGTCCCGAGGTTACTGTTTTAGAAACACATCACGAATAGCACAGTGAGGTCCTGGCCTCTTGCACAAGAGTTTACTGTTGCCAATAGCGGGTTCGATTTGATTTGACGGAAATACCGCTCAGACATTTAAAACACGAACTTCCAAATTTCAGGTTGAAGCTCACAACGGCGCAGCCAGCAGTTACTTCACAGAAATAGGCGACAGTGGCATTTGCGCTTTGGGAACACCAGAAGAGCGGTTTTCAGATAAAACCCCGCTTCTTTGGGTAGTTCCTAAATGACAACGCCAAACGGAGACACAACTCTTCAGCTTTATGCACGCCACGAAATAGTTCTTATTGAAGACATTACTGAGTGACCGCTGATTCAATCTATAAATCTTCCATTATTCGTTTTAATCATTTGTCGTAGCAGTTGTCTTCAAATCACGGAAGGTTCAACCGTCGGAAATCGAGTACCATCAGATCGGCAAAAATGTTAAACACTGAATTCAGTACCAATAGCTTTCGTATTGTGGAGAGTTTCCATATGGTACAATGTCTGCAATGACGCATTAAAGTTGTGGTGAAACTTAATGCAGGCACTTAGACATGAGCACCGCTTGTCTGTGGGTAAAAAGCTATGTAACTAATGTGTGAGATATAATCGACAATCGCTGCAATTAACACTTAAGACGGTATCAGCATCATACATCACTTCTCGTTAAAACTGTCCCACAAAGAGCGAACTGGCAACTGACAGCACCTGGTGAGATGCAAACTTCCCAGATCAGGTTTGCCGTCCTTTGTTACAAAACCTAATCCGTGGGAAGTTCATGACCTTACAAGGCTATTCCGTGCCCGAACTGCACCGTTTTCGCAGCCGATATTATTGCGGGTCGGGCTGAACTCCAACAAAGCTCTGTGCATCAACTGGTCACAGAGCCTTTGTGGGGAAAGTTCATCTCGTCCACCAACAGCTCGCTGCAAAATGTCCTAGGTATGCTGCAGTATGAGCGCGCGAAGGAAGTCGCGGACTGTTAATAAATCGCGCAAGTTTTGCAGCGCTTGCATGGAGGTCAGGCAGGTTCGATCGCAATCAGAGTTCGACCCCTTCCATACTAGCGACACGGCCAGTTGCAACAGTAAAACTCATGGCCACTTACTACATCGACCAGCACCACTAGCGAAATGGCTGAAGCCTGCTAATTCTTTTTGCTCGACAACGAAATCAGCTGCGTGAGTCGAAGCTGTGGTTTGGCATCTTGCGGGTGGCAAGTGACCCAGCCAACCTTTAAGATGTTCCAGAACACGACCTCGACAGGATGTGATTTTTTCGGTGTCGCAGATTAAATGGTTAAGAGTACATGGAAGTGGCGTATCGGCGTCTTGGAACGGACTTTCACTGGGCAGGTCGAGAACGCTGACCTAACAAGGGAAAGTTCATGCCAAAAACCCGAAGTAGCATTACACTGCGGTGAAATTTTTAATATTGACTGCAAATAGTACTGGAAACAAATTGCTGTGCAAGCCTCTGTAATCTTATGGTCGAACCATACCGCTACGTACTCACGCCGGTGTAACCGGATGAACTCTGCATGATAGGCTAACAGTTCTTGAAAAGTTTTAAAGGCTACGAGTAGCAGTTCTGAAGTTTAAACACATACTGCACTGCTGCGGCTAACGTCGTGGTGTAATGATGCTAGCCAGAATTGCCGTTTTCAGCCACAGCAAGAACTGTTGGCACAACGAAGTTAGATACCAGCGCGAATTTTTTCGCTGTTCAATGTTAAGACTCATGCTTTCGACCACAGCATACAAACCAACCCATCACTAACTTTAATTAACTACGTTCTAGAAAGGTGTGTGCATGCCACAAGGCCAGCAGTCAACGCGGTCCAAAGGTCACAATAGCAGCTGCCTGAATATAAACCATCTCGTAAGTTCTGCGACACAGCTACTGTTCTGCAAAGGCGACACCGTTCTACTTTTGCCGAGCTTTTATTCTGACATCCTCCGCCCTTCATCGAACGTGCCCAACTGCAGTCCGTCGTGTTGGCGTGAGAAAAAAAAGCAATGCAACGCCTCGTTTGCGACGGTGCGCACCAACCAATCACAGCTCTGGAAACGTCAGTGACTTCTGCTTCCAGGCGCGAGTATCAACCTCGAAGGTAGGTAAGGGCGCCACGCTGAAACGTAATTGAAATTCTAATTCGCAAATAAACTGCTGCTTTTAGCAGAAAAGACGACATCTGCTCTTAGCTGAAGAGTTCAAAATTTGTAGTGAAATCCAACGCTGCTGTTGCAGGGAAGCTACTGGAAACAGAATAGTTGTGGTTTTGCGTTGATGAACTTCCTTACGCAGCTGACAAGTAATGTTTAAAACGGACAAAGCAAAATCTCGTTATCTTAAAGAGTGGCATAAACGTTAGGAAAAACAAAACATGTTTTTTTTGTGCCTTAAATACTGTATCGTGATTGCGTCTGCGCCGAGAATCCGTGCTCTCCACTCGAATTTCCGAATAACAGTAGATTACTCGCTCTAGCGAATACTGTTATTTCGGAAGTTCCATATGGGGAGTACAGGACAGCAGATAGAGAACAAACTTCATCCATAAACGTTGGTGGTGTTACCATGTCTCTCTGCCTGCGGAAGCGCCCAGCCTATTTCAGCCGGAAATGAATTGCAGTAAGCCGTTAACCACATGTTGCCTGGAAACGCTGACGCACGTTGGACATCCTTTTGCAACTACACTGCGTTTTTGAAAATAGCGCATCATCCTAACAACTGGCACTTTCCTGCTTTCCGCTCGACGTTTTGCGATTTCGATGCACGGATCCGCATCTCTTGTCGTACCAACAGAGACCTGCTTTAAACAATGTAAACCAACGCCTGCAGGAAACCTCCACTGAGTGCAATTCAAGACGAGGCCAACGTTCTAAACTGAAACAACTCGAGAACCATTATCACGCCATAAACTTACCACCACCAAATAGTCTATGCATTCAATCAACGCGCTGTTGCTTTTAGCAACGATAGATTCGCAACGAGCAATGACTGCTCCAATAACTTTCTCGTGGCAATTTTAACTTCAGCAATGCTGTGTCGAGTCGAGCTTTTCAGGCAATTTCCAAACGTTTCCACGCATAAAGACTATAAGAAGCGAATCGATGTGTCCAGCGAACGTCTTCCTTTTATACGTCTTCGCACTCGCTACTTTTTTTTCGCAACCCTCCGTGCAAGTCGGTCGACCCCATTCCATTTGCTTGAATATCCCACTCGGTCGCGCCGTTGATGGTTGACTTGGCTTTGGTTGGCGGGAAATTTGAACAACTCGCTGTTCTGGATGATTTGACTTCGGATAAAACGGCGAAGAGATGTGGGATAGGAAAGGTTTGCTAAAAACATCTGTCGTTGTGTTCCTAAATCACTTATCTCAATACGTGTTCGTAATATGTTCTACCGTATTACGGTAGCCGACAGTTCACAACGCAACTCGTTTTGACATGAAACGGCATTTTTGGCTTTCAAAAAAATTAAGGAAAAAATACGCTTAAGTAATGCAAGACGTAGAAAGGGCAACTCGAAGTTTGGTTGCCTTTTATTGCGGAGAATTAATCAACAAACGAGAAAATTCGGAAACAACTTTGGGTACATGAAAACATTTAGAAGCCTACAGTTCTTATCTATCCCCCGCAAAACCACCAATGGTGTCTATAAACATAGCTCATCACAGCTTGCCGATATAAACTTTCAATAAATATTGTGCGATGTAAGAATTCTGCATGGTCATTTTCACGCAACTTTAGAAAAGGTGGAAGCCACCTGTCAGCCTTATGGCTGTAGCTTCAAGAAAGTTGTGCTAATCTTTCCTACATCCGCAGCTCAGACATGGAAACATACAGTACATGGCAGAATAATCATACTTTCGAAAGAAGCGTTTCGAGGATAAACAGTTATGTGCTATTTTTGAGCATGTTTACCGTCAACCGCAACGAAAATTTATGACGTCGAGACTGAATGCAAACAACGGAGTCTGCAAACGTGGCATGTTAGCCATTCTATACATCTCGTATGATGTAAACAAAAACTTGTTCAGAGTGCTTTTGGCGGTTTTGAGTATCTTTCACAAGCGCATTTTAAATTCGTCAGTATACCATTGAAAATTTCGTGGCTTTAATTTTTCACTGTATGCATTTGTTTGCTTGTTGTTTTAGAGGCAGCAGGTGAGACACGGCTGTGGCATAATTCACTGCTAATAGTTCGTTGTCGTGTTTATATTCCCAAAAACAAGGGTTTCATCCCAAATTTTCTCGAATACTGCTCACGACACGCGCTAGACATAGCAAGATGTCCTGTTGATACTGAGGTTAATCTGATTTAAAGCATGCCAGGCCAGGATGGTGGAGTAACACGCGATGCTGCTGAGGCTCCAAGCCGTAGATTTGCAAGGCATTCGTACCGAGAGAGAACTGCGGATCGCGAACCGGACCTTCCACGCCAGATTCCGCGAAATCGATACCCCAGTCATGTCCACTCTGACCTACTTTCGTTCTTCGCGGGCCCTTCGCCATTCGATTTTGAACAAGTAGTCGGCGGACAGGCGGGAATTCATTCCGCCTGAAAACATGACGAAAAACCGCCATATGTTTGAACTCGATCTATGTACTAACAGCTGTTGTAATGAATTACAAGGCCAAGACGCGCTGCTCCAATCGAAGGCAGGAAGTATTTCCATTATTCATGCGAAAGAGCACTTCTGTCTAAACATAACGTCGGCAGATTTTTGGCTGATTTGCTTTCTTTCGTCATTTCAGGTATTCTATGATTAAATTTCCGTCCTTTTGTGAAAAGCGAGAACCTGTAGATCTTTGCACCCGAATCGCGGTTATCGGCTGTTTTCTATTCACGTGGCTGTGAGGCCTCAACAAGGAAACGATTTTTTGTTTAATCTATTGTTGCAGCATTGCTTATCTTTTCATTGGTCGTAACATATCTGATAATGTACACCACACAAGCTTTAAAAGCTGTGTGTGCTGATTGGCTCAATCGTAACAGGACCGAGAACTGAAAATATTGCTTATGAAGTACATCTTGTTTTATCAAACTGTGATGCAGCCGTCGTAGGAACAACGTTCACCTTAAGCGAATGGCGAATGTCATTGAACTGGTGCTGAAACTAAATTGATAAAAGTGACGCTGCAAAAATTTACAGGCCTTCGATGGGGATTGAGAATGAGAGGAATCTTGTGATACATGCTTCGTTCTTTCACAACTAAACAGGACCATACGCGGTTCGTCGTAACCGCGCTAAAAAAAAAACGAAGCACTGCTTGACGGCATATCCACGAGCTTTGAGCTTACAGGGCTAACATTTTCTGTGCCTTGCCACATAGCTCATAAAAGCCATGTGCTTCCTTTTGACGCGTGACGTCACCGGAAAAATGAACACACGCTCCTAATCCGCGCAACAGACCGGTCGTCCAGTTCTGTGTTGCACTGTTGCTTGCGGGCAGTCGGGTTGAAACAAAATGGCGGCCTGGGGGAAAACGCCAACCACGTGTTTGATAATTGCGCAATGATCCGCCCTTTCGAGGTTTCTTCTTTTCCTTGGAGGCCGTCACCCAGAGCGCTATTTGCTTTTTTGTTCCCGATTTTAAATTGGTCCTTTGAAAGAGCTTGATCGCAAACGTTGACAGTTAACCCAGTTTCGGGACAACAGCTTGACGTGTTTGGGCAAATTGAAGGCTTTGCTCGAAATTCCACTGCATTTTGAACGCTTTAAACTCGGACGTCGTTTCGGCTGACTGCCGCCAGCTGCCTGACCAACCAACAAATAAAAGTAGCGAGACGCATAATGCATTGTCGCAAACTAGAAAGACAAAAACGGTAAACAGTTTGAAGTCTTCGCAACAGCGTCAGGCGTTGGTAATCATTTCAATTCATTCTTCTTCGAAAAATTAATTGGGAGAGAAACACTACTCTTCATCTGTCACCTATTTTATGGCTTGGCTTAAATTTATTACATATCTATAACTGCACATCGTAGGAGACATCCTGCAATCCACAAGCATAACGACTTCATTTGCGCCTGGTTCATTTTTGGTTTTGTAAACCTAGAGGTTCATACCAATAACATTTGTAATTAGGTAAAGTGTGCTTTCCTTGTTTTTTGACATCTTCGTCTGCGGAGAGTTACACTGACGGGCTGTTTTGTTAAACGGGCAAGCGTGCCAGCATACGTTATTAACAATACTTTGATTTGTTTTGTGCGTTTATAAATACAGTTGCAATTTTCCGCTTGTGATTTTGGCGCTTTGCGTGTTTCGTTTTGCAAGTCGGACTACAATCTTTCTCCGCACAAGTCGTGTGTAGTTGGTGAACTATGTCCTTAAACTTTGGTAGCACGTAACTGTCGTAAAGCAAACGCACTTGGCCAGTTACTTGCTCGTGTTAAACCGAGAAATTGGCAGAATATGCGCTTATTTTCTATGAAAAGAGTTTTTTCACTGCGTTTCACCCGTCAGGAAAATGACGAAGTGCATCCATGCATTTTCAAGATCGTGAGATAATGATTCTGTCATGGCAGATCTTGAAAATGTCCACTAAAGTTGTTATTAAGTCTTAAAGGCTTAGTGTGTGAAACACCTAATACACTTGTCCCTTCCTGTTACTTGCGATGTAGTCTGATTGGTCCAATATCCAGGTATATTATCGTATGTCAGGCTCGATTTTTTCCAAAAAGTTAAACACAGTGTCTTGGTTTAAAAAATGAANCTTACAAACTGTTTTCCTTGCTTTTCGGTTTCTTGAAATCGGCGCCCCCGATATCATTTGGCGCAGCTTGACCTTGCTTGTCCCAATTTTTNATGATCACAAAAAGCGCCGATATTTTCGCCGATCTGCCCAGTTGTCCTTGTATGTTGTTTTGCTGTCGGTCAAAGAAAAACGAAAAACGCTTGTTTCACTGCGCTACGACGCAAACAAAAATCTGATGTTTTGGATTTTGGGTACGCAGCATTTTGTTCTGCATAGCGAAACACTCGCGTTCTAAAGATCTCGCCTGCGGTCATTGAAATGTAGTGGTTTTTGTTATTTCAACAATGCACCCTCTAACAGCGCTCCGCTGTCCAGCAGACGGCCATTATGATGCTGGCGATAATTTTGGCCAAAGCTCTCTCTAAACGTATACCGAGCAACATTTCAAGGAACAAGGTTTTTATTTCTTTGCTTCGGGAATACCCCAAGGGCTTTTGACGTGGAGGAACTTGCGATCGTCAGCGTCTTGGGCGCGACTCTGGGAAAATAGTCGCGCTGTCCATACACAAAGCCACCATCNCGCAATGGTTTTTGACANTACGTTGCGAAGTTGATCACAAAGATAATATTTGGACAATGCAAACCGACTCTATTCTACATGAATCGTTTGCTTGACTTTAAATCCTCAATGATTCTTCAATGAAAAAACATTTTTCATGTTGCGCAGCGCTTACTGCATCCTAAAATGAATTCACACATGTCAAGATNGTCTTTTCGTCAGGTCTGTCTTCAAACACAATGTGCTGGCGGCAACGTTATANCGATGGCTTCAGCGGATATTGCGATTGGTACAGCTGCGGTGCGTTAGGCACCGCCCACAATATCGTAAACGTGTGTTTCAAGCGTCTGCGAGAACTGCACGTTGACTTTAATAAGAGTTTGTCTGCTGCGTTTTCTTCCTTGCGTACCTTAACTTAGACAGCAAATCCCATGAGAGCAGCGAACAGGTTTCAGGCGGATATAACAGCGTTAACTCCAATGCGATTCTACAGTTGTTTCGGTACAGTCACGTTTTTGTGGAAAGTGAAAAACTAAGCCATGAGTCAGTAAAAGGGTCCTGCCTCGTGATCTTTTAACGTAGTTTTCAGTTAGCTTTCGTAGGCTTGTTTCTACGTGAGCGCCTGTTTTCCTTGCCCGGCCACGCGACGCACGAACAGTGTTCCGTTAATTCGTTAACCAATCGGGCGCGCAAAACTCGCCAGCTGCGTCCGATCGCTCGGGCGAGAGTTGTCGATGGGCGCTGCCGTCTTCGCTGACCGCTGCGTCAAATGTGAGGGGTCAGGAGAGGGGTTGCGCAAGAGCCTTGCCGTTTCGCTTGCCTCTCACGGACTCTTTTTGTTTTCAGCTCGAGCGTGTCTCTGCTTCGCTGCATCTATGTGGAGCATCTGGATCTTCTGGTGCTTGCCTCGGAGGACAACAATATCTACCTGTGGGGCTTCGATCACGAGGCTGTCAACGCTCTTAGCCATCTTAACCCTGTGATTGAGGATGACAACGAAATGGACGAGTAAGATCGGTTTAGTTTCTGGTGTCGGCTGACTTTGTAAAAATTAACTGTGTTTGTATTTCGGCGTTTGTCAACGAACTGCTAGTTTATAAAATATTGTGAAATTAATTTATTATTTTCCTGTTTTCAAACAAAAGTTTTTGCTTTTCGGAATTCGTATTTGTAGGGAAGTTGAACGAATCCTACTTACAACTCAATAACCTCGTGTGCCGCATTTGTTTACGCTCACACTTTGATATGTTTTGTTCCTACAAGCTTTTAGCCGATGCACAGTTTACCATGAATGAGTTTTACTGTTCTTGAACAATTTGCCATCAAAACGAATCTTGGTACTCCAGGAAAATTAACAACCTATGTTTTACAAAAACTTGCGCTGACCTATTTTGCTTTGATCCCACTGACAATAACCGATATTTTAGCGCACTGCGCATCCAGATTTTTCCACAAGATCTTGGCGCGTTTTAATTGCAATCGAGCAACTCGGCAGCAGCTGATGAATTAGCGGTGAGTGGGAAAGCAGTTGGTCGTCAGAAAAATGGCTTTGATCACGCAGTCCTCTGCTTTGTTCGATCTGACCGTGGAATGCACGCAGTCATGATCTGGGTCACCGACGTTCCACATTTGTTGAAAGCACGCAATCCGATCGGCTCCTCGTCGCTCAAGATTTCTATCGTAAAACGAAACGCGAAGACACATCGTGGCACGAAGAAGTCACAGAGATGTTTACCACAAGCGCCTGTGTAACTGAATCCACTTCGTCCCAAGCTTCCCTGGTAAACACTAGGCATAACTGGGTGGGAACTGACTGTTTTTTTTATCTGCGCTTTTTTACTGTTTTTTTTTATCTGCGGGAACTGACTGTTTTCTTTATCTGCGCTTCGCATAATTCCGTCAATGTGACACTCAGATGCCTAGTACGGCCGCATGCGGCAAAGGAGTCTTAAAGGGATTTTAAACCGCAATCAACTCTTTGAAGTCCGTCTTTGAAATCGCGCCAGTAAGAAAAGTTTGTTATTTCTCCCGCCTTTGGTGCATGTCAAGGTCAAGCAAAACCGACAAATGTTCACGAGAACTGCGTTTACTGCAAAGCTCGACGTTGGAACGATTGTATTTTTGCTCAGACAGTGGGCTGGGGAGCGAAATTTATTTTGCCTCGGGCGCGTGTGTTAACCTTGAGACTTGAATGGAACCTCAGGAAAGTGAAAGCGCTTCTTTCGCCATACTGATACAAACCACCGCGGCCGCGTTGCGGATAACGCCGCCGACACACTTCCGAGCGAGGGTGAAATGCGACATGTGGCCCTCGGATTAGCGGCAAACTGTGCACGCCTGTTTGTTCGCTGTTGCAGAAAATACAACATCTTGTTGGATCCGAACCACACGAGCGCGACCCCGCGCACGCGCCTGCCGAGCGGCCAGGGTGAAGGTTCGATCGTCAGCGACCGCATCAACAACAATCTCGTCATGGACAACGAGCAGGGTGGGGCGGACGCGCACAACGCACAAGCGGGAGACTTTATGCCTCCGGAAGTAAGTGCTGTAAGGAACACTGTGTTTGTTTCGTAAAGAACAAGGGCCTTGTTTTTTTTTATTTTTGCCATGCATTGCCTTTTTTGCTTTGAACGCAGTAATGATTTGCCTTTGCTCTTGTTGCAAGAAAGTGTCATGTTCCCTCGGAATCCCAGAAAGCTGAAATAGGCCACATGTTAAATTGCATTTTTANGTTTTTTAGTCCAACCTCAATTTGGTATTTTTCTCCAAACTGTGAATTAGCCGCCAGNAACTAATTGCCACAAGGATCACAACCCCTTGTGCGGCACCCACCTGCTGACTGAACAGTCAGGATTCGATCCGTCCTCTTTGTTTGAAACCTCGTAGTATTCTGTCCGAAACGATGACTTTATTGCTCCATACGCAANAAGCAGACTTCTTATTNCCGCTGTTTGTCGTTTGCAACATGCATCCTTGAGCGATCTACAGTGTGATGGCCCACTGGTGAAATTACTATGTAGCTTTGATCCTGCTGGCAATTTGGTTGCGGTTAAATTATTCTTTATTTTTCACAATGAAATGCATTTCATAGTCGCACGCTGTGGTTAAGTATAGCTGAGACCGGTAATATGCCGAGGTACTGACGGGTTTCGGTCGCCTTTACGGGATCAATGAACCCGACACTATCGGTGTTTGTATTGAGACGACGTACCCTTGCTGACATTTAGTGGATTGCTAATTGATGCAAGCGACATCAGGGAAAACTGCAAGTTCACGCAATATAGACCGGGAAGTTTGTTGTTTTGCTGTTGATATTCATTAATATAACTTCACCTGCATTAAATGCCATGCTGCTCCATCTGTGCGCAGTTTTTTTGCAGTAAGCCTACAGTGAAAACCAACATTTGTCCTTCGTTTTGTTCTACGCCATGGAACAATGTTTGAAAAGCAAACTTCATGTGATCGTAATTTGCCATAAATATTTTATAATGTTTCGTCTTTCTCGGACAGAGATCGGTGGTGAAGAATTGTTTACAAATTAAGATTAAAAGTGTAATGGAAGTCTCAATTTTTGTTGACAATAAAGTATAATGCGTCTATGGAATAAATATCATACGAATATTTGAATGCTGTTAGTTTATTATGGCCGCGAGCTATCTGAAATAATTACCAACAGTATTTCGTTGGCCACTGCCCGAGGATAGAAGCGATTTGAAGAGACGTTTCAAGCATTTTGCTACGTTAAAGACTTTCTGAATTTGTCCCAGTATTTCATCTGATACAATCTTCTTTTTGCAAGTTTATGTGATAGAGATGGGAGACCAATGGAAAGGTTTTGCAACGGACAACGCTACATCTGATTGTCATGGAGAGTAATTCCTAATGTTTTATTGCACTCAATAAACCATAAAATAGTTTGCTTTTGCCACTGAATGCTATTTGCTTCTCGCTGCTTGGCGCAGAACCTGCAGGAACGCATCTGCGACGGTTTCACAGCACTCCGTATATTACATGCTTGTTCTGTGCAGGCGCCCGCGTCGCCGTCAGGTGACGTGATGGCAAAGGACTCGGTCACCAACAGAGTGGCCGGTTACATTTGCAAGGATGTTTTGCTGGGCCACACCGCCTGCGTCACGGCCCTGGCTCTCGTACACAATCAGTCTCTCTACACAGCAACGTACTTGGTGAGTTGCGCAATTGCTTCCAGGTTATGTGCACTAAAGTACGTGCTTCGTTTTTCGTGAACGACTACCGCTGGCTTTAATCGAAACTGGAACTCTTTCCAATCAGTTTTAACGTATTTCGCGTGTTTTATGCGCAACCAAACACTTTTCCAAGTGGGGTTTTATTCTTGACCCCTACAGGCGAGTACAATAGGCAGGGACGCCGGAACAGCGGTAGCGGGCAGGGGGGTGGCAGTAAAAAAGTTGAGGGCATTGGAAACTTATTTTAGAAAATCGTTACCAATTATGCTTGCTTCTGTTCAACAATGTTGACCTCAAAAATAATAAAACGAACTATACACAAATTTATTTCAATTCGATCTTGTACCATTAAATTACCTATGATGCTGTTATGAAAAAGACACCTCCGCATTGTCCTCCTTTTGAAAGGTCAGTGGGGGCAATGGCACCGCTCTGTGGCGCCCCTGCTTACCGCTATCAGCAGTCACTGCCTCGCTGCATTACCTGCCAAGATGTCTGCGTTCAACAGTCAAACGCGCAAAAACTCATCAGCTATCGTAATTTGAAGTGAACATTAGAAGATTTGTTACCATGTTATTGTTACACAATAAAGATCAACAGTAGAACAATCCGTTTGCAAGTTTGGCAACCGGCCTCTGCAGGCAAAGGAGCGGACATGAGTGAACGGCAAGCTCATCACTGCATGACACCAGAACAGGCTCTTTTGCGGTGTGAGTGTCATTCTGGCAAATGAACTTACTGCAAGAATAATGTCAATCAATGGCTATTAAGCTGCTGACGTCAGATTTTCTAGAAAATTTAGGTTCTTAGTCCCAATTTCCAGGTGACAAAATGCCCGTTTTGCCCCCTGCGGACGCCCATGGTTTTGACATACCACGAGTTCAATAGTGCGTGCTTGAGTTCAGTGTAAAAACGCACTATAAAAGTTCGCATTTACATGTTCAGCAACAATGTTGACCTCAAAAATAATAACAAAATCATAGAAAACCATTCTGAATTTTGTGTGTGCGCGAATATCTGCAATAAATTTATTTCAAGTCGATCTTGATAAATCATGAATTACTTATGATACTGTTATGTAAAGGCACCTGTGCCCCGTTACCCCTCCTTTCAAAAGGTGAGGGGCAGGTGCTCCCGTAATGCACCCCCGTTCCGGCGTCCCTGACAATAGACACAGGAAGCTATTTTTGCACTTAGCATTAAAGAGCTTTCAGGAAAGTAGCAAAACAACAAATTATTAAGTCCTCTTACATGCAATTAACCACAGCGCTCATAAACAACATAAAAACCTATGTTCTACGAAGTGTAAGTTTCAGAAAGATACTGGTGTAGCAAAATTTTGACTGATTTCTCGCAGTTTTGGCACGTGAAGCTATTCCAACACGTTTAGATATGCTCGTCAAACCTCATGAAAAACTTTACCCAGATTTCAGCTTTGGAAAAAGTGTGTACAGTATGTTTATAGAAGGTGTTTTGAGATTTCTTGCTAGTTTCCAGCTTTGCTTGCCTCTGCCTCTCAGCGTGTTGATCAGAAGTATCAGCTGACATGTCTGCTTGGTTTTATACATGTTCGACTCAGAACCGTCGCCAGAAAGTCTTCAATAGGGGGGCCTTTACATTTGTGTAAGTGGGCTTGACATTCTGAAAACGATAAAACTCCACTGATTTGTAGTGTTTCGTGTTTCAATTTGGGGGGCTTGGAGCTTTGTTTAAGGGGGATCAACCTACCAAAGCCCCCCGTGACGACGGAACTGGTTTAAGGAATATATTTAGGCAGTTGAAGAGGTTGCGCAGGATGGAAAATTAACCGTTTGAGCAATTTAATTGTGCTGTTGCTAGGTATTAATTGGGCTACAGATGCTTTTAAAACATACCCATGTGTGGATTTAAAATACAAGATGTCGTAAAAGTAAAAATTGCTCTTTGCTAGGTTACGCTTCACTTTACCTACTTAACATGCTTGAGATTCGCATCCCACTGCTTGATTCAAAACGAACTAATGTAAGTTTTGACGACCTCAGTGCTTACCACTCTGCAAATCAACGCCTGTGTCTTTTTTAGCGATTTGTTGCTGTTTTGGATAAGCAACTGCCTTTAAAAATGCGTTCGGCAAATTCAGTCCAATCGCAGAGAGTGGTGAAGAGAGTGCCGATTAGTCAATTAAACGTGTTTTTTTTAAAGAAGTTACTAACCGTGTTTGTTTTGGGAAAATCACAGTTATCCGCCGGATGGGACCGACGCATACTTATTTGGTGCCTGGAAAATGGAGAGTTGGAGGATCTATTCTGTAACACTGCGTTGAAAAAAGACCAGCAAGGAAGTGATGAGAACGACGATGAGTGTCAAGAAGAGCTTGCGTGCGATGGCGTCATAATCGACATGGAATATTGCCCGAAACGGTGAGGCTCGTTTTATTCTGCAGCAACGACGTAGCAACGCTTTCTGCATTTGTGGTGCTGTCAACGGATTCTGCAGTTATAAATTAATTTTGAATCGTTGGAAAGCATATTCCATGCGGATTAAAGTCACAGGCAGGCGCGGACACAGGGGGGATGCATCCCCCCCACCAGACCTAAAGAGGTGTTGACATGACACTTAATTTCATTAAAAATCATCGCCAAAAATATTTTTGCACTGCACATTACTTAATCGCTGAAGATCCTAAAAATTCACTTATGCTAACAATTAGTCAAAAACGTTTCTTCTTTGCATTAGATGAGCTGGCCTTGTTTGTGGAACCTGATATAAAATAGTCAGTGATCGCATGGGCGTCCGCAGGAGGGGCAAAACGGGCATTTCCCCCTGGAAATTGGGATTAAGAACCAAACATTT
>JGI24159J19872_10001052_pt1 | contig 28911 bp, 19 predicted proteins | sample Ectturendosymbi4_FD_19872 | JGI IMG/M metagenome (IMG submission 19872)
TAATTTTTGAGTAAACACTTTTCTTATTTCATTAGTCACAGTTTCTTTTTGTCGCCATTAGTATTCTTGACGTCAGTCAGTTTGTTAAGCTGCTATGATTTCTGAGTTTGTGTTACGAGACTTTGATTGTAGTCTTGAGTTTGTTTTTTTCTCTGCTCTTACTTCAGCCTTTCAACTTTTCACCCTTAAGCTTTGCTTGCAATTTTCAGGACTGAGGATGCGTAATGTTTCAAAACTGAAATCGATTTCTTAGTAAAAATTTTCTGATCGATTTCTTGCTTACACTCATCGTGGAAAGTACATACTTGCTTACATGAGTATCTATCGAAAACAAACTTTCTACAGCAAAGAATCACATCTTGATGTTTCCTGAGTATTGGAGAGTAGGCTATATGTTTCGCATACTGAGCACTTAAGATGATTGCCGTTTGCTATAGTTTGTTGAAATATAATATTTTTCGGATCATCAACAATTGCATGGTTTACGACTACGTGAAAACTTCATTTTGGGGTGAACCATTTGTAGCGTCTTTTCATTTGCTAACCTTGAATATGTATCAGGTCAGTAGATTACCCGCTGTTACAACGTTGTAAGTAATTGCAGTAGCTTTAGTCTGCAACCAATATAAGGTGAAGCAACAGAAAAAATTACATAAAAACACGTTCAGTACACCTGTGCCCCATTTCATTTCAACAGCCCTTAACCTTAAATCAATGTCTCTGATGTTGGTCGCAACAATTTTCAGATATCTGCACATTTTTCCAAAGATTTATCGTGTTTTTTCAAAAAATTTTTTAAACAATGTGTTGTGAAATTGCATGGCAAGTCCAGCGTCTCTTTAAAGTACATTGCAAAGTTTCTGGCATACCGGTCCTGAGGCGTTTTCTCCACCTCCACAGTCTGTGGCTGTCTTGTGTGCCCACACTCGTCTGGCTACCCCGTGGTCTGGTGGCAAGTGCGTCCGTTAGGGAACTCAGTTCTCGGAACTGGTAGGACCGGTGTTCGCCTCTAGCTAGGACCGGTGTTTCCAAGACCTTGTTAATTGAGACTGTAGCCTTCACGCCAGGCGCAGCGTGTAGGCCTACAGAAGAGCTGCAGGGACATTATCTTCTTTATTCGTTGTATAACCGTTGTATTGTACTGTTTTCTATATAGTTCCTCCAACTGCACATGTAAATCATGCAGACATCAATTGACACTGCAGAACTTGACTGTTGTACTGAAATCCTCAATAACACTGACCCCGAGTTCTAAATATCCCTGCATTGACCAATCACTCGTATTACTTTTTTCAAGAGCTGTGGGTTTGTTACCACTCTTTTCAGATAGACCTTGCGCTAGGCAACGCTGCGTTTTTGTACTTCGGCTTGCAAAGTTAATTTCCGTATGCTGTGTTTACGTACAATCAGGTTTAGTGTTTGTAAACCATGCTAGCGGTCTGTTTGTAAAATAGATGTCACAAGACAATGTAAAATTGATTTGCACGGGTGGAAAACAGAGTTTTTCTTAGAAGATAGCCTTTGAATATCGTGAGTGATCATGTATTCTCATGTTTGAATAAGAGCTGATGATGCGTATCTAGTGGGCGAAATAAATATCCTGATAAGAGTATGGTGTCTGACCCTCGGCTCTGAAAGGATTCATTTCGATAGAGAATTAATATGATTTCATTTAGTATCAAATGGTTATACGCCTACTTGATCTTAATAGTCAGTCATCAGGATTTCAGTGTCTGATTCTTTGCTGAGAAAGGATTTCTTTCCATAGACAGTAGTCAGTCATCAAAGTAGTAATTTCTATATTGTTACGTCATAGTACACTTTGAGAGTAAAGTAATATATTCTGCTGCGTTGCTTTATACTCTGATTAAAACTTATCTGAAAAGATCCAAAGCTATTAGATTTCTCGCGTAACATAGCAGCCAATTTGCTGTTTCTGCCTATCAAAATGTTACTACGTTTGTATCCCTGAAATATGACTCTGCTTTATGGAAGGTCGTGTATCACTTTCTGCTTATTCGTTTTGGTGGAATGGACAGTAGGAAAGGTGATTGTTGAAAACGTGGACTGGATTTGTGCAGGTAGACAAGGTTTGGTCTATATTAAACCATTAAATCTATTTCAGTTTGATGTTTTCTTCTTTCAGTGATTAATAATGGCACATGTAAGGACAAATTCCCTGAGGCTAGGCCGAGAATGATCCTGCCCTTTTAAGCAGACTTAGATATGTTAGATGAAGTTAAACCGAGGCCAAGTGGAAAAATTTTGAGCGAAGCCTAAATCGAAAACAAAAATTTTGGAAAAGCATTAAATTGGAGATTCTTTCTTGCGATATCCTAACGCAATTTCACAAACGTTTGTTTCAGGCAGTCAATTTCAACGCTTAGAGCATCGAAAATAACAAAGTAAAATTACTTTTGGTCTGCTGAACGTTAACTGTGTGTCGCTGAGACCTTACCGACGGTCCATAAATTTCATAGGCTAACCAAAACCGAGTCCATTAACAACTTTAAAACTTGGAAATCAAGACTCGAGACAGACCCTGATTAATTTGGAGAACACTGAAAACCGGTCTCGCGAACAGTGTTGGTTTTAATAAAATTTCGCCAGTGCTGATGTCAAGGAACAGGGAAAGCCCTGCACCATCAACAGAAAGCTGCCACTGGCTTCCTTTGCGTCGTGCAACGACTTCCGAAAAATCGACATTTTCAGAACAGCTGCACAACGTTTCGAACTGGTGGAAGTTTTATCACAATTTTTTGAGATGAGCAATGAGTATGCATCATGTCGTGCTGAAGCTTGCCTCTGAAAAAGCTTACAAAGACGACTGCAGTTTACACACCTTGGCATTACTTTCCATTACGGCTTACTTTTCAAAAAGATTTTCATAAAAACATGACAATATCGTTCAAAACTATAAACTGAACTTTAGACACAATTTTTAAACAAGGGAGTGTTTTCGTCTTTGGGGTGATGAATGCTGCCTATTCGCACTTTCGTTTTGCAGGTAGCGTGGTCTCATGCGTAAGTTTGTTATAATCCATGTTTAGCGTTAGGCAATAGCACCTCAAATTCATTTTCTTCTACTGAGTGCTGACCCATGGGCGTCGGAAGGATTTTTTCCAGGGAGGGGGCAATAGTAGATTTCTCCAGAGGTAGCCAAAAAGATTTTTCCAGGGGTGGCAAAAAGATTTTTCCAGGGGTGGCTAAAAGTGGTGAAATTTTATTTGTCCCTCTCTAAACTAAGAAAACAACCTTTTAATAAAAGTTTGATGCGTAAGTTAAAACGTGATTCAGTCTAGTGACGAACTGGAGTACAGACGCAATCTTCGAACCGAGATCCAGTGCAACTTGTTCGTACAAGTACTGTAACAGTCAGTAAAAAATGCATGAAGAGCGGAAGTTTATTAAATCGTGCGATTGCACATACCAGTGTTCAAAACTACCTACCGTCGTTTTGATTGGTTGTGCTAAAAATGCATCATTTTTGAGGTTGGCGTGCGAAATTTTAACTATAAACAGAAATTGCGGGAAGTCGGGCGTCCCTAGTCTTTGCAGTTCATTAAAAAAGTTGCATTAAAACGTAGATTTGAAAAGTTGCATTATAACGTAAGGTTCTTGCGTCTCTGCTATAATTGTTTATACATGCAGTACATATAGCAAAAACGTGGTCTGGATGCATTTACTTGCCTCCAGATTTTATTACTCTCGCGTGCTGAGAAAAGATCTTAGTTGAGATGAAATGACTCTTTCTTCTATACCATTTTAGCAAGAAGCGTTGTTAGCGCGAAGTAGAAAGCTTCTAAAAATACGTGCCGATTTGTTTCTTGGATTTCGTTGTTACCTTGCTACTTGCAAGCAAACATCCTCGGAATGGGATGTCCAGCTAATCTTGCAAATGCAAATACAAGCACAGCACACATAGGTGTACGGGAGTGCATATTTTTGGGGATGCAAAAGAATTTTGCCCAGATTTTATCTTGTTTTTCCCAAATAACAAATAAACAGCAAGTCTTAATATCAAGACTAAAACGTACCATTGTAAACAAATCAAGGTGTCTGCCTGCCTAATTACCAATCGTCAAATATCAGTAACAAATCAATTTATGCGTTGAGTCGCGCTCCTGAAATTCTTCATGTACAAATTAAATTCAAAGCGGCAACGTATTGCCATGCACGTTCATTGATGTGGGTATTTCCATCTTGTTGATGAATTGCATACTGACAGATTTCTCAGCCCTGAGTTTGAAATTACTATTGTTATCACACCCCTTCATTACCAAATCATATAAATGACGAGGTAAACAAACACAATCCTGAAAAAAGCCTGTCACTATGGTAATCAAAACCTTTACCCCTCAACTAGCAATCAATATCCTTCATTAGGCCTACAGCTCCTAATCATGACTTTAAAGTCTCTAAAGTCACGTCATGAAAACCAAAAAACAGTCCAGATTAGGCAGTTGAAAGTGCACTGAACAAAGCATGCTAAGAAGAAATAGCAATATGGAACTGATTCAGACATTAATACTGCAGCCTATAGTTGATCAACTACCAAAGAATGTGTACAAATGCAAATTTCCAATGACAAATGACTTATAACCTCAACGAAAATATTTTATCAAAGTATCAGTGCTTCATTTGACTGCATTAGTGAATTATGAAGTGCAACAGATCTAGTGCAGTTGCTACTGTTCATGAAAGCTTCACTTCAGAGCATCAAATTGAAGCATCAAAATTTGGCAGGATGCAACATGTGAAATTCATTGCATGAAACAAATAGAAAATATGACAACCTAAGCAGTATGAAATCACAGTTATTACTACCACACAACATATTGCAGCTGCAGTTATTTGGTCAATTCTTGAATAGGCCTACTTCACAGCAACATAATTCACACTTGTAAATTTCACATCAAGCAAGTTTGAAACATGAAAACTTTACAGTGTCATATCACAACTACATCGCATTATTACCACAAAAAAATTTGTAGCAGCACATAGTAGCCTACTACTTCCAACAATGATAGCTTCACAGCATTGAATTAAACCTACATTATTATAAAAAAACAATCCACAGCTACTTTTACTAGGTAGACTTACTGCTGCCTATGAAAGCAGAACAGCAACAAACAGAGCCTTGAAAACTTAACAGCATGAAACAAACTTGAAACATGAAAAGTTCACGGCATCAACTCACGTCATTTACAGCTACGTTTTTGTTATTATAGCTCAAAAACACTTACTGCCATCAACAATTTGGTTTTTACAGAAGTTTAGGTTAGTTAGAATGGTGGGTTACCACTACATGTTCCTAATTTCAAAATATTTCCAACTCTACCCAAAATTGAATGAGGTTGTTTTGATTAGCCCAAATTTTGATTTGGGCTGTTGGAATTAACCCAAATGTTTATAATAGTATGAAAATCTGAATAAACCTCTTCTGATTTACCCAGTTGGTTTCAATTGTACCCGTGTTTGAATAAAGCTGATTCAATTACCCAAATTTGATTAAGTTCGTTGGAATTTACCCAAATGTTTCAAATTGTATCCAAATTTCATTGAAGCTCTTGTATATTACACTTTTCAAATTGCCAAGTTTGATTTGGCTGATGGACTTTACCCCAATGTTTTCCAATTTATGTGAATGTTTTTAATTTCACTCAAATTTGAATAAAGCCTTTCTCATTTGCCTATATTTAATTGAAGCTGCTGGACCATACCCAAATGCTCCTAATTTACCTAAATGTTTCTAATTTTACCCAAAACCTGAATGAAGTTTTTAATTGGCCCAAATATGATGAAAGCTGCTGGAATTCCCAAATGATTCCAGTTCACTTAAATGCACTGTCTGTTTTGCCGTCAGGCAGTCTATTTTGCCATCAGAGGCAAAAAATGGCAAAATAGTCTCAGCAAAACTTGTGCCGTTGAAGGCAACATAGAATCTACCTCACGTAAAAGTGAATGTAGCTGTATAATTTGCCCAAATGTTGAAAATTTTTGCCCAACTAATGGCCAATGTTCCAGCGTTGGGGATGCGACCGCATCCCCTGCATCCCCATGCCGTACGCTTATGACAGCACACATTGAAGGCGCACAAACAACTCACAAACAGCAAAAGCGAACATGCACATAACGACACCAAGTTGGAGAAATGCTTGAGGTGATGCAGCACTTTCTGGCGCTTCAGTCACACTCCCCGGTGAAAGTGCTTTCCGTTGAGATGTTTCACTGGCAAGGGAGTTCAAGACGACTTGGCTTCAGGCTTCACAGAAGACTGCATCTCTTGTTCCAAACGGAAGTGAGATTTTACCGCAGCTCCCATTACACCATTCGCTAGGCAGGAAAGTCGAATTGTACCAATTGGTAAAGATATGACCCGGACACACTTCAGAACTCTCAGCACCGACACCAGGCCGTCCAAGATCACTGTCAACCAGCACGTTATAGCCAATTAAAGCAGTGAGTTCAGTGGCGTGCAGAGGGAGGGGGGCGAACGGGNCGCCGGCCCCGGGCATCCAAGGCAGGGGGGCATCCAAAGAGNGAAATTACAAAAATTTTAATGCTGTATCTAGATGATTTTTTCTATTTCAGGTCTACTAATACATGCCGCATGGATTTAATTTTTCGAAAAATTTTTTGTCAACACTAATTTTTACGTATTCAAGTGCCAGTAATTCTCAGATTTTTCAATAACAGGCACCTATACTTTAAGTGTGCGGCGCACACTCAACCACAGCGACAGTGACATGACTTGTACCAGATCGTGTAATCAAGGGAAAACCACAAAAAGGATTGAAAGGCAATCAGGATTGAGAAAAATCTGTTTTTTTGAAAAAACAACCCAGCTGTTTTTTAATCCGAGTTTTTTGTTTTTTTGAAAAGAAACAGGTTTTTGTTCCTTTTTTTAAGGAAAACAAAGACCCCACTCTGAATTGTTTTTATTGCATCATGCAATATCAACATTTTCAGAATTACACAATAATAACTTGTTATACCTATTATGACATTCAAATTTGAAGGTAAAGAAATGTGCCCCATCTTTGTTTAATTCACTTCAAAGTGATAAGGCTTGGCAAGAACGCGCTCAGCAAACGGAGGAAGCCACTCCCCCACAAACTCTGCAGTTTCACGTCAAGTTTATGCACGTGCCCTACTAGTTCAGCATCTACATAGTGTATTTTTTCAACATATCGTTTGCTAAGGTCCAATATCAGAAACAGCTTGGATGCAGCGAAGCCAGAAAAATTGATTAAATTATACCGAATTTACAGAGCTGAAGAAGATATCCAGTAGAATTTACTCAAACTGTTCGAATTATTCTTCGAACTCTTCGTTTTGTTTCATTGAAAAGATATACAGTTAACTGTACAAGTGCGCTGCTTATTTTAGTTTTTACTTCATAGTAAATTTTTCAAAGGGAAAGTAAAGAGTGGGATTTTCGGTGGGTTTTATTGTTTTTTTAAGTGGGTTTTTCAAAAAAATCCTGGTGTGTTCTGGTTGGGTCCAGTTACATCAACACTGAAGATAATTATGGACGCTTAATTAAATTCCTGAGCCAAATTTCAAAACTTTCCTATTTGATTTTATGATGCATTACTAGTTTCCCGTTCCGTTTTTAGTGCTAATACAGTCGCACACCTGTGCTTGCAATATGTGCTTCGTTTCGAGCTTCGTCATTAATTGGCAGTTCAGACGGATTGATCATAACGGCTCAAACAAGTCCGTATCTTTTTTTCCTCTTTAGTAATTGTGCATATAACAGCCACATAATAAAAAACGAAAATTTTTCTTGCGTAATTCATGCTCATTCTCAATTCTTGTGTAGTTTAGCAAGTTTCAAACTGTCAACCCTGGTGTCCGCCATCCCAGCCACATACCTTATGATCGATTGCTATACGACGAAACATTCACGCAGCCTTGTAGTTCTGCAGTTGTGAACTGCGCTGACGTAGCACTGAGTGTGTTCTACTCCCTGTTTTAACGCGTTTCCAGATATTTTTGCAGTCATGAACTGCTCTGTCTTAGGATACCGCTGATAATTTATGTTCATTGCAGTGACACATTGCATACTACAACAACGAGTAAAGAGAGTGCGTGTAGAATAATATGCACAGACGCGCCGGATAACGGAGGCATGGCTGGGGCCTATACCCCTCTGCACTTTCAAACGAGGGGCAACGGGGGCGGAGGTGACTTTTCATCATGGGTATAGAAGCAGGCAAATTTCTGGGGTGTAAAATTTTGCGCGAATTTCCCCAAACTTGCCCGAAAAGTTTTTGTGCAACTTTTGCCTGTAAATTTTCTCCCACAAAGATCATGAAGAACTCTTTTTGGTGTAACCTTCACAATAAGGTCTCGTGTGTTTTCATGCAAATATTGGGTGCCATTTTTTGAAGTCAAAAAACATTGGGCGCCATTTTTACCCGAATTTTCAGGACCTTTGCTCAGATTTTCAGCGAATCAAAAATTTTGGGGGGTGCGCTTGCAACCCCTTCACCCCCACCTTCTACACCACTGCTTTTCATAACAGTATCATAGGTAATTTCATGGTTTATCAAGATCGACTTGAAACAAATTCATTGCAGCTATTCGGGCACCCAGAAAATTCAGAATGTTTTTCTATAATTTCTATTATTATTTTTGAGATCAACATTGTTGATGAACAGAAGCAAGCATAATTGGCAACGATTTTTGTATAAGTTTCCATTGCCCTCAACTGTTTTACTGCTTCCCCTTCCCAGCAGAAGCGTCGCGTGGAAGTTTTAATAGGGGGTTCTACGTCTGTTCAGGGGGGCTTGACATTCTGAAATTTGATAAAACTCCACCGATTTAAAGTGCTTCAAAATTCAATTTGGGATCATTGGAGCTTTCATTGGGGGGGGCATAGCCCACAAAAGGCCCTCCGTGGCGCCGGGACAGCTTCCCTACCGCGGCTCCGGCGTCCCTGAACATGCACGTTGTGTCAACAAACTTCGCCAAAGCGTTGGTTTACAAACGTGAATATGACGTCATATTGTGACGTCACAAACATCGTAAATCTAGTAACAATGACCACCATACGTCACTGCTGAATACTAGAATTTGGTAGGGGGCATCCAATCAAGCAGTCGCCCCGGGCATCGTCAGACCTCTGCACGCCACTGCGTGAGTTCCGTTTTCAACATTCCCTAAATAAGTACAGTTGTAAATCTTGAAAAATAGTCTTGTTGACCTCAGCACATCTACAGGCGAATACACTTGATTTTTCGCTAATACACATAAACGATTTTTTAACACTTTGTAAAACCGAGAAAGAGTCTTTGCGGCAAAAGGTTTATTATCATGACAGTAACAAAAGTACCACATAAACGGTTAAAGCGGAGCAGACCACATGAATATTTATCTACCCCAATAATCCTGAAGCATTTCTAACTGCAACTAAGAAGCATTCAGTAGCTGTGTTTAAGAGAAGACAAGTAAGCTACCTTGTCTAACTGACTGGATCTTTGGTCTTGCCCGTGATGAGCGAATCGTACCCCGTGGACCATTCGCAGTTCGCGAAGCCTGGGAAAATTAACTGAAAATGGACACGAAGCCAACAGCTATAACCTTACTACGCCGAAGCAAAAGCTTGTGTGGTAAGAACTGAAAAGCAACGAGAATGATCGCATTAACCCTGGACCCAGTGCGTAAAAATCTTGGAAGAAGGGTAAATTTGCTGTAAAATTGGGTGAAGCTTTTATTATTCGTTTACTCTCAGGCATGAGAAGTCATGAAATCGGAGGAAAATGCACTAACCACAACAACCCGCTGATTTATCCATGATCCGTTAAAATGGCGGTGGAAACTATAAGCTTACCATTACTCCTTTTTGGGCTTCGGAGAAACTGATTCAGTAACATGCCCAGAACGAAACTTCGTGGTCTAGGGCTCTTTGTCTCCTGCCACCTGTATCTAGAACGGTAGTCAAATAAAAAAATCAATGCAATAATCTAGCAGTATATCGCTTGTATCTTTGTTGAAGAGTATCGTATATGCGTCCTCCGACGGACAGTTGCAGAAACGAATCTGGCATCTATGTTTCCTTTTGTTCACCTGTGCCTACAAAACGACGACTAACTCTATATTGCTGCAATGGAATTTTCTTTTTTAAATGTCATAAATTATACCGCAGATGCCAGTCGAGGTATTTTTGAAAATTCTTACATACAGTAGAACGTTTTATCTATCTAAAGTGGGTGGTGTCTATATCCAGCTTTGGTGGATAAACTTGATCTCCTGAAAAACAAAGATGGGCATAAACACAGCGATGCAAACATACAGGTTCGTATCGTAGGCGTGACTCAAGTTGTTGCTGATGACTTATTTCAAAGAAAGGTTTTGTTTTGCTATATGTTTACTATGCTGTAGTGCTATGCTGTGTATATCCAATTTCATTATACTATATTTCTAAACGTATAGGCAGAAATTCATTAACAACTTTTAAATACTTCAGTGCATTTATCAAACTTCTCTTCGTAGTTGCAGTCGGTTTTTAATAGCCTTGCCGACACGAATGGTCCTAGGCGCAGGTGATCGCACAAAGCCGATGCTGAAAGCAGCTGATCAGTCGGTTTCAGCAGCTTGCCGCAAACGCACCAGCTCGCCGTCTTTGGGACGAAAAGTTCCGCAAATGGCGCGTCAGCATGACGGAGAGCGCGAGATCTGGTTTTCACGTTGTGCCCAGATGCGGCGCCTTGCGTGAGAGCTGTCCATCCGCGCGGTGGCACTGCGACTGTATCGAGTGCAGCGACCGAGTACAAGCTGCAGATTGGTGTACACCGAAGGCAGAGCGAGCAAGAGCAGGCCATGAAGAATTGGGAGCCTTCTGGACAGCAAGCAACGTGGAATGTCGGGATCGAGTGGTTTCGACTGCTGGAAAGTCAAGTGCGCGTACCATTACCGTCGTGCAGGTGAAAACACATCTTGCTTTATTGGATAATAATAATGCGTTCACCAAAACTACAGTGTCACCAAATCTCTTTATAGTTCAAATTACCCAGTTAGCCGAGTACTGTAATTTTGCTAATAAAACAAGGTTCCTGTCTCAAATTTCTCAGGTACGTTTTGTTCTGAACACACTCCTCCTACACTTTAATGCAAAACAATTAACTTTTTAACTTCGAACTTTGTCATTCAGGAACAAACTCATTTGCACTGTTTCTCTCTCCGGAAACGATTACTCACCGCTACCAGGCTACAAGTCAGATGATGAAATGGAGGACAATTTTGTATACCGCCACTACGCGGCTGTCGTTCGATACCAGGGCCACCAGTCGGCCTCTCGTGTCGAGATAGTGATCAGAAAGAGCCTGCCCGCCAACAATGAGGACCTGAAGAACGGGAATGGAGCAGGAGGAGTTAACGGCGGAAAAGCAAAAAACTATCCTGTCGTTGGTTCGATGTCCGACGAAGCCAAACTTGGCAATAGAGGCTCTGGCGTGGGGGTAGATGACTACCTTTGGAATGGGGATGCTTCATCAGACGAGTTTGCTGATGAGAAAACGAGCAACGGCACTATTTCGGAGAAAGCTGCAGCAATGATAACCGGTAGGCAATGTCTAGAAAAAGAATCGAAAGAGCGCGGCGCCTATAATAGTTTGCTACGAGTTTCCAAATCACATTTTATACGTCCGTCCACGTTCCATTTTTCTTGCCATTAATTTAGTTAGACTTGCTTTGAATTTTGATGTTTTTTTATGGCAGGAGATAATTTAAACAATTTTTTTTATTTTTCACTGGCATAGCTTCACTGTCTAAAACAAAACGCATTGTCGATTTGCAAGGTTTCCATCGTCTGTTTCAAGATAAGATAATGTTGTTTAGTGTGCCGAGTAAGTTGTATGTTGCGACACAACAAACATTTTTCAGGAGCACAAGAGAGCTTGGGCACGCCATGGATTATAGTCCTCTCACTGCTTTCTACTCTGCTGAGTTCGAGTCTCATCTATTGGTGCTGCGTGCGAAGAAGGTAGATACGTAACAACGATTGTTTACGTTCGTTCAGACTAGTGTTTCTCAACCAGTGGTCCATGGCGCACTGGTGGGCTATTTTTTTAGTGGGTCGTATAGGAATAAATCGCTATATATATTAGACTTACCTGTATTTGTTTATGCGTATAAAAAGCCTATGCTAACAAGATAGTGGGCCACGCAATTTTTATCAAAAGTTTTCTGTGCCATGTATGGAAAAAGGTTGAGAAACACTACAGACGTTTGTAACACACATGGCACTATAGACAAAAAGTGGCTTTCTTTTGGAAGCTTTGTTTTCGAAAGTTTTGAGTCAAATTTACAACGTTTCTGAAGCAATTCGTCATTTTTATAGTGAAGTTCAGGGAAATTAATCATACGCTTTTCTGTCAACGTGAACTTTAACAATGTTGGTTTGTTATATTTATTCAATGCATCCCAATTCCATTTGAACATCTCAAAGTCTTCACTTAAAATTCACAAGAACTACGTTTACTTCTTCTTTGCTCAACGCACCTAATAAAGCGAAAAAAGAGGACTTTCCCAAATTCTTTCAGAGTAATCAGCTCAAGCCGAGATGAAAGTGGGAAAAAATGAATATTAAGCACACTCCATGACGACATCAAGCTAGTTGTGAGCCTAGCTTGGCAGCCCTCGAAATCTAACATGTGATGCACTGATTCGTAAATTATTTTCGGATACTTTGGAAATAATCTCTATTGGAGTTTTAAGGCGAAATCTGAAAGACCACGACTTAATCTCATGTAAAACTAAACATATCACAAACATTAGATCAATTTGGGTAAACCAATCGGTAGAAATAACTACCTTTGTTTGGTGCGAGCCATTGGCTCATGTTTAAAATCAAGTTCAAGTCCCACAACTTCCGACACGGGACCGAATGGGGGTCGTGTTCATTTGACCTCTAGAAAATGAGAGGCGAGTGACTCAGCGAAGCAAAAATAATCCTTGGCGCGAATATGAGTCGTTAGCTTCATGGCGCTAGCAATAAAACGTGATTTTTGTAGGCGAGCGGTCTTCGATAACCGAACGTGATCTGTTTACTTCTGCTTCAAACCCTAAACGAAATGTCCGCACTAGTCTTGCTGAAAAATGTCGGCCACGTCTCCTTCAACCCCACAGAACTTATGAATTGTTCAGAATGGGCTTATTGTGGAAAAGCGGTGATGACACATTTTCACACAATAATGATGAACACAATCATCTACTCGTCTAAAATAAATTAGAAATTAATACGCAAACGCCAATGCACCCGAATATCTCTGTGCTGATTACGAGTATCGAGAAAACACATCAAACTTTGGTTATTTTATGTGAAAATGTGTTGTTTATGGATCGCGGCATTGTTGGCAATAAATGCAATTCAAGAAACTAAATAACCAAAAGTTCCACGGTAGACACACTTGCTCTGCAGTAGCACAGAAATCTCTCGTTATAATTTCTTTCAACAGAATGCAGTCTTATAATCTTTTGGGGACAGTCATTCGAAAGCAGTGTCGTGACATTGACAATGCAATGTCGTGACGTTGACAATATGACTTGAAGTGAACCTACAGCGATTGCATGAATACAAACAAACGGTGCTACTATAGTGTGAAGTCTACCACAGTACAGGGTGAGAAAGACCTCAGGCTGCACGTGGGCAGGCGGCATATGGCGGTAGACTTCACGCTACATTAGCACCAAACAAACATCCACGAGTTGGGGACATGCGTTGGCATGAGTGGTCCTTGTCAACAGTCCAAGAAGAGTTACATCTCCAGGCTATTTTTACCACCTTATTCCTAATCGCAGGCGAGCGACTGTACGTCACGGCACAAGAGTAAAAGTTTGGGCCAACGAACCTCTCGGTCAGCGGTTATCTCGTCGCATTCACTCTGCCGTCCACCCTACGGAAAGATTGAGTGGTGGATACATTCCTGTTCCAAGCCAGGCGCCCGAGTATGCAGCAATCAAACGGAATCATTCAAACGTTGTAGGTCTTGGCGGGTCGGATGAAGATGATGAAGTGTTTTCAACTTCTACTAGAGCTATTTTGCCTTCGGGCGTTTCTGGAAGAAGAAGCGTTAGAGAAAAGAAGTCATCTGTATTCCGAGATATTTCTGGCGCCGCAAAGAAATACAGTGAACGGTAACTTTTTCATTGCAACAAGGTACCAGTCAGTTTTCTGATCCCAAGTGACTGGTGTAAAATTGCAGCCTTTGATAAATTTATGAAAAGGAGGTACTAATACTACCTTTGTTTTGTCTTTGAAGCTATAATACATTAGCTTTCAAAAATCAACTCAGCCATAACAAAGACATCTCTTCTTAAAATAGTATCGCCTACTTCCTGTTTAAAAAATCACTGATTGTACCAACTGCGGTAGAATCAAATGAGTTTCATCGACTGAGTTAGAAAAAAGTTTTAATTTATAAAAGTGTTTATCGAGTGATTAATTTGCAGAACTTCAAGCGTTCTCGGCATCAAAAGTGCCAACTTGCCCGAAAAGCGAAAGTCATCATTTGGAATCAGGAAAGCAGGCTCTGGCAGATCGAAAGCTGGGTCGAAAAGCCTTCTAAGCAAGTGGTGGAACGAGCTTCGCAAACGGTTTATCGCTTTTATCATGCTGTGCTGCTGCGTCGGCGACAACAATGACTTGGGAGTGACGTTTGACGGCGGCAAGGGCAAAAAGAAGCGAAGGGGGAAGAAAAAAAAGAAAAAGAAAAGTCTTTTCGCTTCAATGGGACCTAGCCCGTTGGGGGATACCGGATCCGAAGGCCCCGGTTTTGAGAGCGGTCCATCGGATGAGGCACCTGTGGTTGGACGTGATCCGGAAACGCACGAAACGTGCGCAGTCCAAGAAAAAACGTCTGTTCACGTCGTGAACGAAGCCAGTCCTCAGCTGGTTGCTGGCAAATCCTCGAGCAGCACCTTCAAAAGTTCACCCAGCAGCAGTAGCAGCACCAGCGCTACGTATATACCTCACTGCGGCGCTGGAAACCAACTTGGGGCGCCGTCAGGGCCGAGCTTTCTTGACCAACGCATGGACGTCGTCGCTGGTTCGAGCACCAAGCGCCCCAGGAAATGTGGAATTCCTATAACTCGATGCATACACAACCCGGGCAGCAAATGCAGTCTGCGTTGCATTCAACGCCAACCCGGCTCCCCTGTTGTTGTCGCCCCCTTGACGTCATCGGATTCATCCAGTACGTTATCTGTTCGGGAACAGCAGCGTAGCTCTTCGTCCTCAACACCCGGTGACGTTGGCGCCGCCAGGGAACGACCCGGAGGAGTGGATCTGATGAGTGTTGGCGATGGAGCACATTCGTTGGGAAGAGCAACTACATCGCAAGGGTAAAATCTGAGAGTTAGAAGAGCAAACGGGATGTTTTTTAATTACGACTAAACAGAACCGCAGGCCCGTAGGCAGGTTTTAAGGTTTGGCGGAGCAAAATACATAAATAAATTTTGAGGGGGGCAAGATTTTTGTTTTTATTATATGTTTAAAACAAACTTTCCTGGACACAACAAATTTTTTTTGGTGAAAATATTTGGGGGACACTGCCCCCGAATGTCCTTCCGTGACTACGGGCCTGAGCAGAACTATAACAACGATTATGTTTCTGAAACAAACGTTTCACGTGGCACAACCCCTCAGCGTTTCCAACTTAATGACAAGCTTTCAAATCAACTACCTTTTGCGCTTACAGCCTCACATAAGTGAAATTCGGTAATGTCAGGAAGCAAAGTCGTTGAAACGCGGAAATATCATTTCTTTGCTAAAATCCGGTTCAAAATAATCTAATCACACATATAGGAGAGAATATATGATTGAACTAGTCATAGATGGTTGATAAGCCTTTAAAATGTAGTGCGTTTTTTGTGTTTAAAACTTTTAGAAATGTTCAAATCAGCAGTTGATGACTGGCAATTGTTTACTCTTTAACGCACAGCTGTGTAAGCCTTTTTCCAAGTATATTTTGTTTCAAAACTGAACAGAACATCGAATGTTCTGAGCCGAACAAGAGAAAATCTCATAAGAGAGAATCAGCGCATGGAAGAACTTTTGCGAGCTTGGGAGAGAAGGCCTGCTTCTTGTACCGATATCAATCTGGTTACGTCAAGGCGGCAACTTTACGCTAACACCAGCAGGCAGTTATCGTCGTGTAAGCTATTAAAGGTTGTGGTTAAATGCATGTGAAAAGGGTGTCATGAACTGATGAAGTTACAGTAGGACAAACAATTGCCAACTGTGTTGCGGATTTGATTTTACATTCAAAATGAAGTGTTAAAAAGCGTTTTTTGGTAAAAATGATTTTTTCTGCTTAATCTATAAAAATCATTCTATGAAAGTGCTTTTGCCAAAGGACTAAAGATTTTTAGAGACAGCCTAAGTGAGAGTAGTGCTAAAAACGCAAGAGAATATCAAGTGACTATTTGTTTTACCTCAGGAACTAATAATGTCATTGATGCGTCATATTTACGTCATATTTATAGACATGTCAAATCTCCATGTATTCAAACATTGCATAGCGCGAACTTGTTATATCGTATGTCCTGCAATCATTCTACTGACAAAAACTATTCATATGACAGGTATAAATATGCAGGTTTTGGGTAGATCATTGATGCGTCATATTTACAGAAAAGATCTACATCTCCCTAACTGGATGCGTAGGATTACCTCAAACTCGATGATAGGGATCAGGACAGCAAGAGCCGTTTTTCACCTGGTGACCATTTTATCTTTCGTCGCTCATGTCGCTAAACTGTCTTATATGCACAAAACATGCTTCAGCATTGCGTGTTCATGAACCCTTATCTGAAAATTCAGCTTTTTTAAGATTCTCAGGAGCTGGACCGTAATGGACACTCATGAGTTGGCGATCTAAATGAGACGCTTTCACAAATATTCTACCATCTTGCCCCTCTCAGAGCCCATTGCGAACATACAGCAGCGTTTTCGTAGCTTAGGGCAGAGGGCAATATTTTTCTTAATACCCACCACACCCTACGCAATCAAAGTTGGGTGAAAAATTTTGCAATTTCGAAACTTCCGCATTTTTGCTGCGCTATGCAATTTATAAGTGGCTTTGAAACTCACTCAGCAAAAAATAGCTGCTATAAAGGTGGTTGGAGACGGTTTGTTAGAAACAGACGAATTTAGTATACTGCACTTAGGAAAAATAAGTAACATCATTACGATATAATTGAGTTTGATTTTAGAAAAGATTTGCTTATAGACACTCTTGCTACATAGTTTAGAATCAGGTAACCATTTTTGACGTCAAACGTGAAGCTTCTACCTTGTCTTACAGGCGTTTTCTCATTCTAAAATAGCAGTAGAAAGGGTTGAGTGCAACACTGCATCCCTGCTCAGGAATCCTGGATGGTCCACTACCCAGGGGCTTGCTTTTTTGTTGATTTCATAGACTTAGAAAAATATTAGAAACCTGTGCTTCCATGACTTTTCCTGATTTTCAGAGACAAATAGAATGGTGCCAGAGATATTTTACAAAAATGTTCCTGAAAGCCTAAAAATAAAAAATTGGGGCACTCTACTACCAACGGTTACCTGATGTGTAACAAATTTTGTGCACCCTACTACCTGAAATTTCAATGTGATTTTATGTGCACATTGTTTTGCGTCTGATATGAACTCGGAAACCTTATATGTGAAGAATAGAACTACTCCATGACTTGATATGAAGAAATAGCATATCTAAAACGTACATGACCTTTTCTACGCACAAATAAAAATTCCCCTCTGAAAAGCAGTTCTGTAGGGGTACAGTATTACAGTGTATAAAATGTGTATGCTATGAGTGTTTCGCTGCGCAGATACGATTTTGTTGTGTATGTGATTAAAAGTGGACGTCGAGAAGTCAAAAAGAGTTGTTCCGGAAATAACGGATGTCACATGTCCCAGAAAAACGTAATCAAATAATGGGTTGCATTACATCGTTCATTTTCTGACTAGTACAGCATGTGAAAGTTTTTTGGCAGGGTTGTTGTTTGAAAAAATATTGAGCTTAGATTCAGAGGAAATGCTATTTATGAAATGTGTAAAAATTACTCAAAATAATACAACTGCATTGTTTTTGCTACCGTGTGTCTCAAGAGAGTGGCACCTGCGCAAATGCAAAGAGAAAAAGCGTTATACAACTAATGCCAAAAAGGTACTGTAAATGTGATATGAATATACAGTACTACTTTTCTTGTTAGACAATGTAGGCCTAGGTTTTAAATCTTTGGTTTCAGTTTCGTTTGCACTTACCGTCCACTTAGATCACGTTAAATTAAAGCATTTGGTAGTTCATGTCGAACGCCATCATAGAAATCTTTTGTTTGATAGGGTGAGCAATTAACATGCTTGTGCTGAATTGCAATGCCGTGATTTGGCATTCGGTGCAGATTTTCCTCAATGTCGTTGACCATGATTGACTTTGCGGTCTTCCTTCTCAATGTTGCAAGTTATTTCTGTTGTTCAACATTTCCAGTAGAGATTAACCGTTTTCTGTTGTGCAGAACTTCACCTCCATGTGGTTTGTCAAAATCTGTTTTGCAGTGCCTGACCGCATGCTGTCTCCGACTGACAACCGACTATTAAGTACAAGTCAACAGAGGTTGCACAGCAGAAGAGGAAGGTAATTGCTAAGAAAGCTCAACAACGCATAAATGCAACAGTCATTGTTTATAAGCGTCTTCTATGTTTGTCATTATCCAGTGCTATTCAAACGTCTCTGTCAAATTCAACGTTTTTTAACCATTAATATCGTCTATGATTTCTTCATGGATTAGTGGTTCAAAATTATAGCAGTGTGTTTGAAAGTACTGGTTGAGGCTCTGACACCTTGAAATGACGTACGTCCCAATTTGCTACGAAAAATTATCAACTTGCACCTAATATTTGCAGACGAATAAGAACAAGAAATGTTTGTTCAAGTTCCTCCTCTTCTACAGCAACAAAAGAGTGTACAAAATCTACTAGTGTACTGGCAAAGTAAGCCAAGCACCTTTTATTGTTTTGAGTGATCGGACATTTAAGTTTTTTTACGTTTGACCAATCTAAGTTTTTACTTTGCTTGAAAGTCAAAACAAGATGAAAAGCAGTTCAACGTAGACTACAGTAGAATTCAAAGAAACAACGAAAGCACAAAAGTAGGCCTGAAGTTGAAAAAACATGCATTTTGTTAAAACCTTCAATGGGTAAGTTTTGGGAAACATCTCAAGATGTTCTTAATGTGCTCAACTCCGAAAAATTACTTTGACCGTCTGCAAATGCAGGGTAGGAAGATGAAAATCGATCTTACGTTTGTAACAACAACAAAACGTAGCGGATGCAGGAAAAGTTATTAAATCACCTAAATATGCAAAATATCTTTAACGGCTGCCATATAAACGTGAGAGGCTATGGAATAATTTATTCAAACTTAAAATGTTTCTTCAGCGTATGAAAATCATTCAGTTTGAAAGTTTATTTCATAGATTTAGAACTATTTGTGCACTAGAAACTAAAAATAAATAGAAATGAAATAAATTGATTGCAACTGTGATGTCGAATCTAACATTTTATTTAAATCAAGTATTTTTTGCATGTAGACTTAAAATAAACGCATTTATTTAGGTAACATATTATGAAGAATACGTTTTCAGTGGTGCTAAACTTGCGATTGCAAAGCAATGACTGTAGCTATAGGTAGCTATAGAGCAGTATTAACTGATAAAGAAGAATATGCTGTCGGAGTTGTATAGAGACAACCAAAATTAAGCCACTCAATCTTTCGAGCTAAGTTAAAAGAGAAACTTATCAGTAAACTATTTCAAATAAACTTATACAGTATACTGTATGTTAGTTTTCGGCAAACTGCGGGAATCGGAAAGGGCTTTTTGGTCCACCATAACGAAAGTTTGCCGATCACTGCTGTATGTGATTCCAACCTGCGTTTCGTTTTAAAATTATATATGCTAACCTTCAGGAGTACGGAAGTTTTTATCAATTTATTTCCAGTAAATAGAAAAACGTCAATACTTTTTTTAATATTGGCCAACGACATGCTGAAATTAATGCCCATCACTGTTCTACCTTCATGAAATCTTGCCACAACTGCTTTTCAAAGCTTCGCTGACAAAACAACTGCGGTAGCTATCATAATTCATTTATACCAGTGGTTCTCAGTTGAGGGTGCTCGCACCACCAGGGGGTGCGAGAATGGACTTCTTGGGGTGCGAACTTCTTTGCCAAACTGTAGCTAAATTTATATACCGACCCAGTTTTTTGTTTTGGGGACTTTTGCGACTATTGATGTCAGCGATGATAATACAAAAACAATACATCAAATGGTGCAAGGGGTGCAAAAATGATTTTTCCTTCCGGACGGGGTGCGGGCGTCAAAATGAATTGAGAACCGCTGATTTAAACGAAACTGAAATCTGTATTGCAACTATTAATTTATTTCACTGTAAATCAAAGTTAACTGGGAATTAGAATTTCTGTTTCACTTACTTAAAAAGATGTTTAATCAATCACTGCTTTTACAATACAGGTTTTCATGCATCGTCACTTCTTTTTCTCAATGTAATTCTTTGTTAAGGTTAAGAGTGAAGTGAGTTGCTTTTTTATTAGCTGCCTTTGCAATAACGATTTTTAATGCGTAGTACCTAGTTACAATCCTCATAAAACAATACATGATTCAGCTCGTAGACGGTAATTTTTCCAAGTGTTCAAACAACCGCAAACAACCCCATCAGGGTCTCCAAACTTTCCTGTCAGAGAACCACACAAGCTATTATGCAACACTTCGAGGGCCGGACATTTTACGTAATGTGATTGTTTTGGGATATGTTTAATTGTGGCCAATTAACAAATGTTTTGTAAAAAAATTATTATTTTTCTATGTTGAAAAAATGTCGTCGCGGGCTGGATTTGCCCACGGGCTTGAGATCCCTGCCCTAGACGATCGGTAGAAATGTTTGCAAGAAACTTGATAAATTCGCTGCATGCATTCCGGATCTAATCAAAAAATGCTCCTAGTACAGCTGACACAACGCAACCGTTGATCCTTACAAAAACTTTTGTCTTGACAGGCAGAAAAGCTGCAAGGAGAAACCAAGCACATCTGCTGCGCTGCAGACGCTTTTTTCATCTCTGCCTGCTCAGAATGAAACGCATGCCTTGTCAAGCAGTACCACTGAAAGCACCAACAAGCTCACTTCACCCACGTCTCCATCAGAAAACGACGACATTCTCACAGTTGAAGATATCGCACCTTTTACTTCTGCAGGAATTACAATTTTACCCCCACGTGGTGAAGCATCGATGGCCAGCTGGGTAAGGCGAGAGGTCAAGAAAGGCGGGCAAGATGTAGCTGCGTGCAAGCCCACGAACAGGGTGTCGTTTCGTGACCAAATGGAGACGGTCAGCTTTCATACACGAGTCACTCGAGCGTTCATGGACTCGGACGATGAAGACAATAACAGCGTGAACAGCGAAGCATCGGCTGAATTTTGGAAATACACCAGACCCAGGTGACAAATCCTACAGGTTCTGACAAATCCTACAGGTTACGATGGCTGGAGACCTAGGGAATATTTTGCTGTAGCTCAGATTTTCAGAGAGGGCAACGGAAAATCTCACATGTCTGCAAAATCGGACACAAATCAAAGTGAGAGCAGCAGGACGATCAGAGCGACTTGGACATTGCCGTGAAAAGCAAAAGAAAGAGCGAGAAGGCCGAGTGGAAAAGCATGTTACGTCGTCGGCATTGAACAGTTGCTGGTTGAATGGGTCCCGGAGAATAATGCGCATTTCTCATACGGATTTTCAAGGGTTTGATGCAATCTAGACGTTTGCACAGAAAAGCTTACAATATACTCCCAGGATTTCAAATCATGGTGTTGTACAGCGTTGAAAAGAATGGCCTAAGGCAGTTTGTTCTCGTGATCTGAAGCAGTTTGTTCTAGACCCTTGTCAAGGGTATAGAGCAAAATTTTTGACACCGTTGAAAAATAAACGGATTTTCAAATTAAAGGAAACATTTATCTTATTGCTTGTTATAACACGTCTATCATATGATTGGAACCTTGTAGTTAAAATCTAGGTTTATCAGTAGTAACAAAATGGGTTCGTTGTTAACTGAAGTTCCAAGAGTGACGCATCGCACAGAAACGCTGGTGTAGGGCGACATGCAATAAAGCTATTATCGCTGATGAAGACTACGTTTCACATCGGCATATTTTTACGGAGTTGCAGCGGTATTTCCCAAGAGATGTTGTGACTGCGTGAAAAACTTCCTCAAGTAAATTTGAACCACTCCTTTGCTGCATAAGCATGCTGTCTTCATCTGTAACTTTACCTCAGCTTGTTCTATGTTTCTTTGTTTGTTTTTTTGACTGTGCTTGTTTGATTTCCATCTGTTGTTTTTCAACACTTTTCAAAAATTGCTAAACGGGGTTGGTTGACTACATCAGTGCTTCTTAACCTTTTTCGGTTTAGTTCACCCTTGCCATCGATTGCTGTATTCTCATTCACCGCACTGTGAATGCATCCATGTGACAATAATAACCTAATTACTGTATATACAATGTAACTGATCACTGTCTATCGAAAGGAATCCTTTCCCAGCAAAGTATCAGACACTAGGATCTTACAGAGTATATATTTTGCCTAATAGGTAGGGATCATCAGCCTTATTCAAATATAATGTTATTGTCCAGTTTTATTTTAATACAAGATCTGCTAAGCAACTCATTCAAAGACCGCCGAATCTGTATCAACTGTCAAGCATTGGGGAGCTACGAAAGCAACAAATGTATTCATCCGATGTGTTTTAACGAGCGACGACACAGAACCTAGAAACTACGGGCTCAGTGAGAATCAAACTCTAGACCTCTGTCACTGCAGAAATAATAACAAAACCGCAAACCGATATTTATAACAGAAAGCTAAACTACTGCACTGCTCCCGAACTTTAGTGATCAACGTTTAAACTGCAGCTGAATTAATTCCTCCAATGCCACACTCTGCAACGAGTCAATGCATTTCAGCGCATTTTATGGGGAGGATGGCAGGTGCCTTCACGTGGCCCTCCTTGTTACGGTATTCTTGAAATGCCAACCAAACCTGTCACTACGAGAGCAACCACTGCTACCCGTGCTGGATGTGTTCGGCACGGCCTGCGTACGCTTTTTCAAGGCGCGGCGGTGTCCCTGCTGCTGAGGATGGCCGAAGACACACCGAGTGGCTCACCGCAAACAAGCGCATTTTGCGTTTTAGTTTTCAGCTCGACCATAGGCGTCCGAAGGATTCCTTCCAGCGGGCCAACGAACATGCCCATGTTCAAGGCCAATCTGCCCCTTTCGACGCCCGTGAGCCCGACCAAACACGAAAATCCCTTCTCTGACATGTACGTGGTAGTCATGAACGCCCGTTGTTGCAAGGCTTGATACAATTTTTTATACTGCGGAGATTCAAACCAACCAACCCAAAATCCTCATAATAGACGAGGGTGTAGTGCTAAAAAAAGAGGTGTGGGAACGCCCTTCCCACGCGTTCCCACCCCACTGCACCCTTGATTTAGGTTAAAGGCGAACTCTAACATTAAATATCGCTCAGATGCCCTCACACGCAAAAAGCTCCTTTGGTTCTCGCAGTCCACTCAGGAAAACTAGTTTGCCTGTAACCTACACCGAAACGGCCTGAAAAGTTCAAGACTAATTACTCCGTTGAAACCAAGACAGCAGGGCAGGGCCGGATTTACCAATAGGTTATGTAGACTTAAGCCTAGGACCACAAGATCCAAGGGGGCCTCCGGCAACCTGTGGTCCCCATAGAGTCGATTGCCGGTATATGATCAGTTCGATAAATATACGTCAACATTTTGTTTTAATTATATAATTCATGAAATTTAGTTTTATTCACCTAATCCAGCTATGTCCAGCCCGCAGCCAGCATGTGGCCCAGTCAAATTTTTTTGCGGCCCAGTTTAGGTTTTCGCTGTGGTAAAAGTATCTTACATACTCACAACCTGTCCTTATTTTGATAATCTTGAATTTGACATTTTTGATACAGGTGGTCCTCAGTGCCATTTTCTTACGTCTTTCACCATGGCAGTTGGATTCGACGCTTTTAGTACATTAGCTTATGCTAAATTCAGTTTGCTAAGGTCAAAGTAAGCCATTCAATGTGCGGCTCCCATAAATATGTCATTCAATGTGCGGCTCTGGTTAAATACTGAAAAAATTTTTGGCTCAGTAAGCCACTTAGGTTGGACAGCGCCGACCTAATCAGATTCCGTGCTGATAACGCCGGGGTCTTTCAACGAGTTGCGATGAATCTCAATATGACCGTTGGTCAAGCGGGATGTCGACTATTATGTCAATATACTCAAAGCACGTTGGTTGTGTCCTGTGTTTGCTGAATCGTACCGATTGTATGTGTGAATTAGGCGAAAGAACTAGTGGCTGTTCGTGTTTGAAATGCATCTGCTCAAAGCTGGAGGTTGTACTATTACAGATAAGAGCCATGTGTAGGGCTCGCAGCACTATCCTACAATAAAAAGACAGTTGCAATACTGTAGTTTTGTTAGCGTTTCTTTTACGTAAAGCTCCTTTAATGTTTTTAGGTATGATTTTTTCCATTTTAATTTTCTTTACAAAAGTCATTCAGAAATCACATTGCTGTTGAGTACTTGCGCAAGTTTGTATTGCTCCCATACTAAGCCTTTTTAGATTTTAAGGAGCTTCAAAAGCAAGCAAAAGTCACTTTGCCAACTGGCAACCACAGAACTCTTCCCCAACGAGACAAAGAAAAGGGTAACAGCAAGAAAATGACAAAAGTGCGTTTGAGTCTGATGCCTTACATTAGTGATTTTTAATTTATCCAACCACGCCGATCCTTTTTTCTTGGCATGATGTTCACTAACTGCTCAGGAAAAAGTGTATTCAATAGAATTAAAAATGAATTAAAAGTTGCAATGTCCAGCAGAGGTTGCCTGCACTAAGCATTCAGTTCATTAAAAGTGACAAACTTAATTTTAATATATTCCTGGATGAGCTTGTTATGAAGGAGGCCAGGACAAAACCTTTTTAAATCGCTTACTGTGCTCTGTTCAGTCTTAATAGTTTCGATTATTATAGCTTTTTGTACGTATTTTAATAATAAAAACACAAAGGAGGTTTAAACCAGCCCGTCACCACGAGGGAGCATTGGTGGGCTCAGCCCCTCCAATCTTAACTATGAAGCACTATAAATCAGTGGAGATTTTAACAAATTTTCCGAATGTCAAGACCCTGGGAAAATCTAAAGCCTCCTATAGAAAACGTTCTGGCGACCGTTCTGGTTTAAATTTCACATCCTTTCGCGCGACGGTTTCGTTGCGTTCGATTATATTAGCAGTCTGAAAAAGTAACTAACACGCGAATCGTGAACCCAGCAGTTGCAACCATTTGGGTGCGTTGTACTTGTGTTTTGCTCGTGTGTGTGAGATTTTTACAGCTGCAGTAAGCGAGTCGCAACAGTGACGATTCTAAGGGAGGCCTGGGTGGACCATAACTGGCCCCGCAGATGTGTCTAGAATTCACCCACAAGTTCTTTTGGTTAACATAAAAAATGTCCATGCAAGATAGACATTTACGTTAGCTCTCTACTTTTTCTTTGACCTCAAAGTGGCCCCCCACTTTTGAAATTCTAGAATCGCCACTGAATCGCAACGTGGTCCTCACGTTGTTCTTTAACGACATTACGCAGACAAACATATGTAGAATGTGTTTGGTTTTTGAACACAGATAAGACAAACAGATGTGCAACTTATTAAAAACGTAGGCCATGTGTTTTGTCAAATATTTAGTCAAGACGTTTTCGGTTGATTTGCCTGCAAAAATTAATAATCCTGTTCCCGCCATCCAAGTACGATAGCAACTATTCCGTGTCAGTGAACGCTTTTGCGTTGAAGGCAGCAACAAGCGCAGTAATCGTGGGGCACTCTGGTAATAATTTAGAATTTTTTGTTGACCGTACTTTTAGAGCGTCAGTATCGTTATCTTGGGCTTTGCGCAAACTGATTAACGCTATTCCATTATTTCCTCGTAACAGTGGGAGAGGGGGCCTCACAAGGTGATTGGCCTAGGGCCTCGCATAAGCTCAATCCGGCCCTGCAGCAGAGTAACGATGACTGCAAACAATCAGACGAATCGTCGAGTAACCAAATACCATTGTTGATGCCACAAACAGTAATTGCATAACCATGCTACTGCTATGGTGCTATACACAAGATAACTTGTCATTTATTCATTTATGCTGCTCCAGGCGTTACGTGTAGAAATTGAAATGAAAAATCTAAATCTTCAAGTAACGTTTCTAGTGCAAAAAAGTGTGGGAACGCGTTCCCACACCGAAAAGAGGTGTGGGAACGCCTTTCCCACGCGTTCCCACCACACTACACTCCTGATAATAGAGATATGTTTTGAAAGACATTCTGATACAATTTTGATGAAGGGTACTAAATCTCACCTTCCTTCAAAATTTTGATTTTTTAAACTGCGAACCTTATTAAGTTGACGTCTTGGCGTTTCCTGATCAATTTCATGTATAGATTTACATTTACTTTCATCAAAACAATGCGTTTCTGTACGTATTTCTTAGACCTTCTGTAGGAATTACATAAGACAGCTATGTCCAACCGGCGGGCCGCATGTGGCCCAGTCGAAGGTTTTGTGCGGCCCAGTTTAGGGTTTCGCTGTAGTCGAAGTATCCTACAGTATATACTGACAACTTGTCCTTATTTTGATAATCTTGAATTTGACATTTTTGATCCAGGTCGTCTTCAGTTCCACTTTATGACGTCTGTTACCAATTGCAGTTAGGATTCGACGCTTTCAGTACATTAGCTTAAGCTAAATTTAATTTGCTAAGATCAAAGAAAGCCACTGAATGTGCAGTCACTCAGTGTGCGGCCGTGCGGCTGGTTAAAGTGACATAATTTTTGGCTCAGTAAGCCATTTGGGTTGGACATAGCTGATCTTAGGTATAAACTCGTGTTAGATGTTGGAATCAATACCAAACTGGTAATAAAACCAAATATCACAAACAGGCTACTGCTATATTTCCTCTGGTAAGTGTGGTAATTTTGTTGTCTCATTTGCGACGAAGCTCAGCAGGTTTGATGCCTACGAGGATGGGAAGGTTGCCCGCTGGTGTGAGACGCAGGGATCCGGTCACGATTCGCAAGGCGTCGTTGATGGCAATGGCGTAGCCAGCCCAAAACGTTTGGGGAGCCAATTGGTTGACTTTAGGCGAGCAACAATATTTTTGTTTGCGACTAGGCTTCTCAAAGAACAAAATGACCATATATTTTAAAAATTTGTGAGGGGCATTCCCCCCTGGGCCCCTTGGCTTCACGTATGGCCGATGGCGGGTTCAATGAGGCGGGTGTGAGCACTGCGGTAGTTGATTGCGTCATATTAAGGTTTTCCTGAAGTGATAAGTTCCGGACTGCTGTAGTTGTAAAGTAAGAATGCTCGAAGTTCGCAATTTTATTCATGTTTGCTGATATGTGTTGGGTAAAAAAACAAGAACCAGAGGATGCGAAAACTTAGCAACAAAAATTCATTCATCCTTCATTCTCCCATGTTCTTTCATTCACCTTTGCCAAAAATTTCATTCATCCTGGGGTGAACCATTCACCCAGCTATGTAGCACTGGAATAGATGCCTGCCATGGTCTTTTACCAATCCTATATGACACAATGACACTCTTTGTTCAAAAGTATCAGTTATATAGCCAATGTGTTTTCATTTATTAATATTCACTGACAATCGATTTCCTTTCTGTGCGATGGCTCTTTGTACTTTTTGTGCTCATTAACTGAGTCATATGAAACAATCAATCAATCTGTATAACAATTAAACATTATCACAATTTTTATTATTTCTTTCATGCGTAGTGTGATCCTTATGCTCTTAATTGTAAACATTCTTCGAGTCTTGGCTTCACCCTAGTTATGGCCAACCGCATGTTGTCCTCAACTTAAAGTCTGCTTCTATTGACGGATATCAACGTGAAGTCAACAGAGACTTTGTGTAACGAATTCGGCAACCACGGCGTTAAGAGGCAGGGTTTATTTAAGGTGTTTTAGGGACCCGATCGGGTTCCTAGAATTGAAAATCGGGTCCCTAGAATTGAAAATCGGGTCCCTACAGGTCCATACCGGGTACCTAACAGCTTCCTTAAAAAAAACCCTGAAGAGGTTAAATTTTCAACATCGGGTTCAAATCGAGGTTGGCTACAAAGTCAACCCATATCTTGTCAACGACAACCTGGATGGAAGCAAGTCCAAATTTTTAGAATGAAGATTTGATTCTGGATTCGGGAATTACTTCCCAACACTGTTGAATAACCCCAATATCTATTCTCAATACCCTTCGGGTTATTGAGGCAAACGTTAGAAATTCTTGCATTAGATCGTTTTAAAATGGGCCTTTTATGTTTTCCTAAATCTCACGGTAAATGTTTTGTGGCAAACTTGCCTTATCACGAATTGCTAAAATGTCTTCTTGCAAGGGAACCACGACGTGGTTCATTTGTCCTTGTGAAATGGAATTCAAACAGTGCGATTGTCACATAGGCGGTCACTGAATGGATCTCGTCACTGTCCTCAAATACTGTGAACACTGCAGCAAAGCTTATCATAGCGTCTCGACTGTCGACTGCTCTTCATTTTGATTCACAACAAAGCGATCGAGTACAACCGAAACAAATTAAACCCTAGATTATTATCAAACGCAGGTTTCAAAGCGTTGCCGGTATGCGTTTTTCAAGTGCGTTCATACACAGAAAGGCGTGTATTGACATTTTTGTCATAGTTTTCCAGAAGTGTGAACAGTTCTGTTGTAACAAGCGACATCTTGTTCTCCGAG
>JGI24159J19872_10001053_pt1 | contig 28891 bp, 19 predicted proteins | sample Ectturendosymbi4_FD_19872 | JGI IMG/M metagenome (IMG submission 19872)
TCGAAACTAAAAGGCTGACCTTTCCAGAGCCTCATAAACCAGTAACTGCTACGAAAATCTGCGTTTGGCAGCGGTCTAAGAAAGACACTTTTCCTCTGGAGATAACACACGTGCGCGATGGCGAGTGCCAGAGAGAAGCCATGCGATTAAACAGGGCGTAACAGTTCACGAAAAATCAAGAAAGGCCGAGCCTTTCAACGTAAACTAGAAAGTTTGTCCAAGTGGTTAATTTCGATCAAATAGATCAATTAGCTTAACTGAAAAAAAAATTTTCGTACAAACAATACATCGGAAGCGTGCAGTTAAGCCGATTCCTAGTTATTCCTGGTTCCAAACACAACTTTTTTGTTGGTGGGACAGTTCGTCAGTTCTCCCTTTTAGTTAGGTTCTCCCTACTTTTGGTTGTTAGGTAAAGTTTGGGCATTTCAATGGTCGCGTCGTGCGTAAACCTTTTCGTCGTGCGTAAACGAGGCCATCAAGCACCGTTTTTCATATCTTCAATAAGATCCCGGCCGAATCGAACCCAGCCTACCAGTTTCAGAGGCGCACGATCAACACACGGAACCATTCAGTCGGTCGACGTACCCAGTTTCTTTGTTGAATTGTTCATTTTTGAAAGTCTTTCAACGCGTTTGCAACTGCGACAGTGTGGAAAGTTACATTTTGCTAACGTATTTTGGCAACCCCATTTTTGAGTGTTTTTGCACAAAAAGCCGATTCAGAATCTGCCACTCATTGCGTTTCTCGCGACGAGGGTTGAAGATCGTGACCTGCACCTTTCCAGGCGGAAACTGAGACCCCCAAAATGGGCACAGAGTCGAGTGTCGTGACCTCATGACGGGCCTGATCTGCTACGAAGCAGTCAAATGCTTTTCACAATTGTGATTGCAATTCCAGCTCATGCACGCTAACTTTTGGCCCAGCGTATATGATAAAAGTTTGAAGTAACCGCTCACATTGCTTGAGTAAACTTAATCTTTACAAAGGAATGCGACAAAGGAAGTTTGCTTATGAACGCGACAAACGCAACCGCCAATATTTTGATTAGTCGTTGTTTTTACCTGATGAAGACTATGCTGCGCCCCCCTTAAAATTGTGATATGCTGAATTTTGCACTTGCACCGAAACGTTTGCCCGCCTCTGATCCAAGCAGACTCCACATAAGCAACAAACGTTTTTTTGATACCCAAGGCCACTGTTTCCCAATCAGTGAATGATGACCCGCACTTGGGGTTGGTTATGAAATGTACCTCGCAGCAATGCCTTCTGCAAATAGCAGTCAACGCAAAGATGTTTCCATGCGATGGTTGCTGATAATAAATTTGCTGGATTATTGAGTTACGGTCGGTGCTGATTCAAAAGTATAACAGACATAGGAGAAAAATATTGAGGTACACTGCACTAGGTTCTCAGAAAAAATGTGATACAAGATATGATACAAAAAAAATGTGATTTGGCTACAGCGAAACCCAACCCTCTCCATCATCTAGTGTGACCATGCGTTGCCTGGCTGTGCTTCGTAGTCCACGTTGCTTTCTTTAATATTGCCTGCGGAAAGTTTCTCACGGTTCATTTTGTTAGGGTCTGTTTATTGCGATGCGCTGCTTTCATGCGAAATTGCTTCAGAACCGGCGCTTTGTGGTACAGTGCTGCATGTGAACTTTCAATACTCGTCCGTGATTGGTCAGAAGCTGCGCTCGCCGAAGCGCGACGAAGCTGCTTTTTTCGCACGAGACGATCTTGAGTCATTCGATCTATCGCTTACTCTACTGGTCAGCGGCGCGTTGCCGACGACATCGGTCTGAGAATGTTAGTAACGTGGTCTCAAGTGCTTCTGAATGTAAGCCACGAGTTGTGAAATGAATGTTTTTGGGCAAAGTACTTGAGCGTGCCAGTTGGTTGCAGAAGAAACGAGGGCAGGGTCAGTGTAAAGTCAGCTCAGCTTGTTTTGCGATGTACCAGTTATCTGAAACGCTTGAAGATAAAAGCGATTTTTACTGGTGACATGTTTTTTATGCTATAAGCGAAGGCCATCCGTGCCAACAAATTACTTCCATGTCTGCCCATATTTGCCTATTTTAAATAAAGAACATTTCCTTTGTAAGTGAATTGGAAATGCTCGTGACCGCTACAGTACATGGGGAAAGGTTTGTGTTTTTAAACATCACGGTAGTTTTGTCATGTGTTTTTTTCATGCGATACTGCATTACGTTCGATAGTAAGCAAAGATCATATCTGTTTAATTTGATTTAACCGTTATGGCATACTGTATAGAAGTGTTGTTTGACGCAGAAGCTGTGCCAAGTTGACATACTTTCTGCTCTCGCTGGGTGCACCTGTTCTAGGAGAACTCAGTTTGCTTCACAAATGAATTACAATGCGAAGTGTTTAGCCTAAATAACCCTGGGTAGCGTTTAGCCATAGGCTGATTTAATATTACAACGATGTGTGTATTTTGCGACAATTGCAGGGTTTGATTTATCTGACATAAAACTCCGCATACGACCCGGAAGCTGTTGCTCACTACTGGGGAAAGCCTCTCACGTATTGCTAATGACACGCACACCACAGTTAAAGAACCATTTGGTATATTAGTAATTGCCAGCCTGTTTTCCACAATGGAAATTTGCCAGCTTGTGCCTGGCAGTGTCCACAACACATTGGAGTTAATTTGCTGTTTGAGAACAAAACTCTTTTGAAGAAAGTTTGAAAAAATCTGGCGTACGATTCTGCATTTTCTTCAGCTGAGCCGAAATTTTGAACTGTTTCAACCAGCATTCGGTATTTTGCGCGTAAAATCAATACCACTCAAAATGACAAACGAGCTGTTGCGTTCCTGTCATTTGTGTAGCTTGAGATGCTTTAGTTTTCACGATCAGGTTGCAGTTGAAAGGAAGTAAATGCCGTGATACCAAAGACTGGACTCGGGTTCTGCTTCACAGCCCAGGACACAGATAAGACTGACGGTTCACAGTTTCACAGAGCTTGTTCATTGCAGCAGTGCGTCTGTCTGCCATCGTTCCCCGAAAACGGTTAGCCCCAAGCGAAAAACAATTTCCACTTGCCGGCTTGGTACTCAACACATGATGTCGCATATGCATGTTTTGTGCTGCAAATCTGTTGCAACGAAATGGCAAGTTAGTTTGCTCTTCGAGCGGCACCCAACTACATGAAGTGGACTTTCCACTTTACGTGTCAGATGCCGCGTAGGAAGAATGTGTACATTGTTCGCTAAAACGGCCTTCGGTAACGTTCCTGCATTCTCGTTGACAAACTTGTTTTTTGTATGTGGCTCGCGTGGTAAAAGGAGCACTATGTTCATGCTGGTCCAGCTCTTGACAGGAATCAGCTTATATCTTTGTCGAAATATTGTGCAGTTTGTTTTGGTCTTGCTGGCTGCAAGGCTGGCATTCTCCAAACGAGCGATGAACTCTCTCGAGGTCGCCTGTATCTGCCTCTTTTGCGTCGACTTGTAAACCTATTTTCGCTTCGCTGTGTTGCCAAACGCTTTCGTGTTCTGACAGACGTTGCGTCGCGTAGATGGGTGAACGCAAGAGAGTAGCTTTATCTCTTTCTGTACATAAACGGAACGCAAACGTTTTCGTAGACCCACGCAAATGTGGAATAACGATTCAGGAGTGATTGGCGTGAAAATGTGTGCCCGTGGTCTGCTTGTTGCAGAACAGGCATGTTTCGTCACAGTTCGGAAAAAAAGCTTTTCTCGCCCATTTTTACAATTGTAGAAAGATTTTTCTCCATGTTGACTTCAGCCGTTCTAATCATGCGTTGTGGTAATCTACTTCTGAACAATTGCTGTGAAAAATCACGCAGCCTTCGCGTATTCCGTTGCAGCGCCTCGACACTCTAGTTTCGTTGACAGGTGGAGCTCGATTTCTAGGTACACTGCATTTAAACACGTTGCAGTTCGTTTGGATCTCCCAGATTGGGTCCGAGCATAGGCATTGCACAGTATGCACAATACATTGTAACATATATATATATATATATATATATATTGTACAGTAAGCAACGTATGAGTATTTTGATTGGACTTTAAACACTTTTGCTGTTACAAAAACTGACCTGTCAAGACGGGAAGAAGATTTAGCTGAATTCTCATTTGATCGAAATTTCATGATTAGTGTCAATCAAACAACTCTTTCATCTTTCCGGTTACACGTTGAGGAAGAGTCATTGCTCTCACAAATAACAACTGATTTTTTGCCTTTTGCCACAAACTGCGGGTGTGAAGCGGTGTTTTCAGCTCTTTCAAATATGAATCCAAGATTTAGGCCCACACTTACTGTGTGCTCTCACTTACAAATTTGCCACAGATCAGAAATTGCTCGGAACGCCCTCCGTCTCGTGCTTGGGCGGAAAAAAGATGCGGCGTGTGATTGGGGTCCGACAAAAACAGGTTCACAAACAGTGAAGAATGACCCCAAACAGGGGGTGTCATCACCCCAAATAGGGGGTGTCATAACCCGAAACAAGGGGGCATGACTCCAATCAGGAGGGCATGACCCCAAAGCGTTTCGGAAACCCTGACCAATGAGGTATCACCATGGGCGTGACTCGCCCCGTTACGACCGAAACCGGTCTAATCGTTCACCTTAACGCGATCACTTGAGTTTTCGTCACATCGGTCGCACTCGTCCGATATGTCCGTCACCGGTCCGTAGCCAGGCTTTAAAGTTTGGGGGAGGGTGTAGGAGTTGGCCCGACTTCGGTGTGCCGAAAAAATGCACTACTGTCCGTGTTATGACTCGTACCATTCAGTCTGCGGACGCAGGAAGTGACGGACAGACTCTTTTCGATTAGTAACAAAACATCTGCGCGTCCCATGCTTTTATGCAAAAAGAAATGACGTGAAATATCGCAGCAAAGCTGGATCCAGGCATGGTTGGGCAAGTAGTTGCTCAGCTGCAAAAAAAACTCAAGCAGCAGAACTGTCCCGAGTTGTGCCGGTCCCGAGAAATGGCCCGAGTGTTTCCATGAGCAGGCGTCTTGATACAAGCTTTAGTGATATTCAAAAAGGTGTTGAACGAAATGCAGTTTTTTCGAAGTTGCTTCGTGAGTCACGACCCAGCCAATCGCGGAAAATGTCTGCATGGACTTTAGATGACGTTTTCCTCAGTTTAAAGCCGTGTCCGTGGTCTTTGCGAAATTGAACTGGAAGTTGGATGTTAATTTTCACACAATTGGAAATGACGCGTGAAGGTCGATGCTACGCAGTATGCTTATCAATAGGTGACAAAGAGAAGCGTTTCCGCATTTTTACATTGCGTTTTTTGGTCAAGTTCCTGTCGTGTAAAGTATCGCGCTCTTCTGAAAATGACCTTCCATGAAAAACAGCCAAGAGCGCTTTTCTTTTCGTTGCGTCCGACAGTAGCTTCTCGAAGCTGTGCTGAAAGAAATGCTTTCAGACTTGAAAATAGACGGTAAACGTTTCGCATGCATGACGCAATAACACGTCTGCAAAAACCTGCCCATTACGTCAAGGCCTCCTTGAAAACATTGATGACGTCGACCTCACCACGTACTTTGTAAACTTACAACACGCGCACGACTCAAGTGCTGATTTTTTTTCGGCTATTTCGGGCTACTCGTACGCCTGTTTACTCCGTAGAAATTTGTTTGCAAGTGCTCTTCTAGTCTTGCCGATTCTGCTGCAGGCGAATTAGCTGTCTTCCCGTCATGCGCGTCTGCTTTTGGATGGCAAAAATAAAGCGGTGGCGTGGTTCAGCTTCTTGCACAACCGCACAACCGCAAGTTTTCCGTTGATCGGGCAAGGTATGCCATGGGTTAGTTAGCTCTTGCGACGACGCTAATTCAGCAGCTTTATTGCTCGGTGCTGACTGGGGAGCGTTGGCTCTTGTTGGCTTGTTTCCTCCTGAGATGAAAGCTTGATCGGAAATCGAAGCCAACGGGATTCTCTGTGGTTTGAAAAGAAAGTGTCTTTCCTTTGCCGAGACGTTGCCGTCCACTTGTTTGCCTTCATGCGCTCCCGCTTGATTGTTGTGCTCTTGCGGTCTGTGGTAGCTGCACACAAGCAGAAATTACCTTAAACTTTCGCTTTTTTGCGTCGACCGTCGCTCCTTCTTGCAGCCGAAGCTTGACGGTCTTCTGCTGATAGCTTTTGAAAATGCACCGCTAGGTAGGAACAAAATGCGTTCAGGTTTTGTTGCTTGTTGCAGAACTGGCACCAGGCTTGTGCTGCAGTGAGCGTCACAGCAACGCGCCTTGCTGCGAGGCAAGCATGCGCGCTTAATCCCAGACCTTGTTCAGGAAAGTGCTGGCGAGCAGGGACGTACCGAGGTTCGATGGCGCCTGGGGCAAGAAATAAATTTTGCGCCCTCGTGTTCGAACATGAGGTCTTTTGTGTGAGCAAATGCATTGTATTGAAGAAAGTGCTTGCCCGGCATTGTTGGGACTTTTTGGTACCCGGGGGGCATTGTGTCTCCCTTGGTACGCCCCTGCTGGCGAGGCAAGAAGACCCTCGAGTGCGAAGCGAATGCTATTTGCGCTGTGAATAGCCAAGAACGATTTAGCGAAGGTCGACACATCGCGTAGCTCGTTTCTGCTCAGGGTTCCTTTTCGCTTCTTCCACGTCATCATACTTTTCACCGGGCAATGTTTCTGGTGGCGAGAGAGTTTGTGGAAAATTGCGAACGTCGTTTGTGACGTGCGCATCCAGCGCCATGACGAGCGTCCGATTGTTGCGTGTTTGAATCGAACAGCGCACAAATCGGTGGCAAGCGAAAATGAAAAAATATAATCGCTGTTCGCGCGCGCTGTCCCGGCGCACAGCGCGCTTCCTCCTTTTTACTGGAATGCCTTTGTTTACATTTAGTGCCTTTGTTTACATTTAGTCAGGTGGTGATGATATTTCCTCACCGCGGTCGGTCCTTGTTGTTTCTGTTGCGTTCAAGGGTCGCGCTGACCTGGACTGCTGATGAACGCGCCCGAGCGGACCTTGCTGAAGACGCCGTGTTGCGCTGCTGCAAACGCACTGTGGTTTTGCTGGACAGGTCTCGAACTCTTGCCACCCCTGAGCTTTCGGTGACCTGCTGCCGAAGATGCGCAGTTCTTTACAGCCTTCTTCTGCCAGCTGCGATGCAGGCACTGCGATCAGCGATAATCCAGTCATCAACCGTCGGGAAGTGCTTAGAAAATTCAAAGCGTCCGCCACTGCTCGTGACGGATTGCAAGTTGCCGGGAAAGATTTATAGAACCAGTCATGTCGTCAGCTTGGTCGTGAAAGACGCAGACTTTAAATGAGATGGCAAGTAGTGAAGGATGGCCATGCGCAAGTGGTTTCAGTGTTATGGCGGATGGCAAACTTCATTTAAAAAAACTCGAAGCTCAACAAAGTAAAAGTTGTGATTCATGATCTGGGTAGAACCAGGTCAGATAATTTTATGCCTCGCACTAGTATTTGGACTCGTGCCATAAACGACTCGTTGTGTATTGACGTTTTTGACATTAAAGGCCGTGGAAAGAATGATGTGACTCGTCTAGGTTAGCCTTGTTTTGCGTCTTGTTTGACGTAATTGCCAGCAGTAGTTTGGTTGAACAGCAACAAAGCTCACCTTAGTTTTTCAAAAATTCAAGTAACTACTTGGCTGGCTCGATTTGGTTGTTGTAGTTGTTTACCACTGCCTTGCAGTTGTTGCAAACGTTTAACAGCATTGTTATTATTATCTCTTATTCTTCAATCAACTCTTGTGCTGAGATAGGTATTTTTCTCTAACCTCGTAGTCTTACCCGGACTCTGGGAGATCGAGCACCTTACATAGGATGTGTGCACTGCCAAGTATTGCTGTCTTCGTTCGTTGAGGAATCGTGTTTTTGACAGGGATCTCCTCGAGGTTTTTCTCCAGATTGTTGCTGGTTGTTCCGCGAGCTCCTATTGATACTAACCTGGCTTTGATGTTCCACATTCTCTGTATTTCTAATCTTTCTTCCTTACCTACTGTGTGTGCATGTGAATTGGCATTACAGTATTATTATTCTTTATGTATTAATATCACTACTGCTTTATTTGTTTGACGGCAATAAGCGGCAGGTCGAAGCTCGAAAAAGTCGTTGGTCGTGTCATGGCGAGCCGACGAATACAAGAGTCGCGGTACGCAAATATGCCCCGAAAGCAAAAACTAACGATAGGAATAGTGAATTGATAAATAATTGCCAAGTCCCGACACAGCGACGATAAACGCAAGTCAAGAAACAACTACTTAGGCGAAAATGCTCTGGTTAACTTTTTGAAGATTTAAATTCTGCCGGGAGTGGAGTGGCGAAGGCGGGCAGGTTTGCTAAAGAATGAATTGAAGGTCAAAGATTGTTTGGTTGGCGGGTGTCTAAACGACTGATTTGTTACGAATAAAATAAGGGGACATTTTTTAAAGATTTTGCTGGTAAAAGGTTGGAGTGCACGTGATGCAATATTAATTTTTTCGGTTAATAATGCACAAGTAGCTGCATTTCCCTTGCGAGTTAAGCTTGCTAAGTTAGGTCAATTTGAGCTGGCGTGGTCATTTAGCAAAGTAGCGGACGGGGGACAGCTGTTGTATGCAAGACTACCATAACCGTAGAGAGGTTAGATAAGGAGCGATAGATTGACAGAAAGAAGTGCTTGTGCAGGCACAGTGCGATTGCCTTGGGACAGTGCACACTGAGATGTAGACTCATGATATGAGTTCGCCAAGAAAGGTTATGGTGGAAAAAAGGCACCAGTTTTCGTGAGAGGCAACTTTGAAACAAGGCAGTCAATAATACTTGCATGTTTTTGTAAGGTGGAAAAACAGCCAGGTGAAAAAGTAGCCTACACAGAAAACGAAAATTATTACCAAAACATATATTAGAACTCAGTCAGCACAATTTTTGCATGGCAAAATAGTTGCTTTACCGAATGCGTGTTTTCCACAAACAGACCTTCCTGCAGTTTTGGCAGAAGCTAGATTTATTTTTGCATGACACAGACTGGTGATTTTTTCTTTTGCCAGCTTAGGTGCGATTCAACACTGATTGCAGTCAATGAAGTGTTGGATGTCTTGGGCAACTAACGTGGGTGGGACGTTACACAGTCCACTACATCTTTTGGCTTGCAAAGCACTTTCATAAGCTCAAGTAGAAACTGCCTCCTTTGGCAGTTTCAATTTCCCTGTAAGACAGTAAATGTCGCAAGCATTTATGCACTGCAGTCGATTATGCTCAAAAAACACAGCGTCTAGCAACCGCCTAGGTGCACTTTCAATAATATGGTATGTAGCCATCTGGTCCAGTGCATCCTTGGTTTCCAAAAGCTCTAATAAAAAATTCCAATAGCCCAAAAAACTTTATTATAAGTTAGAAGTCAAGGAGTATGACGAAGCAAATAGCAATATTAACGAAAATACGAAACGCTAAAGTTCAAAAACCGTAAAAAATGACCGCACCGAGCTTATAGTGTTAAGTGCTGTTGCTGCACTCCAGAAGCCGTGAAAAAACACCACTATAAGCAGACGTGCTCTCTCGCTGCGCACTCGGTGAACGCGAGCGTCGGCGCACCGTGCAAGAAGCTGGTGACCGCGAAACATGTTACATTTGTCAATAAAGCATTTTTATGTGAGTCTGTTTTTTTTTTTTCGCTGACACCTTTGGACATTTATCCCATAACAGTATTAAAACTTGCCGTGACAGTGTTTACTTGTCTACCTTTTCGGACATTATGACAAAATTGACTTGATTTTGTTGGTCATTAAAAAAAAAAATTCTGTCTGTGACCGAAAAATTACCGAAAATAACCTTTGGTCTGTGACCGAAAATAACCTAGATGTAAATTATGGTTGAACACTCACGCCGACCATAGGTATGGAAGAAAGGTCTGGAAATAGGCATTGATCTCTCTTTGTCGGTAGTTTAGGCCAGGGGATGGTTTTTGTGCTTGTAAATTGTTCGGTAGGCCACTGGTCTTAGGACTACTTGTTGTAAGAGCAACATTTACGACAGTTTCTGTAAACGAGCTGAGGAGTATATTTATACGTGATTTTGAGATATTTTGAACTTCCTGCTCGCAATCGGATGCTTGCTGTTGTCTGCGGGCGATTGAACTTTGTCGCCTTTTGGAAAAATCGTTGTCAACCGCTGAGAAAATCGAAGACCGCGTTGCGACTTTTCTGCCATTATTGATCGGTGCTCGCGCCCACTCGCCAAAACTAATTTTTGACAGCGACTGAAGTTGAAATTGACGTCAAATTACGGCTTAATGGAGGTCGTGCGTACACCTGTTTTCTTTATCGCTGATGCACGTCGTCGGTAATTATAGTCCAAAAATAGCTTAAACCNTCTGTCATCGTTCTTTTTCGAACATTTTTGACTGGATTGAATNTAATTTTTTTCTGTCATTTCAAAAAAGATTCGGTCATTGACCGAGAAATGACCAGCCGTGCACCACATAGTTCGAAACCTTCACCTTGGTCAGGCCAAGTGATGCGCAACCTCCATCAATGCCAATTTCTAAGATCTGGGGACGGGGCGAGGGGGTAAAATCTCTGATGCAAAAGACCAAGATGTCCCTGCATGTACAGTTGCACGCGCGATAGTGTTGTGTGCTACTGAGTTGCTATATAGTGAAGATGTTCTGGGCAGAAGTGAATTCACTACACTTAACCTACTGCATGCAAGTTTTACCTGGGTGTTGAAACTGTAGAATTGTCTCATTTGATAGCGTTTTGTGCAGTAACTAGTCTCCAGAAAGGTGTAGGGCATAAATCCATCAGCAAGCTTTTAGAAGAGAAAATCAATTTCACGTAACAACACGCATCTTCAACCCTGCAGTCTGCAAGCGGTGCTTACTGGTGAAAACACTAAGAAGGTTAAAAAACAAGAGAAAGCAAACTCGTGACTTAAAATGGTATAAACAGAAGCTGTGATGAACAAACAGCTTTTAACATATGGATTGAAAAAGTTAGTGGGTGAAGTAATTAATGCACTGAAATTTCTCACAAAAAACGCAGTGGTTGGGGAGCGATTGGTAAAACATAATAAGAGGTGATAAATCTACTGTAGGTCAGTACTGGATAAGAAAAAAGACCATCAATCGCTCTCTCTCTCTCTGGTATATTTCAAACCCTACAATCAAATGCGCAGCATGTGTTTAGTCCATGAATGTTATCTCGCTTGGGTATAGATTCACAAGACAAGTGGTTAGTTCAGTGCAGCGTTCAACCAGCATTCAACCCTGTCTGAACTGCTGTTTTTCGCTGTCACGAAAAAACCACGCCGAAATAATGCGAGTCGAGGTATCAAAGCACTTGTGGGAGACGGGGATTTCCCCGAAAGCAACTTTTGTTAGTTCAGTCTTGTAATCCTCGTGGCGCGCCGGCGCACATTGGCTGCCAAGCGTTTGGCAAACATTTCCGCGCCAACGGTGTGAAACTCAAATGCGGACGCGTGCTGAAGTTTCTCACATAAGCAAGACCCGTGCCACGCTAAAAAATCATCGCTGGCGTTGTGAAGGAATTTACTTGTCGCCAAATCAGACAGCAACACCGCTGCTTAGTTACTATGTCACTGGTTTCTGGACAGCAGCTGAGAATAACTTGCTGACGTAAATTATTTCGACATAGAAGCGAATCGCGCATCACCGACCTAAATGTGTAATCGTCCATCTACCGTTTTCGAACCCATGACGTCCCCTTAAAGTACGTGTTTACAGTCCTGTCGCCATGAGGGCTATTGGGGGCTTAGCCCCCCAAACAAATCTCCAACCCCCCAAATTTAATTATGAAGCATTATAAATCGGTGGAGTTTTTATCAAATTTCAGAATGTTAAACCCTCTCTGGAAAACTTTTCCGGCGGTGGCTCTGCGTGTTTTTTGTGTTGTGCACCCCTGTTGTAGGCTGTTGCCTGCGAAAAATAAGCCTTTACTGTTTCTTTGCTCGCGTTCGTGTTTGTTCATATAGGTTGCTTACAGAATCGTCCACTGCGTGAGCTGTGCCTTCGTGTTGAGCGTTTTTTCTTTTCGTCAGCTGCTGTAGGCCTTCCTGGATTTATAGTCTTGTCTGAAACATCGTTTGTTGATGTCGGCAACGTGCTGGTCGATCGGCCTTTTGTGTGGTTTGTTGCGACTGAATGCCAGCGGTTGTACAGCGAAGAAAAGCAAGGAGAAAAGCACCCTCGCAGCTTCCTATATGATGGGCGCGCCGAACCCGATCTTGTGATAAAATCTGTTTTTTGTTTAAACCTGAACAACTTTTCGACGAAACTGCTCTATGTCGAAACAACCGCTTCTCGTTGGGTCGCGAGAGAACCCAATGGCAGCTGTTCAAGCGGAACAATCAAACTCGCGTCGACGAAGCTCGGTGACGCACCGTCGTACGTCACTGCACGGTGACGTGTCGGTGACGTACCAGCGCAGCCGCAGCAACCCGTTGATGGAAAAGAAGCTCGTTTCGCCGCCTCCGGTCACCAGCAGGCTGGAACGACGACGAAGCGCAGTCACTTTCCCGTCCACCTACAAGACATTGATCGCTCCGTCCAGAAGCCGCTTACCCAATGAAGAGCCTATGACACCGATCTCCTGCGACGGTGGATGCTTCGTACCGCCGGGCTGGAAGAGACGCAAGAACGACTGGTCTACGCTGGTTCATTGTTTGACGCACAAGCGTGCGCAGGGCAGAAGGATCAGTCCGACCGAAGTGCTGGTCAGAAAGAGCCTTGAGTGCGTGACTGCGTACTTTCCGTTTGTTTCTTGATCGTGGTAACCTAGCTGTTCTTGAGCAAAGTTCTTTTGACTTCGAAGTCTTCTCACCTCTTATTTTTGCCATGTCTCTCTGTTGTTTCGATCATTTTTATCATACTTTGTTTTTTACAATTACCGATTTCGTTGAATGTTTGGCACTGATTGCGTAGGAGCAGGGCGTGCTGCGTGACGCTGGCGAAGCGTAGGTTTCGTGCGATAAAAAGGTTCCTCAAAGTTTTAGTTTGATGACATCATCACAGGGCAATCGAGAGGCCACAAGCTTTGCACCATGTCCAACGCTGTATCGTGGTCTTGGCTGAGTAGCGTGCGACTGTGGAGTGCTTGGTCGGTAGCGCTGTTGTTGTTTTCTGGCAGCTTACCTCCGCTACGTGATCTGTTAAGGGTATTGTGAACAAGCAAGTTGCTTTGTCGCATGAAAAAAGTAGCTAAGCGCGTTAGTATTATAGATGTGCCGTATTATATGTAGTACAGAGACATTAACATTTTAACTGTAACTATGCAGTTGTTACCTGAAGTCGAGATGCGACATTTAGAAAGATTTCGAACTGCTTAGTCCGCTTTGACAAGCAGTAAAGTTAAAAATGTGGTTACTGTTGATAACTTGCAAGTTCTTGCCTTTAATTGTCAGGAACTGAACGTTTTCGAGAACAGACTGATAGATCTATCGAATCAACAATAAGTGATGAAAACGCTGTTGCTTACATCATTAATTGCGGTTCAGCTTCAAGATGCAGAGTACCCTGTTAATAACGGAACATCCCTACCTCTGCTTCCCATTTCTATATCGAAAATGAAACTGACTGCGAGTTTTCACGCTTCACTGCACACAGTTTCACGCACTCAGCAGTTTCTCGAGAGATGACGTTCGTGTGTTCGTTTAACTTCCTTGTTTGTGCATCGTTTAAAAAAAAGAGAAACCTCTTACTTTGCTGTACTTTCTGTGTTTGGCCGATTATATAATCCGTCCATGACTCGCAAGACCTAGTAGCAGCAGGAGGAATTACGATCACTGTTTATTTTTACAGGAAAGCCATACAAAAAGCCGGCTTCATGAACGAGCTGGTGACGAACTCTCTGGGCGGCGCTTCGCCCGTGCTCAATCACAAATGCTCGCAGAAGAGCGAGGTCGATTGGACGGTGAGCGAAAATACAACGCCTGCTAGATATTTTCCAGGACGCCATCGCGATTGTTTTGCTTACCCACGTCTGCTGCTTACGTAGGTGCGCTCTCGCTGGCGGCTCTTTTCGCGGCGATTGTTTTTGTTTGCGCCCGTCCGCCGGCGTTTGGTGTTTTGAACTTTGAGGAGGACCTCGCGTTCACAGCGCTGCGCAAATGTTGCCGCGATTTCGACGCGATTTTTCTCCTCCCCCGAACCCTGCTGCGATTGCGCGGTTTGTTTTGAGCGTCTATTTTTAACGTTCAACTGCAGCCACGTAAACATCGTCGACGCCAAAATGCTTTTCTCTCGATGCTTTTAACTAAATTGCTTGTCTTGTGCCTGAAACACATCTCATATTTATTTTAGTTAAAGCTTCTAGGCACAACCCTTTTGCGGATCACCGTTTCCGTTTCGTTGTTGTTTTTGATCTTGTGTTGATTTTACTTCCGCTGTGGTTTTCAGTAGCTGGAACCGCTTGAAATGACCAGACTGTTTTGTTAGGAACAACCTTGTCGGTCAGCAGCGGCTTGCCGTTGAAATAAAGGCTACCTACTACTTCCCTCTAGCTTCTACAGGTACATTTCCATTACTGCACCCCACCAAGTCGGATATCCCTGCTTAAACAAACGTTTCCTGCTCTTCCATTGGTCGCAAACAAACAGCACCCATGCGCTAAAACAGGCTTTGGACCTTTGTCTGAGGCCATGGACAGTTGTTGTAGACATCTTTTGAAAAGAGTGGCCTTGAATCTTGACACTTACTTCAGACGTTACTCTTATGTTGATCTTCGAGATCGACCGCTGCATTGAACAGTGACTGTCGAACTTCGTTGCCATGGTACGTCAAAGCAGCAGCAGCAGCAGCTTAAACAGGTCGAAATCTGTGTGCGCACCAGCTCGCTTCCCTTGTCGCGTGTGTGTTACCCCCTGGCCCCTGGAGGGTCAATGGAGGGTTACATCTCAACTTCGTGAAAGGGTCCTTTCTCCGAGGCGACTTTGTCACCACGGGAGACCCGGGCGCAAAGTGAAGGGCCCTGCTGTGACGCGCTTGACCTTCTTCTGGGCTCGTCGACCTGATTCACGTCACGAAGTTGAGATGTTTTGTTTTATCGCCGACGCCATTCGCCGGTGCGAATCGCCGCGTTTTTCTTTCCGCGCAGCAATCCTTTCCGTGTATTTTCTCTGCCACCGAAATATCATTTTTTCGTGCTGAACATCGGTTTCGTGTCTCGGGGTAGGGAGTGGGGGTCCGTGACTGTGGAAGACGCGCGTTCGTCCCACGCTTGTTTTCTTTGTTATGGATTAGCACCCGACACCTGCAAACCCCTGCAGGGCAATTGATGTGATCTTCTTCACCTGTTAACCTGCGACAGGCGCTGGGCTCTTTCTGTCAGGTTTTTCGGCCTTCCGCCGCGACCTGATGCGCAGTTAGTCAGCATGAGATTTAATTTTCTGTCACAATCTTTTCTTTTATTTTGTTATTAATTACGCATGCAGACATTCTTGTTTGTGATCAGCTTGGAATAGTTTAGTTGCTGGTCAGGACTTCATGGGCAACGCTCGAGTCGGTGAATGGCTGTCAAGGGCAATCACCGTGACGTGTGTTTTTTTGGCCCTTCACAAATATCGAAAGGTTATCATTCCAACACGTTCGGTACACTGCAGCAAGGTTCCTTCCTGTTAAAGCGGCCGTTGGAGACCCCAAAGTCTGTCAAAGGCGTCTGAGGCGTCCTCCGAGCGTTGGCCTCAGACGTTTTTTCAATATTATTCGAGTTGTTGTTAATCACTATGTTTTCTCACATAAAAACAGTGCCGGTTCTTTTTACTGGCAATGCGGTGTTCGACCAATTCCTGCTTCACGTTCGATCGGGAATCAAACCGGAAGCTGTGGTCGTTCGCTATGCGGTGTCATCGCCGGCTTATACTCGGCCAGGCCCGTAGCCAGGTTTTAAGGTTTAGGGGTCACAATACATTTTTAGGGGGAAAATATTCTTCTTTTTATTATACGAGATGTATAAAATTTTTTGGGGCACAACAAACTTTATGGGGCACTGTCCCCGCACTGTCCCCAAATGTTCCCCCCCGTGGCTACGGGCCTGCACTCGGCGAGAGCGACACCTCACATGCAGAGGTATAGACCTAGACGGGCAGACGCTTATTTCATGAAAGGCTTTCCCGACCGCTGAATGCCGAAGGTAAACTATTCCCGAGACCCTTAGTCCTCAAACTTAAGTCAGAGCGTCGCGAGACCGTGTGGTCAGGTTGGCGTGCCGTCTCTGGACCACACGCACGGGCAGTGTGCGCTTGACGCTTTCGAAACGGGTTGCTTCTTTTGTTAGATCTCTGCTCAGGTGACTCTAGGCAACGCAGACTACGTGTTTTTTCAATTAAATTGTTAAAAGACTTAAAAAGCACGTAGTAACTTCATTCCCTCAATAGCTGTTTTTTCAGCGGGTTGTTTGAAGCACTTTTATCGAAATCTGCACAAGTTTTGCAGTTTTTTGATTAAGGGGTGTGGGTGGGTGGGTTGCATGGACTGATTTGTCGGCGTTACTTCATGTGTGAAAAACGGCTGATGTCATGCAGGAAACAGTGGACATGCGAAACCGACATTTGTCAGGTAATATTGGACATTTTTGGCGAAACTATGTTTGGCATCGACCGCCTGAGTCATGATAAGCCTCTTTTGTTGTTATTCAGACATGATAAGCCTCTTTTCCTGTCAAAACCCCCAAAAATAGTGGTTTCACGAGATGATGCATTTCCTCAAATAGGCTTTGGTAAAGGATTTGGCATTTCGTAAAGCCTTCAAAGGGTTAAGCACTGTGCTTGCACGAAAGGAAAAATGTTGGACTATGAACTGCAAAGCCCTTGTCCATTATACGGGTTGCAGAAAGCTACACTCTCCCCATGTCAATGGTTTCGACAAGCTACGAAAACGATAAAAGCGTCGGTGCGTGAAAGCGGCTTGCACTTCTTCCATTCCCCGAGACATGTTCAACTTAATCCCAATCTGTTGTTAGCCGCAAAGGTAGAGATCACTCAAGCCCGTCAAGACAGCACAGCATCCAGGTCAATGCAATTAGACCAACAGTATTTCCGAAAGTGCGGCTTACCATTTTCTGTGCATTCCGCCTTTTCTCCAATGACAGCGTAGCGGCTATGTAGATTCTGTTGTTTAGCACATTTGAACGTTGCTATTATTCTGTTCAGAGAGATTTACTTGTGGAAATTACTTACCTAATGCGGAGTGGTCCATGGTTTGCCGCCAATTGCCAAGGGTTTTCGTAAACTTCGCCATTTTGGCTGGAGGTACCTTATGTACAATAAAACAACGCGCACCTAAAGCGTTTTTTTGAGGGGAGAATGTTGTAGTTGTTTTTGAAGTGATTAAATCTTTTTTCGACTTTCAACTTATTTTCTGTGATCATATGGCCTTGATAACCAAAATCATTTTGTTTTAAATAGTATGTGATTAGTAATTTGCCATTAATTGGCAGGTGTATTTCACCCTACGCGTACCCTAAGCGTTTAATTAGGGGGTGGTGGATTGTGCTTGTTTTTGAAATAATTACAGTTTTTACCTTCAAGTTATTTTCTATGGTTACAAGGGTTTAGATAGTCAAAATCATTTTGTTTTAAATAGTTTGTGATTGTTAGTTTGTCACTGATTGCCCGAGATTATTGTAAACAAATTTTCGCCGAAATTGCTAAGCACGCCTAATGTGTAACAAAAAACGAAAAATTTGCCAAAAATAAACAAATTTTCAAGTCTGAATCTCATGTGCTTTTATTACAAGCACATCTGCAATTTTCGAACAAAATACGGAATAGGTCTTGTACAGACTGCCAACAAAGGTTACTGGCGACATTTCGTGTTTTTTCGTGTCACTTACCTGCCCCACGCATTTTTTCGGCGTGGACCTGTGTTTGTTTTATTAATAATGAAATTTTTTCAACATTCAGCAAGTTACAATTGTTGTAAAAGCCGTTTCTACACCGGAAGCGTCCCAGTCAGCCTGGATAATGGTGATCATGCAATATAGGCACACTTGCCTACAGTTATTAAAGGCATGCGCTTGCCAAACCATCGTCATTGCCATAAGTCGTGCTTAACGTGTTTTATAGCTTCAAAGACACGAGTCAGCCTTTGCTCCCTCGCGGCACCTATTTGCCTCACTAGCCACGAATAAACGTATTAACTGCCAAGTTTGACCCGAGTGCCATGTTTAAAATACGGCTCTAGCTTGTTTCTTTTCCGTTCCTTGCAGGAGAACGCGCTATGCGACGATCACTTGTGGGCGCCAAGCAACGCATCCGGGGACCTGTGCTACGTGGGCGAAACTGCCTGCACTGTAAGTTTGCTCGTATGAACGCGATCTTCAGGAACTGTTGATTGTTTCTGGAGGTCAAGCGACACAAGCGTTTGCTGTTTAAGTTGCCAATTGCACTCAACGCGCTTTGACTAGCTGACGGTCCGGAATCGTCTAGTTGCGGTCAATCTTGTCCAGGGTTTCTCAACCGGAGCCCTCGGCCCCCAAGGAGGGCCACGAGCAGAGGCCTTTACTAAATAGCTCTGTCGTGATACTGCAAAACCCTGTTGATGGGCGGGGGGTCATAAATGTTGACAGTCTTTGGAAGGGGGCCACGAACCATTGAAAGATTGAGAACCACTGGTCTAGTCCAAGGTAGTGTCAACTCTTGGGAATTTTATTGCGGATCCGTGTGGGAGATGCGAACACGCAACGGAAAGAACGAAAAGTCTGCAAGTGCAACGGTCAAGCACAACAGAGATTCCCACTCGACCAGGTTCACTCTGCTAGTGCTTGTGCGTAGCTGCATTTTCGAAGTACTTCCCGATTGCGTGCTTTCTAAGCATGTGACGCGATGCGCCGTCACAGAATAAGGTCATGTAACGATCCTAAAATTACCGTGTTCGGTACAAAAGTTGCAGGGTTTTGGGGGTGAAAAATTTCACACATCTTGCCTGCACAGTTTCACGGAATAAAGAGTCGCTAGCGATTAAAGTCGCGACGTTTTCGTCTGCTTCAAATCCTCATCCTTGTTCCTTTGCTTGTATAGAAATCCGGTCCGCGAAAAAAATGTTCAGCTTGTCACATCGTCGTCCACGACTCTTGCTACGAGCAGCTGGTCAAGGTAAGTCAAACGTTCGGCTGTGTACGACCGAAAGAGCGCGAACACGACCGAAAGAGCGCGAACAATTGATGTTCCGCCGCACGCGCTTAGCCCCGCGCCGGTCACGTGTCGACGAGCGCTCCTATTTGCGTTATCTTTGCCCCGTGGCAGGCCACGGGGCGCCTGCTTTGTGTCGTCGCGACGCGCAGGAGCTGTCATCGATGCTGCGAAGCGAACCTTGGTTTCGTCGTTCTATCGCTCGCCAGTCGCTCACCATCCTGAACAGCAGTGTTCCCTCGGAGAAAATTTTGCACTGAGCAAATGTTTGTTTAATGTGTGCATGCAGACGCTCTCTCGCTGAGACATTTCGGTCATTTGTCCCATAATAGTATTAAAACTCGCCGTAACGGTATTCACTAGTCTACGTTTTTGGACATTATGACCGAATTGACTTAATAGTTTGGGTCAATTGAAAAAAATTCGGTTTGTGGCCGAAAAATGAGCGAAAAAAACTGCCTAGAGGGAAAACGACCTAGCCTAGAGAAAAAGCGGGCGTGAAATTGAACAAATGAAAGAAAGAATGGAGTTGTTCGTTACATGTCGCACTCTCTGTCGGTCAAAAGCTGCCCCTGAACCCGTACGTCAATTGAAATAATTTCATGGCCGATTGACAAATGCTGCGTCGTTGCTCCGTGCAACACTGAACGCTCTCGCACTGGTTACTTTTGCAAGCCAAGCAGGGGCGTAACGAGGATAAATGGCGCCAACGAGGATAAATGACGCCCGGGGCAAGAAGTTTGACGACCCCATGTTCGAACCTGAGCTCTTTCGGAAGCAAATGTACTGTATTGAAGAAAGTGCTTGTGACATTGTTGGGACTTTTCGGCGCTCTTCATGGTCATTCGGCACCCTGCGCAATGATTAGGCGCCCCCATAGTGATTCAGCGCCCGGGAAATTGTGCCCACCTTGCCCCCCTCGTTACTCCCCTGAAGCTAAGCTCCAAACATATGGCACTGGCCTTGCCCCGTTCAAATGTTAAGACGCGATTAATTGCTTGCGAAAGTTCTGGAACCTTCGGGAAGCGAGCCTGTTGCAAAATCTATTGCATCGGATCCGATCGCAAACGCTTAGGCATTTGTAATTGGGCAGAAGACGCAAAACGTCTCGCCCCGACACCACGAGCTCAAGTTAGAGATAAGTGCGGGTTTTTCAAAATGCTGTCAGGAATAGCAGCCTACTATTACTTGCAGTGTCAAAAGCGTCACAGAAAAAAAGGATTATTCTAAACCCGAACGTTTCTAAATAATAGCAGAAAAAGTGTCTTTCATTTGCACTGCCGCCCGAACTCCTGGAATAAACTTGATTTTGATGCAGATTGGCTTCCGCTGTAAGACGACCTGTCGCGAGGCTACAACGCGAAACGCCAGAGAGGTGAGTGTAGCAGTTGTTACCCGTCCTCGTTAAGTCACTAGGTAGCCAAAGCCTTCTAATCATCACTTTCCCGCAAATCATGTGGAATGGAATTTTTATCCCAAATGTGAAAAGCTCGAAAAGAAAGGTTTGCGAAACATATTTCGTGCTACTCCTAATTTATCCAATCAACTGCTTCAAGCCATGCTGCCTGCGCAAGTATTCCACCGTCACCGTTTTTTTGCGCTTCCTGGCTTGCCACGCCTTCCACCAACACAAGTGCATTGTGCCTTGCAGGCCATGATCGTCCACCACCACTGGGTTCACAGGCGAAAGCAAGAAGGCAAGTGCAAGCACTGCGGCAAGGTTTGTTTTCGCGTGGCTGCTGTGTGGTGTGTAAGTTGCTGCGCGTGCGTTCGCTGGCAAAGCTACGCTTAAAGATTGACGCTTTCCTTCAAGCAGTGATGCCAGGTTTTTTTTTTGAAAACTAGCAAGCATATTTGAAAAACAAGCCCAGAATGGGTAATTTACAAGACAAACAAGCCCAACCCGCGTTTGGTAGAAAAATTAAAAAATATATAAAACCAGCAGGTCAGTTAAATACGAAAACAGGCAGGGAAATCCGAAAAAACAAGCCCAAAATGAGCAAATTTACACAAAAACACGCCCAAATTTCGCTTTGCAGTAAATTGAAAGAACAAAATGGCTATGAAATTTGATAAAAAAGCAATCCGCAATACAGAAATCTGCTAAAACAAGCCCAAAAAACAAGCAAATTTTAATCAAAACAAGCCCAAAAACAAGCAAGTCTTCAAAAAAAAACCGCAAATCCACAAAAAAACAAGCCCAAATTGGCGGGAAACCCCAAGGTTGACAACACTGCCTTCAAGCGACAAATGGAGCGATGCTATTTATTTTCTGTTTTTTTCCATACCTGCCCATAAACCACACGCTTTCTTTTCGAGAACCTTCCATGACCAAGTGATTTCCCTTTTTTGCAGGAATTCGAGAAGCGCTTCCGTTTTCGAGAACAGACAAAGGTGAGCGGATGGTTGCCGAAGCGCGCGCGTCTCTTTGTCTTCCCCGCGCAAGCCGCGTTCGACCCCCCCCGGGGTCGTGTGTCAACTGGGCAGTGTTGCGCTGTGAATTGTTGTTTAGCGAGCGCGCGCACCTGACCTTTTCCTGATATCAAGGTGCATTGTTTGATATCAAGGCTCATTGTTTGATATGAAGGTGGATTGTTTGATGTGAAGGTGCATTGTTTGCGTAAAAACCGGCAACGCGCTCTATACATCTGATAACACAGGTACTTTTCTATGAAAGAACGGGACTGAAACGCCTGACACTGTGCAGCTCTTGCGAGTTGCAACTTAAAGCACTGTGTATTGGCAATGCCTGCCTCGGAGACGAAGCAACGTCAGCGCTGCCGACATTTCAAGCACCCGATTTATGTTCTAGTTTTCGAAATGCCGCTTTTAGCTCATTCCAACCACCAAAGCACTGGGCCTGCCTTCTAAAGGTTCATCGACGTGTGCAGGTGTTTGGACTGTTGCGAAACACCAGTAACAATTTCTCAGCTCAGTATATACTTTAAAAGACGCGACTGAACGCCGCCACTGCGGGATGGCGGGGGGGAAATTTGCCGCGTTTGTGCTGTCGATAGGCGTCGGAAGGATTTTTACCAGGGGGACAATAGTGGTTTTTTTTCAGGGGGTAGCCTTGAAGGTTTTTCCAGGGAAGGGGGCCAACAGTGGTGAAATTTCATTTTACCCACTCGAAACTAAGAAAACAGTATTTTTTTGCTAAAACTTTAGTAGGGAAATGTCAAATTTAAAACCCAAGGGGGGACTTTGGCCTTCCCCTGCCCTTTCTGACGCCCATGGTGCTGTCGTCAAACCGTGCCGGGACCGGATCGCGACCGCTTTTCATCATTCAGCGATCTGCGTCGCGACGTCAGCTCAACCGGAACGTTTGTCGCACTTGGCTGAGTTTCCGCTTTGCGTGTTCGGCGATTCAGCAATTGTTGCGACATAATAATCTTTGTCGTTTCGGTCTTCGCTGTCGTTCAGGGCGGGCTGTAGACGACAAGGCTCCTGCCCTGGTGTAGAAACCCTTGTCTCGTTTGTTTTCCCTAACTACCGCATTTCCTGTCGATAGACTGGGTGGCTGCTGCTGCTGTCATAGACCATTTGATTGCTTTTCAACTTGGCCGTAACAGTGGGCCGAGTGATTTTCAAATGTCATGTGGTACAGAGGAAGAATCCTTCCCTTATGGTAGGGTCTTGGCATCACAGGCAGGCCCGTAACTAGGGGGGGGGGCAGGGTCAACTTATGCTTGCAAAATTTTTTGCCCCCCTTGGAAAAATGTGTGGGACACGTTTAAAACTATTGGACATAGTTTAAAAAATTTGGGCCCTCAGAAAAATCATCGCCCTCCCCCCCTGGTGTCCCAAGCTGGTTACGGGCCTGAGCACAGGCCAGGACTGCTGGAGGAAGCTAACCGCTGTGGCCCAAAGCTGTTGCTGTTCAACGCGAGCGGACACACGCCGCTTTGTTTCAGCGCAGTGTTTCTTAATCTTTTTTCCACCACGCCTCGCTTCCGTGATTGTCCTTTGTCTCAAGCGCCCCCCTGACTTTGAATAAGCTGCAAAAACAAATGTATTTATTGGTAAAATTTATTGATCTAATTTTCCACGTTTTAGGGCGCGTGAGGGCGCGCGTCCTCCTGGAAATTTCTTGACTCCCCCCCTGAGGAGACGCGCCCCCCCCGGTTGAGAACCACTGTTTTAGTGTTCCACTGTTTTTTGTTCTTTTTCGCGAACTTGCCTTCCCCTGCGCAGGTGATATCAATCAGCTGTTCATGGTGCAAGGAAGCCTACCACAACAAGGTCGGTTGCTTTCACATCACCAAGATCAACGAGCCGTGTACTCTGGGCTTCTTCGCCAAGAGCGTCGTTCCCCCCACGTGGATCATCAAGGTCAGAATAATTGGCGTCTGAGTGAATGGAACTTAGAAATTCGACGGCCTGTCCGACAGTAGTCGAAACGGTATAAAACTGCAAAGCATATTGCGGCCAGGTTTCAAGGTTTGGGGTGGGGGGGGGAAAATACATTTTTATGGGGGAAATATTTTTGTTTTTATTATACCGTTAAAACATATTTCCTGAGCATAACGCGATTTGGAGGGGCACAAAATATTTGTGGGGGACTGCCCCCGTCGCTGCGGGCCTGTTTTTCGGCCGCTTTCGTCGAAACCATTGCTGCCGGCGATGGTTTTGACGAAAACGAAAACGTATTCGCTTGCTAGTGCTATTGCTGCTCAAAATATTATATTGTATGACGTTTAGACTCCCACACGCAATACAATAGACTTAAGCATGTATGGCAGTGGCAAGGGACAATGGCTGCCGTAATGGTCAGTATTTGCTGCAGTCAAATGCCAGCGAACTCATCAAAGCCACACGCGCCGATAGCAGGAGTGCGCAAAGACTCAGCGTTAAACGAAACGTTAATTTTGATTTTTCATATATGAAGTCTAGCTTGGACTTATAAGTCTACCTTGACTATTTGCGGTATCTTTACAGTCGTCTCTGCTATCGTTGGCAATCGTTTTCACGCTTCGGCTTCAAAAAGTGTTCTCTGAAAAGATGGTGAGGATGTCTACCTCAGGCCACTGCTGCACGCTTATAAAAAATTAACGCCAAGTCTTTGCGCACTCGTGCTCTCGGCGCGTGTTTCTTTCATGAGTTCGCTGGTATTTGACTGCAGCAAATACTGAGCATTATGGCTGTCGTGTGTTCCTGATTCGGATTGGATGTTTCCTGCCCGTGCCAGCGCGACGAACCGTTCCCGCCGATCGACTGGAAGGTCAAGTTACAGGCAAGAATGGGCGCCGCTAAACTGCTTCTTCAGGACGGTGCTTTACTGAAAGCACGCGCGCGATTGTTCACTGTTCGTTGTTCGGCTGACGTCGTCGCGGGCTGATAGCTTCGCAGCTGGGGGGGACCGCACCGCGCTTGAGACGTTTGCCATGCGTGACGTTCGCAGCCAAAACGTCAGCAACGAACGCATTCATGCATGACTTCGATCACCACCCGTTGCTGCACGGTTTTGCTTCGCCTTCCGCTGCGTACTTCATCTCCTCCCCACCTCGTGGTGGGGAGCTCGCTGCTGCGTTCACTTCCATCACGAAGGTGCTTGCTGCTCAAGTGTGCACGCTTCTTTGCGCAACCGACTCGCAGTTTTCAAAATTCCCTCACATTGCTAGTCATCAAATATTTGTACTCGCTGACTTCTTTCGCACTGCCGGGTGACGGTGATAAAAGAGCGCGAGAAAATTCAGTAGAAAACTAAAAACGTTTATTTCAAATCTGGCAACTTTCGACTGCGTTTGTTGGTCCACGCCGACTTCTGCGTCAAGTTTTATTTCCAAAACGAGAGCCATTTTGTAACTGCCTCGGTACAGGGCAGTACAGACGGCGACACGACTGCGTTTAAAAGGCGTTGGTGCGGCCTGCCTGGTGCTGAGTTGTTGTTTTTCAAATCCCACCGGCAGATGTCCCGAACAACGAATGGTATGGCGGAGCAACAGCAGCAGCACACAATATTGTCATCGTTGAAAACAGGCCATAAACAGCCGTGCGCGCTCCCGTAACGTTTTCAAGGTGCCTTTTGTTAGGTGGTGTGCGTTTTGATTTTGAGAATGAATGTATAGGCAGTTTTTTTTAGGGAGAATGTTAGGTGCCCGGTATGGACCTGTAGGGACCCGAAAAATTTCAGACCAAATTTCATAGAAATTTCCCTTGATAATTTTCTCTGATTCTAGGGATCCGATTTTCAATTCTAGCGACACGATCGGGTCCCTAAAACACCTTAAAAACCCCTGGTATAGATGTTGAACTTAGCAAAATTAAAAAAAGAATTAAAGAAAGAATACCAACAACAGTCAGAACGCATGAAGGTGATTCCCCTGCGCTGAGCCGATGCTCCTTTGCTTTTGTGAAGAGCGACGCGTCGGTCTGTTTTGTTTGTTTTCAACTATTTGCTAATCGCACCAATCACTCGTCTCTCTCTCTCTGTCCTTTCGCGCAGTCGTCGCAGAAGCAAAAGTCGGTGACTAAACGATCGAAGAAGAAGCGAGGCTCGGGCAGCACCTTCCGGAAGAAGTCGTCGTCGCGCGACCGGCCGCGCACTTTCGTCGTCCGGCCCCTGGCCCACCAGGCGTCCTTCGTCACCCCCATCCTAGTCTTCATCAATCCGAAGAGCGGCGGCAACCAGGTAGGCGGGGGGTGGGGGTGAAAATTGCTCGAACGCGCAGCGACCCGATGTGGTGGTGTGCGACCTGCTGCTTGATTCTCTTAAAGGCGGGTTTAAAACTATTGCGAAGCTGCGCGAAAATCTTTGTTTATTCTATTGTCGACTGGAAAGGCTTCCGAAAGCGGCAAACTTCTATCACCGCGTTCGCTGGTTTCGTTCGCTGTACTTTGTTCAAATTCGCTCCCGGAGCTCGAACAATGCCAGCACTTTCCTCAGATCCGCTGGCGTTTTGCGCTGTAGGCCTCACCTTTAGGCTCCGTCCTGCGAGCCGACTTACTTGCCGCAAGCAGCACAGCGACAGCAGTCTCGTCATCAGGCAGTTGGCCTGCTAGCTCCGCGCAGCTGTCGTGCACAACCAAGGTGCGCCGTGCTGCGTATCTGAAATGTTAAGTGTTCTCAAGCCTTTTCTTCGCCATGACTTCAAGACAGACATACTGCTATAGCATATTCGTCAAGTGCCCGATTGCTGCTACGCATCGTTGGCAATTTGTTTAAGAGTACCTCCTGCCTGCCAGTGTATAGTTCGGCTTGATTTGAAGTGCGCATCATGACAAGTGACGTTTCTTATGTAACAAACGTTTTTGTGATCTTACAAACGTTGTTTGTTTCTGATGTAAGAGACGTTTTTTGTGGTCTAACAAACGCCGTTTTTGATGCTAAAGGGCGCAAAGCTGCTTCAATCATTCCAGTGGGCGATGAATCCACGCCAAGTATTCGATTTGTCGAAGGGAGGACCGCAAGAGGGGTGAGCGAGTTGTTGTTCTCCGTCGCGGAGCGATCCTGCTTAATGGGATGGGGGGGATGCGAAGCAGTGGAGGCATTTCTTGGGTTTTGTTTCTCGTTTGCCACGCAGGGTGATGCGATAAAAACGAAAGAGAAAGAAGCTGTCATTTCGCCCTTTATCTTTCCCCCCCAGACACAAAACAAGCAAATATTTTGAGTCGACAAGAAACAGAAGAGCATCTTGTTTTGATTCTGAACAGGTTGCATCATTTCCTTCAGTGTACGACGCGCCTTAGTGTGAGACATTTAGCCGTGACCTTTGGGCGATTTTCGCCGCCAAATGCTGCTGTCTTGGGCGAGAAACCTGCAGTTCATATGTTTCTAGAGCGAGTGATTCAAGAATCGAAAACATGCCGTAAACCATGGCTGTCGACGGTGTGCGAGAGGTTTTGCATGTTCACTGCAATCATATCGACAACGTGTAACTTGTCGATGCTTAGAAAGGTGTCTTGTGCCAAACGGTGGATGCCAACGTGGCAAAAACGATTTAAAAGCATCTGCGCTACGAAAAACTACCTACTTCTGAAATGAAAGCCACCCCGGCAAGCGCTTCCATCTAGCGACGCGACGCCTATCGTCTTCTTGCGCTTTGCTAAACTTGGTCGATCACATTCTTCGCATTGGTCGCTAATCGTCGTTCCCTCCCCCTCTCGTTTTTTGCAACGACATCGCGGCGATATGCTGTTCGAACGCAACGCGGGTCGCGGGGATTTCCGGCAACGGCACCATCCTCCTCCGCTTAACCTCATTTTCCGCTTCACGTTCCGTAACGGTTCAGCTCTACTTGCCCGCACTTAAACGCAGTCGCGCCGTCGTCTGTACTGTCCTGGTGCCGAGGCAGTTACGAAATATCTTTGGAATTGCCGCCGTTGCGGCCTGGCTGTTCGGTGACGTTCGAGAGGCCCTTTTCCGTTTTTCTTGTTTTTACAGGGATGAAGCAGAGATGGCACGGTCCAAGATTTTTAGGCCCGGGCCGCCCGTAGCCCGCGAAATCCAGCCCGTTGACCGAGGACATTTTTACTTTTTCAATCCGGCCCGTGCATGGCCCGCTAAACAATTATACGGTTTACTTACAAATATCAAACAAAAACAGTTTTGCTGTTGAAGCGATAGTGATTTGGTATATACAAAAAGCACCTATTAAATTTCGAGTAACTGCGGTAGTTTCCACAAAAGCCAGGTTGTGTCACTCAAAGTTGCTATAAAGACTTCGGTTTCACTCACTTCTCACGCCACCGAGTGGTTCTCCTAACACAAAATTAAGTTCTTTTCGAAATTAGTAAGCGGAGCGGTCCGGCAAAATCTAACAGCTAGAAATAGCGTTAGCGACCCGCCCAGAAACCGGACTATTAGCGGCCCGTGTCATCTGTAGGATGATGTGAATATTGATCGCTTTCAACAATATTGGCTTCGGATCGTGGTGGGAGGGTTCGTTGCGCATAAAAGACGTTGCAAAGTCTCTCAGATCAATTATTCATTATCGATATTTTGTCGCTTTTACTGAGAACAACCCGAGGGCAATTGTCGACCGAGAAACGCGCGTCTCTCTCTTCGCTACGGCAACTCCCGCACCAGCTTCTCGGGGGGGCACACGTCAATCTCACTCACCGGGAAGCAGGATTCCCACGCTGTACTGAAAGTATTGAATTGCGAAATGGGTTTTCAAGACCCTGAAGAAGTATTGACTTTTACCAAAATGTGCATAAAAGTATGGAAACTCTAAAGAAAAAAGAACGAAAATTCCCAAAGTTATTCAATTTTTTGTTCTTCACCGCTGAGAATAGTTCCGCAGATGTTTTCTGCATTGTGTTGAATGAGTAAAATTTTCGAAAAATGAAGCTAGAAGTACGGAAAATGGTTTTTGAAAATGTTTGGGAATCCTGGGACAGACTTTGTCGCTGCGGCCCGGTTTTGAAACAAGATGTTCTTGCGCTTGCGTGCCAGTCAGTGTTCTTAATTGCTGGAAACGTGTATTATATCCAGTATGTGTAAGTGCACGCTTTTCAGGCTCTGGTAGGTTGAAAAGTCCACCGAAACACCCCCTTGAATCAATGCAACTGACCTTGAGGGTGTTCGAGGTCAAAACGAAGTGTTTAAGACATTTGCCGGCGTCTTGTCTAACGCAGAAGCTTTACTTATCATTTATCTCTTTTCTGCTAAAGCTGTTGCTCTCAACCATTTTTCTACCGCGCTCCCCTTAAGTAATAGTCTCTTGTTTCAAGCCCCCCCCTCACTTGAATAATCTGTAAAAACAAATGTATTTATTGACAAATGTTAACGATCAAACTTTCCATGTTGAAGGACACGTAAGTGCTCGCCCCGCCTTGAAATATATTGACC
>JGI24159J19872_10001055_pt1 | contig 28883 bp, 20 predicted proteins | sample Ectturendosymbi4_FD_19872 | JGI IMG/M metagenome (IMG submission 19872)
AAACTTTATTCACATTTAACTCGACCCAGAAAGTTATACAGATATGAACGCCGAACCGGCTGAGCACCGTCATTTGATGTTTTGCAACTTGGGCAAGGTAAAAGACAAGAAATTGCATATTTAGCAAACCGTTAAAATTGCTGTCTCCTTGTAGATTGTCCTCGCTTTTCACCTTTGCCCCTCGCCTCCCCCTACATGTCGCACAAGCTACAGCATATCAGGCGGTTCACTATACAGCAGAAACAATGCCAGTAGACGAAACAACGTGGCAATTGAAGCACAAAAGCAGAAAGAATGTCATTCTACGAACTTCTCCGTTTAGAACAAACTTCGTCAAAGATTGGTGTAGGTCTGTTATCTGTTACACTTAAATCCTTCAAGTATACCCAGAGCCGGATTTAGCTGATGCGATGCTTCTAAGCTAATCCAATTGTAAGGCACCATCTCCCACTGTTACCAGGGAAAATAGAAAAGCGCTAGGCCGAAAATGACGATACTGACGCTCTAAAACAGAGGTTCCCAACCTGGGGTACATGTACTCCCAGGGGTATATTTGCTTTACTGAAGGGGTACATTTGAGGTTAGCAATATAAGAGAAAAAATATTTACATTGCCGTATATTTATTTCTAAATATTTATACATATATCAAAATCATGTGCTTATTGTTGAATATATCTGTGAATAACCACGATAAAATATATTGTCATACGAGATGTTAGGGGTACATGTTCATTGTTCATCTGTCGATATATTGAAGGGGTACATGCTCATGTGTCAGACTGCTTAAGGGGTACATGGGAAACAAAGGTTGGGAACTTGGGAACCCCTGCTCTAAAAGTACGGTAAATAAAAATTTGTAGATCCTTACTACGAGTGCCCCACGATGACTGCGCTTGTTCTTAGTTTCGGCGCAAAAGCGTTCAATGACATGGAATTGTGTAATGCGTGCTTGGCTGGCGGGAACACTATTGTAATTTCGACAGGGGAGACAAACAAAACGTCACGGTTAAATTTTTGAAAAAACACATGGCCTACGTCAACTTTACATTTCTTTTTTCATCGCTGTGCTCAACAGTAGCACCCAAAATATACAATTTCCTAAAAACCAAACACACTACACATGTATGTAACGGCCGTAAGGACAAGGGCTGTCAAAATCTTGCACTCACGAGCAAAACACGTCAAGTAAAACATCCCAAATGGTTGCAACAGCTGGGATGACGATTCGATTGTTTGTTGCTTTCCAGACTGCGAAGAGTCGAATGCAACGAAACCGTCGCGCGAAAGGATGTGATGTTTAAACTTCCCTTATTATGCTGTCATTATTGAAATACGTGTTAAGAAACAAAAAGCTACAATCATCGAATCAAGTCAGACTGAAAAGAGCACACAAACAATTTGAAGGGTTTAGTCCTGGCCTTCATAACAAAATTATCCAGGATTTAATTAAATTTTGTTTGCCTAAGTTTGTCATTTTTAAAATGCATCGAATGTTTAGTGTTGTACAACCTGTCCTAGACACATTGTGATCCTTTAATTCAGTTTTAATTCTTTTGAATCTTTAGAAAAACCTTTCTCATGAGCAGTTTGTGACCATCAAACTAAGAAATAAGACTCCGCGTGGTTGGATAGACCGACCAAGAACCACTAATCTACGTTCTACGGCATCAGACGTCAGACCCAAACGCTGCTCTGTCCTTTTCTTGCTGTTTGCTTTTTGTCTTCTTGGGTAGTTATGTGGTTGCCAGTTGGCAAAGTTACCTTTGCTTATTATTTAAGCTGATCAAAATTTCTTTGATTTGCTTAGCATGGGAGCCGTACGAACTTTCCTTCTTGCAAAACTTCATAAAAAATAACCTATGCAAAGTCTCGAGACGAAGAGTTCGAGACCGAAACCAAAATCCTTGGAGTCCGAGACGAGACCTGAGACATTGGAGACCGAGACTGAGACTCCAAGAAATGGGTCTCGAGACACGTCTTGAGACACCATCACTGATTTCATGGACAGCTGTACCTAGTAAATGCAGCTATGAATTTTTTTTATAATGATGTACATGTAGGTTTGATTCAATACTGTAACGTTATAATTGGAAGTAGTCCTTGTGCAGCTACAAATTGTTTTGTCGTAATAATGTGGTGCAGCTGCGATATGATACTGTTAAGTTTTCGTGTTTCAAACTTGCTTGATGTTGCGAGGTTTACAAGTGTGAATCTGTTACAGTGAAGTAGGCTATTTATGAACATAATTAACTAAGTTACTGCAGCTACAATGTTGTGTGTGGTAGTGTATCTGTGACTTTATACTGTTTAGGTTTTCAGATTTTCCATTTGTTTCATGCAATGAATTTCACCTCTTGCATTCTACCAAATTCTAATATTTCAATTTGTTGCTGTGACGTGACGTTTTCATGAACAGTAGCAACTGCACTATCTATTGCACTGCATAAATTCACTGATACTAATGTAGCTCAGTGAAGCATTGCTATTTATATAAAATATTCTTGTTGAAGTGGTAAGTCATTTCTCATTGGAAATTTGCGTTTGTACACATTCCTTGGTAGTTGATCATATAGGCTGCAGTATCAATGTATGAATCAGTTCCATATTGTTATTTTTTCTTGTGTGTTCAGTGCACATTTAACTGTCTAAACTGGAGTGTTTTTTGGATTTCTTAATGTGACTTTAGAAGCTGTTAACGTTGAAGTAACCTGTGGTATTTTAAATACAACACGTTGTAGTGAAGATTGCTTAATGTCCAAGGCTAAGCTATATGCTACTATTGAATTGCCTCCTTCCTCCGTCCCCTTTCCTTACTTAAGATCTTTTTGCGGAAGTATAATACCTCGGATTGTAACCTGATATTTTACTCTTTTTCCAGGTTGATTGCGATTGCGACATCGAAAATCCTAGATAAGAACAGATCTTAGCTATTAGCATGATCGTGTTGGAAAAATAAGTTTAGAGCGTATATAAAAAATTGAAAATGAAGACGCTGAACAACACCTCACACAGATGGTCATGGGGGATCCATAGGGCGTTTGGGGCAATCGCTCCCCCTAAAACCTACGAAAGTAACTTAAGCAACTTTATTTACCATGATTTTGTACAATTCGGAAAACAACACATTCGCGATATAAGGACCTTTTTCCGTCCATTGTTTTGTCATAGCAATGTTGTGAAATATGCTTCATCTCTCTTACAGTAGCGAACCCATAGTGAAACTTAACTACCTAATGAATATTACTGAAATTTCGCCCCGGAGCNGTAACAGCCGCACTCTATATCCCAAATTTGGGGGGCCCACGCTATCACAGGGCCAAAAATTCAGTCCCGTCACCACTTAGCCCCCAAAGAAAACTTCGACCCTCAAATTGAAATATGAAGCACTAGAAATCAGTGAAGTTGGGGGACACTTTGAAAGAAAAGTGCTTATACAGTACATCACACTTAGACCCCTTGGAAAGTAACATATTTACACATTACAACTGCTGTCGTGGGACCGTTTGAAAGCAAATTGGCCTACTTATATACTACAGTTGCTGTTGGGCCTCTTTTGAAAGCAAGATAGGCTACTTCATACGTTACAGCAGGGGTTCCCAAGCTTGTTCAAGCCGTTAACCAAATCAAGGTAGCGATTGTGTTTTATCACCCACAATATTTCGTGGTGATCGCTCATGATATAGAACAGGGATGGGGAACGTATTTATTATCACGGGCCACATGAATTGTGCATTATCGCTGGCGGGCCACAAAATCAATAAATTTTATCCTAAATAACTACCTTTATCGAACTATGAGGAAGAGCGACTTCTCTTTACTTTCTGTCTAAGTACCTGCTTATCACGGAGCTTCGTTTTGAGACGATGTTGTACTCTAACTTGGGCAATGAAAATTCTGATGCGGGCCATACCAAACGTTCACGCGGGCCGCAGGTTCCCCATCCCTGATATAGAACAACATTGTGGTTTTGGTTCCGCATTACCCCCCGATGAATCGCATATTACCCCCGGGGGGTAATTTACCCCCAGTTTGGGAACCACTGCGTTGCAGGGTCCCTTTGAAAGCGTAGTGAGACAACTTACGCACTAAATTTGCGATCGTGGGCCTTTTTGAAAGCGTAGGACTTGCACATTACAGTTGCTATTGTGGTCCCTTTGAAAGNAGAGTACTTACACATTGCATTTGCTGTTGGGGTCTCTTTGAAGGCTGTTATCGTCGTTTCATCCACAAATAGTATATTCGCGAGATAATTGTTTGCCATTGTGCGTGTTGTCTGAGTAGGTTACGCCTACACACAAAGGCAGAGAATAAATCAGCTATCACATTTAAAGATACTGTAAATTTTGTAAACTTTTTTGTCGAACACTACATCTTTCCTGCAGGCATCAAGTGTAACTCCCAATGACTCTATGAAATAGTCTCTACGCTTTAAAGATTGTCCTGATTTTTCGTATAGGTTTATAGGCCACTTTTTACCACTTTTTACTTATTCACGAATCACGTCACAACATGAAACCGTTTTTGAGCAACTCCACGCCGCGCAACAGATGTATATAGGCTAAATAGCTGCTTTTACGGCCAAGTTGTGGAACATGCTAAGCACTGTGCTTTCTTAAGAGAAGCTTTGATTTTATTATAGACGCTTGATCCAATGGGGTTCTTCCGATTGCTTTTGGGAAACTTAATTCAAAGCTGTATGAATAAGCAACGGTGATTTGCAGAACCAATGGCAGGTCAAGCGCTCTGTCCCATGGACGTCCGCAGGGGGGAACGGCCATTTGACCCCCCTGGAAATTGGAAGTAAGAACCAAAATTTTCTAGAAAACATGAAGCCAACAGCTCAATTCCGATTACTTGCTTTAATTTTTGCAATGACAGCTTATTTCCCGGTATGACACTCACGCTGCACAAAAGCCAGTTGCACTGTCTTTGTGTAACGCAGTAGTGAGCTTGCAGTTAACTCATGTTCGCTCCTTTGCCTGGCCAAACATGGAGGGGTTTCTTCTGCTGATGTTTTTATTGCGTAAAAGTAACATGGCAGCAAATCTTCAAACGTTTAATTCAAGTTATTAGTGTTACTATTTAGCTGATTTGCTGCTAAAGCTAGCAGTTTTTCCCACGGTTAGCTGCAAAATTTTCAGTCTAGCAGTGAGCTGATCTTCTATCAAAATTTAAAAAACTGTTTGGCAGGTCTAGCAGGTAACAAATTCCTGACAAAAATTTTGTTTCAACAGTTTTTCGAGATGAACACTTTTACATCTTCTTTATTAAAAAAACTTTATCTTCTTTATGACGTTCTAAATTGGGCAACACTAGGACCAGGCACAAGGCAAATCAGAACCACCTGCCTTCAATCATTTGGAGTTTTTATTAAGAGTGAATCTGTAGCAATGCATCAACAAGTTTGAAATATCCATTGCTAATACGAGCCTGACCTGTGTCTGAACAATGTTCCTGAGCGAATAGCTTGAAATACGCTTATGCAGGCTTTTTTATTTTTCACATACTACGTGGCTTGTCTATGCAGGCTTGTAGAAATACATTTTCATTGTTAAGGTTTAATACTGGGTTTTGAGTGAGCAAGTGCTAAGCTGCATTTCCTCTGGCGAGTTTTCATAATTTATCTGCTATTTTTAAAGCTTGCGTGGTGTTCCAACTTTGGCAAGTTGTCCGATAGTCGTTGTCAACACACAAGTCTACTTCTCATTGCTTGAAACAGTTTTGCGAGAGTGTCTAACTTCCTGTTTTTTACAACCGTTGATGTTGTTCTGACCGTTGCTTATTCTTAAATTGTGACTTATTTGTAGAAAGTGCTCAAAACTGGATAGTAGGTAATTAATGAAAAGAAACAGCATTTGTGACAGCCAAAGTGTAGAAAACATTACAGATTAAATATTGAGAAGGGAGGTGCAACCCGCACAGACTAGTGAGAGCACCGCAAACGTTGTGGATAGTTCAAGTCCAATTCACACTCAGTTGTCTGCAATTCACAACCATAACGATATTGGATGATACCCCAATTCAGCAAAAGCTGTAAAAGATGACAGAAAGTACACCCTTTTGGCAAACTTGTACACACCTCCACCTGAATACGATTTCAAAAAGGATGCGAATGGAGCACGCGCTTTCATGGAGATTTTTCTTTGCGGTGTAGATAAGGTAAAGCGTTTTGTGAACGACCGTTTGCATTACATTGTCAGCAACCTGAATAGGATAAGCAACATGTCGACGTTGCAAAACCCTGAAAAAATTTTTGCGTACGCCCATGCTCCGTCCGGAAGATTTTGAGAAATGCATGATCTTGGCAATGTCATCATGATGAACAAAAGGCCTTGTGCAAGCAGCAAAATTAGATGTAAACTGCTCAGCCAGACGTGAAATTCGAAATTATTTATTGCATTCAGCATTTACGAAACACGATGAAACCTGTAGTTTTTTACACTTATAACATGAAAGTCCGTTCGTTTTAGTTCAATTACTTATATTACAAAAATATTGTTCCCTTTATTAGGTCCTTTAAACTTATTCGACAATGTATGTCTTCCAAGAAACGGAATGGAGAACAACGCGATTACACACTAAATGATTCTGGCGCTGCCACAGCAATAGCCAGTAATAACATTTTCTACTTTGTTCTAAACGGCTAGATTTTATGTAGCTTAAGAGAAAAACTGGCGACGGTCTGTGACTAAATGTCAGTTGATTTGTCGAAATCCGCAGAATTGTACACAGAATCCACCAAAAAGCTGTTAACCAGCACCGAACACTTTATTCCACTTCGATCCTGGCATGCGGAAGAATCATAGCCGTACAGGAGTCCTGAATATAAAACAAGTTGTCCCTCTCATACAGAGAATGATGAAGATGCGTCAAATTTACGCTCTATAAATAAATATATAAAATTTGAAACGGCCCGTGCGTGGCGGACCGCACACAACACATTCTAAAATCAAACCAGGGACAAGTGAAATGTGCCCTTGAGCCGCATTGGCCCAAGCGCCGCACTTGGCTCTATTGCTTTCCTTACATGTCTGCTCTGTAGAGTTATACAGAAAAAAACGCTTTGTCATAGGGTAATGTTGTCTGAAGATCCTTATCAGATCAAAAGGTAGAAAACTATTACGTGCTACTGCATTCAACTCCTTTGTTGTTATATTGGCAAAACATATGAAATTTCACTTGAAAGATAAGCGATCAACTTGGCATAAAAATCTATGTGTGTTCTATTTTAAACTCTGATAATTTTTAGAAATGGTGAGAAGGTTTTCTTTGTTTGATGTAGTAATTGCCATGTTACACATGAGTAAAAGACTTCAATCTTTTAATTTCAGATTGATTAAGAACGTGATACACAAAAGGTTGGCTGTGGATACTCTAGATTTAAATTATTAGAAATGGTGATATGGATTATGTTTCAGCTAAAACGTCTGACAGAACATATAAAAAGCGGCAATGATCAGCAGTATGTATAAATGCCTGCATTAAATGCATACTGTAGGTGGTCAGCAGCATTGAGCTTGGAAGTGGTGGGTGTTGGGCTTCGGGCAGCGCCATTAGCTACTCGGCCAAAGGACCGTTCCAATGTTTTTTTCACCATCTGGGATGCTATGCCTTTGACTGGGGAGGATGTTATTCTTTTGCACGCTGCATGTAGCAGCCAGCTGCGCTGCTACACAGGTAGCATCACCTATCATAATACAAAACATGAAACATACAGTATATTTTATCCACTTCATTCATAACAGCTGGATCCTCAAACGTTTCACATGATCTTCCTGCACTTTGTTTGCCTCGGCGTTCCTGGTCGGTTGGAAAGAATGCTGTCTGTTGTTGACACATTCTGAACACCGGTGGATCAATTAAGGACGGATGCAGTCAGTCAATTTGTCTCACCTTGCCAGTAGAAATGCTAGAGTACTTGAAAAATGGCCGAATGCAGCTAAAATGTGGAAAACCTTTTTATAACCATACAATCCAGGTCTCACGCTTCGAGCATGGACTAGCTCCGAATATATCCAGTGTTCCTAGCATCTAGCAGTATCACATGCTCATTGAAAGTCTTGTGCATAATGGATGTTGACAAGATTCTTGAATAGCCTACCAGAGGAAGCTAAATACACACGCGCGCTACTATCACCTAAGAAACAAAATATTCACTTCTAACTAAAAGGAATCAGTGCTTTTCTCTTTGAAATTATACTGGCATTGTTCTGGGCAGCTTCTTCTTGTCCCATAACCCTATTTTTTCGAGGTCATAGGGGCGCAGCCTTTACAGATTGCTGCACCAATTGAGTCCATAGTTGACGGTTTTGTGCGACTGCCTGAATTCCTAAAAAAGTTTTGTTTGTCCATTCCGTGATGTTATCGGTCCATTTTTTTCTGTCTGCCACTTTTTCTTTTTCCCTGCACCGTTCCTTGGAGAATAATCTTGGAGAGCCAGTTGGATCTTCTAAACTGTCCGTGCCATCTTAGTTTTCTTTTATTCACTGTGGTAAGTAGATCTTCGTAGTGACTCAATGGGTGATGGTGGTGTGAGCATTGTAGGGGTTGCTGAGCACTCTTCTAAGACATCTCAATTCCATTGTTTGGATCTTTCTTTGGAGTTCTGCTATTAATGTCCAGGATTCGCATGCATACAGAAAGATGGAATATATCAAAGCATACAGTAGTTTCACCTTAGTTGGAAGAGGCATGGCGTTTTGTTCTCTCCAGATGGGTTTAAGTTTTCCCAATGCTGCTTAGGTCTGTGCGGCTCTTGCAACAATCACAGCTTTCAATCGTTCCTCATTGATAATAATGGCAGCAAGGTATTTGAATTGTTGAACTGTCTGAAGTTCTTACCCAGCCACTATTATTCTTGTTGTTATAGGATTGGCACTGTTTGTAATCAGCCTGGTCTTCTCGGCACTAATCTCCATGCCATATCTTGAGGCTGTTTGACCCAGGTTGGTTACTAGGCGAGCAAGTTCTTCTTCGCTCCCTGCCAAGCCATCGATATCATCGGCAAACCAAAGGCTGGTGATAATGCGTCTTCCAATGCTGATCGTGCCAGAGTGTTCGTTGAGTGCGTCAACCATTATGCGTTCCGGGAATAAACACTGTTGGGGACAAGAGACATTCTTGACAGACTCCGACTGTTGTGTGAAACCAATCACCAACTCTGCCATGGACGAAAACAGCACTGGTAGCTTCAGAATAGAGGTTCTTGATGTATTGTATCAGTTTTTGCCCCATGTTATATTTATTTTAGCAAAACATCTACCATGCCTTTATTAATTTCAAAAAGGCATTTGACAGGTTATGGCACGAAACATTATGGGACACAACGAATAAATATATTCTGGACAGCATACCACCGAAAGCTTGCTTGAGATAATATGATTTCCAGGGATCCGAAATCGTAGTTACCAAGTTTCCCAAACACCCAAAAAACTGGTAAAATTTCGTAAAAAATCAAAAATTTTTGAAAATTTCAAGAAAGAATAATTGTCTAATTTGGGCATATCTGTTTGCACACTTGGGTAATAATTTTGCCCAAATTTGGCCATACAAGATTTGTGCCCATACGACTCTTAAAACAGCTCGGGGAGATCTAACTTCGCTTTGGCCAGTGCTGGTACGTCAACGCTGGGAAAAAAACAGTCATTTGAAGTAGAAAGACAGTTAAGAATTTTCTAACCTCTAGAGCTGAAACTAAATAGAGTTTGAAAATCGACAAGGTATTTAAGTAAAACTCAGGCTTTTCATTAAAATCTTCAATATAATCCAGAGTTTCAATAAAATCTGGCGTAGTTACTCACCCACTTGGTTGGTTGTCCATTGAGAGAGTTTTTGAACGAAGAAGGCTGCATTCGATTGGTTGTTGGGCAGAAGCTGAGTGTTTTTGTGAATCATACCCCACGTCAACTGCTCAAACAAAATTTTTTTAATTCTTGGCCTCTTTCTTTTCGTCTAATGCTACGTGAAGTGTTACGAATTGTATTCAGCGGAAGATAATTACTCAGCAAAAGACAAGGCATTCAACAAAAGGTAATTACTCGGATAGCTTTGAGCTGCGATGTTATCTTTTTGCAGGATATGTTTTGTTGTGGGGGTGACTTACACGTGGGCTGGGGTGTTTTTGCCGTAGATACTTGTAATATGCTATGGTGAACTGCAACATGATTTTATTTGAGTTTGGAATGTGTTTTATTTTTTCCTTTGTATTTTTCATTGTGTGGTGTTTTCACTTTCTTTGAACGTTTTTATCTTTATGTGAGATTCTTTCTAAGTTGCATTTCAGTTATATTTGTGTTTTCTATAAACCTGTGTGATGCTACTACAATAAATCCGTCAGTTGCTCAAAAAAATCCTTCAGTTGCTTAAGTTTACAACAGTAAACGCTTTAGTTGTTACGTTCTTCAAATGTCTATGTTTATTTGAGATTTTATTTTACTTTCACGGTTGTGTTTCAATTGTATTTGTTTTGCATTCTATGTAGTTTACCTGTGTGATTGTACAATAGTATATTCTTTAGTTGCTCTGTAGGGACAGTGGCCCTGGCGGCCGTCGTTTCCTGCCCTACATGCTGATCGCATATTTTGTGTACAAGATGGTAAATATACGGAACTGAGCTGAAGTACAAATGTTTGAAAGCTGTATATCCCCTTCATGTTTCACCTTCACTTTTTGAAGAAACACGAAATCAGGAGCAGACACTATTGTAAGCATGTTTTTGCCATTCACAAGAAGAAGATACATCAACAATTGTTTGTTTTGACCCTTATCCAGTTTTAGTTTATCACGGCTTTGCTTAAAAGTTTTTTCAAGCATTTCCTGAGGATAGACTGAAGCTTTTTGCCTTTAGAGTTGGAGTGACCTAGATCAAACTCTGAAACGACTGCGCTTTCCTGACGTTAAAACACAAGCACACAATCTGCAAAAACTAAAATGCCATGTGAAGAAACGATCGTAACGAAGTGGTTAATGATCATTAGCGATTAAAATCAACCCATAATTTAAAATTCGAAACCCAACTGTATTTAGACAGCATTGTCCTTAACCAGTTGGCCACAAGGAAACTTCGCTGATGAACCGCCATTTGCCTCATGAACCGCCAACATTCAGGTCAAAACTTCACAAAGCGAATCGTGGTATTGAGCGAAATCGTGAAGATTTTTTGGATGTTAGGAGTAGTAGTATTCATTGGAGCCTACACTCATTCGGCGAGTTACGTCAAAGCATTATTGACTCGCACAAAGGAGTTTGACGTGAAAATTGTTATGAAGGTCGGACCCAGTGGCGTAATTGACAGGGGAGCAAAGGGGCGAGCCGCCCCTCCTGGCAAGCTAAAAGCAAACACTGGGCCGCCTTTACTTGACATTTTGATATTTAGTATTCTTTAATTTGTTGTTGTTTTTCGCTTTTCGGGGTGTTTTCGTTTTTTTTATCTAGTGGACATCCACGACATCTAGAGATTCACTATCATTTCTTAACCTTTTTCTGATTTTTGGCTAGTGGGCCCCCATTAGCTAAGCTTTGCCCTCCCTGGCTCAAGCCTCCAGTTACGCCACTGGTCGGACCATGACATTTTTATGGAAAAGCATGAATCTGTTAAATTGCTGTAAACATACCAAAATATTTAGTCCTCCCTGGCATTCTTCACCGAACTCCATGCGTATGACGTAGGTACCAGCAGGTGGTTTTGAGGTTGTGTCATTTTTTGGTAGGACCTGTTGCAAACAAGGCTACAATTTCATTTTTGCACAGGACGTTTTTAACGTAATTAGACTCCACAAAGGCGAACCAATTGAATCTATCAGGAAATGTTTTTAATAGGAAAGCGATTTCACGTAACTTCACGTGTCATCAGCAGGGCTGTGGAAGTCGGAAGTCCCAACATCCGATCCCAATTCCGATTCCGGATCGACTTCCACCTCCAGCTGTGTTATTTACTTAAAGTGATAATTATTTTCAAATGAGTTCATAACCCTACTTGCACTTTCTAGGAATACGGAAACTTGTTTTGAAACGATGTACATGCTCGTTCATCTCTCACTTTTGCGAAATATGATTAAGCAGGGGTTAGTCTTAATTATTTTTACAGAAAAGAAAATATTCATCTAAAATAACCACAATTCATGTTATTAGAGAACGCTGATATCATGTCGAGTTCTGCCGCTCTATCGCAACTTTTTGTATTAAAAAATATATGTTGACTGATTCTTGAACCTTGCAGGTTTGTTGTACCTAACTGAAGGTAGGGTACTACGAAGTGTTTAGATAACGAAGAGTAAGGTGAATGTTCCCAAGTGGTTAAGCTGAAAAGCTAATTTGTTTTACTTTCTTTCTTGATAGTTCGTGGATTTTGACCTGTATAACAGCTTACTTGTAACGTGTTCAGTTGGCCATCCAAGGAAAAAGGTAGCGCGACACATGTGCGTTCAGCAAAGCTGAGGCTTGGCAGTGTTCTAGCGTAAAAAAGTTGTGTCAATAAAGCCATTTGAGATGGTATCATGAAACTCGAGCGCGTTTTTCTACTGTGTCACGCAATATGAGCACATGCACACGGGTTGGATACATTTTTCAACTTTTGATATCCTTTATAAAGTATCTGTTTTAATCAATAATTACTGTTAAGAAAAACACTACAGTTCAATTCAAAAGCGACTGCGTTGGAAGTATGAGACATAAGAACCGAAACTCATTTGTACGTTTTAAGAAATAATGTAGTATGTGCAATGTCTTCCTGCATTGGAGCTCTGAGGCCAGATTTTATTATTTTCAAAGCAGAGAAAAGGCTTTCGGCACTGGCCTGGGTCGGAGGAAGATATGTGACCGTACGAGCTGCATCTCGAATGATTTCGGGTAAAGTGAGATAAGTTCTTCCAATGGCAGTTCGCACAAACGGCAGTACTTTTCTTCTATTGCTTTAACAACCTGATGGAAATGCTGTTTGAACTTTTCAAACTTTACGATCAAAGGCTCATTTACATCAAAATGCCTTTTCTTCATTTGGTCTTTTCCCACCTTAACCAGATGCTTGTTAAAGTCGTGGTCCTCGCTACGACGAAGAATGATGCAGGAAATTCACTCTGTGAAGTCTCCGATTCCACCCCCTTTATTTTCATTGCGAGACGGCAGAGAGCTTGCTTCGCTATTATTTTCTGATCTTCGTTAGGATCCAGTTTGGAAAATTGCCAAGTGTGATGCTTACGCACGTTTGTGGCACAAACAGTCACAATCGGCGAGCAAAAGGTCAGCCCGGAGTCGGGGTCGTTAACATTTTCTCCGACTCCTCAGGTTGAAAATCTTTCCGACTCCTCGACTCCACAGCCCTGGTCATAAGTCCTGAAATTTTAGATATGTGCATGTCCGAATTATCGCAAAGTCGTGAAAGCAGAGCCCAGTTGGCTGATTCCTTGAAAGCGTGCAGCAAACCTAGAGTATAATGTTGTTTGTGGACATTTTTCACCTGATCAAAGAATTCTGACGACAAATGTTTTGCACATAATAAATAGAAGAGCTTGATTGTGGAAATTGTAGCAAAACTGGAATCCTGCAAACTGAATGCGGTTTGAAACAAAATGAATAAGTGAAGCCAAGCAGCCGTTTATGCTGTGCAGCGGCGTGCACTTCGTTAAAAACAAATGTGTTGTTAAGTGCGCAAAACGGAAATTACACATTGGTATTATTCTCCAATCGAAGTAATTCAAATAACTTGCCGCAGTTTTGTTTCGGAGTTGCAGGTTAGATTTCGAATAGTTTTGGAGTTGCTAACAAAATTGTTAGGAAGTGTTTGCGCATTCAAGTATAACAAACATAGCAATAGCAGTCATATCGAAGACCATATACAAATGCTTGTAAAGACTTTCGGTATTCCAAACTTTTTCTTTACATTTCAATGGAATATCTTTATTTCTGAAAGGATAAACGGATCTACGTGAATAAATGCAGGGAGCGTGATTGTTATTGCCATGTTTTGTGGATTAATATTACGTTGTTTTTTACACACAAATGTTACATTAAGTCTAACCTTATTCGTCCCATGAAAAACATCCAAGAAGTTTAACTCGATCATTCCTGCGTAAGCAGCTGCATTTTGAGAGGAGGAAATCCACTCCGTACGTTTAACAGGGATGCCTATTAAAATATTTAACTCAGTTATACTGTTTCGAAAGCACAAGCCAGTTGCGTCAGCCTATCACAGTAGGATATTTGATGATATCCACGAAACACATACCTAAATGAATGTACTGCAAGCTAGCGTAACATTTCCAAGACAAATCAAAGCGAAATCTCAAAACTTCTACCGCACGTGGGCTGGCGGTCCCTTCAATTTTCTTGCAGGATTTCCCAACAGTTTTCTCAAGTTTTAACAGTATCCACTTTCATGCATGTTAGCCGTTGAAGAAAGAATTTGCTATCAAAATTTTGTTACTGTATTCAATGGCGAAGCCAGCCCAAAATTTGGGGGTTTCAAAATCGTTGATTTTAGGAAAGCAACAGTATTTTATTTGGGACAACGCTTCTCAAAGCTCAAATTGACTATATATGCTAAAACTGTGGGGGAGCCATGCTCCCCTGGCCCCCTAGCTACGCCTGTATTTTAACAAACACCGGCGAAACGACAGTTGATCGCGTCTCCACTGAGATTTGGGGAAAGCTCGTTAACATCTGCTACTACGGTGTGCAAATCCAGTCTCTAAGTTATTAACATACAAGTGTTGTTTATAATTTGATCAGACCATATTTTTAACGAAATGTCGGCTGTCTTTGCAGAACTTAGTGCAAAATTCAGGCTATTTTTCAAACTGAAGCGTCTCCAATGTCGGTGCTTAGCCTGACGTTTTCGTCCTAGCATGCTCACTACAAGCATGATTACACTTACTGGCCAAGGGTCTGCTTGTTACAGCCATCCTGGCGAGGAAGGATCAAAGCTTGAACTATCTCAGCTTGATGCACTGGCCACATACTCTCCGACATTATTGTCTCCCACCACCAAGTGGGGAAACTCAAACCTTCTTCCATGACTACTTACAAACGCCTACCCAATTTACAAAATACAACGATGCAAAACAAACCACCACACATGAGGGGCAGTGGGCACTGGCGAACACTTGAATTTTTACCAGATGTTGAATATGCTTAAAGTGGCCAATATGACTAACCGTTGCAATGCGTATTTCACACCTCTGGCAGCACCATTTTGTGCCAATACCTGACTTATCAAAATTATGGCATTTACGTAGACTCCTGTATTACATGCCAGGAGGAGATCGTATGACAAACTACAAATGTATTTTCCTTGCAGACACAGGAGAATGGGGCACCGTCCTATTTGGAAAATAGCTTTAATGCAACGAAAACTCTGATCGTGCAGCTTCGTAAAATCAGTTTAGCGAATGACATCAGCAGTTAATTAAATACGACCCGGAGTTAGATCAATTTCACATCGTTAGGTTCGTGCTGGAACAACCATTGTATCATTAAGGGACTGTGTATCAAAGAGAGCTTTTATTTCAATAAAAACTTCACTTCCACAAATGTTAAAAACGATACCAACCAGTGGCGTAGGCAGCCCGAAAATTGGGGAAGCGGCCAAAAAAATTGGGGGGCAAAATGTTTGATTTTAGGCGAATAACCCTATTTTGTTTGGAAAAACACCTCTCAAAGCACAAAATGACCATATTTTCTAAAAAGTTGGGGGTCATGGCACCTTTGGCCTCCCTCCTGGCTACGCCTATGGTAGCAACAACACATGGCGTCGGAAGGGGGCCATGTTCCTCCTGAATTTTGAAATTTGATATCTTCCTAATGAATTTTTAGTAGAAAATGGTTTTGAGTTGATAAAATGAAAATTCAGCATTGTTTTCACCCTGGAGAAAATCTTAATCCACAGTATACTAGAGAAACCCATGAAGACCCATCAGCATCTTTTCCTAATTACCATGGCCCTGAATCACGTAGTTTCTTGGGAGCAATGATATTGGCGTCAAATGTCTCAAACATCGTGATGGCCGTAATCAAGCACATTTGTGTCATCTAACCACGTTTACTGTACAACATGCCACATGTTTGAAAGCTGGGATGAAAAACGAAATGTTATAGCGAGATTGAAAAGTTTTAAAGTTTGTGATATCAGCTTCGTAAATCACCACGCAGAAAATAAACTTGTAGTATTGAGCCTATCCTAATCATACAATACTGTATATAAGAACGACAATTATTAAGGAAACTACAGTTATACTAAGCAGGTAACTGTTGTGAAAAAAGAAACAAAAAGCATACTTATTGTTGTAGTGCTTTCTTCGCTGAGGCGAACAGGTGGAACATCAAAAGCAGCTGTGATGTTTTCTTCTTTAAAATTGCAAGATGATCTTTTGAGCACATAAATTCACAAGGGTGAAATATATTAGTATATGCGTAAGAGGCCTAGTGACTGCGGCCACATTTGTTTCGTGTTAGGTTGCACGGAACAAAGCGACCGATGAGAATCATTGGAACATTTGAGCCTGTTGGGGGAGATAATAACAGGCACAAAATTGACAGTGACGGGAATACTGCATTTGTTGCCTTGTTTTTTTGTTCAAAAATGTTTACATCATCTAAAACTCTTGTGCCAACCGACTGATGCTCGACATTATCTTATTCGCAAAAGAAATAGAGTGATCTCCGATATAAAGTTAGCTAGTACGCCCAAACTGGAAATCGCATGCATATCTGGATTGTGTTCTCTGCATTTGATACAACTTTCATCTACAAGTTTAAAAAACGAAATTACGATTTATGTTTCATGAAATTCCGAGATGATGGGTCAAGATTTTTAAATTACCTGCTTCGGAATATTTTCTAAACTTTGTTTTTCATGCTTTTTGAACCAATAAGGAATCTTTAAGTTTATGAGGAGTGTTCTAGTGAAAGCAGTTTCTCATATTTCTAACACAAGCTCATCTTCCTAAAAAGAATTTTTGCATTTTTGCCTTCACATAAAATATTGACAAGGTTTACCTTTGCTTCTTGAGATTGAAAACAAATCCAATTTCGGATTTCTTTCTCTGCCATGGATCGCTTTGGTAGAGTAAGTAACGACCATTGTCCGGTCGGGACGCATTTTCATCAACTCTAACATGCCAAAACTGTATCATACACAGAAGGAAGAATCAGTACCGAAAGGTTTGATGAAACTTTTTAAAAAATCTGAAAAATGTTTCACTCGATTCAAACTGCTTTTAATGTTTTGAAAAACACATAAGATTTTCTTTTTTGATGTTCAGATGTCGTGCAATAAGCTGTTGGGATGGAAGCCAACGTTAAATATTGTTAAAGCCACCAGAAAGTATTTGTTTTCTTGTTTGCTTGTCCATACATAATCGAAGAGAGCTTGTATTGAAATGTACAGGAAAGCCGTTGCGTTTAAGACATCGGCGCACACCAGAATGCAGTCAATAGCTTCTGCCTCAATATCAGTTACGCCTGAATATGATCAGTTGTTAGTTCATAATAACAATCCCCGCAAAAACTGTTGCATGTTGTTTGGTAAAGTCAGTTTTTCTGTCGTGTGTAGTTCAGTGAAGTCAGATTTATAGAAATTTTTATGTTGGGGCTGATCAAGTCAATCCTTCCAAAAAGTGATGCTATTAACATGTACACAAAATTCCAAAACAGCCTTCAAAATTTCAAATAAAAGCACATCCGATTATCGTGCTGACATGTCAACGCGTTATCAGATATATGTTTGGAACAAAGTTATTGGTGGAAAGAGCAATTGTTTTTGAGTAGAGAGTTACTGCAATGCACGTCAGAAACAATTTTAGCGGCGCATTAATTTTATCATTTTCGGAAAAATGTTGTTTGTAAAGAAGTTGCATATTGCTATGTTTGAATCATAGGAAGTCAAACCAGCATTAGTGGTCCGGTGCTTTCTGGTGGTCATTGTGGTGTCCGTTCAAACAGACCTGTTCATAACAGAACACTAGAAACAGACCACGTTCGTAACAGACCCGTTCCTAACAGACCAGTTCATCACAGACCACGTTCGTATAACGCACCACGTTCAAAACAGACCCGTTGTGAACGTTGTCTATTATGAACGGGCCAGTTATAAACGGATCTGTTATGAACGGGTCTGTTTGTTTGTGCAGTTTTAGCATGCGCCTGTACATTTTAGTGCTTCTGTGGTGAATACACTTTGTATTGGGTCGGTATCAAAATAAATTCTAAGAGACGAAAAACATTTCGTTTCCAGCAGTGATTTTTCCATATAATACCAATTTTAGTACAAAAAGTTATCGAGTGTGGAAGTATAAAGCATGGAATCTAAATCTGTTTTTCCAGACACAAAAAAGAAATAGTTCGTAAATTTCTTGTGACTGAAAGTTTTTGTTGTGGAAATCCTTCAGTGTTTCAATTGTTGCCGAGACGTTACTTTTCAAAGGCGCAATTTAGTTTAAGCCACTTATATCAAATAAAAGCGGATTCATGAAGTAAGCGCAACAAGATGATATAAAATCTTAAATTTAATGTAATGATGATTGCAGTGCCACAACAATTGCCACGGAGATAGTCTTGTGCATTAGATAACACGACTTTCGAACTGAGTGTTGTTTATTGTGTTTCATTAAACGTGCTAGAAGAAAAACTCAGGTATTTTTTTCTTTGCAAAAGGTAGCCAAGGTTGCCAAATCGATTGACTGCAGTAATGACCCCAAGCGGAAAACTTACCCTAATGTCGCTCACAGCACATGGAAGGCTCAACTGCATGTGGTAGATACCTCGAGGAATCTTGAGAGGCCTGGAATAGAAACTTACAACAATGGATAAAATGGTCGCGCTTGGCCAGTCTGACTATTAGTTGGTTGCAATAAATATTAGTGGCGCATAATAACAACGTCGTCTAACAAACAAGATGTATATGAGATCCCGAAATGCAATCCCTTTCTCAGTGCTTTTTGCCCCGACTCTGGCAATCTCGGAATTAAATCAAGATATGCGGCTTTCTTACTACCGTTGGTCGATTTGTCCCCACATAGATATTTTTTGTTTTAAAGTCAGCTTGCATAAAACTCGTCTAAGAATATTGTTTCTTCCATGGCGTGTTTTTCACAGAGAAACAATTTTACCTCATAAAACTCAAGACAAGGGTTAACGGTCAAAAATTTCGGGAAGAGATATTACAGAAAAATTCACACGTTTTTTTTTATTATTGCAAGTTTTGAGCAGTTAGCCAATAAAAAAAAATCAAAAATAGCCCACGTCAAAACCATTCAAATTCAGCCTTGTGCTCATAGAATACCAGCGTTGTCCAGAAAAATTCCATTTTGCGTCTTCTCTACCGACGCCAACGAAATGCCATCGTTTGCGCTTAGCTGAGTGACCACTGAAAATATTTACTGTACTCGTTTTAAGAAGGTTCTGCGTTATATTTCTGGAGGTTGGTCTGCAGAGGTCATAATACATATCTGTTATCAGAACCAAGTTAGAACGTTTCATGTGCAACCATAGTTTCGTCAAACACCACGTTCATCAGGAACCCATCGCCATTACAATGTATGTAGAATACAATTAAGCAAACATAATTCAATTTGAATAAGTTGACAAGTTTTTGACAAGCATTATATTGAGCGAAGCCTAACGCTACGCACAGAGTTATCTAAAGTGGTTGTATACCTCCACGTTAAGACATTTTCTACTGTTTTTAAAATACTTTTTTTGTGTTTCGTCTACAGTTTTAATGCTATGCTGCCTAAAAAGAAAAGCTGGTAATCTGGTGGTCTCACTGTTGTTGTCGTTGCATAGTTTCCAACAAATTTTTAGCATCAAGTGCTGTCCAGACTCTCACAAAAATCGGTGGAATGTTTTTGTCACAAGATTTAAGTACCTAATTTCAAACGTGGACTGCCTGACATTGGCACAGGCCCGTAACTAGGGGAGAGCGTAAATTTTCCTCCCCCCTGGAAAAATGTGTTGGACACATTTTAAAACTATTGGGCATAGTTCAAAAAATTTGAGCCCCTCTCAGAAAAGTCTTCGCCCCATGTAGTGTCCCAAGCTGGTTACGGGTCTGCCTTGGCAGCATAGGTTCCAACTCATTACGCCTTACAAATTTGCGTCTTGTTCGCTGTTGGAAATGGTTGATCAAAACGTTAGTTTTTCACTGTACAAAACGTCATTCGTGGTTTTAGAAACAGGAGAAAATTTGTTTTTTTGTTGAAACATTTATTTACTAATAATTACTCCACTTCATCGAATTGCTGTATGTGTAATATATCCTGTTTGAATGATGATTTATGCGTTTAATGTGCTTGCCATTTCCATACGTTCCGACGTACCTGAAGATAATGCCTTCTCCACCTTCTGTTCCGTTGTGATTCTCCCACCATGCGATCACTCGAACACCGGAACCGTCGGTTCGCGCCCTGGGAAATGTGATCTCTGATTTATTATTATTCTGTTGAATTTCTGTTTATATAAAAACTATAACTTTCAGCTCAACTGTTGTATTTAAAAAACCATGTCGAAGTTTCAGCCTCCTTCACAGCGGGCCTAAACCTTAAAATTGGTAACAAGCAAGTATCCTTAAAGGCAGATAAAAATAGTTAAACGACGCGTTAAATCCAATCAATGGCTACTTTGTATACATTGAGAAAAAGGTCCAACGACTTTTAATTAAGTACAATAGGCGCATTGTTTTATAAAATATGACAAGGTGAAATGTCGCTTGCTAAATAAAATCATTTTCACGCGCTGTAATTCGGTTTTGGGATCAGTCTGTGTTGTGTTCCTATTTCCATACATGTTTTGCGAGCGTACGTTTTTTTGGGTTGGTAGCTCATTACATAGCCTCAGTGTCCTTTTTTTGTTTCTTAGAATTTCTTTTTGTATCACCAATGTGTTGTAGGCCGCAATCGCTGCAAGGGACACGGTAAACAAATCCCTGACCGTGATAGGGGTCCATAGAATCCTTTCCACTGTGCAACATGTTGCCAATTGTCCTTGTAGATTTAAAAAACGAGTAGATGTTGTGACCTTCCAGGCTTTTTCGCAGTTTTTCCGTTAACCGGCGCTACTTCAATCGTGTTTTTTTTAAATACCACATCTGAACTAAAAGTTTTAATTTTTGCTGTACCATGTTGGCTGGGTATGTACTGTAGATATCAGGCCCGCAAGCAGGGAGGGCAACCGGGCAAAACTGCCCGCTCCGAAAACATCAGCTGGTTGCGGCGCTGGCAGATATAGTTGCGAAAAACATTATACTGAGGTTCCCAATCTTTCTCTGACCATGTACCCCTTCAGCATTTCGACAGACGAGCGTGTACCCCTAAAATTTCTTATGACAAAAAAGTTGAGTGAAATATCAAAATCCACTGAAGTTTCAATAGAACTTTTGTATGTTAGAATATTTGGAAATAAATATATTTTTCCCTTAAATGTACCCCTACGGATAGGCAAATGTACCTCAGGTTGGGAACCCCTGCTTTAAACGATTATAAAGATAACTTGTGGTAAGATTTGATATACTATAACACGACTATTGGAAAGGTTTCAATATATTCCTATAACAAAACCATGCTGTAACTTGTCAAATCGATTGAAATTTTCTACCCATTGCATTGGTGTGCATATCCAGTGGCGTAGCCAGCCTAAAATTTTTGGGGGACCAAAATGTTTGACTTTAGGCAAGCAACAGTATTTTTGTTTGGGACGCAGTTTCTCAGAGCACAAAATGACTAGATGTACTAAAAATTGGAGGGGGGTATAGCCTCCCGTGCTTCTTTCAAGCTTTGGTAAAAGACAGTAAATTTACTATCAGGAAATTAAGACTTACTCTTGCAAAACCTTACACTGTCGGATGTTAGGTTGCCTTAACTGGCTTCGAAAACATGCACTGAAGAGATATTTTCTTAGAAAGCGTATCGCATAAAATGTCGTATCGATGGAGGAGTGAATTGTTAGCTACGGAAAATCAATTTTTATTGAAAATTCAAAGTTGTAAAATTAGAAATAAAGTGGAGAAAAATGGCGAGCTTGTGCTAAAATGTATTGAAAACCATGCAATATGACAAATCTCTCCGACATGCAATACGTTTACCTCACAACTGCTGAAGATGAAAGTCTTCTATCATTGCCTACCGCCCGAACAGAAATTGTATAAAACGTCATTGGGGTTAATCCGGAAAAAGAAGCTTCGTTCTCAAAAGCTGTCACGTCGATTTGTTCTGTTGGAAAAAACAATAGTTGCGGGCGTACAGACAAATGTGCTCATCGAAATAACGTACATGAAGTCGATGAGATGCAGCTAATTTAGGATAGAACTGCACAGATTTTCTGGAAATAATAGAAACAAAATTGTGATTCGTTTTGGTCAAATCCGATTCAGCATTCATAAACTGATTTCTAGTGATCTGTTTTGCAAAAAAAGTCAATGTCAAATTTCGTTTTTTTTTGCTCTTACCACCATCAGCGTTGTTTTTGTCTTCTGTCAAATAAACCCGGAATTCGTTCGTCGTTTCATTGCTGCTCAACCACGTAACTGTCAACGAAGTTTCCGTTGCTGTGCTTACTGCCACGCCAGTAGGTGCAGCAGAACCTGTGATATCCAAAGAAGCTCACGACGAACCCAATTGTGTGTTTTGTGATGAAGAACAACACGATAGGCTCTCTCCCTGTCACTCAAATGTCTTAAGGTTTAAATCTCTTCAATTGCTTGAAGTGTCTCCAGCCCCGTAACCGGGGGGGCGAAGCATCCCCTGAAATATTTTTCGCCCGCCCCTGGAAAGATGTGTTGGACATAGTTTGAAACTATTGGACGTAGTTTTAAAAATTTGGGCCCCTCTCAGAAAACTCCTCGCCCCCCCTGGCGTCGCAAGCTGGTTACGGACCTGTGTGTCTCATAAGTCTTATTAAATAACTCGTGCAATTCGATAAGCGTTTTCAATTGTGAAATCTGGCTCTCAGGTTCGTGCAACCGTAGAAATATCTGCACCGATTGCTCACTAGGATATTAACGGATCACTTTCGGGCCATAGCCTCTTCTCACATGCCGCTTTGCCTGATTTCATAAATACTTTTTTGTTATTTCGTTTGAAACGTTGTGAGGTAAAAGGTTGACCGTCACCCTTAATCTTCAATTTAACTGCGCTGCCGATTCCATTACGAAACCATTAGTGCTTCGAATAACACTGCACTTTCTAGAAATAAAAGAGATGTTTTTTGGCTCACGCGTCTTAAACTCCACTCTTGCTGAAACGCCTGCGGTTCCATTGACATCAGCTGCAGCAACTGTCGCTAAGTACGTTGTTGACGGTTCCAATCCCTTAAAAGTAGTTTCAAGATCTCTCGTTGATGATGTCATGTTGTTGTTTAGGGTTACCTAAAAATGAGAAAGAAATCAATGACCATTCGGCCACGGCCAACTTGACAGCAAGACAATTTTCATGTTGAAGGATCGCCGGGACCTTTTTCAGATGATGGCAGGAACTTTTGCAAATGTTTACCGACATTCATTGTGGCAAAAATAAATTGTACGAGAAAAGTATCCTGCCCATCAATTTGAAGGACAAGTTTTCATGCATCTATATCGTCATTTCCACGAAAATGCTAAGAGATATGCAAAAGTAGCAAGTCTTTTGAAACTTGCGAGACGAGTATAGCATGTGGTAGGGCAAGATCGGTCACGTTACTAAGCTACAATTTGCACCATTGTGAGCACATTGTCTGATTAAAGGAATATGCGAAATTTATCTAGGACAACTTTCTATGAATTAATCTAAACGAGGGCCCTGCACGGTTATTTTTAAAAAGGCAAGCTTTTAAACAGCTTATCACTCTTTTTCTTACGTGCTGGCGCACCTGTCAATAAAGCATACAGTACCTGCAATGGTGGAAAAGTTGTTTTTGTCAACTCCATTCCGAACAGACTAAGCGCGTTCATGCTATGCACAAATATCAGGATGTTGCTTGGGAGAAGGCTGGAATTGCTTTTGGCTGAGCAGATCTAAGCTCTGTGAACCTATTAATATTGCAACGGAATTGCCGCTGGAGTCACAGGCAAACCGTCTCCACAAACATGACAAGAAAGACATAAATCGTGACAGTGATGACTTGACATAGAAAGTCTCACATCACCTAGCAACGATATAATGATAATGGCGATACTTGTACATTGACCGCAGTATGTGCTGGTGCAATCATTCCATGTTCTGCTACGTCACAATTCTCGCGCCCAGCGGTAGGTGACATAATCTGTAAATTGCTACCCTTATGTAATTGAATGTCGCAGACCAACAATGACTTAACGTTTAATCGATGCCCTAAGGCGATTGCCAGTGGCGTGTATTCTGGGTGTGCTATGCTAGGAGTGCGGCGCACACCCATTCAAACAGATCGTGATGTCACTTTTTCCAGATAGTGCGATCAAGAGAAAAGCACAAAAAAGGCTTGGAAGATAATTACGGACGTCTTATGGATTTTCTGAGTAACATTTCAAAACTGTCCCATTTCAACTTGTTTGATTCAGCTGACTTTTTTATGCATTACTAGTTTCCCGTTTCGCTTTTCAGCCGGATTGAGCACAACGGCTCAAACAAGCTTGTATTTGTTCCGTCCCGCCCAGTAGTTTATATTTAATACCTACATTACATAACAAAAATACAAAAGTTGTCTTGCGTACTTTATGCACATCCTCAATTCTTGTGTAGTTTAGCAAGTTTGGATCGTGTAACCCTAGGTGTGCGCCATTCCAAGAGCACACCTTCAATGCTCAACTGCTCGCATTCGACGAGATATTCGCGCAGCCTGATATTTTCCAGTTGTTACTTTTTAGTTAAGTCCATAGTATTTGTTCGCAATAGTTAAGCCAAACGGATACGAAGTCCTGTACATTAACTAGGCTCATTAACTAGGCACCTTTAGCTACGCCACTGGTTGAAGAATACGCTGAAGACGCCGTGGGCTTGTTCATTAAGGAAGGAGCGAGACAATTTGGAGTAAATGACTTAGTCATTACCAGGTTTTTTGAGCTGCTAAAGAAGCCGATGAGAGGATCAGTAGCCTACTCAACAAGCTTGCTCCGTGTTGTTTGATTTGTTGTCTTCATGATTGCAGAACCAGCTGTCAAGGCAAACCGTAGAGTCGTAAATCAAAGAGTGCTCATAGTTGTCCAGGCACAGGAACTGCCAATGATTCCAGACCCACAGTCTCCTCGTCACGGGAAGCATTGGTTGGATTACCCCCCCCCAAGCAAAGCTCCAACTATCTAAATCAGTGGAATTTTTATAAAATTTTCAGAATGTCAAGCTACCCTGCACAAACGAGATGCCCCCCCTAATGATGACTTTTTGTCGACAGTTCTGGACCCGCAGTTTGTAAATTTCTTACCACGAAGAATAGAAGACTCAGCAATAGTGATTTGGGTCTATCCAGGGTATTTTAAGGAAAATGTTAGGTACCCGGTATGGACTTGTAGGGACCCGATTTTCTCTGATTCTAAGGACCCGATGATAATTTTCTCCGATTCTAGGGACCCGATTTTCAATTCTAGGGACCCTGAAACGCCTTAAAAAAACCCTGGTCTATCTATACAAACAATGCGACTTTGTTAAAACCTTCTTCCAAAGAGAAAACAATGTGTGAAACTCCGCAACGTTTGGGCTATTTTTTTCAAATGAACAAAATTCAGTGAAAAAAAAGGTTTTGTTATTTGGTTTTTACGACATTAACACAAAACCAAATAATGCATCACTGCGTAATCCAGTTGAAAAACCATCAGATTGTCGAGTTAGCTAGACCAAAGTGGAACCAAAACAAGAAATTTGGATGAAAATCGGTAGGCTTCAATTTTGTAGCTTTCTTAGGGTTTCTCGGGCTGATTTCTATCACGTAGAAATCAACCGGGGTATCCGCGGGACATGTTTCTATTTCCAAATGACAAAAAGTAGTGGTATTCACAAAGTACGTTTTCCAGAAATCTGCCTTGCCGTCAGACACGTTGATAGTAGGTAGGAAATTGTCATGAAAGTATAGAAATATCGTGCCGCTTTTGATGATTTATCTCCTCCCAGTTGGACGAATAGGTAACCTCGTTTGGTCATCACCGGAAGTACTGCAGTTTTCCCAGCCAACTATAATTCCTAGTTACTCTCGCGATTGCCGCCCAGAGAAAATTTCTTATTTTAGGCTATGACATGGAGCTTAACCTCAGGTAAAGTTCGGAAATGATATAAATTCTCCAACATTTACACTATGCACAATATTTGTCAGGTTCGACTAAAAGCTGAAGTAGGTACGTTCCTTATGCAGTTGCGTTAAGTTTCACTGAAGTATTTTTTGGCTTACACATCAAAAGTTTGATTAACTTGAAAATTTTTGATGCAACTTTCGGATTTGGGGGGGGCAATTGCCCCCATTGCCCCCAACCTGGCTACGCGCCTGGACCCAATATTGACTAAAAATTTTCGAAACTGCGCAGAGGCATAACTTTACAATTTACCTTGAAACGAGCGGAAATGCAAATGTCTACTCCAGACTCTTGTCAGTACAGTAACAACACGACAATACTGTGCATCTGGGCGTGAGAGAGATGCAGGCCGTCTGTATGAAAGTGGGTACAGAAAAAGAATGAAAAAGATAAAAACGGTTCTTGATTGATGTTCAATTTTCCACTGACAAAAAGCTCGCAACAACGCAAGACGCCAGACACTGCAAAACTCCGATGAAAAGCAATATTGTCAGTATTGGATCCTACATTTGGTTGTTTTTACAAGATTTCCCGCAAATAGAGATTGCTTGTTGAAACTCTATATGTTAGTTAAATCAGCTAGAACAGTTTCTTGTGAGCATTACTTGGAAAAACGTGTTTGCATTGCTCTTACTTCATGTGGTTAACTGAGGGTGTAGCGACAATACTTTGCTGCTGTGCAAAACTTGTCTTCATGCTGTTTACCATCGGCCAATGGCATAGATAGAGGATTAAAACACTTTATTTTGTATTGCATGGAAAATGACAACGTCAAAATGGCATAAATAAGCCCTGAAGCCACTGAATGGATTGTGCTTGTTTCGTTCATAAAATACGTGGTTATTATTGCTATAAAAAAGGAGTTTACCTACAGATAATCAGATCGACAGCTAGACGATATTTTCGAGGGCGGCAACACAGTCCCGCATGAAAATGTATATATCCGAAAAACGAACCTAAATAAAAACGCTAGAAATCACGGAAATTTAACGAAGAGAATTTCTGAACTACACAAAAAAGCTATAAATTCCAAGAAAAGATTGCAATAACAGTTGTTTTTTAGAAGAATGTAGGAAAGGCTTTAATTTCTGCTGAAGATCTAACGCAATTGCAGAACCAAAGTCGGCACAACAAAAGATAGATTTTTGAGGGGGAGCTACACATAAGAGGGGCATACTTTTACGCTTTTCAGACAAACGGCCAAATAGGTCACACTTGCGTGGGGCCCCAAAAAATAAGATGGCCTAGGGTCCCGCGCTCCTTAAATTCGTCCCTGCTTGCAACTGAGTCCAGGGCGTTGCTCGTTGATTTGTCGCTTTGTTCTTTGGAGATTCAGTTGATTAACGCTAGACAAGTCAAAGCCGATCTGTTGCTAGTTGTCGTCAGCAGAAGCAAGGTTGATGCGAAGAGCTTTTTCGTAAGCTGTGCATCGAAGCATGTTGACCCCAGAAAGATGGCGCTTCATACTTCAATGAAAATCAATAATATTTCGAACATGGAAAGCATTTATAATCTTGGAAGAAGTTTTGCTCGCCAGACAGATTATAGTGAAATACAATAAAATGTTTCTATGCTCACACAGCAATCTATGAAAAAAATAACCTTTCGCTTCATTACTTATTTGCTGCAATAGGTTTCTTGTTATGCGATTTAGTCGTGAAATTTCCATTGTTTGATCAATCTTGAATTTCGCCTTGTTCAGACTGAAACACAGCTCAGCCTGTTGGGCTTAACTCTTTGCTAACAACGTGTTCACATTTCAATTTGCTGTAAAATGTATGCCAAAGGTTTTCTCTGCTTTAAAAATCAAAAAGATGCTATATAACTGGCAAGCACAAGGACGCTGCCTGCGTCTGTTCTGCGACTATAACGACTGCTTTCGGACTTGGTGAAGCGAAAATATAAACACCGTGAGCTTTTAAGTTCGATGCAAATATTAAGTTTTTCCATGAACGCCAAACTAAAGTCAGTTGTACATGGATCAGTGATGAAGCACAAAAGTTGATTCTGCTGTAGTTTTTGCTCTAAGTTGTGACCAGCGATTTTTTGTTTGAAGTGAACCTCAATGGTATAGTTCTGTGCCATGGGCGTCCGCAGGGGGGGAGCAAAACGGGCATTTGCAGTGGCGTAGCTAAGGCGGGGGGAGCGGTCCTCCCCTGGCGACACTTTTATGGGGCGGCAATATGGGCTATGCTGTAGGCCAGGGGGCACCAACCTTTTTGAAACTGCGAGCTACTTCTCGTGCACCGATTAATGCGAAGGTCTGCTAGTTCGATAGGCAACACACTTCTGAAATAAACGTTTTGCTCAATTTACCTTCAATTATTTCCTGATTTACTTAACCAATTTAGCCCATGGTTATTTTGCAGATTACTTAAATTTCCTTAACATGTAGAATCGCCTTTTACAATTTTATGAAACTGCCAGCATGAAAGATGTTTTAAGCTGCACGCCAGCTGTAGACTAGAACTGGTTCAACCAGAAAGGTTTCTCTCTCTTTTTGCTTTGTGGCTGTATCAAGGAAAAAATCGTTCCATATTAGTATAAAGAGAAATAACGTTGAAGTAAAACTGGGCAATCTTTACTAGTTCTTGAAGCGTTCATTGGTATTGCAAGTTGCAAAATATTTTGCCCATCTATCATGTTCCATCATTTTACAATAAATTG
>JGI24159J19872_10001056_pt1 | contig 28881 bp, 21 predicted proteins | sample Ectturendosymbi4_FD_19872 | JGI IMG/M metagenome (IMG submission 19872)
AAAAAGCTCCATTGTAAATATTGCTGTACGCTAACCATGTAAATTCGTTTAACCATTGCTTCTGGAAACTTCGATTTTGAGCACCAACTGTTACTAATGGAAACGATAAACCTGAAGGAGGGGACTCAGCAATTAAACAATACCTTTCGTCGATCAGCATCAGTCAGGGGAACTCAAACGAAGTTGCCAGTATCATTTTCACGACTGAATACTTGACTGGCAGATTCTGAGCTCGAGCTAGTGTCATTTCTATCTCTTTTGCAATATTTTCTTTCTCTTGACGAACTCCTTTTCCGCTTGCGTTGTACAAATACAAACTTATCCATTTTTCCTCGCACTCTTCTGACTATATCAAGGTACCCGAAATTCTAACTGCAGGAGGAACAACTCCAATCGTAACGCATTGCGCAACACGTGCCGAGTTTCTACGTCACAGCATGTATGAAGCGGTATCTCGCAATGCCATTATGACTCATGAATCGCAATGTCTTTATCGAAAAGCGACATTCAGCGAGGGTTTCCTGTAGTCTTAGCACGATTTGCTTATTGCAAGTGAAATGTAACACTCGTAACGTAACAAGGTAGCAGATCACTACACTATTAGGTATAATCGAAATTTTTATATAGCTATGTATGCCTGTGCGGAATTGTTTTGTGTTTTAACAAATGTCAGCAACAAATTTGTGTTTATGCGATTTCCGTGGGCCTCTGGTTAATTCACTTAATTTGTTCAAACATGCAATGACGAGATTTCAGTTCGCTCATATCCACCTCTCTGACTGCAGAGGAAGGTTGCGAAACTAGCTAGCGGATTGTTCTACTGTAGGTCACCTCCCCTTGAGCTTCATATTTTACAAAAACTTTATTACCTGCGCAAAGGAGATTAAGTGTTTCCGCATACTTTTTGCTTGCTAATTAGTGGACTTCTTGCAAAAACCACGGAATGAATATGCATGAAAATTTCAAGGAACGTTGAAAATGGGCCGAAAAGTAATAATTAAGTTTAGGTGGGAATCTTGGTTATCGGCTGCATCCAGAAACCACCTCACCACTTTTTGCAGACCTTTCGTCCATCACGCATGTTTAAGATCGTGTTCCGCGATAGTTCACTTTATCCAAAACAATCAAGGAGAACGCAAGGGTGGGGGGTTGGAGTTAACCCCCTTTGACCGTTTTATTTTACAAAAACGTTATTACCCGCGCAAAGGAGGTTGATTACATGTTTTCGCATACTTTCTGCTTGTTAATTTGTTGACATACTGCAAATACCACGGAATGAATTTGCATGCAAATTTCAAGGAATCTTGTAAATGGGCCAAAAAGTATTAATTAGGTTTTGCTGGGAATCTGGGTCATCGTGTGCATCAAGAAACCATCTTACCACTTTTTGCAGACCTTTCGTGCACTGCGCATGTTTAACATTGTATTCCACGATAGTTCACTTTATCCGAAACCATTGCATTTATTTTGTCTTCTAGGACTGATTAGCGCAAGAGCTGATCCCATTGGCTGCATTACCAATTTCTGTATCATGATAGAACAGTTGTAGGAGCTCAAAAACAGCAGTTGCTAACATAGAAACATTCAGGCATTTGATAATGTTTCAGCGGGAAAAAGGAAAACTAAATGTTTGCTGGACTTTTATAAATAACAAAAATTCCAACGTTTTCTTGCGTGCTTTATGCGCATTCTCAATTCTTGTGCAGTTTAGCAAAATTCGATCCTTCAAACGGGGTTATGCGCCAGCCAGTCCAGCCGCACTTTTTCTATGCTCGACTGCTCGCATTCGACAAGACATTATAGCGCAGTCTCATTTTGTAGTTGTAAACTGCCCTGACGCATTGGTGAGTGTGTGTTACTATCGTGTTTCAACGCGCAGCCTGATATTTTTGCAGAAATGAACTGCTGTGTCGTAGCGTTGAGTGTATTTTCTTCTGATATCATAACTTGGGGTGCTAATAGTTTATATTCAGTGCAATGACACATAAAATAAAGGGAGTGGATGTAGAAAAATATGCATATAATGTCAATAAACCTTGCCAAATGGTTGGTTTGGAAACATTAATATGACGCCACAAACAGCGCACACCAAACACAAATAACCACCATATGCCACTGAATGAAACCGTTCATTTCATGCAAACTTAGCCCACTTTTCTGGGAGAAAGGTCGAGATTTAGCATTGTACAGTTATAAGGAAAGTTAGTCAAGAGGAAAAGGCTTGTATTGTTAAGAAGCACAAATGGAGGAGCGATGCGTGCATCGCGTATGGGTTTCGACGCAAAAAAAGAAGAAAGGCTGAACACGTAGGATCTAAAATATATCTGCATCAACAGAAGACATCAAGGCAATATGACTTTTGACTGAAGATGTGCAGTTTTTCATAATAATCGTTACATTTTGCGCGACAGAGAGGCACGGACATACCGATTTTGAAGCTAAAGTGAGCGTGGATATGTTGCAAAAGCTTATTTTTATTTATTTACGTTTCAAACATTTTGGCGTGAGTTTGCATTATAGAAGTTTGTTTCGTCAAATTTTTCAATTGATTCCAGACATTTTTAATGTTTTTTGTGGACAAGCAGTTATGGTATTCCTAATGTAATGTAACAACTTTGCATGAATTTACCGAAAACCTATTCCGGCGTGCACACACTACGTAATATAGGAGTGGAGGTGACTTCAGCAAATTCAGTCAATTCGGACCAATTGCAATGATAAATAGAGAAGGTTACGAAAAAATATTTCCGGAATGTTCTAGGGAGACACCATTGACTACATTTAAGTTAAAATGAGAAGCTCTACGTTTTCTATACGCTGTAGAGGAATGAGCCAACTGGGCTCTGCTTTCATCTTTTTGCGATGATTCAAACTTGCGCATATCTGTATTCAAGTAACTTCACTACACAAGTGAAAGAAGCAAGTAATCAATTACACATTTTTAATAGGAAATCGATTTCACGTATCACTATACATCGTCAGTCCTACCATCTTATTCAAATAGAATCTGTTTGAAATAAGATGATAGGACTGACGATGCGCATTGTTACGTGAAATCGATTTCCTATTAAAAAGTTGTGATTGACTCCTTGCTTCTTTCACTTGTGGAGTGAAGTTACTTGAATACATTTAAGTTAATAATTTTTAAACAGCTTTTTTGATATATGCCCAATGTATTTGTGGCGGTATATCTTTAAACGTTTTTTTGCAGCTTAGACTGCGAAGAGGCCAAACCGCTCTCAAACAACAAATTAGAACATTTTTAAAGCGCTCCACCAATTTAGCAGCGTTGCATACGTAACTGCCGTTCATGTCTCGTTAATACATATGCATAAAAAATGCTAGGAAGTTTTGCAAATAAACGTACAAAATGATTCTCCAGCTGAAACCGTCGTTTCTTTGTGATTGAATAACTTATCACAGAGATGAACTTTGTGAGTAATGCTTGAGGTATTTATTACAATCTTAGTGCTAGAAAACGGATAGTTTTTTTTTATGATCAATACGTATTTCAAATTCTAAAAGCTTTTTTTGCTGAAACCACACAGTGCACGTCATGGTTCGGGCAAATGTTTCTGTTATTTGAGCAAACATGTCCCGCTCATGACGAAAAGTTACTACCTTTCCGCGCTAGCGCAACACTGCTGAGACGTTTGAGAGGATTTAGACGACAGCAGTAAAGATGCCTCTTGTTGCATGGGAGAAAATGCGTTTTTGTGAGGCGGTAATAACGGATTTTACATGCGCAAAGTCAAAATCGAAAAAACAGTACTATACAACAAGATGAAATGTTCTTTCCGTAAGCGAATCACAACTGTTTCAAAACCTAGTTTGGTATCGGGTAAACAACCTACGTGACTCATTGCTTCTCAATCACCCAGTTTGACGAAATATTCCTTGCAAATACTTGCCAAACATGGGGAAAATGTGCGCTTGGAGAGTTGTCCTTGATTTGTAATCCCGGGAATTTATTAATGAATTATCGATATTTTGGCCACAACGTCCAACCACAAACGCTAGAAAACCAACCAAGGATTCCAAAGGCGGGGATTCTCGCCTAGTTTATTTCAAAAGAAAGAAACCAGAAATTACCCCGTGCGGGTAAGGCTCAGGGCTCGATGACATCATCCAAACACCTTAAACCTGCCACAATTATGACATCACCCACAAAAGAATTCAAATCAAAAACTTCCCAATTTTTTTTAATCGAAACTACAAGATTTTCCTCGTGTTTAGAGGATTTAAACAGCTTTCTAGCTCTGTCAGATGGGGAGTTGTGACTGAACATAACTTGCCCAATATGGGAAAATGTTGGGACTTTAACGGTTAAAGAATGCTAAGGTAAACTAGCAAGGGATTTGCCGTTCATTTCATAGCAATAATACAAATGTGTTCAGTCCATGTTTTGTTAAAGGGTGTATAAAATACAGTGGGGCATGGTGCTCTTTGTTGCTGGGCGTGTGCTATTTGTGACGTCATAATATGCATAATGTACATATTCACTTTTCCAAACCATTGTTTTGGCGATGTTTGTTGAGACAATGTGCACATTATTCTGCACCCCCTCTCCTTATTCGTTGGTGTTGTTGCGATCGGAAATCCCGAGCGGCATGTGCGCATGCGGCATGTGTAATATATGTAGCGCGAGCAAGCAATAGTAAGAGAGATTGCGAGCATGATCTCTATTGTTGCTTGCTGCCACGGTGCGAAACTTTGCGCACTATCAGCGCTTCAAGTTAGGATACCGGAGCAAACTACACTCCATGCTACGACGGTGCAGTTCATAAATGAAACGATATCAGGCTGCGCGTTTCAACGTGGGAGTAAACCAGAGATGAGCGGACTGTCATATTTTGCGATCCAGATCCAGTCCTGAATTTTTGAAACTCAGTCCAAGTCCAATCATAGTCCAAGAGGTTCAAGAAATTTAAAATCCAAGTCCAAATAAAGTCCAAAAAATTAAACATAAACATCTTTTTAATGACAAAGATTACACAATTCTTCTCCATTAACTCAGTACATATCCGGTCCTGATCTTAAATTTATGAAGCGTTTTACAGTCCAGATCCAATCCGAAATCAACAAAATTCGTCGTAGTCCAGATCCAGTCCAATCCAAGCCCAGTCCAATACCCATCTCTGGAGTAAACACTCAGTGCTACCTCAGCGCAGTTCGCAACTGCAAAAACATCAGGTTGCGCGAATCTCTCGTCCAATACGAGCAGTAGATCCCAGAAAATCAGAGATGAGCGGACTGTCATATTTTGTGATTCCAGATCCAGTACTAAATGTTTAAAACCCAGTGCAAGTCCAACCACAGTCCAAACATTTCTAAAAATGTGAAGTGCAAGTCCTAATGAAATCCAAAAATTTTTAAAAACGAAGCCTTTCGTCCCAAAAATGCCGCATTTCTTTTCCATTAAATCAGTCCAAATCCTGTCTTGATCCTGATTTCGTGAAGCGATTCACAACCTGAATCCAATCCAAATTTATCCAAATTCGTCATAGTCCCGATTCAGTCCAATCCACATCCAGTCCAATGCTCATCTCTGCCGAAGATGTGCGGCTGGAATAGCGCACACACATGTTGCCAGAACGAAACATTCTGAAATACAAACGAATTGTGAAAACGCATAATGTAAGCAAAATAGTTTCAATCTTATTATGTGGTTGCTGAGTATAAAACTGCAGGGGGAACAGAATCGATACGGGCTTGTTTGAGCCGTTGTGCTCAATCCTGCTGAACTCCCAATTAATAACGAAGCTCGACTATGTCCTGGTATATACATATAGGTTGATGCTCATATTACAAGCACAGCAGAGGTGGTCGGGTCACATTTTCAAAATTCGACTCCGCTCCTGTTCCAAAATGTTTGAATCCATATCCGAGTCCGAAATTTTTTTAAATATGTGAATCCGACTCCTTTTCAAACTCCGGCAATCATCGATGCAACCGAAATTCAGCAATATTTGTACTTGAGCGATCATATTTACAACGTCCATACAGGCTCCAGCTCCTGCCGAGAATAACAGGTGACTCCGTATCCGGGTCCGGTTTTTCACAAAGTGTTGACTTCGACTCCAGATCCGATTCCGAAAAGAAGCACAGAATCCTGCTGGAGTCTGCTCCGACATTCTGACCCGAAGTCACCTCTTAACCACAGATGTGCCGCTGTATTAGTGCACACCCAAGGATGCCGCATCAAAAAAGAAAAAAGGGAATTCGTGATGCATGGAAGCGTCAGCTACACCAAGCAAATTGAATTGGGGCAGTTTTGAAATTTGGCTCAGAAAATCAAAAAGACCTCCATATTTATCTTTCGAGCATTCTTTTATGATTTCCCTTGATTACTTGATGTGGAAAAAGTCACGTCACATTCAGTTTGATTGGATGTGCGCCGCACACCCGGCATGCCCAGAGTATTTTGTCAAATATTTGATTAAATTGTTGAAAACGAACTCCTTCTTTAGCCTAGGGCTAATTGTAAAGTGTGCAGGTGACACACTACAAAGCACTTCTGCAATTTAGGTAATACCGAATTTTTCAGGCATTGCTGCTAGCATTTTTTCAGTCCTTCTGCTGGACCGATGCCGCGCTATGCAATGTGCCAGTTACTTCAGGACGTTTGTTGGCCTTTGTTGAAAAAGCTGTTTTGTTTTGAGAATGCTGTAAGGCTTGAGGCAGAATTTAGTAAGATAATGTTATCTTACATGATACCGTAGGAGGGAGTGAATTGTGAAACGATAATTGAATGAAGTAGTTCATGGCCAGACATACGGAATGAGCTATTTAGAATTTCTAACAGCATATTTCGGCCTTATCGCTTTCATAGGACTAGAACAACTATAATAAATAAATAATTGTTTCCATGTTTCAAAGGTTCATTTTATCATTTTTAGCCTCTACAACAAAACTGTGAACCCTAGCAATGAATTGGGCAATACGTGTTATCAAAACAGTTTTTGTCAAAAATGCAGCTAGTGTGATGATTCTTTTAATGTGCAATTTAGGTTTACACTTTGCTTGCACAGCTACCGGTAGAAATACCAATTAAGTTATAAAGGCCAATCTACTGTGGGTTTGTAACTATCAGCGGTGAAAAAAACTGTTACTTACAACCACACCAGTGGAATAACCGAAAGCAATGCAAATTTTCAGGGTCCCGTGAGATCCTTGAACTTGGTGAACTGGCCATAATTTGAAAACAACCCAAGATCTCCCGCTTATGTTCAGGCCACTGCAGAATCATTGGACATCTGCACAAACACGAGTTACATTAGACTCTGACTGTGATATACCTGTGGCACTGAGGAAACCGTAGCACAGGATTGGACAAACATTTTGTGCGGAGGGCCGCATTGAAAGCTTTATTGCTACCGGGGGCGGCATATATTACATTTGTCTGCTTCAGTTGATATTTACGTTTCACAATATGAATAAAAAGACAATGTTATTACAACCTTGTATCGTTTTGTTTTATTTCACATTGACCCTGTAATAGCCTACACATGGAGAATTCTAACGCAATCGATGAAATTACTTTGGCATAAAATAGACTAGCATAAAATCTGCTTAAGTTAAGCATAGTTTTCTGGCTGACTTGGCACGATTTGAAGCGAAATTCCAGTGACACCTGCGTTCAACGGCTTTGGTACTGATTACTACTGTACCAGTTTCCTTCAACTTACCCTCAATTCTTCGGAGGAACTAATGGGAGAGTGCGTTACCACCTTACGAATAAGACGGTGTTCTCTACTGTCAGAACTCCTTGGTTGGCAAGACGTTTTTGTGCTCTTCAAACACCCTCATTTTGATTTTTCGTGATTGCATTGTGCACAGCTGTTTTGCTAATCTTTATTTTCTTCCCGATTTGACGCGCAAAAAAGAATTAGGGTTACGTGAGGTAAGGTTTAGCCACTTCAAACTTATGAATTTCACTGATTTTGACTAAAAAGCTAAAACGCATTCTTGCAAGTAACGTCTTGAACGGGAAATACAGTAAAGATGTTGTCTTCACAGAGATTCCACAGTAGCCATAAATGCATTTATTCATTATGACACAGCAGTATTGGTTACTCATCGACATGAACCTTTAAAGTCAACATTTTCCGGTTTTTGAGAAATGTCCTGAAACTTTTGTCTAACTGCACAAAATCAACTAAATAATCACAGCCACGACGCGATGATGAAATGATAGATTGAAGCAAACATGTTCTAATTGTCTACAATTCACATGCATTACCTTTGCGCTGCAATGTCAGTTTGCTATATTGCTGTTAGTTACACTATAAAGCTGGAGCCAAGCTTGATATTCGAAGGAGCACCGCTTCCGGAGATGTAACGTAACCGCCATTTCCGCGTTTATTCACAAAATATCTCATTTGTGAAACGTGGTGCGTAATTCCCTATTACTTTAACATGACCAGAAGATGTGATAAAAACAAATTGTTGTAGACGTGTACCTCAGTATAGGCCCGTAGCCAGGTTTCCAGATTTGTTGGTGAACAATACATCTTTAGGGGCAAATATTTTGCTTTTAGTATATGTTCAAAACAAATTTTTCTGGGCGCAACAAAATTTTGGGGGTACGAAAGAAATTTTTGGGGGCACTGCCCCCGAATTCCCGCCTCTGACTACGGGCCTGCGTCAGTAGCTTTTAAAAAATGATTGTTAAAATCTTGAAAAATATTTCAGGGAGTTGCCGCAACAATGATACTTTCGGAAGGCAGCAATAAAACCGCTTTCTGAAAACACCGCAAACAACCTTCACGCGTCAAAATCACCAGGGAAAGGATTTTTGAAACAATAAACCACACTTTCGCAACTTGTTATGTGCACTGTAAGATTAAAAGCGTATTTAGAAACGCATGAGCAAGGATGTGAAAAAGTTGGTGCTCAACATGCTACTGTATCTCCTGAAACAGCCCAGCCTGGGAGCTTTGAAATGTGTTTTCTGGGTAGACATTTCTGGCTGTTGTGGGTTTCCCGCCACAAATATTGACCTATGCGTTCTAAAAGTGATTTAACAACCCTTAGTGTTAAATCGGTTTAAAAAAATAAATCTAGTAAATCTTTAATGTCAAATAATGCGCGTTCTTTTTCAGAACATTTCAGATTTTATTTTGGCATTAGTTGTTACTTTCCTTTAAGTCAGTTATAGATGATTTGAAATGTCTGAAGAAACGTACAAACGCCCCAGCAGTAGTTTTGACTTAGAGGTTGCAGATAGCTCCAGGAGCCCACTCGTACATAATCCACAAAACTTGTTGCCTACCAGACAAGAATCCATCGAGGATGCGCAGGACTGCCAGGATGGCAGTCATAAGACAGGTGGGATAAACGATTCTGGCACGTGGCGTTGTGAGGTTACAACAGGCGAAAGAAAAACCGGTAATGACCGAAATAAAGAACGCATGGATCTCTCGGCCAGCAACGTCTCTGTACTCAACTTTGGACATGATTTCCACAGCATATTGAGAAACTGCTGCCAGCAGCCTGTTAAAATAGGCGTGGTATTGGAATGTGCGAGATGCCGCAGAGGTGAAGTTCCTTCGGAAGATGATGGAGATGAATATGTAAGTTTCATACCTGTTGTCTCACTCAGCGATTGCCCAACAGGCCGGGCGGGCAGCAGTCAGACAGAAGGATTTCCATCGGGAAATGGGCGGGAGTGCAAGAGGTCTGCCGATGCAATGCACAAGGTATGCGACAATAAACAGATGAAATTCGAATCACCAACTAAACGTCAAGATGACAGAAATGACCAACACTCCTGGAATCAACCAGCGAGCAATTCAGGAATGTCATGTTCAGGTGTCAGTGATTGTAAAGATCTCGAAAAAGCGAATGAGCAACGAAGCGAAACAATTCGACAGAGAAATTTGGTGGATCTACCGGTTGACAACAGCGTTGAACATTTCCGTCGTGTTTCCATCTCAGCCTGGTGTCCACAGTGCGCGTGTGGTGTGCGAACGCGAACGCAGATCAGGCTGCGGTCGTGGAAGAAAATCTGTTCGATTGTTTTAAGGACGTGCTGCACTGTGTTCTGTCTGAGGCTTGGATCGTTGTTTTTAACCAATCACTTGTGTCCGAAGTGTAATTCCATTTTATGCATTTACAATGAATAAACGTTGAATGGCTTGACTGCCGATTTAACCGTCATTAACTTTGAAATAACTTCGCGGGAGCGTTTGAAAATCATTTGCATGGTGGGGAAGTTGTTTTTCATCAAACACCTTTCATACGTAGAAAAATGCAAGTCGATATGTTGAGGTTGTTTTCAAAAGTGCTGGAAGTATGTCAGTAAGTCAGATTCGTTGGAGACGTTTTAATGAAAATTTTGACTAAAACTTTGAAGCGACAGATTTTTGCAAAATTTAATATTCCCGTCTTCCCAATATGCAATACATATTTCATTATTCAATGCGAAACTTTCGAAATGAAGAAAATTCTAAAGACAGAGGGTACAGTGGAAATAGGCAGAATAATTGCTGTAAAATGTGAAGTATCAGTGTAAAAACATTTTCTATCATTACGTCAAAACATTTTCTGTCGTTTTACAAAAAAGCAAGAGTTCACAACGACAAAGAGTGTTGCATAAAGGACAACGCAAACAAACAAGCTCGGCATGAATTATTTCAAACCCTGATCCAAGTTGCCGCATGTCTTGCAGTGTATTCTGCAGTTCAAGCTAACGTCGGGAAAGATAAGAAGCCAGGTTTAAAACAAGCCAACAAATCATGCTGTTGTAATTTTGAACATGTATGTACAACACGATCGAAAATTTTAGATGCGTCAAGAAAAACAAAAGATTCGAATCTTAGGCTTGGTACAAGCCTTCACGTGCAGTAAGCAGTGAAGGTAGTTTGGTGTGTGGTTTCGAAATTTATAGTTGTTGGGTGTCAACAACTAATTGCATTCAAGATAGTTACATGCATACACAAATGTTTTTCGAAAAGTTGGAAGACGCTGCAGGAATGCAATAGATCGGAAGCTTTGAACAACTCTATGAGAGCTAGCTTTATGAAGTGGTATTACTGTCCCATATTTTCTGTCTGCAGGAAATATTTCAGAAGACAAGGTTAGATCAGAAAACGAAAGCTGAAGGAGGTAACGAGCGATTGGATGCAAATTTTAGGATTCGAATGGGCAAATGGGCAGCTCAAGCCATAATGTTTCAACATCGTGTGATTTCAAGTGGTAGCGATAGACACAAAAATGTTGTTTTCATCGTAAGCTATAACACCACCATGTCCTTTGCGATCTAAGCGTAAAGGATTAGAGCAATCATGGCGAACAGAGTTGTTGTCGATCGCAACCAATATGACAGAAAAATTGTGTTCAGCGGGCAGGGTTTCGATTTCATTTAGCTTGATATTGTTATTGTGAGGAAGCACGCATCTGGTATTCACATAAAAGAATGAAAATCACATGTTTTTACCATCTTTTCAGCGGTTATAACTGATCAGAGAAGACCGTCTCACCATGAGCGTAATGACAGTTGTCAGCCTCGTCAGTTTTATATCTTATATTTAACTCAGACGCAAACAGTATATATTAAGAAGCTTTCTTCAAAAGAGTTTTACGTTGATCGCGCAAAGCGCAAGGTTGGTATATGCTTGGTAATGTTGTTTTTAAAGTGGTTTGCTCTTGCTGCCGATTTGAAACTTATGTTTATATCTTATATAATAACAAACTTAAACAATTTGTCCAGAGGCTCAGAAGAACTTATACTGTGGCAGAACCGATGTGTGTTTTGCTAGGCAAAAAAAAATTGGAGAACAAAACCTTGGCAAGATAAGACTTGGGAAATCGCAAAAAGTTGATGTGAAATGAACGACGTTCACACTCTGTTTAGGAGTCTCATAGGAATAAACAAAAGGNAAAAAATGCAGGGTGAATTCCTCAGCCAGGAATTCAGAGTTCATTTAAGATTTTTTCCTTTGAACAAGCATTTCAGACANATCTTTTGTAACATCATTAAGATCGGATGTAGTATTGTGAGCGTGTTCCAAAATATATTCTGCCAACAGCAAGTGACTCATCATGTAGTATTGATTCAAATGAGGAAGGTTCTTCAAAAGCCCCTTTTCCATTGATAGCAGAACATTGCACACGTCCGATAGATACAGTAACAGTTTTTCAGAAGATTTAATACGTCAAATTGGTGATATACTTGCAAAGCATCGTGTCCCTTGGGCGCTTGACAGCCTTGTGCTTTCTTAGAGCTGCTTCACTGCTCGTCCATTTTGCTGTACAACATCTATAACAATTCCGCAGATGCACAAATGAATAGATAAGCTTAGACTGACACCAGACCTCCTCCATGAAGAATCTACATTACTGTAAAGGGGAATCCAGGGCAGGGGCGTGCAGAGGTCTGGTGATGCCCAGGACAACTGCTTGATTGCAGCCCTCCACCAAATTCCAGTGTTGCATTGAGGAATGTGAAAAATACAGACATTCGAAATGCGTGACAACCAGAATTGACAAACAAATTTTGAAAGATTAAACAAAATTATTTCACAGAGCATTTCTCTTTTTTTAACGTGTTTATCTTTAATAATTGTTTTGTGGGGCAGGCCGGAGGCACATGATTCTACGAACAATTATGCTAGTCCTGTGTATGCATTGACGAACCAGATATTGCATTTATGCATGTAAACAAGTATCGGATTCCGCCAACAATAGATAGCACTAATGAGGCATGATAAGTGATAGATAGAGGTGTCTATTTTTTCTATTATAAATTACAGTATATCTGAAGTTGCAAAACGATGCAGTTTGATGCATTGTTGTTCCATATGTTTTTCTGTACTACCACCAGGTCATGAATATCATTTTAGTTTGTTTGTACCTGTTCTGGGAATATTATTTGGTTTTGCTTTTACTTGTTCTGTGTTGCTACTGTTTTGCTTTCATGTTGTTTCAGGGCAATGAAGATGAGCAGCCACCACCTTCGACTCAGCAGTGGCAGTACCATCTGTAAGCAAACACTCAGATGATCGTCTGGTCATCCAGCCAGTTTTGTTGCTGCATAACGTTCCCTAGACGTACTGCTTTTGAGCTTATATTTGCATGGATGCGAAAAGGCCATGGTACCCCGGACGGAGATTCATTTTGGCTGGGTTTGCACTTTCTTCGTCCAGGTCAGTTCCTTTCGGAACTGGTGAACCCCAACGAGAGAAACCAGCTGCGACCCAGCATCCTCCGCGCAACTGTGTCCTGCATCGTCCTGCAAACATCCCCATTCAATTGCGTTGGTACTTATTGTTTTTCGCATGGCCTTTTCATTAACTGAAATATATTTTAATGTTAGCTTGTTTAGGGACACCTGACGTGATAACCATACTGTTTTTTTTCGGTGTCCTGGCAGACTGTTTACTATGAAAATTCAAATGCAATATTTTCAATGTCACCAATAAACTTATTACTATTATGAACAAATTTTTAAGGATATTGTCTAGTAAAAACAGATGAAGAAGTGACTCTTTTTTATTTAAGTATAACATAAGAACAATACAGTTGCACACCTGCACTTCTTGATTTCTCTTTCCTAAATGAGCTCCTTTATCGGAAAATGTTTGCTTTTCCCCATATTTTAGATCGACTGAAACGAATTCTCTTTCAATGCTGATTAAAGCCAATATTTTTTTACAGACATCAAAAGTGAAGCGTCAATCCCCAAATCCTCACGCATGGTATAACCGTGTGGCACAATTCGCGTTGCCTCTATAAATGACACCAAGCAGACAAGAGGCTATAGTAACATGAAGCCTTCCTTACTCATAAATCCAACTTTGAGCAAGCAACTTTGAGAGGTCTCGGTTTTTGTTCACCGTAAAGTCCGCTTTGTTTTGATCAGCGCGTTAATAGTAAAATGTTAATTAATGAATTTACGAATGATAAAAGCAATGCATGTAATACGTGTCAATATGCCATTGCCGTACTCGCGCTCCACACTTGCGAACCTTTAACGCCATCCAAGTGGGGAAGGGCTCCAAGTTGAACAAAACATACTGTAGACATAATAAAGAGATATTTTGAAGAGTACAAGACGCAGATTAACAATAGCTCAGCAGAAATTGGCCAGCTCACAATGGGAGAATAAAGATGGAGTTCAAGCCTTAAGATGACGTTAGCAGTACTTCATCTCTCTCTCGGGTCACTTAACATACATTTGAATGGAGCCTTCAGACAAGTTACCATCAGATCCATGCATCATGTGTTTGTGACTTTGTAATTCGACGAAGCTTCCAGTTGCAGCATTTTACGAAATGTAATATTATTACATTCACTCTTTAGATGCCTTCCTGGCCCGGGGCCATCGCCCCGTTAAAACCCTCCACGCCCCTGATGCAGGGAAAAGCCGCTACACAGAAAGCTGACGATAAACAGGTCAGATCAGCTCCACGGTCATTGTTAACAAATGGCTATTCGGAATTTTAAGAAATTCTGTTCAGTTGCATTTTGTTAAAGTGTGCGTTGACAAAGCTACCAATCACATTTTGAGCTTTTAAACATTGCAGAATTTATCTTTGTGAACATAACACCACAGAAACGGTTCATAAAGTTATGCATTACTTTTTCTTGGCATGTTTTCTTGCAAAGACAAGGATGTGCACACGTTTGTTCCGTTACACATAATTCTTGTGTGGTTATTGTTTAACCCTGTATGGACAAGACTTTCAATGTGCTTCCAAAAAACGTTTAGATGTTGTTTTGTGTTTCTTTTGGGAGCCTCTTTTGATATTTGTTGACGTCATCACTTTTTGTTTGTTTATTATATTATAAAATGTTATTGCATATTTGTAACACCTGTCAGTCTTAAAGCATTAATGTAACCAAGATTTGATTTTTAGAAAACGTGTTGCAAAGCTAAGTGCAAAACAGAGTACCCTCCGATGCAGCTTGCAGAAACGGCTTGAAAGGAACTTGTTTAGCGGGAAAATACGTAAAAATACAAATCCAGCTCATCCATGCGACATTACCATATTAACAAAATAGGGTCAAATCTCTTGCTCAAATTACCAAAATAAAGCCAACTCTAGTTTACATTTTTCCTTATTCAGTCTTTCCTGACCTCAATCTTCAGCATTCTCTTTGAAAAAAACAAAAGAAACAATCCCAACCTCAAAACATACCCCCACTTCCACCTAATGTCTAGAACCATAAAAATTATTGCTAGGGAGTAAATTAGAGCTGGTTTTATATGAGTAGGTCGAGGTTTCTTTGCTTGTGAAAATTCCAAAAACATTGTTTGTTTTTGCTATGCACGAACGCATTTTTCAATTGTGACAACGCACGGATATAGTGGATTCTTTTTGATCATGTACACCTCGTCAAATGTCTTTGAGCTCTTCACCAGATGCCAAACTGCAGCCTTGGAAGCGACTTTGACACAATGAACCCAAAGAGTAAATTCCCTCCCTGTCAAGCCAAAAGTGAGTGCACAGAGAAAAATTAGTCAACAAATACAGTAAATGGTTTTTGCTTCAAATCATCCAGAATAGATCTTACTTGGAAAAATTTGTCAAACTTTTTGTCTTCTGGGAACAGCATTCAAGAATCCATTGAAATGACTGTGCTTCTTTATGTTTCAATTTAATCTCGGCCCGTAAATGTGCATATTTGATTGGTACTAAACTGAAAGGACCATATTATAACCGTGTTAGAGGCCAACTCGCAATTGGCATATTGAAATGCCGAATTGAATTCTTTCTTCACCATCTGCAGCTAATCTGATAGGCCTAAGCCCATGGGTGTCGGAAGGATTTTTTCTAGGGGGAGTGATAGTGGATTGTTTTCATAGGTAGCCAAAAAGATTTTTAGGGGGCAAAAAGTAATAAAATCTAATTTTCTTTCTCAAAACAAAGAAATGAACCTTTTTTTCAAAAATGGGCTTAAGAAAATGTCAAACTTTAAAATCTCAGTGGGGTCTTGACTCCCCTGCTGCCCCTCCGACGCCCGTGCGCAAGTCCTGCAAGATTTTCAAAAAATTTCATCAAATCCATTTGTACACCTTGTATATTTGTTACTGCTTTCAAAATGGCTGAAAAAAACTAATGCTTGGATGTTTTTTCAGCAGTCATCACGATAACGGAGAAATGGACGGGAGATTCAAGTATGTAACGTTTGAATCAAACCAATGCACAGAACAGCACAATGTGCATGTTTGCAAAACATAGAGTTTATTTGATAATTTTACCTGTTTTGTGCTAAAAAATTTTAGCACCACCATTCACCCTGGCCATCCACTCCCGCAACCGCCCTAGGCCAAAAGCCACACGCGTATCCCTTCATAATGCCTCATCGCCCTAACAAACTGTTTCACAGCCAAAAAGACACAAGTTGCAGTGCTTACAAATGAGAAAAGGTATTCGAGTCTAAACGTGACATATCAAGGCCTACAGGTATCCGCGACTAAACACGTGCTTCCGTGTCACTTCAAGCATACCGTTCAAACGTTACACATCTGTCACTGATGTCCATNAAGGGTTTCAAAAATTATATATTGTTGTTGCTTGAATATTGGAAACCCTGGCACTTTTTTGAATTTCAAAATCTTTTCAAGTTCAAAATAAAGCAAAATAAGCTTTTGAGAAAAGGGAAGCATTTCAATTTTCTCCGTATATGAGCAAATTTTTAAGAGCGGCGATCTGTTTTCGAATCTGAGAATTCAGGTCGTCAACAAATGCTTCGGAGCAGATGCCATTCGCAAACGCGATCAATTTATTAATTAACCAATTTACATCAGCAGAATGGTATTTTGTCATTTCGCTCCTTTGTCATGTTGCTATTTTATGAAACTGTGAAATTTCGTAAATCTGATGTTGTCGATTTGTGAGCGAGGAATCTTTGCACAAGGGATGAAATTTAAGGTATGCGTTAAATATTTGGGTTGCACTTCTGCAACAAGACAATGCTATTTTAATTCGTGGTTTCGTCTTTCACGGTCTTCTACAAAATTTTACAACCATGACATAAAACTGAACATGATGTTTCCTACAGTTTCTTACTGTGTGGTAAATTGCAACCATTAACGTTGCAGTTGACATTTCTAAGCACAAATCATTTTAATCTTTGCGAATCGCTTTCTGCTTATTGCATAAAAAAGTGCGTTTGCTATTGTTATACTTTTCCATTAAATAACGAATCAATACATTATCACAATAGCTTAGGCTTAAAATAAATGATAACATGCAATAACAAGCTCCAACGCACACCAACAACAACCACGAAATCGAAAGTGGTCAGGTGTTTATAAAATGTCGAACATCAAGACACGAGCAAATATGAAAAAGAACTTGAAATATTCACGGGGCAAGTCGACCCAGACATCGTTCAAAGACAAGGTCGAGTGATTACAACTCCAACTTGCTTGATATCGTCTTGGTGTGGAGTCGGCAGAACTATCAGAGATTGCTGTTGACCGTCAGGTATTTCGAGTCCCCCTAGGGCGTTTTTTTTCGCTGAGGAAGGGGGATATCAAAATGAATTAATGAATCCTTTAAATATGAAGCCCTTTATGGAGTGAACGTAACCCCTGACTTCAAAAATAACCACCCTTCCCCCTAAGTTCAGTCTTTGCTGTGTTTTGTTCCCTGCATAACCAGTTAGAGCAAATTGCAACAAATACCATCGATTAAACGTTCACTTGCATCCGCATTGCCGCTGGGTTCATTGATGCAGTCGTTTAGTGGTTTGTGATAAATTACGTCGTCCCTTTTCACAGATTCATTCCTAAAAAGTACTCCGACATTTTACGAAACGCTATGCAGAACATAAATAACCGGTCGCAATGTTCTACTGAAGCTTCGCTTTCATGTTAGCGAAAAATACTTCGCGGCTTGATCATAGGTATCGTCACCATTTATCAGGCGCAAGAGAAAAATTGTGTTAACCGATGAAGCTCTACAGCGGGCACCACCTTTCTACGGCATATATATGTAGCTTCAGTGGTTCGCAGGTTACAGCAGATAAACCCGTGGAAATGTCCATATATCAGCTTTTGCGGTCGTCAATGGGTACTTTGGAATTGTCATTATACTAGCTTCATAATGCACTTTCAATATTGCAACTTTAGACTTGAACAAGCTAAACGGTGAACTTGTATATCACGAAAAAGGTTTGTTAAGGAATACAAATAAAGTAAATGGTAACGTTGTTACGGTTGGGTTAGAGCAGATCATACTTCAATAAGAGCTAAAGATGCCTATCTTGTAGGCGAAATATATAGCCTACTTTGTATAATCTTAGTGTCTAATTATTTGGAACGGGATTCCTTGCGATGCTGGGCACTGGCATTTGAAAATATGTGGTGAAACCCACCAGCAAGGATCCATTGAAAGAAGAAAAGGAATAGCAATATATTGACGGGCAGACAAACATATTTTGCATGAAACATGGCAGCTGGGTCATTAAAATCGTTAATTTTTTGAATGTCATTTGGCATCAGTAAGCAAAAGGTAAAGTTTGAAACCATACCAGTAAATTACTTTTTGTTTGAATCCAAGGCTGTTATTACTTTTTTCTTGATTCAAAACTTGCTCAGGGCTCTTCGCTCTGTGAGCAAGATAGTAATCATTACATTTTGTGGTCTGGAATTCCTTACACACCATTCTTGATTGATAAAATAGTTTTCGAGTTTTTCTGGCCATAGGAAGAGACAACTTTGAGTTTTTTGTTTCTTCAAGCAGCTGATTTGATGTAGTGTGAAATCTAAATGTTAATGTCTGAAATCTTTTCGCATTGCAGGTTTATAATTCTTCTATGTTTTACTTGGTTTGTGTTAGCTGAATTTCTGCGTTAATTATGGCTGAAAAACCGACAACGTCTGATGAAATGACCAAATCTCCGCGCCACGAAAAAACATCATTGTTAAGTGATAGTGACAGTCATTCTTCAAAAGGGAGCAGATCTGAACACAGACAAAAGAGCTCTTTAAAACTATATGTAGATCCCGGTGCCGGGTGCAGCAGCGACAACCCTGGTTCAGCTGCTTATGTTGAACCAACAGATGGATCTTTGAAGCTGTCTAAAGTGACGATTGATCTAAAGAATGAAGAAAGCAGTTTTTTTGAGGTTTCACATGAAGGTGACGAACAAACTTCGTTGCTAAGTGATTCGACCGTTTCTTCTCCGGGTAGAAAATCGTCCAAGGCTGGAGGACGTGAAATTCGACTTCATTATAATCCGGCGACACGAACAGTGGACTACAGTAGAAGCAGCAGTTTTGAAAGTCAGCTTCAACTGCACCAAGCTTGTGCAATTCCACGAAGTCAAAGTGCAGACTGTTTTGGTCAAAACGTTGACGATATCATAGAAGTTGCTGAACCATCTGAAGTTGCCATTCGACCAGTTCTGTCTACATGGGCACATCCCTCTAATCTAATCTCATCTTCAGACAGTTCAGAGATAAATAACCTGATCAATTTCGAACGCAGGCCTGTTGAAGCATGGTGCAAAATGTGCAGAAAGATAATAAAAACAAGCACAAGATCTAGGCCGCAAAACTGGTGTTTGTTTTGCATGTTATTGTGTTGTACATTCTGTTGTGCACTTTTGTTCATGCCGGACTTGTTGCACACTCAACATAAATGCCCTGATTGTGATTGTTTAATTGCAATGTATCCTGAGATTCAAATATCTGAGAGTGATGAATACGAAGAATTTGAATTATCAGAATGATTTTTAATGAAATGACTGCCAAATTTTAACACTATTGTTTTTTGAGATGTTGCAGAAATGCAGAATCGTTTTTGAGATGTTGTGTTGCATTTATTTTTTTCGTAAGCTTTTGTAATGATTGCTTCAGTAAACGGTGAAACGCGAAATATTGTGTGATTACGTACACGTGTTTTACAAAAATAAGTCAAATTTAGTGGAGATGCCCTTATTCAAGCCTTTTGATATATTTATTCGGAAAAACTCCTATATGAATTTAAATGTGTTGAAGTGCCCTAAGCGTAACAATCATATCACCCCTTGCACTAAATCAGCATTGTCCAAGTAGAGGCGCGCGAGCTTTCTCACGTATTGATTGCCTTGTGCATGTTACAGTAGGTGATTTTGATTTTAATTAGAACAATCATAACATCTCGTAAAAACATTAACGGCGTCACATTAAATGCAGAGTGCTTCTAAAAATTAGTCAGTCAAAGGTTTCTCAAGTTAAAAGATGTCGCACTAAACACGTACTCGACGTTTGGAAGCACATACGTGTGTGGAGTGTACATTTTCTGCAATTAAGCATCTAAAAAAACAACGAATGGTAGACGAAATACCGGACCATGTTCTTGCCCTTGCTCCCACTAATATATTGGTATTGTTCAAGGAATGATATGTCAGAAGCCTCAACCACAGGCATAGCACTGATAGAGATTTGTAATAAATTGTTTATTGCTTTTGTGCAACAATTTGAATTTATCTTCACCTCTTTCGTTTCAAATCCTGTGAATCTATTGATTTATACATCCTTTTATTGGAAGTGACCCACAAGTTGTCACGTTTTGCAAAATTGCCAGTAGGCCAAGAGTAGTTGGACCACGCTGCACTAATTCTCTTGCTGTATTTCCTACGTTATATAAAGGTGTTTGAGAAACAAACCGAAATGTTTTGTTTCTTTGATTATGATTTTTGTTTACCAGCTCCCGAAATAGCAATATTCGGTTCACTTATAACTCTTTTGAAAAGCAGAGTTCGTCCTAATATTGTGACTACGTAAATTTTCCGGGTAGCTTGATACAATTGGTAATGATGTCTCGTACTTTTGAGTATCGATTAAAAACAGTTCCAATTTTTGCTGTTCAGTGTCTTCAGTCCGTTGAATACACTATCTCAGTGATGTTTGGAGATTTTTAACAAATTTGCAACTGCCGGACTGCGGAAGGCGTCAGATTTGAATCCACCAACAATTTCTTCAAAAGGAAATTTAATTCACGTAACACTACGCATCCTCAGTTGTTAAATCTGCAAACAAATCTTACAGGTGAAACGCTAAAAAACAAACAAACAAACAAACGCATTTGAGTCTAAAATGAATAAAACAAGAAAGAAAATTGCGAAAAGATCTTGCTTAATACGACAAGCACTAAATTTAGCATTTTCCAACGGTATGGCCAGAAACTTACTTAATTTTCGGCCATGCCTACACATCCGATGAAAAGAGCGAAGTGGAATTCCTATACGTTAATCATTGCCTAACCATATGAAAATGATTTTAGTTTAGACACTTCGTGAAGCCCACACAAGAAGGACGGTAGTTCATTAAAGGAAAATCACACCACACAAGACATTTAAGCTAATTTTATTAGGAGAAACGCTGAGATTGAACAGTCTCAATCAAGGGTAAGAGACTACCTCAGCAGTTGAACTGACTAAAAAGAAAGAACGATACGCTAAAAATGTCCACTGGGACATTACAAACGACCTGCTAATTGTGGCATTAAATTGAGAAGAAAGACGCCTCAAAAATGCGAAAAACAGGATTGCTCACAGGCTTGGGTTATATCTTTGCTCCATCTGTTCTTAGTCGTTTCAGTGACTTGTTAGAATTCACAACTTGATCGCACTAGATCTCGTGGATGATGTCAAGCAGCCAATCCATTGCCGTACCGTCGAGAACCGTGAGGCCCTGCACGCTATCGGGGAGATCGAAGTAGTGTACAGAGAAGACATGCTCACTGTGTGTTCCCCTGCGCCACACTTACAAGCCGAAGTAGGAGCTATACCCAGTTAGGTAAAGCAGGAGCCGAATCGTCCGACCACGTTGGGAGACGGTTAAGCCAAACCCACGCTGTTCTTTGCAGGGCCATTCAAGAAACGTGGGTGCCGATGTCGGGATAAAAATGCGTAGTATTGTGGGGCTGTCCGGCCACTCCGCATTCCCTTGGTGATCCGCCCAGAATCACATATGGTTCACCAACCAATCCATCAGTGATACAACCAGAGCGCCGCAATTCTGTTGTTATCGTCAAATTAACTGATGAGTTGCTGTGCGACGGGTAGGCTACACACAGCTATCTCAGTTTGAGATGCCGTGCATTCGCACCCAGCGGACAGGTGAGCGCTGAGTGGAGCAGATATCCAGGTTTCCATAGCACGGCGTGCTAGAGACAGTGTGGGTCCACTGCGAAAAAGCTCAGCAGGTTGGACGCCTGGAAGAATGGGAAGGTTGTGCCCTGGTGTAGGACGCAGGCATCCAGTCACAATTGGCAAGGCGTCGTTGATGGCTGGGTCAATGAGGCGGGTGTAAGCACGACGGCACCGGACAAGAGCGCAGTACTCCACTGCTAAATGGACCAGGGATAGGGTGGCTTCCCGCAGCCTTCTTATCCAGCCTGAACCAGCAAGTTGTCTCAAGTGTACCGCACGTGATATCAGCTCGTTGCGAAGTGACTCGATGGATCGGCGATACGTGAACGTCCTGTCCCACGTTATCCCTATGTATTTGGGCTACGAGCAAATCGGCAGGGTTTCGTCAGGGCGCTAACAAAAACTTGAACCAATGAAGATATTATCCTGATGGTATTTAGCTTCGACAGTTTCTTTACACGCAAATGCAGCCATAGCATTTTCAGTGCTTTTCATCTGTAGAAAGAGATCACTGATAATAACTAATCTCCATCAAACTACAATACTTTACTTCGGGATTGTCCGCATTTTAGCTTCAAATGCATTATTACAAGCTCTATATTTAATTTTTGTTAGTCACAATGTTTAAGAAATGCAAACAGAACACTATGACAACGTTACTTTGTTGGTTTGGTTGCGTTGTTTCGTATGTATTTACAAATAGATCGTGTAATCCACCAGCCTAGAGAGATCGACAGAGAAAAAGAAGGCCATAAGATTATATAACACACAAATATAGTTTGTATGAAACATGGAGGTTGGGTAGTTAATATTATTTGCTTTTTGAGTGTCATTTTCCATCGATACGCAAAATGCAAACTCAAAACCAGTGAGATACATTGCTCACTTCTCGAAAGTGAGGTGGTTTAAATTCAAAGCTATTATTGATTTTTCCTGATTCAAAAACTCCTGCTCAGGGCCTTTAAACCTGCAAGCAAGGTAGCAATCATCAAATTTTGTGGTTAAAGATTCCCTTACACACATCGAACTTGATTGCTCAAATAGTTCTCGGTTGTTTGTCGATTGGAAGGTTGTGAAATTGAAACATCAGTTTCAACTATTGCATTTGATGTACAGCGTGAACCTAAGTGTTTGCTTAAGATATGCGTGCTGAGCACCTCAAATTTCAGAAGCACACTGTAATTTCATTTTTAATCTTATATGTTGCAAAGCAGATCGTTTCAAGGTGCTTCGCATTTGGTAGAAAATATTAATACCAATGTTATTAAAATAATTCCACGCTGGCTATAGCCTGAAATTATTGTTACGTTGCAGGTTTTTTACTTTTTTTTCATTATTTCTTTGTTTAAGCTAAACTTTTGCATCAATGAAAATATGTCTGAAAAATCGAGGACGTCGAGTGAAACACCAGATTCACCGAATCAAGCAGATCACGAAAAAACATCACTGCCAAGCGATAGTGACAGTCATTCATCGAAGGGAAGCACATCTGAACACAGACAACAGAGCTCATTAAAATTATACACAGATCAATCTCCCGCATGCAGCAGCGGCTACAGTTTTAGCAGCACTGGTGCAGCTCATTATGTTGAACCAACAGATGGATCTGTGAAGATGCCCTCAAAAGTGACGATTGATCTAAAAAATGAACAAAAAATCAACACGTCTGATGGCGGAAGAACGTCGTTGTTAAGTGATTCAAACGTTGCATCCCCGGATAGAAAATCGTCCAAGGCTGGAGGACGTGAAATTCGACTGCATTACAGCCCGGAGACACGAACAGCGGACTTGAAGAAAAGCAGAAGTTTTGACAGTCAGGTGCAACTTCACCAGGTTTGTGCAGTCCCACGAAGCAAAAGTGCAGACCATTTGGGTCGAGAAGTTAACGATGAAGAACAAGTTCTACAACCATTAGAGGATTGCCTTAATTCAGATCGGATTCGACAAGGAAATCCCTCAGCGTCTTACAGCGGTAAGCGAGTGCACTTTTTGTTGCCAGATTCGTCAAGCAATCTAACCACATCATCAGGCAGTCCACCGCCAATAAACAACCGACAAATTGGCTTCGAACGCAGACCTGTTGAAGCATGGTGCAGGAAGTGCAGAAAGATAATAAGGACGAGCACAAAAACTAGGCCACATAACTGGGATTTGTTTTGCATGGTCGTTTTTTGTACATGCTGTTGGGTACTATTTTTCATGCCTGACTTATTTCAAACTCAACACAAATGTCCTGATTGTAAATATTTAATTGCAATGTACCCTGATATATCTGATTGTGATGAATAGAATGATAATGATGACTGTTTGATGCAATAATAACAAAGTTGTGAAATTATTACATTTTTTCGTGTTCTTTGTTATTGCATGTGAATGCTGTGTTTGTTTTTTCGTGAGTATTTCGATTCTATTTATTGTGAAATTTTCGAAGTTTTCTTGCCGCTTGAAATAGAAATATATCAGGTGAATAACCACATTGTGTTTCATAGGGGAGGGTTCGGTGCGGAGCATAATTTCATGGAAGATTTTGGAGGTTTAGTTTCAGGTATTTGATTGACTTCAGACGAACTCGTCAGTAAAAAAAACTTTTCAAGCAACATTGCTTTGAACTTAGTGTGTTAATCTGGCGACTTCCTGAACTGGCGTTGACCTCTACTGGCACTGGTTTCTCTTAGTTGAGGTTGCATTCGAGGTCTTGATGTAAATTTGCTTTGGTTGGTATTCTAACACAAAGACTACCGTTTGGTTTATAAAACTACTGTAAGTTTCATATGTCAGTAGTTTGGGTTTGTGCCAGCCCGTGGCCGGAGGCGACCGTGGTTCGTGAAGTGTTCTCTTGCGTGTGCTCACTACATGTGGCGATTTGTAATCAAGAAACCACTGATCATTCACTGGACGAGAAAAACGATTGCCAAAGACAATTATCTCATAATTCATGTTTTCTCTGGTGTTCAAGGCTGTACGAACGGCAAACGTGAGCTCGAACTCCTTAGCTTCGAACAGAGTCATAAAATGCAGTCGCGATAAAAGGCATGAGCTGATAGATATTACACTGATTAAAGTGAAGGCACAGAGGTGATGAGTCAGATTACAACGATCGCAGCGTGTTTCAGACGACATCTGCGTGCAATTTTCAAAAATTGGGAGATCTGAATCCCTCATTATTCTAAACGTTGTCAAACGTTATGACTAGGGAAACTAATTTTTTGACCTAAACTTTAAATTTTAACTTTATTATTTAAAAATTGTGACTTTATTTTGACCTTTAAATTTTCTGCGTTTGCAATTGCAAAATAATTCAGTCTTAAATGTTGGTTAACCCAGAAGCACATTCATGCACTCTATGCCTCGAACGTTTAAGAAAATTAGTTAACTTCGGGGATATTATATTGATAAGTACATTAATAACTACAGTAGTGTATGTGTATAGAGTCAAACATGCGAACATCATAAAGCTGAAGCGCTATATACAGAATGGATTGATGGATTACCAAACCAAGTATTGTAAGAACACGTTTGTTGCCTTACCACACCTATCATGTACATGACATTCAGTCGTCACGTAATTGCCAAAAAGACATTGTTACGTCAGAAATTGCAACAAATCCATGATTACTACAGAATTGCAACTAAACTTGCAAATGCATATCAATATCTGTTGTCGTAGTTTCAATAAAAAATTGATAAAGAGAAAAAAACTGTGTTGCAAGAAAACTTTGTCCCAACAATAAATTTTGACCTTAGTTACCTTTTGACTTTTTTTGGCCTAATAACTTGGAATCCCCTCATGCTATGAGCGTGAAATTTGGTTTGTGGACGTTTCATTAGCTTTAGAAAAGACAGCAAAATTTTGACTTTATTGACTTATGGTTGCCCTAGTCACGACGCAGGTCTTGCCTCTTTGATCGCTATACCCATTCTGATTTTCGACTGAAAAACAGCGGCTTTTATAGCGAAGATCTTAGTTTATTTGTTGTGAGGTAGTTTTCTGTGCAGATGATTCATCGTGCAGGAAGTAACAGTTGCTGTTTCTGCCCTTCAAGCCAGACGTTCAGGTATTTCGAATATTTTCCAACTGTCGCTCAACCTATTCTGCTAGTCAACGATGGTTGGCAGCTTTGCAACGTTGAGATGGTTGCAGGTGTTGGTGAAAATCCGCTTTGCATGTCTCTACTTTCATTTTCCTGACTTCTTGCTCCATCTGCGATGAACCTTCGCTGCTTTCTCTTTTCTTTTGTTCAGTTCGGGTTTTCATAAGGTTCTGTTCATGTTCGATTTGCAGACAGTTAATGTTTGACGTCGATGGCAAAAGCGTCGTAACAGACGCAATGCCAATAATATTTAATCGCTGTCCATTTTCACGTCACAAAAGATTTGTCATAATTGCACAAAGACCAAGCAAATAAAATTCCTAATGAATCGAATGAAAAGGAGAGATGGCGCTGTACGATGGCAGTGATCGTTTAGCGCCAGTTTAAAATCATGTTGCGCAGATACTATAATTATGTTTTGCATTCTTCGACGAATGCGCAAAACAGTTGGAAGGGCAAGGACTCAGTGAGCGTTGTACCGATGGGGGTTCCCCTATGATTTCGTCGTGAATTGCTCACAGTTGCTTATTCCATCCAATCTTTTGCCATAATATGATTAATGCTACAGTTTATTGGTACTTTCAACTACAGAGTTTTGTAGCGCCACTCGGCCTATATCTGTGTTTTTTATTATTTTACTTTTCTTCCAGCCTGATGGATATATGTTAGTACATACGGTATTGCTTTAGTGTCAGTCAGACGTTTTACGCAGTCATACGTGACATTTACATACTGAATGGTGGCTTTTTGTGATTTTTGTTTGTTTCTGGGTATTTACCACACTGTATTAGAAAATGCTCTATTGTTCCACATTCCAATCAGTCTTTGCACAGTCATCTTGACTGCGCTTCTACCTGTAATCCATATCAATAATTTGCATGCCTAACTGTGACTGGATGTCTGCGTCCTACACGAGCGGACAATCTTCCTATTCTCGGTGGCATCCAACCTTCTGAGCTTCGTCGCAAAGGAGCGTCACTGTCTCCAGCACGCCGTGCCATGGAGCTTGGACATCTGCTCCACTTAGCCTTCACCGTTTCACAGACTTGGATGCACGGCGTCTCAAATGGAAGCATCCATTTGTACCCGCCGCACAACAACTCACCAGTTCATGTCATGACTACAACAACACAAGAGCGGCGCTAGCTGGCCGGATCACCGATGAAATTCGGAGTGGTTGGAGAACTCAAAGAGACACCCTACTTTCTTTACCAACGATCGCACTTACCATTCTGAACTGACCCTTCTGAGAACAGAATGGGTCCAGCTTAACCGCCTCCGCACCGGTGTCGGACGTTTCCGCTACTGGTTACACAAATGGGGTGTGGCTCCCTGCGGCTTGTGAGTGTGGCGCAGAAGAACATATTGTTGACTATGTTATCCTCCAATGTCCAATCCATCGACCTCCCATGGAGTGCACGGCCTGATGGTTTTGGACGATGAGACAATTGAATGGCTGCTCATCAGCTGTCCCGAAATCGAGTGCGCCTAGCAGGGGATTATAATAAGTAGCTCAAGTGATGAAGCGTTCCTTTGCTAAAGCGTTTTTGATTGACTTGGAGTGGAATTAAGCTTTATCTACACAATCACGTCGATTTCTACCTCAACTAAACCTCAGTTAGGAAGGTTTGATTGCAATTTTGTTTTTCTGAGTACGAACACAACATGCTTCCTCGAGATCAATTTTGAGGACCCGATTGCTTGTGCATTTGTCTTTCGTTCTTTCTAGTTTGACTTTAGTTGATTAAAAGATTCTTGAGAAGTTGCTTTTGATGGAGAGGTGTGCAAACGTGTCTTGTTCCTTGTATTTGCGATCAGATTTAGATAAAAAAAAGTGTTAGATATCATTTTCATAATTGCTAAAATAGGAAAACGAGAACTAGTGGGAACGCAGAGGTTTGAAATAAGTAAGGAGTTAACTTCACATCACAGTTAAGATACCTGACTTTCCAATATTTACCTTGGAACTTGTTATAATAACATGTTTATAAGAAACTCTTTATTTCTTTAAAGTGCAAAATTCTATACAAATCGAGCACTAAAGAATGCTGAAGCCCATAGTGGTCTTCGCCATTTGTCTGATGGTTCTATTTTACAAATGCAGTACTTCCAATTTTTCGGTTCTTCACTAATTAATGCTACTAATCATTAAGGACTACGAAAGTCATTGGAGCTTTTGTGGGCATTTTCAGCCACAACTAGCCGAGCGATCGCTTTAGGGAGTTAATCAAATGCTTCGTAATATGGGGATTTTCGTGTAGGTTTTTCCACAAAAAAGACAATTGGGAAAATTGGGATTTATTTTCCTCACCAACATCAAAGGATCTACCTCGTGACATTTAAACAAGAAAAAGTTTCCAAATGCCAATTTACGCATAAAAAGGTACAAGCAATTGTACGTTCCATGTGATGTGCTTATCGACTCATTGGTATAGTGGTACTTAACCGGGGTGGGCGATCCCCAGGGGGTTGTCAGGAAATTTCCAGGGGGGCGCGAGCCCTTATTCGCCCCACAACATGGAGAGTTGGTTTTGGTCATTAAATTTACCGATGAATACATTTGTTTTTACAGCTTATTTAAAGTCAGGGGGGCTTGAAACTGTTGCAACCTCTCCGGTGGCGTTGCGTTGATTATGTGATTCACCACGAACGGGATGTGCGTGAAGAATAAAACCATTATATATGTAGCGCGAGC
>JGI24159J19872_10001057_pt1 | contig 28861 bp, 20 predicted proteins | sample Ectturendosymbi4_FD_19872 | JGI IMG/M metagenome (IMG submission 19872)
CGCGGCATTGTGTCATTTCCGATTTAGGGGGAAGTTATTATATTTTTTATCAATTTAAAAATCAATTCCTTTTTTACCGAACGGTGTTGCTAGCGCAAACCTTATTTCTTCCCCGTTCAAACATAATGGTCACAAGTGAATGGAAGCATTTCCATTCGTGCACTACACGGCGTGTCAACTGAAGACATTTGTAGTTTCTGGCATGTTTGTATAAATGACGATTCGCATTCGCTGGAGCACATCTTCAATTGATGACGTTGATTTCCGTTCGCTTGACCCGTTGTTTGAATGCGCGTCGCGTGACACACTCGCCATCTGCATCATTCGAATTACGTGCATTTCACCAGGTTGCCAAGTGAACCCGCGCGAAGTTTCGGATCAAGACCAGCGTTTCCTGCGAGGAAGACCTTGTCCTTACCACGTGTCCAAAACAATAAGACGCTCGTTGAAGTTTGGTGACAACGTGAAGCTTAGTTGCTGTCGCCATATCTGTTTGTGCTTTAGCGTTGCAGAGTTCTCGTTACCGCACTGTGCGCTTTACTCTTTTCCATGGCAAGCGGTCCTTTAGTTTTTGTACGTGGAAGGCCACGCTCCGTTGTGTGAAACACGCCGGACCACCCATTTTCGTGGTTGCAGTGTATGAATACATTTTAGCATGTGAATACATTTTAGCATGTCGTCCCTCGCACACCGGGTGTCTGTGACTCAAAATAACGCATTCCTATCACACACATGGTGCGATGACATTTGGTCGAAGCTTGTTTTAACTTGGTTAGTTGCTGTCTTGTTTGTTTGTTTGCTTTTTCACGGTTCTCTCTGGAGCGTTTCTTCCAGTGCCGAAGATTCGATTTTTTAAATCTGAACGTTTTTCTGTGTTTTGTAAAAACGCCTGGTATGCGCGAGCTCATCGTTAAACGTCGCCGCATTGCAAGTCGCAAAAACAGTCCCTGCTTTTTATGTCGTGACGTGTTTTCGTTGTAGTAGCTTGCGGCTGGCCGTTTTTATTTAAATATTTAACACGAACACATTTGATGTCGTCATGAAGCCCGTCGGACTCTTCCCGAAGCAGCCATCAAATACCATTTGCAAATAAGGCTCTGGCGATCTTGATGGCTCTAAGGATTTTTGGGCGGTCAACCCGGCGCTGCGTCACGTGATTCGTGCTCAGTGGTGCGCATCGTGAAACGATTGGCAGGTGTGGATGATCCAGGAAGAGTTGATGGGCTGTGATTGATATTCTGCTCGGCCCTGAAATTGCCTGTTTTGTTTACGTTCGTTCGAATGCAGAATGCACTTCAACTGCTGAAAGCGAGAACGCCAGGAGGGGTTCGTAGCTTAAAAAGTTTTAAACTTTTGGATAATATAGATTTCGATTTGGTGGTTAAACTGCCTTTTGCGCAAATTTCCAACACTTGACAATACTGTCGCTGTGTTAATATCTTCGCGTACTAGCTCGCGCGTTATTTATGATTTTTTAGAAAGTATTCCTTATCTATTTATTAATGGTTTCACGTGCCGTTTTTTCGACGTTTCAAATCACAAGCGTCCCTCTGTGATACCAGATGCAACTGCCTGGTTCGTAGAGTTCTGACTACAGAAAACCAACGCTCAAAATGACTTGCCTTTGAACGAAATTTAGTGCCATGTGGTAGTTTCAACTGACGAGCTTAGCCTGAAGGGCTTTCGAAGAACAGATTGGCTTTGTCTTATGCATTAAACTACGGCTACGGTGATCTTCAACGCGTACTCATGCCAGCTTGGCTGGTGTAAAGCGTCGATGTCAACACACAACACGCAAACAGCTTGAAACTAGGTTGTCGGAAAGTTGCTCGTAAGTGAAAGCGTGACAACCTTGCCCCTGTGTCAGATGCAGACAGTTTTGCTTTTAAATGTTGAAATACAGCAGCAACCGTTTGAAACGACTCGTTCACACAAGAAACCCATAATCCCCGGGTTATTGGGTTTGTTGTCCCAGCGCGGTTTGCGTTCTTGGCGCTCGAGTCAGTGCAGTACCATGGAGCGTCGAAAAGAAAGTTCATTTGAGTTCTTTCCAATCACCTGAAGTCACGCCGATGTATGCTGCAAATGCTGGTCACAGCGCGAACTGCGGGCATAATTTCGCAGCGCTGCAACAACTTGACTTTCGTCAGCAACTAAAATAAGCTGTTTACTGAACAAAATTAAAAATTTAATTACTGCATTCCATGTCCGCGTGAGGAGCTGAGGATTGTGACCGTCAAGTCTTCGCTTTTCAGCATGTCACGCAGTGCATTGCCGTTGTTGAGCAGAAGAGTAGGAAGTAAACACGTACTTTTGATGTCAATCGCTTGATTTTCATTTCCGCAAAGCCCAGTTCCGAGAAGTATCACATTAACATCGCCTTACTTGGACAGAAAAAGGCTCGATTTCAGCATTTCCCGAAACGCGTGAGCTGAAGTTGATGTAACGAAAACATTGACGCGGATTGGTTGGATGAGCGCCTGCAATGGCAGCTCAAGGTCGTGAAACTTGGCCATGGAAGCGGTATTATTTCTGCATCGAGGTTCTTTTTCCTGTTGTCCATTAAATCGTCAACCATTTGCGTCTATGTTCAGATTTGCCGGTTATTCCTCAGGTCTTAACTTCACTTTGAAACAGATATTGTTTCACGCGCAGCGACTATTAACCGAGTTGACATGACATAACAGACCTTACGGCGCTGCTACACGCTGTGTTTAAACCAGTCGCCGAATTTAATACGAGTCCTTTCCACGGTCAAAAGTATTTGGTGCGTTTAGTGCCGTCTTAAGATCATATTAAATGAAGCAAAACTCAAGACTGTTCACTGTTTCATCCAGTGTTAATGCAGGCCCGTAGTAATAAAAGCAAAACTCTTTCCCCCAAAAAAATGTACTTCGCCCCTCCAAACGTCAAAAACTGGCTACGTGTCTGTGCTAATACTGAGCGTAATACAGACTTGCAATTGGATTCATACTGAACGTGACGTCATCAGTGACGCACCTCTTGGGCATTTTTTTCTAGGCATGAATATTGGAGAGAGATCCAATGCAAGGATTTGTTTCTCTGCTTATTTGCAAATTGTACTGGAAAACTCGTCGGAACGAAGGTGTTCGTATTCTGACCAAGGGCGTACGCAAGGGGAGGGGGTTTGGGGTTAAACCCCCGCTTGAGCTTGACATTTTACAAAAGTTTTGTTACCTGCGCAAAGGAGATTAACTGTATTCGCATACTTTTTGCTTGTTAATTTGTCGACCTAATGCAAATACCACGGAATGAATTTGCATGCAAATTACAAGGAACATTGTAAATGGGCCAAAAAGTAATAATTAAGTTTTGGTGAGAATCTGGGTTATCGTCTGCATCCAGAAACCATCTCACCACTTATTGCAGACCTTTCGCCTACTACGCATGTTTAAGATTGTGTTCCGCGATAGTTCGCTTTATCCGAAACAATTTTCTTTATTTTGTCTGCTATGGGTGGTCAGCGTAAGCGCTGACTGCATTGGCTACATTACCAATTTCTGCAGCATGATAGGACTGTTGTACGAGCTCAAAAACAGCAGTTGCTAACATAAAAGCATTCAGGTATTTGATAATGTCTCAGCAGGGAAAAAGGAAAACTAAAAGTTTTCTGTACTTCTGTGCATAACAAAAAATTGAAAATTTTCTTGCGTACTTTATGCGCATTCTCAATTCTTGTGTAGTTCAGCAAGATTCGATCTTGCAAACCGGGGTGTGCTCCAGCCAGTCCAGCCGCACACTTTCTAAGCTTGAATGCTCGTATTTGACAAGACATCAGCGCAGCCTCATTTTGCAGTTGTAAATTGCTCTGACGCAATGATAACAAGTGTGTGTTACTTCCCTGTTTTATTGCGCAGCCTGATATTTTTGCAGTTATGGACTGCTGTGTCGTAGCATTGACTTTATTTTCTTCCTATATCCCACCTTGGAGCGCTGATAGTCTATGTTTAGTGCAATGATACAAAAAATAGGGGGAGTGCGTGTAGAAGAATATGCACATTATGTCAACCATAGGCGTAGCCAGGGGGGCCAAAGGGGCCATGTCCCCCCAAATTTTTGGAAAACGTAGCCATATTGTGCTTTGAGAGGCATTTCTCCAAACAAAATAGTGTTGTTCGCCTAAATTCAAACATTTTGCCCCCCCCCAAATTTTGGGCTGGCTACGCCACTGATGTCAACAAACTTTGCGAAAATATTGGTTTGGAAACATGACTATGACGTCAAATTGTGACATCACAAACAGCGCACACCAAATACAAATGACACCATATGCCACTGAATGAAACCCCCCCATGAAAATTTTCTGCGTACGCCACTGATTCTTACTACACCATCTGAATTGATTGCAATCAGGGACGCCGGGGCAACGGCAGTTGAGGGCAATGTAAACGTAAAAAAATAGTTGCCAATTATGCTTGTTTCTGTTCAGAAACAATTTTGACGTCAAAAATAATAACAGAAATGATAGAAAGCCATTCTGAATTTTCTGGGTGCGCGAATAGCTGCAATAAATTTGCTTCAAATTGTTTTTGGTAAATCATAAAATTACCTATGATACTGTTTTAGAAAGGCACCACTCCTCCAGTTGCACCCCTTTTGAAAGGTTAGGGGGCACTCTTCCGCGTGCCTGATTACATTTGCTTGATACATTTACATCTGACTCCTGTACAATTTTGTTCAAGTGCTCAAGTGATTAGAGCACTGGCACTGCTGAAAGAAGTCCTATAGCGTAGTCTTTCCTGATATCATGAGTATATGTTGCACAGGAAAGAGTCTTGGATCTGTGCGTCACTAAGTGTGTGATATGCGACTCACAATGCACATGCAGTGCTAACAGCTGAAGATTTAATTTCTGCTTGACATGCATGTGAATTCCAGACATATTCGAGGCACGCACCTTCATATTTCTGGGTTCTTAGATTCTTAATTAGCAAGCTTAGTCGTATATAATGCATTTTGACTCGTCACGGTCACGCTAAGGGAATGGCCAGTTGTGGATGGTGCCGCATGCAATCCCATGCATACTTCTTCAATATCAAAGGTCGCTCACATGGGCAGCAGTCAAACTCTCATTGTTTCCAAACTTTTCTTAAAGTATACCACGCTGGGTTAAATGGCGGCCAGAAGCATTTGACAATCTTTCGGGGTATCTAGAAACTTTCGAAATGCCAAAAATTATTTTATCAAAACAAAAAAATTTCTGTATCTTTTTGTGGTTCCTCTATCACCTCCAGCATGCAGATGATGTGTGCAAGCCAAAAATGTAAAACGTGAATATATATAACTAGTGAAACACCAAGCGACAAATCTTGCTTTAAATTCAATGAAAACAATTGCCTGTCACTCACATGCTAAATGTCTATTTGAAACAATTTTACATGCCTTTGTGCGCCACTAAACACCCCCGTCCGATTTATATTTTTTTCTGTTAGTCATTTACCTCAAAATCAGATGTTAGAATGTCTTCATTTCTCTCCCCCTCTGCCGGATCCCTGTATGACGATGACTGAATGAAGTTATGGTTTGGGCGCTGTTAGTGGTTTTGCTCCTCTCAGTGTTGATTGTGCACGAACACCTGCTCTGTAATGCGCCATGACTAACCATTTTTGTGCTCTTGTGTTATTCGATTACCCTTGTGATATGAACCATAACTTTGCGGAAGATACATAAATAAAAACTTATAAAAAATAACACAATCAGCAGTACCATACCAAACTCTGTTTCAATATCAAATTTACTATCTCTAACATCTAACATGACAAACACTTCACAGAAGACGTGAGATACGTCACTGTTATTTTTTGAAACCTCTTCAAATGCGAAACCTAAAATGAAAAACGTGGGGCAACATAGCATATTATGTCCCCCCATCTGAAAATGTGGGGATACAGGTCCCTCTGTAAAAACGGAGTCTAATGCAGGGGCGGATCCACGCGGGGGCCGATCGCCCCCCTAACACTTACGAAAGTAGCAATTTTCACCATGATGTTGTACAATTCAGAAAGACACTTGGCTGCCAACGGAGACTTGACTGCCAAATATTACTGAGATCGCTCCTTCTAAACTTACGAGCTTGACCCGCCCCTGGTCTAATGTACCTTTATAGTTCCAAAAATCTAAAAGCTGTATTAAAAATTTAGTGGATTTTGGTTATTTTTTCTCAGCTTTTTGGTCATAAGAAATTTTGGGGTACATGCTCATCTGTCGAAATGCTGAAGGTGTAAATGGTCAGAGAAAGGTTGGGAACCCTTGTCCTGCAATAAACAAAGAGCAGGCTACGTACCGAAACTACGTGAGTTCCACAGCTCAGGTTTACTGTTTTTAAGATTTCAGTAAGCTCGNTGTTTCGAATGGCAGAATTTGGGCTATACGTGGAGCCGAAAACGACACTAATTGGGAAANAGGCGGATCGGCAAATTCACGACGTGTTTTGCACGGGAAGCNACAACAAAACAAGTTGTACAGCAATCACTGCCGCAAACTGTGCTAATGGACACAAGGAAGTAACCAATCGACGAGCCGAGAAAGGCGGCTCTATACGTCATATGCAATCCAATTAGGCTATGGTTTCGCGGGATTGAAAGGGTTAAAGATTATGGAAAGCTACCTGCTTTGTTACTGGATGATAAACTTCCAGATCATGAAACTCTTCAAAGTATTGTTGAGAAATATCTTGAGTTGACCTTTAAGCTTGGAAACAGAACTGACAATGTATAAACTATTATCACAGTGGGAGGAGTACTTATGAGTACAGAATGATTATCCAGTCCACGGAAAGGGAAGCAGATGGTTGTTTCCTCAAGCAGAGAAACTCTTCTAGATTATTGCTAGTATCACCAAGTAGCACATGCATTACCGAACGGTCATTTAGTGCCCTTCGGAGGCTGAAGGCATGGTTGCGGTCAAGGATGTGGCAGGGTAGAATAAACCATGTGATGGTATGCCACACGCAAAGAAAAGCTCAAGCTGTTAACATCAGAAAAAATTGTTAAAAAAATTGTAGCAGTTAGTGAGTACAGAACAAAAGTGCTTGGGTGCTCTTAAATTATGCAAGTTCTTTTACTTTCAAGTAACTGTATAGTCTCTACCAAGGCGACTGAGTTGAATCCATGAGTAATTTTTGAAATAATGTTTTAATGAAGATTCTATTTAAATAAGATTTTAGGGCTGAAGATGCGTAGTGTTACGTGAAATCGATATCCTATTTTTAAAATAAGCGACAGAAAAAACATTTTGATTTACACAAAATGTTTTTGTTGATAGACCATGGCTGCTTTTCAAATACAGCTTGCCAAGTGATTTTCCAAGTGGCTGAGGAGGTTTGTGTGAAACCTTGGCTTCGCAATAAATTGTTCTGAAAATTTTCTTTAATGGTCCAATAAGAGATACGCTGCCTAATCTTTGCACGTCTCAGCTATTCGGAGAATGAAACCCGGCCAACATCCAACATGCTCGTTGCTCGGTTCAATGCATTTTGTCAATAAAAAACTATTCTGGCAGCTACTTTAAATTTAATTTGTAGTGTCATTAGCAAAATTTTTTTGTCACGTTAACACCTCAAAATCTTTTTTTGAAAAGTTATGTTTGCTTAGAATCTACCATTGTTCAGCGTAATTAGTGATGATTTTGAAGAATTGAAGCAACACCCAAGACGAACCGTCGCTGTGGGAGTACTTGGAGGATCAAGACCCAAATTTACAAGATATTGCTTAAGGCCATCAACTCAAATAAGCTGTTCCTGATTTTGTGCCCTGGCTCAGCCTGATGACCCCTGGAAAAACTTGGGCTGTGGACAGGCCTGTATCTAAGTCGAAAAAGCAAAATCAGAAATGAAACAGATGCTACATTCCTCCGCTGCGGTGAAAATAACAGATGAAATTTCAGCACGAGGATGAAAGCACGTAGCTGTCCCATTCTTAGCAAGCAGTTGCGAGGCAGATTTCTATGAATGACTTGCTCTGTCCTTGTAATCGAACATTTTTTTATTGTTCCACGATGCAGCTACACGCAATGTGCACCATTCGAAGGAGGGAAAAGGTCGTCTGTGAATAGTTTCTACCAAATAAGGTTTCAAAAACTTCAGGGAAACAACTGAACCTCATTAAGCTACCATAACTGTACAATGTCTTAGGAACAGCTGACTGGCAATAAAATACTGATAAACAATGGATGAAAGACGATAGTTGTTTACTACAACACGGCGTCGTGCAGAAACCCGAGAAGTGGAGCGCCACATACGGGCAACAACAAAACCACAACCGAGACGTTGTGATGTAGCACGAGTCACACAGATCTTTAGCTAAACGGCAAAGCAAGTGTCGATCGACGTAATTTAACAAAGACTTATTCCAAGCGCGTTACTTGGTTGACAGCCCAAAATCATTTGGCAAGACTCAGTTTATGGCAGCTATACAAACTCTATTTTGTAACTTTGAATTGCAAGCTGGCGTGCCTACTGCCTAGTACTGTAAATGACCGTTACCTTGCCAGACAACGGAAAAGAAGGGATTCAATGTCTTTTTAAACTTATTTTTTTTAACTTTCTGAGATGTTTTTTACTCGCATATCTCATTAACTAACTTCAAGTCCCTAGCCAAACGTTTTTGGGAGTCTTGACCAAACTTGTAATCAGAGTAATGAGCTTAGTGTAAAAACTGAAGAAGCTTTGATTTCAAAATGTTGCAAATGCCTTGTGCTTCTGATGATCTTAACTAAAGCTTCTTTCTTGGGTATTGTCATTTTACAATAATTCTAAAAAATTGTGCTATATCTTACTTTCTTGTCACGTTTTTTTTTTATCTTGTTACGTGTTATTTGAGGAGAAACACAACAAGTTTAGCTGTCAAGAGATTTGTGGCAACTAGCACTTAATGGATATCGTGGTACACAGCAAGAATTCTCTGTTTCAACAAAAGTTTCATAAGAAATTGCACCATTTCAGCAGGAATACCCAACTTAGGAGTGTGATGTAAAAAATGATATAATTGGACTTCCGGACTCGGACAAAAATCCGACACCTAGTGTTGTTAGGAATCCGATTCCGATTCCACGCAAAAACCTCCCACTCCGCAACCCGGGTTATGAGCACTGGTCTCGTCTCCCCATCAAACCGCTTGCAGTTTTAAGTTGCCAAGCCGAAACAAGGTTTATGTAAGGTTCGCACAATTTTTTAGTTCGTTTACACATTTGCAGATGCAGTAACACAAAAGTTGATTTTCAGGCTTCGCCGGAGCAGCAGAGGGGTAACAGAAAAACGCGGCCCGCATCAGGAAGTTTGATGATGTTGCGCAAACATCCTTCCTACATCTTTTTGGTATTTGCGACCAGCTGCAATGATCTAAGACAGGGGTTCCCAACCTGTGGTACGCCAGGTTCTTCCAGGCGGTACGTAACTTCCATTTGTTCACAAAAACCTGGATTCGCAGCTTTCCAGTTTACGTGTCGGGCTTTGTTTCTAAATAAATAAATTATCCTGTAGCTTGCTATTCCTATTGTTTCACAACATTGTGACTTTCGATGCGTTGGTAGGAAATTTATGCCACGCATCGACCATTTGGTGGAACCTGAACTAAAACATCATTAATTTTAGTTATGATCTTTCATTGTTATTTTAATGTATATTATTCTTCTGAATAAACGAAGATTCGATCAAATTAGTTTTTCTGGAAGAAGTGGTACGCGTTGGCGATACGGGGTGCCCAAGTGGTACGAGAATTTTCTTCTAAGACTGGCTTGATACACAACTACCATTATTTGTTTGGAAACGTGTATTTTCATTTCGAACTCGCGCATCAAACTGTTCACGGAAACAAAAGGCCTTTGGAGACAGAAGAGAAATTTTGAAGCGGGCGGGGGCTTCAGCAGTCATCGAAAGCTTTTCTCTGGAGACAGGTGCCGTACAGACGCGGCAATGGGTGGTGTAATAAGCTTTTCTTCGGGTATATCACCGACATGTACTCTAGGTGTACCTGCGAAATGTTTACTTATTAAACAAAGAACCAAGTGATATAGTAGATGGTGAAACGCCTCGAACAAAAAGGGCTTTGAAAGGCGTATGTAGATAAAGACACCATGACGTCAATGTTTGACTCCAACAAAAGGCGTGCCAGAAGTGTATCGCACGGGGAGGAAAGTTATCGTTTGAGAGCAAGAATACTAGCATTATACCCGATACAAATATTCGCACTCGACAACAGTGGTTAATAATTACAAATCAACGAAATCTTTTTCATAATACGGAAAGTGTGTGTTTACTCAGGATTTCCATCTTTCAACAGGCACTGAGAAAGTACCGAATTGATATTATAAGGGGCGCCTGGGGTAACCAGTGGACTGGGGGCTTCACAGGAACCGCATAAAAATAAGAATATAGTTTTTCGCGAAGTTGAACCTATAAAAATGTAACTTTTCGTGACTTTACACCTGGTGTTAGCGTTCACAGAAACGTTGGCACTCATATACTTCGGGCTCTGGGCCATGGATCAAGACGACCCTGTGCACAGCAAAACTGAATAAAAGCATATAATCTGCAAAAATTTAACTTGTCGTAGTCGACCTTCCAACAAAATTTTGTCTGCTTTGAAATTAATCTGAAGGATTCCACATGAAGGAGAAAGTCCGCCAAGACACACGTAGGTCACATCAAGACGAAGTGATTGGAAAGCATTGTTAACATAACTTATAGCGTTCCTCACACACGAAGGAAAATTAAATAAGTTCACAAAAACTGCCACACAATTTTGCTGTTAACCTAAAGAGCTGTGAAATTGATGGTGATGAAAACTCACGACAAATTTCCGAACGTGGTCGGATTTATGTTGAATAATAAAACTTTCTCAGGGCCGACAGGTCCTGTCACATGGCTGTGTATATATGAGCTGCAGGGCCATTGTACGTTTTGACAATTAACATTTTCTGTTCATCATCGCTCAGTCGACGGCTTGTTTTGCTTGCTGCAATAATATATAGCCAAACATNAAAGATACAGTATATTCTCTNTGATNGATGGCAGGCAGGAAGGTGGCTCTGACTCATCACTACTTGGTAACCGTACCGGTGCATGATCTTTGCAAACAGGACAACTGTCGTTTANTTATTTCGCATTTAATTCGGCTGGTTATTATCAGCATGGGGAACTACNGTCAAGTGCGGGTGGGTATAGGGCTGGCAGTNTCAAGCTTATCTTCCTAACAAAGCGATTTTTTCAAGTTATCCCCTCTCATTCCTAATACAGCAGGCTACTGGTAAGTTTCTAACTGATTAAAATAGTTCAGCGATTCGGGTGGTGCATTTGCCCGCAACTGACCCCCTCGATACTGTCTCAAAGTTCCCTTTTTAACTTTCTTTGCGTTGTTTTGCATCATTCCATTGACACATTCTTCTAGTTGTGCTTTTGAATGAACATATGCTTAATAGTTGAGCAGTTCATTAAGATGGAAGCATATTGAGTTGCGAAAATTTTGTTAATTCACTGAAAATTTTGTCAATTCACTGAAATTCGTTCAACTAAGTTAGCTGGATATTTGTTAAGTTGGCGTTAAGCCTTGAAAAATGTGAAATTAAATTTGTAATCCGTTTCTTGTCTCTGTCATGCATTATTCACCCTTTTTGACCAGTTTTGCCCATCGGCGATGCTTAAATTTGTATAGACTTGCATTTAACATTTCTTGCCGTTCAAACCTGGTTTGCTCGTGATTTTGTTCAGGTATTCGTCGATTGTCTTGGTAATTTTACCTACTGTAAATCGATTTCAGGATTTTTTATTCCCGGAGTTGGAGTTTTAAAAAGAATTTCTGACCCAGACTCCCGCAGTGCTGTTAAAGCACTCAAATTTGAAACCGATTATGCAGCGACGTTTACTTACGTAGTCCCAGTGCAGTGATGATAATGGGCGTCGGAAGGAGGGCACGGGGATCTTGCCCTCCTAGATTTTGAAATTTGATATTTCTCTATTAACATTTTAGTTGAAAAATGTTTCTCTTAGTTTCGAGTTGGCAAAATGAAAAGTTACCACTAGTGGCCACCCTGGAACAAACCCTTTGGGTCGCTCCATGGAAAATGCCTTGCGACGCCCATGACATGATGATTCGCTTCCAGACAGTTCGCGACTGCTCTGGAGCTCTCGTCTGAGCAAAGTTCGCCGTCACGGGTCATTCATTATTTATGTGATGCAGACATATGAATGTTCCAGACAGACCTAGGTTTTCTCTTGTATCATAGACTTCCCCGCACAGTCATATATCTAGTACCTCTTTCTGTATCATTCTATTACATCCGTATGTATTTGCTGACTGTGTACAAGCTGTGGCTGCGCAACTTCGCTAATAGAGTTATTCTTGTTCGTCTTGTCCAATAGTGGATACGCTGTGACAATGCTCCTATCAGGGCCGTAACAAGCTGATATTGTCGGAAGCCCTCGGAGTCGACTAAAATATTTCCCACGGCGAAGCCCATGGTTTTTTTTACGGAAAAGACAGACATTCAGATATTTCAGCAAGCACAGGTTGCGTCATATTCTAAAGAAGTACAACCAACTTGTTTCGTTGGTCACGCTTTTTACCTGCTATGGTAGCTGGTCTTCCCCTGGATGGTGTTATCACGACGCTTGGTGTCCTCACTGGTGACGCGCGGAACTGGTCATCTGCGCACACACACAGCACACGGCGAAAATTTAATGCAAGTCCTGAGAAGAAAGTTCAAACTCTTTGAACTTTTCCGTATCACATTCCAAATTGTTGACCAAATTGTACTTACAGTGGTACTAGTCACCGGATGCCCGCGAGCAATATAAAACTATCAGCGGATTAAAACTATTTCGTTACGTCGACTTGTCGCAGCGTAACATGAAGAAAGGGCATTTGGCTCAATTTCGACCGCCGATTTCTCGCTAAGTTTGCGCTCAGAACAAAGGATAGGTGTGGAGAAAGTGAAAAAGACTTGCGCACGTTTCGTTTTTACTGCGCTTCAGTTAAAAGAGAGATACCGGGTGTTGCTCGCCATGGCAAGATGTTTTGGGATAGCAGGCAAGCAGCTGAGATACGATCGATCGTTCTACGCACGCAGCGGCCTGAAATGACGAAAGCAGGCTGGCAAACAACGGACTTATAACGCTGTATAAGCGCGGTTGTTTGCTGAAATATTGTTGTGGCTAACTGTACAGCGCACTTTGCTACAGTACAAAGGACAAGCTCATGACTGCCCCCGGCTCTAAACACTGTTGATGTTGCGATGCACATATTGCAATGGTAAAACACTGGACGCGCTACAGATAAACTGCTGTCAGTAAACATTTGAGCAACTGGAATATTTTTTCAACAGCGTTGTAAACATTGAACTGTTGAGAAAAAGATCTCACACAAATTAAACATTGAAAGTATGCCTNTTGTTTGCTGCTGTCGCAGCAAAAATAAGCTGCGTGGCTGGGCGCGAAAACACCAGAACAAAGCAAAAAAATGCTAAACCGCTTCCAAAACACAATACAAGCATCTGTTTTAAGCAGACAAGAAACAGCGATCAAAATCGTTTGCACACCGTGCTGAAAATTCAGGAAGTTAATGCTTTTGCTCAAAAGCTGAGAAAGGTAGACAACAGGAAGTGTGCTGACGATCCTTGGTCGATTTGCTCGATGGCTTGAATGTATGTAATCATGATGTCACCAAAATTTTTCCAAGCTACGAAAAGATCGGCACAGGAGCAGTGTTCAAAGTGCGCGTAAAAGAGAGTGGGGGGCAGTGGTGTAGGAGGCGGGATGCAAGTGCACCCCCAAATGTTTTGATTTGTCGAAAATCATAGCAAAATCTCTGAAAATCTGAGCAAAATCCCCGAAAATCTGGGCAAAAATGACGCCCAACGTTGTTTGACTTCAAAAATGGCGCCCAGCGTTTGCAGGAAAACACATGACAACATTTTTTGGAGGTCACACCAAAAAAAGGTCTTCGTGATCTTTGTGGGAGAAAATATGTCACACAAAATTTTCACACCAAAACTTTTTGGGCAAGTCTGGGAATATTCGGGCAAAAATCCTTCGCACCCCTAAAAGTTTGCCTGTTCCTACACCTATGAGTGGGGGGACAACTCCGAGATGTGCAGTTGCGTTCGGTGGTGGATGCAACTACGAAAATACAACCGTTTTGCAGAACGCGACGCCGAAAACGGTGATGCGGTCACACTGCGCTTTATTAAATCAATGGTTTACTGTTGTGAAAACCAAAAGCTGCTATACGCCGATCAAGCCCACGTGTTCACAGGAGTGCAGTGAAAGTTTCAGCAGCGAAGGTTTTTTCAAGTCCATTCATAACGCACTGGGCACAAGACGTGTCTGAATGCATGAAAATGATCGGGTTATCCCCCACGTTTTGCAAAACCTGCCTGAGGCAACTTGCATAAAGTCGCAAAACATTATTTGGGATAAGTGTCTTCCCACCCACAGGGCCACAAGCAACTGCTACGAGGTTTTGAAATGGTTCTCTTTCCCGGATATGGAAAAGCAGACTTATAAACAAACGCCGCAATGCAATGCCTGGCACAGGAAATGTTGTCGATTTGTCAGTGGCCTGGCAGCGGATGGTACTACGCGCTGTTTTGCGGTCAATACAGTGCAGTGACTAATAATTTTCATGTGATCAAAAACACCGCCAGCCATTTCACAGATATGCAGTGTGTGAAATTGGCGTTGTGATTAGAGTTGAAAATACAGAAAATGCGCAATGCGTTGCTTCAACGCAATGCTATATCACGAAGTCAAACTTCAAGATTTGGCAATTCAGAAATGTGTCGTTGAAATTCAATATCACTTGTACAAATGACAGTTCAAAACAATACATATGGAAAAGAAGCCACAAGCATCAGAAGATACCGTGATTAAGAAATGCATTGTTCAAATAGCACGGTCGCAAGGGCACGAGCACGCTCCACGTTGCTATAAAACTATCGTTGCAGAGCTTATGAACGAGAAGCAACTTTCGACGCAGACAAGCGAAACATAGCTCATGCGCACATATGCAAAAGGTATCTCGGTTGGTCTGCTTACATTCACACCGGGTCAACACGTTCTTTAGAATTTAGCTGCGTCTTTAATTCTGGGTTGATTCTGACCCAGTTTCGATTTCACTGAACTGAAGCGCTTTCGAATCTGACTTGATGCTGGTTGCGTGAAAAGCATATTGATGAGCCTGGTTATCTATCGATGAACACTTGTCACAAACTTGAATTATGCAATGAAGAAGCAGCGATTACCCAAATCCGTACAAAACTCGGCTACTTCAAAATCGCTCAGGTGCTCCACCTACCGGAGGGATTCAAATCCTGCACAATCTTATTTCACGCAAATGAGTGCAGTAAATAATCCACCCGCAGCGTTGCCTCAAACCAGTACGTGAATAAGTTTTAGCAAGCATTAAGATAGATCAGGGGTTCCCAACCTTTCACTGACCATGTACCCTTTCAGCATTCTAACAGACTAGCACAGCATGTACCCCTTCAGCATCTCGAAAGATAAGCATGTACCCCTTCAGTATTTCGACAGATGAACGTGTACCTCTTAAATTTCTTACGGCAAAACATTTTATCGTGATTCATCATAGATGTATTTAACAATAGGCATATAATGGCTTTTGAGAATAATATTCACTGATATACGCATAAATATTTGGAAATAAAAGATATGCAAATATATTTTTCCCTTCTATTGCTAACCCCAAATGTACCCCTTCGGACAGGCAAATGTAACCCCAAGGGGTACATGTACCCAAGGTTGGGAACCTCTGAGATAGATGATTGCATTTTTTCAGCATACCGCGGCACGTTTGCAATAAACAAACTCAGCAGCGATGGCAACAGTTTTGTGGGAGAGCGGCGCGTAAAGTTCGTGGAACGCTCGGTCATGCACTTGAGTGCATTGGTATTCTGTTTGCTCCGACTGTTACAAAAATGCGCAATAGTGCTTTTCTTTAAAGACTGTGCGCAAGCATTCTCGGGCTTGGATCAGTCGTGGAGTAAGCAAGCACACAGATTTAGGAAACGTTCAAACTAGAATCATTTGCGTTTCGACACTGAACACTCCGTTTGAACGCAATTCGTCGAAGCGAACCTTCCATCTTACCGGGAGTTCTTGAATGCTGGAGAGCATTTGCTATTTCCGGTTCTTCTTCATCTCCGCTCGATTCAAAATCGGAGACATCGTCCAGGATGCCACCAAGGTATTCCGCCTGCATGGAGAAATTAGTCAACCGCAGATAGGAAACCCCTTCATTACTGATTCGTCATCAGGCTCGTGGGACCCGCAATCACAAAAAAGAGACATGTCTCGGTAAGGATGGAGAGGAAGGCACTCAAGAATGTCCGAAAGGGCGTTCACGTGGATGAAGCTTTGTGCGGTTTTTGACAACAAAGTCAGGTACCAGAGCTTTCGATGCACTTTTAAGGCGTTGTATGAGTCACCTTGTGCATGGGGGCGATAGTCATCATACTGCCGCAGCAAGACATCGAAACAGCGTCGGTCAAAACCGGAGACAGGTGGTTCTTATCAATGGGCGTCGGCAAGGGGGGAAGGAGGGGCCTTTCTCCCTGTATCTTGAAATTTGATATTTTCCCAGTAACTTCTTAGTAGAAAAATGTTTTTTTCTTAGTTTCGAGTTGGTAAAATGAAATTTCACCGCTGTTGGCCACCACGCTTGGAAAAAATCCTTTGGACACCCATGTGCTCATCAAAATGTCAATAAAACCCGACAAATGTCAAACACGTTTTGAAAAAAAGTAGGAAAAAAGAATTTACCAAAAAAAGCATAAAGTACCTTTTGCCGTCAACACAGGCCCGTAGCCAGGCTTTAAGGTTTGGGAGCAAAATGCATTTTAGGGGGGCAAGATTTTTGTTTTTATTGTATGTTTAAAACAAATTTTTCTGGGCACAACAAAATTTAGAGAGGAACAAAAAATTTCGGGGGGCACTGCCCCCCGTGGGAATGAGCCTGCGTCACCACCAACAAAAAAATAGTGACGCATTAAGTGTTCGTGAAAAACGAGCTTTTTTCGATATCAGTCAGAATTTTGCTTCATTCGAAGCAACGGTCTGGACGAGCAACCTTACCTTTCGCTCGTACTTTTCAAGCTCTTGCTCGTACATCACAACTTTGGCGGCGATCACGCTCTTCTTGCACAGCCTTCGCACCTCATTTTTGATCTGTCTGATCATTTCCATGTTGTCCTCCGGACCGCTCAACCCGAAAACGTCCAAAGTTTCGCGAACTTCTCTAAAATATAGTGAAAGTTTCAATGCTTTTTCAAAGTAAAAAATAACTTTGTCAAGGACAGCGGACCTGCGTAGACCTAGCGGGATGGTCACAGTCTGCTTTTTTTCGCTGAGATATTTGTCCCGTGATAGTATTGAAACTCGCCGAAACAGTATTCACTCGCCTGCTTTACGGACATATGAACCAACTGACTTAATTGTTCTCGATCATTCTATAAAAAATTCGGTCCATGACGAAAAATCACCGAAAAAATAAACCTAGGTCACAATATAGACGAACTTTTGTCGCAGCTGTCTCTCTGTTTCTGCTAAGAACCAAGCAAGGCGTTTGTTCAATCGCAAAGTGGGATATAGTTCATTTCGCAGTTTGTAAATGAGTTGGTTCCGAACTAAAAATTTTCGCCCAGAATTATTTCTCACTGAAGTGATAATTACTGAAAACGTTGACTGAGAGAGAGATTATTGTTACTTTGGGTACAGGATAATTTGAAAGTGCAGAGCGATTTCTCAAAGGCAAGAAAAGACCACACTTACAAATTAAGACGCTTTTCCTCGATTCAACAATAACCTAATCCTAAAATAGGAAGTGCGAGAAATCGGTAGCATCGAGAAAACAAAATATGGGAAAAATCGCCGACCAACGTTGTGTTTCTCAGCCTAGTAGCAAAGACGGCCAAACAAAAACTTACAGCTCGCTGTTACGTTACTAAACTTTACCAGCGAGTGCTACACATGTGTAACGAGGGAACGCCGCGATTCAGACNTCGCGCGCCTCGCGCTACGTCATCTCAACCACTCGAACGTCAAACCNACAAGAACGTCTTCAGCCTTTTTCGGCAGCTGCGGCGGAAACAGTCAGGATTGAGGGTCGCACTCTATCCTGACTGTTTTATAACGCACCGCCGCCCATTATAGTCTAAAACAGGGCTTCCCAACCTTTCTCTGGCCATGTACCCCTTCAGCATTTCGACAGATGAGCATGTACGCCTTAAAATTTCTTGTGACAAAAAATCTGAGTAAAATAACAAAAACCCACTAAATTTTTAACAGAAATTTCGGATTTTCAGACGTATAGAGGTAGACACCGTTTTTATGTCTCAAAGTTAATTTGTTGCAGCTGTCCAATAAATGTACCCCAGGTTGGGAACCCTTGGTCTAAAATAAGAACAAAACAAAGCAGGCTCTCTGGGACAACGCGCCAGCGAAGTCCAACCAACAAAATCACAAAATGAGCAAGAAGACCTTCTACCTTCCCTAATCACGAGCATAGCCTTATGACTTGCTTGGTTGGGGACCATGCCACGAACAAATAAGGTACATTCACGTCTACAAAACGTTGTATGTGTGTGAAAGACTGCGTGGGTTGGATAAGGTTCACGATGCAAGAGAAAACCTATCAGTCCTGTTGTCTCACGAAATACAGATTCAAAATACAGATTTCTAAATACGAAATACAGGTTCAAAGAAAGCAAACTTTACTCTTTCACGGCTTGGTCAGGTTCAACCAGGACACGATCCTGCAGTATGTTCACAACCTCGCTGGAGTTGCAGTTGAGTTTTCTGATGGCGATGCAAGCCTCAAGCCGGACTCCTGGCTCGTCTTCGAAACGCATCGCCCACACGAGGGCGGCACGTATCTTTACGTCCACAATGCCTATTTCAGTGAGAGCTGCAGCGACAAACAAGTATTTTATTATTGTTAGGAGTAGTTATGCACAGCAGCTCCATCTGCCGCACCCTCGTCTGATAAATTGCAAGGATGACTGCGAATAACCAGCGTCATTTCATATAAAACTTTGGTTTTATGCCAAACGCATCGAAATTCGCATTCTCAGAGTTTCATTGGCACACGGAAAAAAGCAAATCAGCTGCAAGAAAACAAACACCGGTTTCCAGAATAGGAGCAAATGCACAGTTACACTGAACTTATAGGAAAAGGACAACCACAAACTGCACAGACACACGTTCGTGTTTGTGCAAGTTATTTTTAAGTAATGCTGAACACTGCGTTTGAAAGAAAGTTACGATTTTTTAGCAACAAAAACATTAAACTTCGTGTTTATGAGATGAAAACCGCAGAGTTTTTAAAACAACACAAAAGTTCGCTCAGTATCCCATAACATGAGACAGTTTGTAGAATCGCCGGGCACTGATTCAGCAGAAGCACAGCTGTGACAGGCTTAGTAGTATAGGTTTCAGTTGCGAGATTTTTGAAGCAAAAAACAGATTTGCGTGCTTCATCCTTACAAGGGAATTTTGAATCGTGGCAAGTATTTGCATTCGCGTCAGCAAAGGAATTTACAGAAGATTATTTGATTAGCAAGTTCAATTTCGGGAAGATTTGGGCGTGAAACCTCGAAAAGGTCCATTCTCCCGGGAAATCTATTCATCGAACGAAAAATCTCCGCCAACGTCTCGTTAAACTACGAATGCTGTAGTTGCAGTGACGTGCAGTGGAAGTTTTTCGATTTTAAACAACTAACTTTACTTGAGTCACAACCGAATCGACACAAGAAGCGATCACGGCGCTGAATCACAACGTTTCACCTTTGATGGCGAAGGCCTTTATCTTCCAGGCGGGATCAAACTGAGTGAGCCGAAGCAACTCGGCCACAACTTTCTCCTCAGCAAGTTGCAGCTTCGCTGTGGTCCTGCAGCACTCCAGTCTCACTGAAACGTGCTCGGCGCTGAAAAGGACATGGCGCTTAGCTTGCTGCGTCGACTCGGTCACATTCAGAGGTCTACTAGCCATGTGGTCAAACATAGCATGGCTTTCTACTTCGCATATTAAGAAAAAGCACGCACTTAACCAGCCTACGCTAACAAACCAGTATCTGTCCAACCTAATAAAAATACGTTTTTCAAAATTCGTAGATGTTTTGAGCGAAAGCAAACCTCAAGGCACAATGCCAAAAAGGGAAGGCATAGCGTTATAGGTTTATCAGAAGCAAAAGCTGACAATGATGATAATCACGGTGTGAAAATCAGTGTAGCTTTGTTTAGTGGTTGCATGAACTGAAGAGAGAATAATTTTTATATTTAACTGAATAGACCGGTTTGGCATCTTCTAAAGATTCACTTTCGCAGCATTGGGAGAAGTGGGGACAGTGCAGTGTGTGACAGGCGTGCAAATTTTTCTTCTTGTAAATGAAAAACAAAACGATTGCACAGAACAGGTCTGTGTCACTAAATCTTCGTTTCTTCATTTAGTATATTGTCTAACGTCGTGTTTGCACGGAGAAAGCGCTTTCTCCTGTCGCAAAAAAGACAAACAAAAACAAGACGATTACCTAAAACATTTGAGAAACTCTGGAAGAAGTGTCGCCGTCATGATGCCGAGATGGGAAATCTTGCGAAGAACGTCGGCTTTCACTCTCTCGTTGCCGCGACACAATTTTTCACGCAGATCGAAATGGACGTCACGACCATGGCCAGTTCGTCCCAGGGCACGCGAGGCCGCTTTGCGAACCTGCGTGAAAATAAAAACAGCTTAAATAAAGAGTAAACGAACTGCTGAAAATGCACAGACTCGGAGACCTTCATGGCAGTGATAACAAAAGTAGGTCTTCAACTGTTAGTTTCCATTTACACTAATAGGATGTGGCGTAACTAACACGCCTTGAAAGATGAAAGTAACACAAAACCAAAGAAAGAAACAAATAAAGCAAAGGACAATCAAATCCACATGTTACGACAAGCAACTGCCTTCCAGCTGGATGAAAAGTCCGAAACTGTGGTTGCAAGTTAACAATTGCAATCGCTCATATTACCCCAATGTATTCTACTAACTACACAAGTCTTACAAACGAAACAAGTCTTGCGCTTCTTGTTTCAACGGAACAAGGTTCTGTTGGAACGTGTGATCTACAAATAAGCGCTTTCTTTGAGCTTGGAAAACACTCGGACTATCATAACTGTTGTCGACCTCCTGTAACCAGCTGGGCATCAGTAACAATCGAAAGAAGGCGATTTAAACGCAAGACTTCCCGCAAGTTAGACGGAGCGTTGATATCAGCAAATGCTTAAGGAAAGTCGGGAAGCAAACCTCTGAACTCCAGTCCTCCCACATGAGGTTTGACAGCTTGTGTACCAAGTCTCTGTTTATATTCCCAGACAGAAGGGAAAGTACATTGCACGTTGTGACCTTGTCTTTCCAATTGCAGCTGTTAAGCTGCTCAGCCAACAGGGAATGCACCAAACGCTGCCACAGAAAAAAATGTAACTGCAAAAAAAATGCCAGCCATGCAGGGTTTTGGTAACACAGAACAGTATTTACTCTTTAGGGCACACCAGGTGGAGCGTAAAAACCTCACTAAGTGGCAAAACCTTTTATTGCGTTGTTTTTCATTGAAACTGACCGTGGTTAAAACCCTGCTCAGCAATCATGGGTCGTCCCGTCTCCGGAGGCATTTTCTTTTGTTAATTTCACATACTTAGAAAAACGTTAGAAACCTGTGCTTCCGTGACTTTTCCTGATTTTCAGAGACAAATGGAATAGAGCCAGAGTTATTTTACAAAAATGTTCCTGAAAGCCTATATATAGGATGTATGGGAACTATAGTACCCAGGGATACCTGATGTGTGGACAATTTTGGACACTTTTCTAAGTTAACATTTCAATGCAATTTTTTTAAATACAAAACCTGTTTGGCCAGATATAACCACCAATACCTTATATGTGATGAGTCTTCCAACACCATGACTTTGTTTGAAAAAAAAACGGTTCTAACACGTGCATGACGTTTTCGACGCACAAACAAAAAATCCCCTCTAAAAAGTCCTTTTTTTGGTGGTATCCTGCCTAAAATTTGTATGATATGTACATTTCGCTGGGAAGATAGAATTTTGTTGCGAAAGTGATTAACCATGCACATATGGAAGCAAAAAATAGTTTGGTCTGGAAATAACGGATGTCACGTGTCCCAGGAAGACGTATGCAAATGATGGGTAGCATTATACCCTGCTTTTACTGACGCGTATAGTAAAATAAGGATTCCTGAGCAGGGAAAAAACGCAAAAGTTTGCAAACGTTTGGTAGAATGAGGCGATATTAGATCTTTTTATCGGACTCTATCAAGCATCGGAAAGCACTGATCAATTGAAACAGCAGTGAAATGACGTAACTGTGAAAAGAATGCAGCAGATGAAATTGTTGCACCGGGCAATGCGCATTCAAATCGAAAACCTGACGGTCGCACTAACAGGGAGAGTAGAAGCTTCTGAAACGACTTGACCGGTGGTGGTCACGTTTTGGAGTTTACATCGCTATTATCCACAGAGTCATATCTCGATGTGCCATGCTCNAAAAACGGACCGACGGGNCGGAAAATTTTGTGTACAACATACTCGGACCTACCCTGTATTTTTACATGCGACAAAAAGCTCCTGCCTGACGGTTGTGTTCTGCTGTGCAATTACAATGTAAACCGTGTTCTGCTGTGCAATAACAATGTAAACCGTGTTCTGCTGTGCAATAACAATGTAAACCGTGTTCTGCTGTGCAATAACAATGTAAACCGCGTTCTGCTGTGCAATAACAATGTAAACCGTGTTCTGCTGTGCAATAACAATGTAAACCGTGTTCTGCTGTGCAATAACAATGTAAACCGAAACGTTTAAATCGCGAGTAAGCTGATAAAACAAAGACCTTTCTGGATATACGACAATTTCGCCATCCTTTTTTTTATGTACATTGGATGAGGCCGCAAATCCTGCAACCTCATAAAAACAAAATGCTTACAACCAGTGGAGCATAGTTGAAAAAAGATGTGAGGTAACGCTCTTAAACAAAAAGACCTGCTTTGGTAAAAGTAGGATATATAAGATCTTTTTCTGTAGAGATTTTTACAAAAAGAGCCAGTTAAAGATCCTATCTCTTGGTGCTACATCAATAAGCAAGGAGTCGCTGCCCCCCCTAAGATGAATTAGGGGAGGACGTTGTTCTGGGTTTCCACCCCACTACACATAATCGTTTTAACACTTTTATAAAAATCACAAAATTAAGCAGTTCAAAAGACGTCAACCTTTTAAAAAATTCAAAAGTGTTTAATCTGCACCAGTCAAAGCACCTGGGTGCCTTGGGGGAAAACACAGGTACAACACCAATTGAAGGTAGATTTGCTTCCTGAGAATAACCTCACAAACCTAACTTTGACCGAATCAGGATTTTGGTATACGAGTAATGAAAATAATGTAACAATGTTACGCGAAAAAAACAAAGAATACAAATCAAGCTTTGTTTTTTTTTTCGCTTACCGTATTCTCACTGACATGCACCAGCAATGCTGTGGCTTGCTCCTCTTGGTCTGTTTCCAGTAGCAACCGAATAAGTAATTGAATGACTTTAGCGTCCGTGCTTCCGTTCAGCGCCAGGCATTGAGCACATGCCATGCGATCCGTAGGAACGCCTGCAAGGCATAGCATATCAGAATCTTCAGGAAATTACATTGACTTGTACAAAGATTAAGCAATAAACACCAGCGATGAAGGAATCGAAAACAAATGAGTCCACGGGGTGGACTTGAATCAGTGAACAAAGCAATCTGGTATAACATCGCCATGGATCAGTCTTTTNAACTCTTTGATGCAAAAGCCTATACTGGCAAGCAATTGCGGCCTACCGTGAGCAATTTCAAAGCGGCACTATGTTCCATCAGTGACTGTTGTCTGTATTTGTAAATGAATTTCGATGTGATCTGACAGTATCTTTCACGATACGTCACAGTGGTCTCGAAAATAAGCTTCGCAACCTGATTGCACGCACGTTGGTGTGTATGCATGAGAGCGAAAACGGCTAATACAGTGCTTCTTAACCAAGGCGGTTTTACAGGCAATATAGCATAATATAGTACACAGAGAGACAAGGCGGTTGTCAATTCATGAGCTAAAGATCGCTCAGCACTCTCGCAAGGGTGAAAAATTAATAAGACCCACAGCGTGCCAGAACGCCTTTCAAGTTTGGGGTCTTCGGCAATAGAAGCCGAAGCCAGCAAAATGAATCATAACGTTACTATCGATCGTTTCACCAAAGGAAAGCTCGCACAGCGTACTTGTGGTAGCAATTTACTGAGCATTTACTACAGCCAGGGTTGCCATCGATCTGGACTCGAAACTAAGGGAAACAAAGCAAGATAAAAAGAGAAGTTGGTGAACGAAATGCATCGTCGTTCGCTGTCGCGCAAAGTCATCTCGTGCATATTTTGCATTAATTTTAGCTTGGATTCCAACGTCACCTGTTTCAGTTTTTGCTGAAAAGCGCATACATTCCTTTAGCGGCTGCATAATGTGATGTCATGCAAACCAATTCATCTGTAACAATTCCCTGAATTTTAAGTGACTCCCGATATGACAGCCTTCAACTTAAACTTAGAAATAAGGACAGAAAAATATTCTAAGGCACAATCCTTCAAAATNACGACGGCATGGCAGCCCTGACAACCGCCACTTNCGTAAAACGTATGCGAAAAGTGCAGCTTACACTTACAACATCGTGGTTGCAAATACTGAATAAGTTTTCTGTACCCCGAAGTTTACTGAAAGGGGCAAAGCGAAATCTCGTATACCAGTATGATTAGCCCAGCGAAGCATCAATTAAAGTGAGCAACTGTCACTGTACGTACGCTTACAGTGACGGTCATTTATAAAGCCTCCGTTAATAGTTGTGGCTTAAGCACTCCGTCGTTACAAGTGCTATTTTTCGTGTTAATCTTTTCATACAAATAATGCACGTCATTTCATTTTTCAAAAGTTTTCAGAAATGTGCGACATTGTCGTTTAAAACTGGTAATTTATGTAATTTCTGTCAGTTCAACTGAAAAGCGTCTATACTGTCGAACGTAAAGGCATGGTAATCTGGTGGCCCTCCACTTCTTGTCACCTGAGCAGGCAAAATTAGCAGGGGGTCCGAGATATCGGTTTCCCCGGGCACGGAATTTAACTCCAGAGACCTGGCCAAATCTCAGATACAGTTCGGTAAAAAGCCAGCTGAGCAACTTTGTGAGAACTATTAGCAGCTAATAATTTAAAGTACTTGCAGAGATGGATTGCTGGTATCGATCATTTCATATGCCCCTGTGCTAGAACTACATGAGTTTAGAAAAGTTGGCTTGAATTGCATTTACATGCTCAATATCTATTTTTCTCCTGGCTATGCTCAGGCAGCAGTGAAAAGTTGTGTGAAGGAAAAATTGTGCTACGAGTGTTAATATTATGAAAGCAGAAAAGCGAACCGTGCAAATAGCAATGTTTCCAAAGCACGTTCATAAAATACACTGGGATTGATGCTTATTTATATGCGTACGTGCAGGTTTTGCTTGTCGCTTGCGTGAAGCAGTTTTTCATTTTCACGAGTTTAACTTAAGTAAGGCTAATTTCGTAAACAGTAGCAGATCCGTAAATCTCAAGACTTTGCATGAGCGAAAACACACTGTGGGTTCTAGAACTACAGCCATCTGGACAACTGCCACCAAGTACATATTGAATTCACTGCATTCATAGCTATTAAAAGCCATTTGGACTTCACACGGTGCTCCTTTCATGTCAAAAATTTTGAAATCACAAATGTGTATAGCAATAACAATGTTGTAACTCACTTTTGCTACACTATGCTAAAGCAATAATATCGTAGCACAGTGATTTCCAACCGTCGTGCCGCAAGAAATCCTCTACGTCCTTCAATGCGATAGTATAAACCAACGTTTCTTAAACATGCGTGTGTCACGGACCTCTAGTACATCCTAAAAAGGTTACAGACTATTCAATAAAACACGCTGCAATAAATATTTGAAATTAGGTCTTAATCATCCTTGTAGTTATCGACATGTCTGCAAAGCCTATTGAAATGTCAGAGCAAAGCTTATTACCCCTTTAAATCACATTCATGGACGTCACACTCAAGCGCGTTGATTTGCTTCTAACTTTTAGTGCCTTAGATTAGTTTTTAGGGTTGGCACTTATGAAACAGGAGCGAGTCAGGAAAAGATTTTAGCGCGTTGAAGCACGACCCTAAAAACCGGATTACCTTTGCAAATACAATTCAAGCATCGTTTAGTGTTTCGCACCAACCTCCTGAGCAAAATATCCGCGGACGCCAAAACGCTGAAAAGCTCTGCGCAACGATGAAGTATGGACAAAATTTCAAGACCTAACGTCAAATACCTTTTTCCAAGTGATGCTGCAGAATGTCTAAAATTTGATCGTTGCAATCCGACAGCGTGTACAAGCACATGGCGGCAGCCAAGCGCACGCGGGTGTGTGTGTCGTTGAGGCGTTCGCGAACTTTCTCGACCAGCACTTGTGGAAGGTGGCCTTTGTCCGATTCTTCCGGCAAGGGTGCAGGTGTCATCGCAGATGGAAAAGCGGCTGCATTGCACAAAAGCTGGTTTTTACTTGCATAACGCCGAAATAGTGTTTCACACTTAGGCCTAGGCAGTCGGTGGATTGTTGTTGTCATGGTTAAGATAATCCTCAACGATTCTGAATTTTACACTCACGTGGGGAAAACAATGCAGAGCTGTTTCTTGTACAAAATTACTGCTGCCACACACCATGGCACAGGTTAGAGCGCGAAGTTCTCAATGAATTTAAAGGCGACGGGTTGCGAATTGAAGACAATTTCTACAATTCAAACAGGTTCAGCGACTGAGGTACTAATTCCCCCTTACAGATAAACAAGTGGTAAATCGACTGCATGCAAAACTTAATGCAAATCGCAACATTTCTTACAAAGATTGATGTAGACCTTTTAGTGACATGGATTTCTGTAAAAAAAGAAATCGTAACATATCTAACAACCTTGGGGAGCAGCCAAGACTTTCGCAACCCCTCTATTGCAGGAGGAAAATTCTTTGTGGTTAAAACTAAATCCAAATACATAGCATGATTTCGGAAGCAACCGGACGCAAAACTTGCACGGGGTTGCGGGAAAAGCAGTTGGCTAAAACTTTGGCCAAGTGCAAAAATAACGCCCTTACGCATTCGATACAATCCTGCCGGGCGTCGCAGCATCAGCTTTTTATCAACCCACCCATTGCAGCGAGGTTAGACACAGGCATCTTGTGCAGGGCGGCCATCGCGCAAGCTGCCACCGCCCCGAGCCTCACGTGGTCGTGGATGTTGTCGATGTCGATTACGATGTCGGCCAACGTCACTTCCTGCCATTTTCCAGCTGCGAAATCAAAACGTCATAGCTGAGTCCGGCGGAGAAAAGGTTTTTACACACACGTTGAATTGAAAACAAAAGCAATTTCGAAAGACACGGTTTTCCGTTGAATGTGAGCCGACCTGCATAAAAAACGTGAAGCAACCGGTGTTTCCTTTGTTAATGTGAAAAAAGATGGGGACAACCAATGCCAACGACTTTTTCTAGGATCTGGTTGCAAACACACTCATATACAACCACGTTAACCAAAAATTACGAACAGCAGTTGCTTTTTCAAAATCCTATTTTCCGCATCTAGTTGAAATATATTAAAATCCATAAACACGATCCTTTTGCATTTCAAACATGCTGCGATACACAAATGGAATTTTTGTTCATNATNTCCCCAAGAGGACAAAACACATTGGTAAATCGTTGAGCTTTAATTCCTGTAGCCAGCAATGCATCGCCATTCGCCTTAACGTTGTGTNGCGAAAGCTTGTTAGGTAAGATGTGTTTGCAGAAATTAGTTNAANCAGTTTCTTCATTTGGTTTACTGCATCTGAATTAAACTTCGTTCAAACATGTTTGCGGGCATAGTGACAGAGNCTCCCGTCCACAAGTTGCATTATCGTTTGTGATAAAGTGCCTGGGATCACAATCCCAGCATTCTGCCATTTCTCATCAATGGCGACAATATCTACAGGTACTGCATGATGTGGACCACGATTATCGAAAAGTATTTTTCAACGAATTTGGCTTAACGGTTTAAACAATCCATGCTTTTTGTTTTTTTCTAAGTTCATCTTCAAAGTCCACATCACGTTGTTTTAACAGTGTGCTCTCCACAAAACCGATAACGCAAAGCACTTTACTGATCTGCCATTACGCCGTCTTTATTTGCTTCTAACTTTTAGAGTCTTAGATGATTAGTTTTTAGGGTTGGCTCTTATGAAACAAGAGCAGTGTTCGCACAAGGCCACCACTTCAGCAATGCCTTCGTTTTCTTCCGAGAGCTACCCAGACTTGTCATATCTCGCACAGGAGCGAACAAACCTAGTTTCCATTTCGACCTCCACTGCTGGACGAGACGTAGCAGAGGAGCGTTGTCGACGAGCTTTGCACCGTTCGATTGGTCGCGGACGTCTTGTTTGACTGACTCGCTTCGAGGCGGGTTCAGACCCCTTTCCGAAGCAAAGTCGGCCGGTTCCGGCAGCTCGCGCCAACGCTGAATGCCCTTCGTGATTTTTCCTGCATTCAGTGAACAGCAAAACGTTTCCGACTTGGTCAAGCCTTCGGCCTTAGGGCTCGAAAGCGAAGATAGCAAGAAATGCGGGGAAAACATTTACGATTTAGCGCAGCGAAATTACATTCGAGGCATGGGCGTCGGAAGAGGGGGAAGGGGGGGCCAAAGCCTCCCTGGATTTTGAAAATTTCAGCAAAAAAGGTTGTTTTTT
>JGI24159J19872_10001058_pt1 | contig 28851 bp, 16 predicted proteins | sample Ectturendosymbi4_FD_19872 | JGI IMG/M metagenome (IMG submission 19872)
TGGTGTCAGTCAGTGATGATATTACTGTTTACTCAGGCGCGATCATTTGAGGCACGCTGCCAAACTTGCGAGTATATTTTGCTTCTGTTGGTCGTTACTGCGTAACAATAACATGGCTGTAAGCCTTCAAAGGGTCACTTCAATTTACGGGAGTGGCAATTTTNCTACGTATGGCATACCAAAACGGTTTAAAGCAGATCTATGATTGCCCGTTTGCACCATGTACAAATTTTGTTATATTTAAAAAATCGCAGTAAAAAACTTTTTCGCGAAAACATTTGCGAAAGAAGTTTTCTTTTCAATAAAATAAATTCAAAAAATTTTTTAACAAAAATTGTTTTCATTGTTGAGAAAAACCTATTGTAATTGACAAACTCATTGAAACTGAAAAGTAATCTTCTCCCCAAAATATGATTAAAAAATTTAATGACGAATTTTTTTCATTACTGAGCCCAACTCCGACAACGAAATGTGTCCCACTGGAAATTGCAAATAAACCATGTTGCAAACTCATGTGTTCCTTGTTCGTTTTATGCTGCAATGTTTATCTAACAAATCAACCGTAACTTTGCTTGTTCTGACGATGAAGTCTAACGTATTTTTATTTGTTGAAATCGATTTCAATTGTTGCTATCGTTATGGTAAGCGCAAAGTACAAAATGCATGCCAGGAGTAAAAAGATTTCGTGTAATGGCTTTGCATTTCCCGCCTTGCTGTTAGATTAGTCTAAGTGCAGTGGATATATGTCACCGGTGTAACGTGGAACACTTGACCACAAGCATCAGAAAAGGTCATCATACATGTTTGCAACAGCGCTTGCAGCAGACCTGGTTATACAGTTCTGTAAGTATCTTAACTTGTATTGGAACTATGCTTATTCCGAGATATAGATGGCTACAAATTTGTAAGTTGCACCAAGTGGCGACTCCACCACACCACCCAGTGGCGACTCCACCACACGGACTCCTCGGGCTGAGCCCGAGCATCTTCTAGCCGGGTTTACCAATCATTGTGTTCATAAAGATAAAAGAAGCACTTCTGCTACCGTTTTCCTCTGTGAAAGGCCGTGGGAGTAATGCACCGCCATGCATAGACGTAGCCAGGGGGGGCCAAAGGGGCCATGGCCCCCCAAAATTTATAGAAAATTTGATCATTTTGTGCTTTGAGAGGCGTTTTTCTAAGCAAAATAGTATAATTTGCCTAAAATCAAACATTTTGGTCCCCCCAAATTTTTGGGCTGGCTACGCCACTGCCGCCATGCCCTATGTTTCGGTGTTCCTGCTTGCAACCGCGATGCCAAAGTTACCTACATATGACGTCATGTACCTTAGTAAGAATATGAAAAGCTGCAAGAATTGTTAATGTGGAAAATAATTGCTTTCGCGTTAGGTTCTTGCTGAAACCAATGCAGGTGGTAAACACTCCATTTATGCTATGCTCAACGAAAACTTAACCTAATCCTTATTGTTTTCTACTCTTCGAAACAAACATTTCATCAAGGGCAAGCTGACTCCGCAGACATCACTATTTTTGTTGAAATTCGAAAGACTTGCCGTAAGCAAGACAGGTGTGTTGACTAAACAACCATAATGTGCTAACAAGAAAACATACGTTATGAACCTAGGTCACTCGATTCTCTTACACAGCTTCATTTTATCTTCGAATGACAGCCGCAGTCCCTATGGCATTCTTTTGCATATTCGTTGATTTAAATCTCTTTTTACTTTTTTCTTTTATGTAGATTTGATTGCAATACATCTGCGNNTTTCAGTAGACAGTAGGAGTGATAAATTGCTCGCAACGACCACGCANCTATCATAGTAAGATTAAATACAAANAGTTCACAGNCATTGGTTTACAGGTGGAAGAACACCAATGCCCGTTATTGCGAATAAAACAGCTGTTCTGCAACTGATANTATCCAATCTCTGCACTCGNGACGGAATACTTCGTNTTCACACAAAAGCCTGTCGATGATGCAATGTGTNAAAGGTTCAATAAGACAAGCATAAAACATCTTATAATGGTATGTGATGACAAACTTTACATTACTCACTTAAACCACCAAGAATAATTCCTATTGATCCCACGTTGCCGAAACCGCACATCGCGTACGTCACAATAGCTTCTGTTCGCTCATCCACCCACTGCAGCTCACCGTTGATCATTTTCGGTATCGTCCCGTTGTCTCGATTTCGAATCAGAACGCCCAATTTATCGAAAGCGATGTACTCGTTCGTAAATATTTTAATCCCGATTAACTCCCCTGCCTGGTGAAAAATAGGAAATGAAAAATCGGTTTTCAATAACCCATAAGTCACATTGGAAATTTTGTGATTGCTGTTCGCGTAATAAAATCATTCAATGTGCGGCCCTTTTGAAGACAATGACAATTTTTATCCCAGTAAGGAATTTCAGTTGGACATAGCAGCCCAATAGCATTTTGCGCGTTTTGCGCGCTCGTTGTTGCAGTGGCAAATAACTGGCAGCACCGCCCGTGAGCCGTTTCCTTGCACCAATCCATCCACGCTGAGCGCGAGCGTTTTACGTACCTAACATTGACCTACGTAACTGTCTTAAACAAAATTTAACTAAACACCCCCTAACGAAAAGTAAACACCGCTTCAAACCTAAACAGTTAAAAACGCTTTCAAAGCATGGACTTAAAATGCAACAAGTTTCTGCACGTTATGCACAGAACACTGAGAACAGAACACATATTTCCCTTGTCTGAACCTGGCGTACAACATGCAGCCAGGTCCTGGCACCAAACCTAACCACGCTAACGCTTTGTTCGTCCCCGCGGAGCCCTGCAGCGAATGCCATCTCGCTCCATACACACATGTTGTGGTTCCGCCACTATCGCAAGCGTTCTTAGTAAATCATGTATTAACTGCGTCGACCAGCATGTCATGTAAAAGCATCACACGTGCTCTGTGCTGTTTATCGGTCAGTCTAGGTCAGTGGTTTCAACCTGGGGTGGCGGGCCATTACGGAGAGCTGGCAAATGGCAATTGGAGATGGGAAAGCCCTCGAGGTGGCTTGCTAGAAATCAGAAAACCAGGTTCGTTGGGATTGGATGACGTTGATAGGGTCGTCAAGTTATAGTGGAGTGCTATAAGGGGTCCCAGTAAAACAAGGTGGAAAACCACAGGCTATAGCTAGTAGCTACCCTGCGTATTCATTATATCATGCAATCGTGCTATGCTCCTGATAAACTCTATACATCCACATTTGCGAAGACAATTGCAGAAGGTCACATGAAAAGTGTATCACTGATTTTCTTTATGCATTTGTTCAAACTTTGCCAAGTTGTTGAAAGCAAAATGCAATTGTAATTTGGTAATTTTTTTTATGAAAATTGCAATTACACCAGACCAAAAAGTATCAATTACAATCAAATATAAATGCGTAGGCTAATTAATTACATTCATTTGCAGTTGTAATTGATCAAACTCTGGCAATAGGCAGAGAAATCGTGGTCATTCCTGCACAGAAAAGCAATCCACGCTCTAACAAGTAGTGTCGCGTCCTCTGTAGCTGCTTACAAATAATTTACATTGTTGCCTTTTCGGAGAATGGCGAGTCATTCGTTTATATTCCGCAGCTTTCCTGTGCTTCACAGGTAGTAAAATGTTGTGACACTCACCTTAAAACATTCAGACCATTCAATTCCCATCAAAAATGAGATTGGCATGAACACGTAAGAGCATATAAGCTGCGAAGTTAGATATAACAGTAATGATCAGTGGTTACTAAATACAGACCGAGAAAAACAAATGTCACTGCCGATAAACTGCAACTAAGAATGTAACAATATTTACATTTTATCCTACTATTTGTCTTACTCATCACCATGAGTTTGTTTTAGTTAGAATAAGATTTTGGCATATAAGATTTTCTACAAGCCAAGCAATTCCTAATAAAAACGTTTCGAGTTTCAAACAAAATTCGTTTAAAGTGACCAGAGAATACTTCCTCGTTTTCACTGGATTACGTGAGAGAAGAAGATTCTTCAATTCATTGGTTAGTTCAACAGCATTCAAGTCCTGTTGTGCCATCGTAACAGAGAAACAACGGAAAATCGTAACGCACTACTTTTAGCCTAACTGGAAAACATTCAGTTACAGTTTAAAACACTTTTGCGCGAACAAAACAAAATCTATCGGGAACAATGATTTTCACTTATAATTATTTGAAAAGCAAACTTTTATGATATCCGGCAAGCTAATCAGACAAACCTCGAAGTTAAGCTGAGGGTAATTGAACAAACCACCAAACCATCCAAGTAAGCTGTTTATGGCTGCCAGAAGCGAAAGGAAAGCCATCACGTTGCCTGCAATGTTGAATGCTAAGGGTATTCCTTCTGATGCACCGATGAATGCTGCTTCAATAATGTTTTTCTTCTCCCTGAAATGAAGAAAACCAAAATCTTTGTGCGCAGCAGTTTACTGTCAACAGTTTTTTCCGCGCTTGGCTTCAGGTCAACCGTAAAATATGTTTATGTCAGAACCGGAAAATAATCACAAACATTTGCTTTCTATAAGTTGTAAATAGAACATACGACATTGCAGACGAAGACTTTTTGAAGCCAAAACTATCTTCATGAGTAGCATTTGCAACAAGCATATCTGACTTAGAGGAGTTGGCAACAGCGCGGCTTGCGTTGGGTTTGCCTCTGATCGGGTCGCACAAGCGAAAACAAGGTCGTTCGAGGTTACATGAAAAAAGTTCTACCCCCTGTAACGGAGCATGGAGGTTGAGCACTCAAGCTTTCTGGCGACACGCTTTACCATTGCGCTCAAAACCAATCGGTAAAAATTCAAAAAGATCGATATATTGTGGAGCAACAAGTCAAAAATCAGCCCAAAAAAGCAAGCGGAGAGTTTAATTTGTGGAGTGTCCTTGGCAAACTTGTGCACTGCACTGTACAAATTAAGTACAACATAATACACGAATTGTCCAAGGCGAGAAGCAAAGGTTGTTGGCCTTGGGTACAAGAACTTTCATTTCTACACTTGCAAATTTTCCTAAAAACCCGTATCGCTTGTAGCATTGTCCGTGCTCGGTGTAACTATATGATAAATGAACACCAAAAAAAGCCATTACAATTGTAACCAGGAGTCTTGCCTCCTGCGCAAGTTTTTCTACCGTCGCGCACGTAGAGTGATTTGCTGTTGTCACATCATTCGGTTCAAGATATTGATTGACGTGAGGAGAACGGTGTTGCTACTGTCTGGGTGTTTTAATGCGGAAGGTCTTTTTATCTTTGGTGCGGAATAGAACTGTGTTCCATGATATGTTTTACTATCCTCTCATCACAACATCTCGCCCATGAGGAAAACAATGAAAATGCAAGGTATAGTAGGCAGAAAGGAACCAAAATCATCGTCCACCCTTCCCATTAAGCAAAAGTGATAGGGCAATACATAGCCTCTCCTTTTCAGGTGCAGTGATTGCAGGGTGACTGCACTTGCAGTAGACTCAATGCAAGGCCTCTCCTACACGAAACGCCTACCCTTGCCGCTCCCTGATATCGCAAAGTTGCTGCGCAAATGGCGCGACCAGTCTGTCCAATGATATAAATTGGGCGGTTATTACCATGAAATGCGCAACATTTATCAAAACCGCCGTGCATCTGTCGTCGCGCACGTGACCAAGAACCGCGCTACAACTTTAGATAGTTGGGGCCTTTAAAACTATTCTTGGCAGTCTCCCCCACCAACGTTTGTTATGCCAGCTATGCATCTTGGAAAATGAAAGGGGGACAGCGCTGAGTAAATTTTCTCTGGGAAACTTGATCACCACGCGTAAACGGCAATCTTGCCATAAGCTAACATTTGGAAGCAGGAGAATCACTTCACTCACATGGAAAGAGTACGAACTGGTCGAGTAAGCCAAATGATATTGCTTGGAGGTTATGGGCATATCTTCGACTAAGAGTTGTTGCTCCAAAACTGTTGAGGTGGACGATGGGTGGAAATTCTTCTACTCCGGAATTGAGCCAGCAAGGTTTGCCCAGGCTGGAGTAGGGATACGTGCAAGCCCTCAGCTGCCAACTTGTGTTGATGAATTGATCCCACTAGGAGAAAGGGTNTGCATCTTCAGATTTAAGTTGTTGGAGNGTTCACTGATTTGATCCAGGTATACGGCCCAAACTCAAGTGCANTGTACCCGGAATTCGTGGAAGCTGTTAGTGATGCCCTGGGAAGGGGTTAACCCTTTATCAGCGATCAGTTTNGCAGAATTCAATGCACAATTTNGGAACGATGGTGTGCTATGGAAGGGTGTGATTAGCCTACATGGTGATGCTGACGTAAATGATAACGGAAGGCTCCTGGTGCAACTGTCCTGTAACAACGCACTGTGCATCATAAACACTTTCTTCCTGCATAGAAATTTGCACAAGTACACCTGGTGCAGATTTGATTTCGGCATAGTTTCGGCAGACTTGCTTCCATCAGTGTTGGACGTTCATGTCAAAAGAGGTGCATATCTGTCGACTGATCACCACCTGGTGGTCTGCAACTTGCGTTTTGAAAAACCAACAGAGCCTATACACAAACATACCTCGTACAAAGGCTGGGATGTTCTACCAATTAAACTGGAAAGCCCTGGTTGACATAAATATAACGAGCCGATGTGACGAATAATAGCAAAAAGGTAACGCTTTGGTGGAACCAGGGAGAAGATGCTAATCAAGTAAACAAGTAGTGTACAAGACATAGTTTCATAACAAAATAAAATCTTCTTTGCATGCACAGAACGTCGAGGCGCGAAAGTCCACAGCCTTCTTAGTGAAATAATCCAAGATGCAATCTTGGATGAATTTTGAGCATAAACTAGATTCAAAGTACTGGCAAGCGAATGAAGTGTTCTGGAAAACTATCGTATTCCCGGAAAAAAATCTGATATTGCTATGCGTGAAAGACGAAGATCGTGTAGTGCTCAGCAACAAGGAGGAAATCCTTGGCAGATACAGCGGTCTTCTGAATCTAGTCACTATCACACCAGCATACACACAGAAGGTATGTATGTTTGAGGGAGGAAAAAATCACTGCAACCGAACTCCTCCTAGCTGTCAAAAAATTGAAGCGGAAGCCTGGGAAGGCTGTAGATTGCAATGAAATAAGAAANNAAATGCTTAAATCCTTGAAAAAAGGAAGAGTTCTTTTTGATTGATTTGTGTGTAACCTGGTTTTCTNGACAAATTGGAAAAATGTGATTGCAATCCTCATACACAAATAAAGGAATGCACTTACTCGCGGAGCGTCCCTTTTCTTAGTTTCTCTGGAAAAGTGTATGCCTACTGCCTTGAAAAAAGATGTCGCGAAATAATTGAACCAAAGCTGGAGGATACCCAGTCCGTTTTTTGCCTTGGCGTAGCACTACAGACTAAATTTTTACTTTACAGCAAACTTTCGAGAAATCTTGGGAATATGCCAAAGATTTCTAGGCATGTTTTTTTGACCTCGAGAAAGCATATGACTGGGTTCTTCGTGAAAATCTTTGTGTAGCTGGAGTGCGGTGTTGATAGCCGCCTATTGCTGGCCATCAGGTCATGCGACAATGGTGTATGCTGTCACCACTCCTGTTTATAGTCTATAATATGAATTCAATAGACAGTGACAGTCGAGTCGACGAGGGTGTCACGGTTGTAAACTGCAGGATCAACCGTTTGCTGCTTTCAGGCGATTTGATGCAACTCTGAGCAGAGTCTGCAACATGAACTTGATCGTTGTTCACCGGCTTGCGACCAAAAGGGAATGAAAATTAGCACTAAAAATACCGAAGTATAGCGTCTTTTTCGGAAACCCATGTCAGTGCGCTTTGCACGCAAACGCCACTGCACTGGAGTAGGTTGAGAAATCTAGTACCTCGGGGTGGTATTCACGATTGACGGAAAGCCGAGCAAGGAGATTAATACAAGGACTGATAAAGAAAACGCAGTTCTGCGTGATATTTATTGCTCTGTGGTAAAAAACGGGAGTTTTCAGACACCGCAAAGGTGCCAGTTTTTAAATTGGTCTGTGTTCCGATCCTAACCTATGGTCGTGAATCTTGTGTAATGACTGAAAAAGTGCTATCTCAAGGACAAGCGGCAGAGATGGGATATTTGCGAAGAGTTCACGGTGCCGTGTGACACTTTGCAAAACAGTGCCGCAGCTGTGGAATTCGTAGAGCACTGAATGTCGAGGCACTTTTCCTCCAAATCGAGAGATCCCAGCTGCATTGGTTCGCCCATGTGACCAGAATGTCCTACGAAAGATCGGCGAGGCAAGCGCTGTTGGGTACACCAACGGGGAATTGACCAAGGACCAGGTGGCGTGACTACATTTCAGACCTTGCTTGGTCCCATGTTGGTGTGCAGCGAGCAGAGCTACCTGTGATTTCTGAAAACAGTGAGGTATTTCGAGTCCTCCTAGGTCTGCTATCCCCTCGACCCTTCCCAGAGGAAAAGTGGGAGTGAAAATGAATGAATAAATGTGCATATTAACCAATTACTTTTTTATCGTCGTGTGATTTAAGAGAATCTTCCTAAATGTGCAACACCCATGAAGGATTAAAGATTAAAGCTAAAACTGAGTAAAGTTCCAATGAAATCAGGGCAAAATCGGATGAGTGCAAAATACGCTCTGTGCTTATATTTTTGCAGATTTCTCAACAAAATTGTGACCTTATCACATGTTAATCTATTACGCTTGCAGCGTGTGATGTGGAAGCACACGTGTATTGTTTTCGTCAAGGAAAAGGTAATAATTTTTGTTTTTATATTGAGTCAGGATGCTGCTTTTAACTCAACCCGCAATGCTCGAGATAAAGAAACAAAAACTCCTGGTTCTCAGTAACACTTTCATAAGCAAATTCACCAGTGACCTTGGTATAGGATTCATGAAATAGAATCTAAAAATGACTTTCTAACAAACTATTCTCACCTTTCCTTGCGAAGTAAATAGTTGCAATCCATTGATTTAGATTTTTTAGTTTCCGGATAAAACAACTTAGAGACGGTTAGAACGCACGGCGCGGCCATTACACTGGCTGAGACAAGATAGACAGGTTGGATCTGAAAACAATGGAGGAGTGAGACCGTTTTGTTCTAACAACATTTCACAAGCAATTAGGTTGTATTTCAATCGGTGTTTGCGAAAATCAGCTGTTTTCTGAAAAATAATTATGACTGTGTTGAAAGGTATGATAATTATTATGACTGATAATTATTAAAGATATGAAATATTAGGAAAATAATTATGACTGTGTTGAAAGCAATGAAAGGTATCTTTGTATAAGTGGCAACTGCGAAACAATGAAAGCACCAGTGACAACGTCAAAACGCAAAGCTCGAAACATTTCCCCCATTGCACGTTACATAACAGCAAGATACAACCTGAAACAGTGCAGTTACAGTAATATCCTTCTCGGCGAACAAAAGTGATGGCTTTCATCTTGACTAACTCGGCCCAAGCAACAATATTTTGCAGTCGAAACACAAATTGCCGATCAATGTTTTTTACAAAATAAAAACATCAAGAAACATTTAAACGTCAAGCTATGTTCGGTAAATTATAAAAGCATAAAACTCCCTGTCGAATGATTTTTTTATTTCGACATTGGTGGAATTCACGTGCCCTACAACTTAAAGCAAGTTACTTTCTGTCGTTTCCAAAAGTGGCCCTTTTTAACCTTGTGTCGCAAATTCAAAGTATACTTTTCNTTTTTCATCACTTAATATTTTTCTAATTTACTTGATCGTTTNAACTCTTGACGATACAGTTATANCTCAAAAAAATAACAAAGCGTGGATGACAAGGAGAAAAGCTCNTTACATGGAATTTCGCTAAACATCACTTACCCCAAAATTTGCAAANACCGAAATCAGTATCCCAGCAATTGTTCCAAAGCCAGCTGTCATAACTGTATGCATTTCAGATGTGGTTAAATCTTCGATGTAAGGACGGATAAACAGAGGTGATTCGGTTTGGCCTATGAAGATGTTGCCTGAATAGATGTTTATCATGTTAAGGTATGTCTGCAATGTTTACATTTTTCGGGCAAGGAAATAGAGGCTTTATATCTATCATTAAAGCCAGCCAAAATGAGAGTTTTTCAAGGCTCAGAAGATATCTACATGGCGCTAATCGTGCGCACAAAAGAAAAGTAGTCACGTGACCGTAAAATATGGAGGAAAACGGTAGCAAGGAAAACGTTGAGAGATTTAAAAGATTTGTGACCAAAATAGGAAAATACAAAGAAGNAAAGGCGCAAAACGTTTTCATATTCTCCAGCACGGTTTCTGACAGTGCACGTGACACTGTCTGATGAAAGTGGATATCACGTGATTTTTCCAATGAATGCGTGTGAACCAACAGGCAACCATCAGCGTCCTGTGCAAAATCCGGTTCTCGAGTTACGTGTTATGTCCTATATCAACGTTTGACGGCCAGTGTGTGTTAGTGAATATACCCTCGTCTCTGAACTATACACAATTGATCTGCATTTATTTTAACGTGGAAAGAATGCATTTAATGTTTTGAGTGTCCAAACTTTTTTCAAANGCTAACGCATGTGTTCTTTTACGTAAGGCTAGTCACCTTGAAACAGTTTAAAAGCTCACACGAACGCTGTCTATAATCTTAAGCCATGTCGAGTGGGGCAAGCTTAAACGATGCAGCTGGATGTCAGCGCAACGTTTGTAAAATTAATTCTACAGTAGTTTAAAATAACCTCAGAGAAAGACAAAGCCCAAAAACATTTTTGTTGGCGCGCTATCTCGCAGTAAACCAAAGCTTTTATTGGTAATGCAATATAATACTGTACACAGAAAAACTGCGACTTAGCTACTGTATTCCGAATGACTTCAGTCAACCATTCGAAACGCGGCAGTCATCGAGTAATTTTGGAAGATCGCTGTCTCTNAATGTAGCCGTAAGTCAAATCCTACTGTATTTAAAATTCAGAACGACGAGGGTCAGTCACTGCGATCAGNNTCCGGAGCGAACAAAAAAACATCGGTCGATGTGAGCATTGGTTTTTCATAGCTGCAGTGAAGGTAAAAATGTTGCGAGAGGGAAGGTCGTGATTTTTAATATACGCTTATGATAACTTTAAAACACAAGGCATCAACTTAAACAGACCTACTGCAACCAACGTTTCCGTGGCAGAAGTACCAATTGAAAACCTCAGAAGCCAAGCTAACTTTTGAACTAGCCATTGCATCACACCCAGATAGTACAGGATTGATATGAAAGAACTAGAGAAGATGATGGTGGGCAGAACCTGCATGAGAATTTTACAAATGATTTGCTCGGTATGCAAACTACAACTGCCTTGGTTCAATGATGTTTTATTTACAGTGAATTTGTAACAAAGACGCATGTTAATGACAGGCCTTGCCGGTATCGAGAGGCAACATTAACACACGGATAGAACCAGTTAGCGTCAAATTCACATTATCATTTCATCGAAATTTTCCAAGGTAGAAAAACTTTACATGTACAAATTTCACTGAAGAAAACAGCTCGTAACACTGGAAAGTTATAACCCAGCACGCAATAAAAACTATGCAAACTGCACGCCTTCCACAAATTAGCCCATCACAAAAAAATCAATCCTACAAAATCTCCCATGAAAAAGAAAACGTCGCGTAGAATTTTTGATGGAAAGATACCACTAAGCAGAGCATGCACCGAGTCAAATCGAGTTGAAGAAATATACCTGGAAAAATGTGACTTCAAAAACTGAAGCTACAAAAAATAATGCAGTGTCCTTTAATAAGTTTGAAAACAACTGTGTCATAAATTACACGGGAGTTGTTAAGACTTTATAGTTATCTATAGAAAGGTTGTTAGTATTGCCAGAGCCGTCACTTAGTTCGATTAGTGCCATGACTGATTCCTTATCTGTTCATAATTCTGTTAGAGCAATAATTGCAATCTAAGAAATAAATAATGACGTTGCATATAGTTTTTTCTAGGTATACGTACCTAGAAAAAAGCATATGCAACCATTCAACTTAAACTATATTTCTTCTTTCATGAGTTTTTTTAATTCCAAATGAAAAACAAAAACGCTTTTCAAACTTTTCCTCTGATGAATGGAAAACTTCCTTTTGATGTTACGTGTAGCTTAGCTCTTGACTATACTTGTATATTGCAAGAAACAACCTAGATTAGCCAAAAATGTGATGTTGACAATATGAAATGTAAACCACACAGCAGGTGATCTTCAAGCTTCGATCATAATTTATCGTGAACACGCACAAAAACTCATTGCAAGTCAAAATGTCAGGATACATTTTAAAAGGTTCAGTCAATACTGTATTTCCAAAACAAGTGTTTACCCAACCATATCTTCATCCGGCCGGACTGTCCCTCCGCGCGTGTATTTCTAGCTGTTTTGTTCTTTATAGGGAGGGAATTCACAACCTATTGCGTAGTTTTCCAGTACACGGGATAATTTTTATTTCAGGCGTATATATTAACACATGAAAGCGCTCATATGTTTAGAAGTTTTTAATAGGGTTGCGATGAGCTCACATAAGCATTTCGGCATTTTTCAAACGTTCTCCCGCAGCAGGTCGCGTGTAAAGAGGTAAAATCGTTCTGTGCTTGAAACCTGACTTCATTGACCGCGTGCCATGACTTCAACAGCTCCAGCTTCTGCTACAACTGTGCTGCAAACACGGGCAAAACAAGCATCAACGCTTTCACCGAACACCCTTCTTCGTACTGTGCTGACAACTTTGGGCGTTGGTTTGGTTGGAATTCTCTTTTAAAGACGTAAAGAAATCTCACCTTGAACGCGAAAAAGTGCTCGTAAAAGTTGGAACCAAACACGAATTGTGCTCCTGCGTCGCTGAAATGGAGAACAGTCTGTACAAACATTGCAATCCAACTGAATGCATCGTAACCAGCTTGCGTTCTCAGAACAAGCATTCCCAGACAGACTTGGATAAATGTTCCCCAAAGCACTGGGCGCCATATTACCTACACAAATAGAGCCGCTAATGTACAGGTAATTTCAGTAAGAGTGCGACGTAGAACCACTGCGTTTTTTTCAAAGTTCATACTTACGCGCACTATAGTAAATACATTCTACGTCAAAGAAACATCATACCTATGCGCTATGCTTGTTCAGTTTAGTTTAGCCCAGCGGTTCCCAACCTTTTTTACCCGCACCAAATCACCTGCAAAATTCCATATGCCCTTGTGGTTACGCAGAAATCTTATAACTTAAAAAGTGGACTCCGTTTCGTTTCAGCTAAGAAGCTTGACACAACAATACCTTGATTTGAACAAGCTGTGGGCCCAGACATCGTCGGCCAGCGCCAAAGCTCCCTTTAAAAATCAAACATGGGGCGCACACCCCATGTTGGACCTTACTGCTTCAGCCCAGGGGCGTAACGACCGGGGAGCAAGGGGGGAAAAATTCCTCGGGTGCCTATTCACTATGGGGGTGCCAAATTATTCCAGGGGCGCCAAAGATTCCGAACAATGTCACAGGTATTTTTCTCAATAGAGTACATTTGCTTCCGAAAGATCTCAGGTTCGAATATGGGGGCGCTAAACTTGCTTGTTGCCCGGGCGCCATCTAACCTCGTTACACCCCTGCTTCGGCCAAAAGTTATTGATTACAAATTTGTTTGCAGCTGCAAAGAATCCAACCGAAAGCAAGACGATTACACAAGCGTTTAGCAGTCAGTACGTTTTAGTAAAAGGCAGTTTGCCAGCATTGATTGACTTATCACCGGTTATCCCTTGAGTTGAAATAAAAGTTTTAAGTTTTAAAGACTCTTTTCAAATTCAAACAAATAACCAAAGCCGGTCAATAAAATTGACTTTTGTCATGTCATTTGTGGTAACTTTACTCTCGGGGGGTAATTCACGTAATTACATGCTTTGCAGCAACATCTATTTTTTGAAAGAAACTTGCACAAAATGAATGATGTCACAGATAACAGGAAACTCCACTATTGCGAAATATGTCGCTTTCTTCAAATCCTGTTATTCCTTTCCGGCAAAATTCCGGAGCCACTCCTGTGAGTTGTCTACCAGTAATTGACTTTGAGAAAAAAGGAATAACCGCGGAGAGTATTTCAATTGCTTGTTTTTGCATCACTGTGTTATTTTAGGATCTAAAGATCGGAACGGGATCGGAATATTCCCAATGTGCGTTACAGATTTTTACATAAATTATAAATATATGATAAATTCACCCCGAAAACATGTATGGTTTTTCGTCATAATTTCACAGAGAATAATGGCTATTTGTGACAAAGTGATTCGAGGATGGTTGGTGCAGGTGCATGTAACAATTAATGGAAGCCATAAATGGCATATCAACCTGACCGTGAGTTGACCCACATATAGTAAACTTCAACCGCACGAAAGTGATTGATTTAAGCAGAAATTTAATATTCATTTGACTTCTCCAACTAGCCATGAAAACAAAATTTATTTCACTCCACATCCAGGTGATGTATACTTCTCCATCCAATCGACTTACCCGATCAGGATATTTCGACGTGGCAAAAAGTCCAAAGAAAAACACAAAGTAACCTCCACAAGAAATCAACTGCTCTGGTCGTTTGGATGTGTCCAGCGCTATCCACGCGGAGAGGCCAGCTACAATAAAGGCTATACAGCCCCTTGAAAAGAAGGGAATACATTTTTGTTAGTAGTCAAACCTTCGAGTTTCAAGCTTGTGAACGCAATGTAAACGAAGCAACGTGTTGAAAAAAGTTTTAAACGATTGCACATTTTTATAATTTGAATTAAACCCAGCCTGAATTGTCATTTGAAAATATTCCAGACGACACAATGCCGGGCAAAATTCAAAATGCAACTGTTCCTGTTTTTGGTTGATCAGAAAGTACACAAAAATCTGCATCGTATGATGTCCTCAATGACTCTTCAGCGTGGTTGGTCGGCGAGTTATAACTGAAACTGCCTCAAAATCGACTGCAGTGGCTTTGCAGTCCTCAGAGCAGGGGTGGGAAATCTATTTACTCTCACGGGCCGCAAGAATTTTACATAATCGCTGGCGGGCCGCAAAATCGATTGTTTTTATCCTAAAATTCTACATTTATCTGACTATGAGGAAGAATGTCTTCTCTTGATTTACTATCTAAGTACCTGCTTATTATGAGTTTCTTTTTGACGCGATGTTGTGCTCCAACTTCGGTAACGAAAATTCTGATGCGGGCCCTATCAAATGTTCACGCGGGCCGCAGGTTCCCCACCCCTGCCTTAGAGGGTCGAATGTGAAGAAGCGTTGAAAACAAAATATATGGACCTGTTTCAGCAATTCTGTGATTAAGCCACGACAACCTTTAGAGCGGTTAAACTGATTTGCAATCGTTAAAAAGTAGTAACAGTGTCCGCGCAATTAAACAAAACCATTGATCACAAGATGTTTGCTTAACAGATCTTCTCATTTGTCCGTATCTCTCCAAAAAATATTAAAGTGTGCCAAAGCCTCCAGACACAGAACTACGCTTGCCATTATGCATAAATTTTGAAAAGTGCAAATTTTCAAACACCATTTTATCCAAAGCCATTTCTCCGAAATGCGGTCCAGAAAAGGACGTGCAGCAGTTCCAATGGAATCTCCAAATCGTTTCATGAAGAACGCGTACAAGACGTAACTCGCGACAACCGACCAGACGACAAGCAAAGGCATGGCTCGACTCAAGTCCAATGAACAGGCAGCGATCATGCTTGCTGTTATGCCTTCAACAACACATTTTACAGCTATTGAGGTGAACAGGCTTTAATCTTTGTTCACATTTCCAAGAATCTTTGTCCGGTTCAGTAAATCTGTAGCCATTACTGACGTTTTTTATTTCTGATACATTAATAAAATTGATCGTTATCCTAAAGGATGTTATTTACGTATAAAAAAGCAGAAAAAATAGTAAGTGAGTTAAATTAAAATAAGCGTTCCATTATGAAGTTGTTTGTTGTTCCCAAAAGAAATACTTACCAAGGTAAAATACAATAGACATCACTTTGGAAATTTGTTTCTTGTTATTCTTGAAAAAGCTGGAGATAGTCATGATTGGCGCAGTAAGGTTTCTGTGGATGATTGCGGAAAAATTGTTGAAAAAAGACAATGTAAAAATGCTGCGGTATTCCAAAAGATACTCAGGCTCACTCTTTAAACAAACCTCATGAAAAGGTTTTCACGGGTCGGTAGTTCATATTCGTCGACAATACTTATGCCGTGGCATTGAGCTTCTCCGGCTGAAGATGCCTTCATACTTCTCGCTGGTGTGCATCCTGAATTGATTTTCTCTGTTTCAGCTCCAGACAAACGCAGACTTTTTTTTCTTGTCGAGGCAAGAGAAGCAATGTTAGATGTGGAAATTTCAATCACCTCCGTAGAATGTTCTTCGACATTTTCAGGGATAAATTGCTGAAATACAGAATCATTACACAAACGCAGAATTTAAACCGTAAAATCTTAACGAATGGTGGATGCAAAATGAAAGGCCATCTTATTTGAACAAATAGAATGTAGCAAAATGGTATCTATGCTTGATATAGTGTTTTTAAAAATACTGTAATATAGATATTTAAGAAACTATTGTATTGAAGTATAATATTGTTTTATTAATATTGACGCGCAGGTAAATGGTGAAAAGATTTAAACTTATAAACTTGTATCGAATTAAGCAACTTAATGAACTCTTAAACATTGATGCCATAAAACCTCCCAGTCAAGTTCTTTTGCAAAAGTATAGCAGTGATTTCATTTGCCGTTTCAAAAATTTTATTTCAAAAATACAGTGAACCAGAAACCAAATATATTTATTTCTATTTCATCGAGCATGCCCGTAACCAGCGGAGGGGGCAAACAGGGCAATCCCCCCAAAAATTTTCAAAAACATTTTAAAGCGCCAAAAACATTTTTATTTTTAGGTAAAACAATGAGTTGCAATCATTTTGCCTCCCGAAAATGTACGCTTGTTGCGGCCCTGTTATCGAGGTTAATTGTTTTAACAAATTCTTTTGCACAGTGTGTAACTCACAAAAGGCTGCTCATACGGAAAACACTGAGGCAATTATGTAAATATAAAAACCTACTAAGTTGGAGTCTCGAGGCATGATAAATAAAACTAATTTTAGAAGATAGAGCGTTCGACAGGGTACATATACATATCAGTCCTGTTTTTAAGCAGTTTGGGGCGGCATATTGACAACCCAAAATGTACCATCGACGTTTCGAAATGGGGGTGTTTGCTAAGGTTTCTTTTTCTGGGATAATAATTGACTCGTCTCAGTAAATTATGGTCATTGTGAGACTCTATTGACGCTGTTCAAAGAAGAAAATTTTGAGATAAGCGCAAGGTAAAATACTCAGTTATCGCAGAACACCGAGATTAATTAATGAACGCGGTAACCTATTCTACAAATTTGAATCAATCTGCAACTTGCGTATTATTCCAGTTTTTTTTCTGTTTAGAGAGCATCCACAGTTTTCTCTGTAAAATTAAAAAAAGGTGCACGCATTATGCCAACGTACACTCTCGGCTACATGCTATATTGAGGTGGTCTACTTCCCCCAAACGCTACGTAATGAGCCATATCGTCCTACGACAGCATGTGACCGACATGGTCAGCTAGTATGATGCAAGTCGTTTACTACAGCACAAGTGCAAAAACGCAGCTTGTATGTGAGCAAGTCTTTCAATTTTTTACATAACAGAAACTTTTTACTCTCCCTCTCTGTTACGACGCTAAAGGCGTCATGAATGGTTTCCGGGCTTCCAATTTCGCTTAACTTGGGCTGTAGGCTACGCGGCCGCTTTTTTACTGCAAAGATGGCAAGTAATTAAGGTGAACCCGGAGCNAGGCTTACCCTTGCACCCATCTACTGTATTCCGCGAAGATGAGACTGGAAGGGGCGACACGTACCGTTCTAAGCCTTTAGTAAGACCCGGCCTGGAACCGAATCGAGCTTACCAACTTGAGATACGCATACCCGAGCCCTTACCACTCACCCGGAAGCTTTGCAATATTGGTTATGTTAAACCCGTGAGCGCACAAGCCCCATTCAACTTCTGTCCTATTTGGCTTGCCACAAAAATTTGATTTTAGGTTATATCCTTTATACAACAAAAAATTATATATTCAATAATTTAGCAGATTCCACAACTGTGCAGTAGATTAACGTTTAAAGCAACACTGAAAGAAAACCAAGTTTTGACACAAACATCCTTTTAAAATGCCTGGCGGATAAACAGTTGAAAATCGTTGTGAAAAAGAGGTAAATTCAATTCCTAAGAGCACTGGTGTTCTTGTTGTTTTTAGGAAATGGCTGGAGCGTTCAACACAAACGAAAGCGCTAGATTTTTCTTTTATGCTCACGTGTTGGTCATGCTTAGGATTGTGGTCATGATAGTAGTAGCACTACGCACAGCTGCAATGTGAACTCGTAATCAAAGCTTTACACATCTGCGGGCAAACATGAAAGGGATGTGAAAATTGCGAGTAAAATAACAACAGCGCCCTCACCTCGGCTGGTGAAGGATGTGATAAGTCCGACGTAACTGCTTGCATTTCAATCGACATACTTATTCATCTATGATTAACATGCAACCTTGATGATAAAGGAATTCATGTAATGGTATAAATTTATAGCAAAACAAAATTGTGGTAAGTAACAAAGCTATCAATAAAGTAATCAGTATAGCATGAATGTGCTGCTTCCATTGCACACCTCAACTGGAAAACCGGGCAAAATTCCAAGCACTAATGCTATACCGATATCGATTGACAGCATTAGAAATCGCTTTAGAAACCAAGTTTCATTTTTATTAGAAACAGATGGGGCCAAGAGAACTATATTTTGTGGTTTCCATACATTATATTCTTAAATTAATTCCACCTTCCACTTTTTGAAACTCGTACAAAAAACTCAAAACATGGGAATGGGTCAGTAACACAAAACAAGAAAAGCTTTTCTCTGCTTGTCCAAATCTGTTGGTTCAGTTATGTACAATTCATACTTAAGGAGCTTCACCTCTTTTCGGTGACACCAAATAGCTGTTATTAAAATAATCTTTGATTTTTTGGGGTATGCAGAAAAACATACAAGATCAGTTTACAGTTTAAAACTCTTCGCAAAGGTAGCTTGGTTAAAAACTGGAGGTTTAGTGGAGAAAAACTGCAAATACTTTTTCCTTACAGCTGTGCATGTGTCACATGTTTTATGTTACACCAGCATCTATTTTATAATTTTGTATAAACAACTGTTAAAAAAACAGCTATGGTTCAGCCGTTGCCATTGCTGCCGCTTTGATTGTTTTTATAGCGTCTATAGTATTTCTTTCCAGTATTTGCTGAATATTAATCAAAAGCTTCACTTTATTAAGTAATCCTTAGGCAAACAATCGTTATTTTCAAATTCAACACTTCAAAAATATTGTCTGTCACGACATTTTGTTGTTAATTTGTCCTCATTTGCGACAGTTTCTTTTATTTGTCACTTTTTAGAGACAGACTCGCACGCAACTGCCAATTAGTATTCTACCCGATTATTATCCAAAAACAGCAAACCTTAAAACGAATAGCGAAGTATTAAACTATTTACCCTGCTTGCGCAGCATAAGCAAATATTCATTTTTACTACTTCACAGACCTAACGCAGATTTATGTCGACCAACGATTGTACAGTAACCAGAATTTCAACCGATGAATAACGTAAATTACCTTTTTTCACCCGGAGTTGAAAATCTAGACGGCCTACTTGCAGATTATTGGCTGAGGTTTGTGCCACTATCTTTTATTTATGTGAAGTGCGGGTGTGAGCAGCGAACTTATCATCCCACAGATTTTAATCGTAGCCATACTCGACATCTTAATCTGTTCGGGGCATCAAGGACACCACACGTTTGCTAAGCGTGTGGAATTTCGTCAATTGTCGAAATAAAATGTTTTTAGGCAATTCGGCCTTTTGTTACTCAAAATGTGACTCTTTTTGAAATACGACTACATCTCTAATATAATTCTGTTTTGGCGGTAAATGACAAAAGGAAAATCTACAGGCGTATCAGACAGGGACTGGGAAAGTAGTTGACTTTTGAAAACATTATTAAACCGCACTTTGAGAAAATTGGAAAGTGGCAGCGCAAAATTTCAAAGAGAGATAAAACTAAAAAGTAGGTGAATGATAAATTCATACTTCGTAGAATTTTTCAAAACTTCGTTATATGGGTTAACTTTTCCTTAATTTCTAAAGGAACAAAAATGCAATTTAAAAAAGTCTGTTTTGGAAAGGAAAACCTTTATTTTTTGGATTGAGTTCCGTGATTGCGTAAAGTTTTTGCTTTGGATAAAAATTTGTTTGTGTGGCGAAACTACACTTTGTTGGGCTAAGCTTTGTTCCCTTATGAATTTCGGGTTTACCATCGACAAAGCAAAGAGATGATTTCGTTCTCTGTTAGTGAAGCGGAATCCATTGGGTTCAGAACACAACGCAACATAAGTAAAATTAGTAACCCTCGAAGTTCTGCTATTTTCCTGCAATTAGTTACACCCAGTGCTTGAAACATTTACCTTGCATGCTACGTTGCTTTCTGCAGGGCGTTATACGACTTAGAATATGTCTCTGTCGTGTTATATTGTTGAATATCATCGAGTTCGGACAGCATGCTGGATTGAATGCAGCAGTCGTATGGAATATCTGGTTTGCATCAAAAAGTGACCTGACGTTTATACTGACTTCCATGACCAACCCGAAGGTCTATGACTATTCATCCTTGTTCGAGCCAGAACCTACCACTCCTGGATTCGGGCATGGATTAAACTTTCCTAGAGGAATCGAACTTTAGCAATGTAATCGGTCAAAAACGTCTCTACTGGGCGTGAAGCCAAATCTTATTGCAAGTCTTTTAGTCGCTCCTAACATTTATATTGATTAAGTTACAAAGCATTTATTGCAGAAAAATTTCCCGGTTTCTCACTCCGGAAACCATATAAGATAATGCAGAGAACAAGAAGAGCCAAACATTCTTATTTGGGGGGGGGGCAGTTTTGCAGCAACCGGAGCATTCAATGGTCTTTTCAGGCTTGTACAAGAGACCTGTTCTGCCTTCAAAAAGATTACTTCAATTTATTGCACGCCATGTCATTACCTTTGGCCATAGCGACCTCATTGGTATGTCCTTGATCCGAATGGCGCAAAATACCGGCAAGCAAAATAAAAGTCGCGTCTACGGTCTGCGAATATTGCAAGTATGGATATTGTTGGAACCATGGTTTGCGGAAGGGGGAACAGGGGTCTTGAGCCCCCTGAATTTTTTTAATTTGATATTTTTCTATTAACATTTTAGTAGAAAACTGTTTTTCTCTTAGTTTCGGCGTTAATAAAATGAAATTTACCCACTATTGCCCCCCTGGAAAAATTTCTTCCGATGTCCATGGCTGGAACCAAGCAAACCGAAACCATCTTGCTCTCACGTTATTGCCACCAACACAACTCTTAGACAGGTTGTTTCAGTAACTCAGTGTTGAAAGACGAAATCTCTGTTAAAATCTTCTCTTTCAAATTCCCGGCAGTGTCAGTGATGTCGTGACAAATCATTGCAGAAGTTAACGGCATTCCATTTCTCTGTTTTCTTCTAAACAAGACTTCCTCTCCTTCCACGGTGGATTTACGTTTCAGAAACTAAGTCATCTTCGCCATGACCTAACTGTAATAGAAAGACAACGATATTTTATCCTGCTACAGTGTATTGTCCATTACTTGCAGCGCGTACTTCCTTGGGTTTTTGGAAAGATGTGATATCTCGGTCTTTTCATTGCTAATTTTTATACCGATTTGGTCGCACGCAGCTGAAAACCGATCAACTGCATGTTGAAGACTACTTTCAGAAGATGCTAGCAGTGCTAAATAGTCCGCAAAAACAAACGGTTGTTACTGCAGCTTCTAACGTAACANCCTCATCGACTTGACTGTGATGATCTAATCACATAATTACAGCCAAGTCGATTTTATCTATTCAACTCATATAGACCAGTGGTTTTTAACCGAGGGCCATGCCCCCCAGAGGGGCGTCAATTAATATCCAGGGGTACCCGAGCCCTTAAGCGCTGTATAACATTAAAAGTTAGATCAATAAATTTGCCAAACAGTGCATCTGCTTTTACACAGTCAGAGGACTTGAAACGAACGACAAGTATTGAAGAGAGGCATGGTGAAGAAAAGGTTAAGAAACATTGATATAGACTATATGAGAAGGAGTGGTATTTCAATGCCAAATAGTGGACATTTACAGCTTTCCAACATGCTGATCATATTATAACAAAAATGTCAAAAGCAGCACTCTACGCCAAGTGTTCTTAACCGACGGGGTAAAATTCATGGTTTGGTTTTACTCCATTGGCTTGGGCCCCTCTCAGAAAACTCTTCGCCCCACCTGGTGTCCCAAGATGGTTACGGGCCTGATTACATCTATCGTGATTGTGGTCGGTATGTAACAACACACGGCAAGAAATCAGCGGCTTTGCAAAACGCAATGCTGTGAAGTACGTGAAGCTGCGTTGACTTCACAGCACCCGGATGCTTTAAAACTGTCTTACTGCGACAGGCCGGCAAGCTTAATTGTATTGTACATTTTTCCCACTCGAAACAAAAAAGCAACCTTTTTTGCTGAAGATTTTATAGAAAAATGTCATTTTAAAATCCAAGGAGACCAAGGCCTCCCTTTCCCCTCCACCACTGCCCATGCTTAGCAGGTTATGGCTGTTACAACAGTTACTGCTACTTGTCATTTGAAATTTAAGTTTAGTTTGCAATGGCATATATGTGCTGCTTAGTCGGTCTTTTAATAGCGTTATACATATTCTCTCGTAGAGATCTAATCAGGCAGCCTCTTTCCTTAATTTGTTGATTGCCATCAGGATTTGCAACTGACCATCTCAGTAACCTTGGCATTCAGAGTAAAGATTTTTCAACCTGAATTCAATTAAAATCTATTTAAGATCATCAATCCAGCAAGGGCGCCTATATAGTTTGGCGATTATGTCCATGGAATCCGAAGTTAGCAGAGACTTAAACTTGGACAGAATTCATTGTTAATGCTAAATCACGAAAGAAAAGTTTCTCTTAGTAAATGGATTTTTGTATCGTAAGCTACAATAGCCTAAAGTAGGTCTGTAGAGCCAAAACTGAAATTTCAGGCTCCGGTTCTGGCTCCAGGCATCTAAAGTTTTTGGGGCGAGCTCCAGCTTCGGCTCAAAAATGATTTGGTCCATTGAAAACTGAATACCATTGTCATATTTGTACAATTGCATTATTTCACCAGCACAGATGAGGTGTGACGAAATTTAATGTATGGTGGGACATGTGCAAAAGGTTTGAGAAACCCTGATTCAGAGACGAATTTTCATTTTCGAGGCCCTAGGCTATTTTACATTGGGGACCCTTCTGGAAGGTTCGCGACGACTGTTGTCATACAAATTAGCACTACATGTGCTCGTTACATTCACTGAACAAGTTTTTCCAATTCATGAACATATTAATTTATTCTGAGTCGCCTCGACATCAGGAACAAAAACAGTCACAATGAAACTGACGAAAAAGGCAGCGGTGAAATTATCTGATCACACTCCAATTATAAAATTGAACACCTCACTGGGCTCGTGTAATTTTTGAAAATGTATTCAGGCGTTTTGTTCCATACATTATAGTGGACAATTAACAATTCTCAAAGTCATAAAAAGAGAATGCTCATGGTCATTTTTCAATCCTTCGCTCATATTCTTCTTCAATCCTTCGCGCTCATTCTTCTATAGCAGGCCTGCACAACGTACGACCCGGGCCCAGCGAGAGCTTTCTCAATTGTAGAAAATGTTGCGAAAGCTCGACCTCGAATAAGTAATTGTCGCTCCAGAATTTCTTCCATACTACAACGAAATCTCTACATCGAAATGAAATGACTTTTGCGGCAAATTTATGTTGATAATTTGGCCATTCGAGCTTTTGAGTTGTGCAGGCCTGTTCTATAGAGATCTTTTGTTAGCGGCATAGCAAAAAATGTGCGTTGAACCAAAACGAAACTACAAATATAATTCCCTACAGAAACGCTGTAAATTGTCTTCACTCCCAAAATTTTGGGGCCCCCGAAATCGGGGACCCTAGGCTTAAGCCTTTTTAGCTTAATAGTAAATACGCGCCTGCCCTGATCTACACACAAACGAGTTTGGTCATCGGAAGAATTTTTTCCAGGGGGCCCAACAGTGGATTTGTCCAGGTGGTGGCCAAATGCATTTTTCCAGAAAGGCCAGCAGTGGTTACAAATTATTTTTCGAAATCGAAAGTCAGAAAAAACGTTTCTCAAGTTTCGAAATTCAGGACGTCCAAGGCCTCCTTGCAACCCCTTCCGACCCCCATGCAAACGAGGATAATTATGCACACATTCGGCAAACCACGCTCGTCCAGCAATAAGTTATCTCGTTGGCTGCAGACTTGAACTGTATTACCGGAACTTGTGTTTCCTCTAAGAAAATTCTACATTGAGCAATTGTTTGCTTTGTTGCGCACGAAGCGCATGCAACTGCGCAACCATGCAGACACACAAAGAGTGAAGCGTTCCCAACATTAAAAGGGCTATGCGATATATATACACGGTTTTAAATTTAGAATGTTGGAAGTGCGCGAGAATGAGAATAGCACCGCGCAAATTGTCTGGTATGCGCAATTGCGCATTGCGCACCTTTGAGGGAACACTGGCTTCGGCTCCACAGGTAAAAGTTTTTCGCGTCGGCTCTAGCTGCAATCATCTAAAGTTGCTTGGGCTCGGGCTCCGCAGCCCATCTATCTGTTCATTCGGCTTTGCCATTTTGTGTAGCATTATAATACAAGGTTGCACTTTTGTGTAATGTCCTGTTGTCGCGTTTTTTCCTTTGTTGATGTCTTGTTGCTAAGTTGTTATATCGTATATTTGCTGCTGATTATATCAAGCAGTGTTGCTAATTTCATTTAACACATGCGTACCCCGAGGTAGGTAGGCTACCTGGCCAGAGAGAACGTATTGAGTGTAGCAATTCATGAATTTATTGGGTGTTGCGGATATGTCCGTCGAACGGACATGGAAAGTCTTTGCTGGAGAGGTGACACTGAAGAACATGCCCCCAGACACCCCTAGCTTGGCATTACCTTTTCTGGGCCTCGCTCTTTCACATCACTCATGATTTCTATGATTATGACTTGACGCCACTCCTCAAACTTTCTGCTCACGCTAAAGTGCTTCCATTCTGGCCCCGCACTTGCTAAGGCCGGCCCTGGACTGGAGTGTGAAAAAGACAGATAGGCATCATCTGCACAAAGCACTGTTTTAAATTTTGAAGAAAGGGGTGGGTAGATCATGGATGTACATTATTAAAAACAATGGCCCAAGAGTTGAACCTTGAGGAATTCCACAAGCTATATTTCTACCATTTGATTTTGCACCATTCAAAACAGTATATTGCTTACGGTTGGTTAAATAAGATGCGAACAGCTGAAGTGCTGTTTCATTTAGACCATAATTTTGATGTAGTTTTTAAATGACAATATTACTATTTACAGTATTAAAGGCTTTGACAGATCTATAAACAAAGAACAAGTAAACAAAACATTGTCACAATTGCGGAGTAAATCTGAATACATATTTTCCACAGCCGAGGACGTTGGTAAGTGTGGTCTGAAACCAAATTGATGTCGACTTAAAAGGTCAGAATTTTGTAGATATGAATATAATCTATGGTGTAAGCTTCATTCAAAAACTTTATTGAACTGAGATAATAAAGAAATTGGTCTGTAATTAGTGCATGCACTTTTATCTCCCATTTTATGTTCGGTATGTGGATCACCTGGGCTATCTTAAGAGAATCGGGATACACACCTTTTACCATGCACTTGTTAAATGCTTCTGACAAGAAAGAGCTAAGACAGTTTTGCCCATTTTTATAAATTTAGTTGAATTATCATCTACTTTTAAGGCTCTACCAATTTTCAAATAATCAATTCAAGCAATAATCAATTTTCAAACAATAATCACTTTAACTCAATCTTTGCAACGTTGTTTCCAGGCTTACATGCTCTTGCGATGCCTCTTACATCGAGCAAACGAAACAGCATCTTGCTAAGGTGCCAGTTCTATCTTGCGAGCTGTGGGTACCAGCACTCAAAGGGTTTAACGCGCACATAATAGCTTTTCGCCTGTTCTGACACCTCACAAGTTCCGTGCATCATCAGTTTTGTGACTCTGTTGCCTCCTACACAAAATACTCACGGAAACGCGAAAGTGGAACGATAAGCTCAAACACCTGAAATTAGACAACCTGAATTGAGATCAATCGTCAAGTAAGGTTTCTGGAAAACTGAAACTAAATAGTTTTACCAGCGCGACTAAACTGAATAAATGAACGTGGCTATCTGTAACCTAGTGAACAACTAACAACTAGCTCGGCACACAATTGTAATATTTACAGTAAAACTAAACACGCAAATAAAATACATAATTGCAATCCTGATTCGACGTAAACACCAATTAGCGTGCGCACTCATCCTCCAACTGCGAACAATAAACGTCATGAGCTTACGTAGCGTACAATGTGATTCCACAACTCAAGGCATTTAAATACCAGAAATAATTGCTGTACCGGTTGACATAATTTGCGCCATGCTCTTAAGGCTGTAAGCGTTTCTAATGATGCAAATAACAGAGTGGAAAATTTATAGCGGCTTTTCACGATGAAGAACAGAAAAACAAGTCGCACAGGTGATGTAGAGCCGTCACAAGGTGCACTGATTAATACAAGGAAGTTGCAAACCAGCGAAACCCGGAAAGGCACACTGTGCATCGAAGTTCGGGGGCTAAGATACGTGACGCCATTACGATTGGTCATGTCATGTTAATTCGGTTCGTCACTGTACGCTTCTAACACACACACACACACACATCGCAATCGTACGACACGGAGAACGATATTTTAAGCGAAGCATTGAGCAGCGACANGCGCACACGGTTCAGGAACAGCAGTCCAGGAAATTTATCTGTCACTGAACCAAGATCATCGCCCCGCACACTTCTTGCAAGGAAAGAAAGTCAAAATTAGTGGCAACGAAGCCAAGCTATTGCTTTCCTAACAAAGAAGCAACAGTCCATACAAGTTCGAGGCATCGCAGTCAAGTAAACCGTCGTTTTGTTGGTGTACAAAGCCGTTCCACTGAACGAACAACTCGTCGATCGCATCTTTGAAACCTTGCCTCGATGCACTACTAGATTGTGCATGAACCGTGTCTGTCAAAAGTAAAAACTACATCACTAGAACTCCAACCGCAAGAGTGTGCCATTTCACTCGAACCGCTGACCCCCAATCAGACAATTCCATGATGTTAACGGCTTGTCGATCACATCATTCAAATTGTCTCCAATAACAAACGCTGCGCGCGAACTAGGATTAGTTCGGATATCAATAATTTTTACTATCCGGATAACGGATACATTCGGATATTTGTATTTCAGCTAACCGGTTTACGGGATAATAACCACTAATTGTTAGATAATTGATTTCACGAGATTTTCTTAATAAATTGAATGCAAACTCATGACACAGTTTTATCGTAAATATACAAATGTAAACAGGGCCGACTTTAGCATGTGCAGAGCCCGATTGGAAGTAGTTTTGCGGGCCCCACTGAGTTTTGTATGCAAAAACTGTTTAGGGGGGCATTAAGTCATATTGATAGAAATCAGTGACGTGAAAAAGCTAGACCCAAAAGGATGACGCCGAGACATGGATGACGTACAGTTTCACCATGTGGCGGTAATGTTGCAGTGAAACTAAAACCGTCCTATCACTCTCGTTTCTGGCGAAAATTATGTTGTGATGGTGGGCGGTCCTATTTGGATTAAATAAACCCTAACATTCCGATTCATGACATTTGGCAAAGTGGCAAGATCGTTTGTCCATCCAACGGTTCCAGCTAATCTTGAATTTTCGTGCTCCTAAGGCTCATCAGATGCATTAGCCGAAGAACTTCCTTCTTTGTCAGACTCAACACTTTCGAATTGACTTACCTCACTTGTGCATAAGCTTCCCCTTTCGCTATCTGGCATAAGATCATCAGTCTAGCTGCTTACATTGTCGCAAGGTTCACTGTGGTGTGGCTCTTCTAAAGCTTTTTCTTCATATTCTGAGGTAGTTCTGTTAAAGTACTTATCCAACGCACTATCCTCTTTCTCGGCTTTAGCCTTTTTTGCCTTAGTTTTCAATATCCCTCTTTTGATTGCCACTCAATGTTTTTGGCCTAAGTCACTTGGCCTTTGACTCATGGTATTTAGCTTATTTACCGAAAAATAACATGTTCTCCTAAAATTCATTGTTAAACTAAAGAAAACTCCTGTGCTATACCTGCTGCCTATCAATATATACTTCACACGTGTAAAATAGTTACAATGAAACCCGCTTACTAGAGCACCAGTTAAAAGAGTGCAAACCGTTATTTAAGCAAGTTTTCAATACCCTGCAAAAGGTTAAAAAATTCCTTTCTCTTTTAACACGAAACAAGTACATACTGTAAAGTNATTGTAGATTTCGCAATATCTTTCAATCTACTTTCTAATTTTTCAAAACAGACAAGTACTGTAGTCTCCTGTAAAACTTCCACGAAATTTATCCCATATTTTGCGCTTTTTCAGGTTTTTGCAACATTCAATTTTTAGGCTATTTCTTAGAAAGTTTACGACGCCTATCAATGTGAGATTGATGCCATGATCCTTTTCTCGGTAGTATTTCATGATGAAACTTTCAACACAAGAACTAAGAGCATCATGAAGCTTACTTCACCTGAATCAAA
>JGI24159J19872_10001059_pt1 | contig 28849 bp, 28 predicted proteins | sample Ectturendosymbi4_FD_19872 | JGI IMG/M metagenome (IMG submission 19872)
TGAAAAGTTCTGATTTTCGGAAATGTTGCGAAGAGAACTTTATCTGTGACGTTTGCGAAAAATTTGTACCACGGTTGAATAAGCACGATGACGTCATATTTCCCCCGAAATGTAGAGCTGGTTGCGCCCCTGGTCAGGGCTGTGCAAATCTCAGCAATGAGTAGGTCTTTAACGGACGCAGTGTTGTAATAGACATGGTTTCAGCTTTCAGAACTTACGAACTGTTGTTGAAATTCTGCGGATGTTTATAACAGAGCTAAGTAAGACGTCCAAGTTTGCTGTTCCTCAATAGATCATTCCAGAAAGTAATCTTTCGGAAATATAATGTAAGATTGTATTGTGACCTTCGTGTTCACAATACCGGGAAGTGTCAAAACGAGTTTACTATGCGGGGTGGCTTGAATGAGATATCGAATGATCTGGCTCTCCGCCAAAAGGCAATATGTTTTGAACATAATAATTTTTTGAGGGGTGAAAGGTGGAACAGTCCAGCTTTCCGTTTTTTTTTCTGTAGTTCAACACCTTGAGAGAAGCATTTCTGAATCACATATTCTTGCAACTTTAAGCGATTTGTTTTTACCATCCCACTGTCGCGCGGTGCTTTTGGTGAATAAAATGCATGCAGCGAAATGCCAATGCTTCTCATTTTTTGCAATTCCCCTTATTCTGATATACGATTCGCGCAACTGGTAAACAAAAAGCTGAACGGCGTCAATATTGCATTATGGCATACAATGCTACCGTTCAATAAGCCGTCAATGGGAAAGTAGTTGTATGATTTTGTTGCTGACCTTGTTCACTGACGCTTGCGATCTTGTATCGAGTTCTCGAAATTCATTCTCGTTCATTTTGGAAAATGTTTTTAATGACTGCCTCTGTCGGACAGTGAGAGTTGGCGTCTGTCCTCCAGCTACGGTATTTTTGCGCGTTTCGTAGCAATGTAACATACTTCAAATACGTGACCTGCGTTGCGGAAACCAGTGGCTCAACACATCAGAAACCACTTACTGTAATGTCTCAAGATATCTCGCGTTGTGATAATGCAAAGTTATGGACTGCTGCATTTTTTATTACAACTGATTTAAATTTACCAGGTTCAGGTAAAGTACGAAACACTTTCCGGATTTCGAGAACTTTTCTGTACGAAAAGTGCACAAAGCGCACGAGGTCTTTCGGCTTTTTATGAAAATACGTTAAATTCATGGAGTTATTTCGATAGTCGTTACTGCACGCACCAGGATGACTAGTAGGCATTGGTCGGCTTTTCCAGATAAACGTTAATTGCTAATATTGTATGGACTGTAGTGTGTTCAAGACGTGTCCAGTGCCAGGCAACGTTCGTTGTTTTATGCTCATTGTAGGCCTACATGTTCACCTGCTCGCCGTACCACCCTGCCATCCAAGCATCCATTTCAAAATTTTGCGCTTGGTGTAGCTGATATTTTTCAAAATAAGCAGACTTGGTCAGCACTAAGAAGAGCAAGTTTCCAGAAAAATTTTAAATGTGGATGAGCAACTCAAACGAACGTTTCCGATGTTGTAAACAAAGGCGTTTGCTTGTTGCTGTCAATACAGGCGCGGTGAGGAAAGTGCAGATGCATGCGGTGTGACAGTATAAAGTCTCGATAGATCGACAAAATGTTTTCTTCCGATACATTTAACCGTTGGGCTTCTTCAATCCTATGTTCGAACAAACGAGTGAGGATGACTTTGGTTGTATTGGCAAGTCGTGCCAAATTTGGATTGGATACTGAACTTTGGATTTGAACTGCCAGTTGTCAATTTAAAGCCATTTGTCGAATATAGCATTTCTTGATTTCGAAGCTTGTCCGAAACCTCATTCTTCAGCGTTCCTGTCTTCTGCCGACGCCCGCACAAAGTGTGTTGACGAACCACTAGAGACAAGCTGTTTATGTGAATTTCCTTTCAAAGCACTCACAATGTTATCAACTCTGTTCGGATTGCGCGTTGAAATGCATAAGAGGTTTTATTTACCCTTGTGGATGACCAGCAGCAGAAAAAACTAGAAGCGTTCAAAACTTGTTTGTTTTAGTGCTGTTGGGCGTTGAGTGGGCAGCGTATGAATATCGGTGTGTTTTTCTGTGTATGCTTCGCCTTGCATGTCGGTGTTGGTAGTGTTACCTTTGTTTTCTTATTACGAAAGCGCTGTTATCACCAAACGAGGGTTTTTGTCTTTTTCATCAGAGCTAATGAAGCCAGTGCTTTGAACTAGCGCTTGATTGATTACCATGGTCGATCTAATGATGACTCCATATCTCGCTGTAACCATTTAACCGTTGTTCTTATTGTCGGTTACTGTGAAGACACTTTGAATTGATCACTATGCATTTCTTTTGTTAACCTAGTTTGAACCACTCCGAAATGTCACCCTGAAAGTACACCCTACGCATTGATGGTCATGCCGTCCAGCACAATGTGGTGTTGAGTGAAAGCTGGGAAGTACCTGTCTGGCGGATGCAAATTCAAGCCGCCATTTTGGTATACAAAAGGCGCAGCCAACCAGGCAGCACGTTGCTGGTACAAACTAGCTACTGTCGTTGTGATCGTGTCAGTTGTTTCAACACGCAAAGGTGTAAAACTGAAAACTGCAAAGGGTGTCGCGCCGAAGATATTAAAATCACTGTAATGCGCTTGTGGACTAGTGTACACGCGTATTACTAAAGTTTCAAATCTTAAGCTTGATTGTAGAAAGAAAACAAACCCCCAATGAAAATTTTAAAAACGTGATTGGCATTCTTGATGAATGCTCGTCTTTGAGGTGTTTCGGCAGTGGCGCAGCCAGAATGAGGCCGAAAATGCCATGCTCCCCCGAAACAAACTCGCTAAGATTTTTACTGGTGATTTGTATCAATTTTCAACTGTTAAAAAGACGTCAGTGACTGACAACATCATGGACTGGCCCCTCCTGAACGACATTCTTGGCTGCGCTACTGTTTCACTGTAGCTTTTAGACAGACTGTAAGGCAGCTGCTGGTTTAATCAAAAACCACTTTGTATTTCAGACTTTTGTAGCAGTCTTCGATGGTCTCCAGTAGGTTGGTGCGCAATTATTTCGAAGTTGCAACAAATCAGTTGCGTTTCAATCTTCAAGTGGCGCATTCTTGGAGCAAACTCCACAAAAACTGTTAGGTTGGGCTCGATTCGCGGTCGCAAATGCTAGAAAAACAGTGGTTGCGACCTTCCCAACATCGTGCTTGGCGTTGATGGGTGCAAAGAAAGCATTCACGCGCGGTGCTGTCATTGACTTGGCACAGATGTAGTAGCATTTTCGTATGAAAGTAGACACATGGCTCTCAGTAGCCACGTGGTGCAAACAAACGGAGATTGGCCCCGCCGATCATTTGCGGCACCAAAAAAAGTACAAAATCCGAGCATAATGAAACAGAACTTGAAATCAGTTATTTCCTTCAGACGACTTGCGGATGACACTGCGATTATTAATCGTAACACTGGCACACAGTATGTGATGAGAACGTTCAACTGCTGTTTTAGAAATTGCTAGTGCGAAGCGTTCCGCTAAATAGCAGGATGGATATAATTGTTGTTCTTTAGAGGAACGGCTATAATTTCGGTTCAAAACCGCTTGACAGCAACTACGAGTCACTTTACAATAAACATTCAAGATCAAGCTGAACACTAGACTAGATATTTGTGTTGTCTTCAAAGACAAGCCTTTTCCCTTTTCTGCACCCCGCCAATTGACTATGTACAAAAAGAACTGAGAAACGAAAAATAGAGTGTGGAGCAACGAAGCGCGGTTGTTTGACAAATTCGTTGCATAATCCTCGTCTGCTATTTCGCAACTGAAGGTAAACATCTATGCTTCACCCGAAGCTATTTTTGCGAGAAGTAACACTTCAGCAAACAACTTGGGATAGATTTTGTTTTCGTGGAAGTAGCTTTATAGCTTAAACCCGAATTCAACGTTCGTAATATCACGGTAAAGGTAGTTGCAGTTTAGGGCTTTGTTTATTTTCTTTCGAGGTTTACTGCACTGCAGCCCCATCGCTAGCCAGAAAGGTGTTTTCGATGTGAGCCTGGGTCTCAAGAATCGAAACAATTAATCGGATCTAATGAACCTGCCGTTATATTAACTGTACTTACAGTCGTGTGAAACGGGGACTTGAGCTTGTATTGGGGAGAGCGGAGTATCTCCCCACATTACCCCCTAGCGACGGTATGCTGCACTGCTAGGTTTACGTTGTCATCAGAATCTGACATACGTTTCTTGACGGCAATACAAGTTGGTTGCAGGGATCAAGTTGTTTTAAAAATCCTGATACTGTTTTTGTTCTGTTGTTTTTCCCACTGAACAGAAGATTGCAATAGGCATTGTGCACAGCAGCTCGTCAATGCGCAGCATACTTCATTTTTAAGGTCAAACTCAGGCGCTTTCTTGTGTGTATCCGTTTCTTTCGGTCTTGTTATACAAAATCAATACCACGCAGCGCCAGTTACTTAATACGAGAGAGTTTACTGAGATTTTACAGCAAAGCATCTTAATTGCAAACAGTCCCGCCTGTTTTCACTTCCTTTGTGCTCATAACAACGTCAAAACTTTTATTCTGCAGTGGATGGTGGAAGTTCGTCAAAACAAACAAACATCGTAGAGTCTGCTGGTTGCCAAAAATCAGCAAGTCCACTGCAACTGAGCAAACAAGAAGGAAACATAAAAACTGGACAAGAACCTTCTGCAGAAAGTACGTCTTCGCACAGTCACGGAAGTTTGTGCGAGAAAACAACTATCATTGAAAAGGGCGCTGCCAGTGCTGACTCCAAAAAGCGAAGAAACGTGGAACAGGAAAACAAAGAAATCAAATACACTGAAAGCGAAATCCGGAAACCCTCTACCACACCGCCACAGGCAAACACATCTCTGCCACGGAGCGAAGTTGAAGAACTCACAGAGGCTTTTGGTGAGTTCCCGAAGCCTAGGATAAAAAGATCGTTTGTCGTGAAGTTCGTATTTAGTAAGGAATTTCAAAACTTGAAAAATTTAGGCACCTGTATGGGGCAAAACGTAGAGAGAATGTGTGAGAAAACACATACGATTTCGGGTACAGTTGCTTACCAGTGCGGGCATGGGTATTCGAGTACTGGAAATTTCCTCACCTGGTGGGCTAGTCTCGCTTTGCACGTTGCTGACTGAAACTATTTACCAGTTAATTCCGTCAACGCCCTCTGCTGTCCTCTGGTAAACAGCTTAATAGGGCAGATCTCGTGCACGATGCTTAACTTGTTATGTATGAAAGAAACAAAAGTTGCTGATTTCATTGATTTATTAAATTCTGCATTTTCGATTTACCTAAAAGAAAAACCTCCATTTTGCCTAACCTGCCTAAAAAAGTAATCGTTGTGTAACTTAAATGTCAGTACAGACTTTTGTTGACCAATCGTTCAACTCACTGCGCGTAATGCATGAAAAGCGCATTGTACAGAAGCCGATCACTATTGAAGTGAAGCAGTGCAAAACCGAACGCAAAGTCTTGCATGCCGGAAACACTGCTTGATTGGAGAACAAAATCTTGTTGACCCTCCGCTACATGCGTTAGAGCAGTTGTTGCGTGCGCGTGCTGCATTGCAAATGGAGTTTGATTGCTCGCGTAGTGTATCGCATTCCAAAAAAAGCATTTTTGTTTTTCAGTAAGGCTTTTAAGTTTTTTTGCTTGGTCAATTTTAGATGCAAAATTACGGTATCAACGACACATGTGTCTCAGGTAAAAGAAAACAAAGTCAATGCAAACATTAACGTACATTCCAGCGTCGTGCAACAAAACGCAGGTTATTGTTATAAATCCAAATTCAAGCACTTTTTCTGTTCTTCTCACAATTTTAATTGCGTCTTTCGTTGTCGGGTAATGCCCTGAAGCTGCGGTGTATTTGGATGATTACAAGCTTTTTTTGAGACTGCTCCGTGAGCTTTTGCTACTCTTTGATGGTTTGTCAGATGCGGCATTCATGCTTCCGTAAAATATACATATAAATTCAGAACTTTATGAGATAATCGAATGTTCAGTTTAAATGACTTGTCTTTAAATTATAGCCTTTTTCGTGAGTTTTGAGAATTGAATTAATTTACACAAAATAGCGTAATTGCGGTATTCGTTTCTTGCTGATGGGCACACCAGAAGAAATATAAAAACGTTAAATTTGATATTTCTTTAAGAAAAAGGTTGGTCGTACTGCAAAAATAAGGAAAGCCTCTCCCAATCGGTTTCTGAAATTGGTTTTCGTGGTAATGAATGTTCTAGATGAAGACTGGCTTGAAAGTGCGTTATTCTGTTGCCGATCAGGTTGGGAGATAGCTGTCATTACAACGTTGCGGAAAACTGCTCACTTTTGAAACCTATGCCCCACTTTCTTGGCTGCTTCCAAACTGGCACCACGTTTGGGCTGGGTTTTGTCGGGCGTAATTGTTGCTTCTCCCTGCAGAATTTTAAAAGGATTCGCGGGAAGCGTTCACGTTATTCATTTGATGATGGTGCAGCTGAAAGTCCATTGAAACTAAGGTTGTTCTAATATTTACCACTGCTATTGGTTAACAAAATGCTGTTTATAATATCTGTGAAAAATATTGCCTAGTATTGTTTCCACTCGTATCAAGAGAGTTGTAATCATTCCATCAGAAACTATATCAGGAAAGTGCTGATTTTACTTTTTGTTGGAATTGACTTTGTTTTGCAAATGTTACCTAAATCGATTACTTAAGCGAGAAAGCTGAGGAACACATTGACTTCTTGGTCGAGAAAAAAGATTCCTGTTAATAGCAATCTGATTTGAATGATGTGGTGCAGGCAGTCTGAGCGGAAAGTCATGATGTTCGTGCTCATTAAAATTGCAACAGCCGTGCTGAACCTGCGACAGTTTACTTTTTCTTTTGAAAATTGAGCGCATGTGGTGTGCATATCATTTATCGAGCAATGTGTTTGGCTGTGCTGCCACTTTGTTTTGACTTTCGGCGGAAATGTTAGACTTGATGCCTCCTGAGAGCAAAAGCAGTGGTAGCTGCTGGTTTGGTGCTCATGCTCCCTCCTGTCGCGTTTCTTCGAATGCGTACGCTGATCGTGGTACGCGCTGGTCTCGCAGCTTCACCAGCGCTCTCACAAATGCAACTCCAAAAATCCTTAGAACAGTACCGAAAATCCCTAAAACTCCCTAAATCTGTGGTGGTGCAGCATAAAATCGGAGTGCCAATGATGAATGTTTTCAGTAGAACCAAATATGATTTGCAAAATAAACTGAAATAGTTCATTTCACACATTCTCATATTTTACGGAACTCCCTAAAGCCCTAAAAATTCCCAAAAAAATCAAAAGTTCCAACCTAGGGACAAAATCCCTAAAAGTGAGAGCACTGAGCTTCACGTACATTTTCTGCATGCAAGTTCTTCCGTCAACTGCGTCACTTTAGCTTCTTGTGGAACAGTGAAATGTCAGTCTGGAAATTCAAAATGAAAACTTCATTTATGTGCGAATCTCACCGATGAGTGCTGTAAAACTGCATTGATGCACACATTTGTTTTGTTGGAATGGTTTCGACCTTCAGAAGCTGAAAACCAATCATGCTTAGCCCCCACGTGAAAACAAATTGTGCCCTCTGGACAGCAACTTCCCCCATTTGCAGTTGTTACCTCCCATTTGTAGGTGTGATGTCATTGTATTTAGTCAACTGCTGAATTTGGCCCCAGTTTCTCTGTTGTTGCTCTTTCCTCTATAACTGAAACACAGCGGCAGGCCGAAGTGACAGTCACACTTCGCACGTTCCTCCAATCGTGATGTTGCAAGCCCAGGAAATTTGTTTGCCTATTTCTAAATAGTTTTTCAAGTGAATTTTATGGTTGTACTGTATATATGAAAGAAAATCTAAACAGCACCTATATCAACATCGGTTCGTCATCACAGATGGAAAAATCTTTGTAAAGGAAACTTCAGGTTGAAGGACTTGCAGGCAAGCAGACTAGCCTGAAATTTGTTCAGTGTCATAATTATTAGTTTATGAATTGCCCGATAGCCATTAGCGAACTTTATATTGCCGGACAGGTTCCCTGGTCAGCACTGCCTTGTAATGTTAATTTTACCACAACATTGTTTTACTTATACTGCGTTCATGCGCAGCTATCAAAGAGATTGTACCATGCAGGTGATGCCCGAAAACTGGTGTTTTTCTAATTCAGATTCTAAAAAGGCTATTAAAGACCGGCACCTACCTTTTTTCCCACAAGTTATTTTAGACGTTTGGGAAATCCGTAAATAGCTAAGTTAACACCGAAAACATTGACTCTTCCCCCAATGACTAGCAGTGCTGTCTGTCTGTACCGAACTCTGCCCACGTTGAATGCAATATCACGTACCAACCAAGTACCTTCAAATGTTGTTAGTGCTGAGATGATTCGATCCGAAAATTAACTCCCCAGTTAAAAGTATCGCTTTGGTAAAGCTGAAGCAAAATCAGAAGTGGATTCAAACCTCCAGCTGCTTTAAAACTTTCTTTCATCTTTTAATTTCACCGTTGTGTTTTATTTCCTCTCATCGTTAATTGAGTCGTGTGTAAGCCTCGTACTGCGGGAAGTTAAAATTTAACTGTACCGTGTTGAAAGGCAGAAAGAGGAACCCCGAGTGAACGCAATATGCCGAGGCGACCTTTCGAAAGATAATGTATTTGCGACACTGCTTGACTTCATTGTTTCCTACGATTTTTCGACCAAATCCATGTTTTAGATAACGTTGGACCTGACCATCTTGTCAATAACGCACAGGTGGACAAGGAGCATGAAAACAATTCGAGGTGTTGCTGAAACGGGATTGCTTATCATTATTGTGCAGGAGGTAGAATTCTAATTTAAACTCGGAAAAATATTCGTAGAAACTGACTGAATTTTCGTTAGGCCAAAACCTCTGCCATTATACAAAACTTCACGTTGTACCGCCAATTACTGTTAGCTGCGCTAAGAGAATTTGCAGGCTTCATAGTCAAACAGATTCCTATGCGATAAGCGGTGGTAAAGACCTTAGTTTTTTGCACTGCGTGCTATCTTTAATTCTTTGTACAGTATTGTATGTCACCCATGGGTGGCGGAACCTTTGTCAAAGTTTGGGGGGGGCACAAGTGCACGTTGAAAAACTATAGACAAGTTTTGTGGTTTGAATTGGCAACTGTGACGTCACAAGCATTGAAATATGACTTCATTGCATATACACCATATGAAGGTCTAAATTACACTATTTTAGACAAAACTACACCACTATGAAAACGTATCGGTGAACTACCTGAAATTGTTGAGGTCATCAGCGTCACTCGGTATAATCGTACGGTTTATTCTGAATGACTGAATAAAACCGTTCGACGCCTGCGTCACTGGAATTTCCATTTGCTTTCATTCTGGCTGGCATTATCGTTGCCCTGTGATGTTATGCTATGTAACAACAAATGAGAAACTCTCATGATAACTTCTCCATTGTCGAGTAACGTACGTCACAGAGCAATGATAACGCCACAGTGGCGGTTCTAAGGGGGGGTCTGGGTGGGCCATGGCTCCTCCCAGATTTTTGACTGGCCCCCTGCTTGCCCCCAGTTTTTTGCTTAATTTCACGTTCAAGTTCGTTTGATTGACATATACAGCAGATAACTTCAGCCAGCAAAATTTTAAACGATTTGAAGACTTTCTGGCGACGTTTCTGACGATATTCACAAGCCTATGTTGGGTTTAATAGGTTTAGCAAATCAATCTTCATTACAATGGAAAATCACCATGAAAGAGAGACATTTATGTTGGCCCCCCTACTTTTTCCACGGCCCCGCAGTGCCCCCCACTTTTTTCATTCTAGAATCGCCACTGAAACGCCAGTTAGTCATCCACTTACCAGGCTCATTCATATTAGCCCGAGTTGTTGGACAATTTATCGTTTGTTTGAAATTACTCTCGAAATGGGAACTGTCCATTGGGTTGAACTTCAAATTCAATGTTCTATACAAATCCATTGCTTCAAAAAAACATTCAGTCCGATATGAATTATGTTTTAAAAAATCTTAGCTGCATAGGACAGCTCGGCGTTCTCACCACTTCGAAAGCGCGAGCGAACGAAGTGGTGAGAACGCCTGCTGCGAACGATATTGTGTGATTCAGGTCACCTGTAACGATATTGTGTGATTCAGGTCACTTGCGTTCTCCGGTATAAATCGTAATCGAAAACTCGGGCGAAGCCCGAGGAGCCCGTATGCCGGAGTAGCCACTGGGCTGTTAAAAACACCATGAACACAGATTAAAAAACAGGCAAAAATGACACAGCATTGATACCTGTCTTAAACACATTCAAAATCACAACTGTTCTTCATCTTGAACACAAAAGTATCATGACTGAATATCATTCTACAACTGCGTTAGATACCGGAAGACAAGACAAAACACACGTAGCAACTAGCAAGTCGTCCGCAAGGATGCCAACTGTGTTGCCAATACAGAAAAAAATATAGCTATTTAAGCGTTGCCAATACAAAAACAAAAACACAATTGAAATTGATCTGTCAAATATTTCATTTTGCGACTAAGGATTCAGTAAAATTTCACTATTTGGAATGGTTTTAAAACGCTTGAAATTACCCCAAATTTTTAATGGTGTGGCACGAACTTTTCCTACACACAAGACACAAGCATATGGGTGTTGGAAGAGGGGCAGGAATTTGAAAATTTCAGCAAATAGGGCTCTTAATTTCGAGTGGTAAAAAACAAATTTCACCACTTTTGGCCCCCCGTAGAAAAACGTTAGGAAAAATCCAATAGTGCCCCCCCCCTGGAAAAATTCCTTCTGACGCCCATGCACACAAGCATGTAAAACGACACCATCACCATGTTTGTGAAAAATTGTGTTGTATTACACCAGGGATGGGGAACCTGCGGCCCGCGTGAACATTTGATATGACCCGAATCAGAATTTTCGTTACCCAATTTAGAGTACAAGATCACGTCAAAACGAAGTTCCATGATAAGCAGTACTTAGAAAGTAAGCCAGAAGCCTCTACCCCTGAAGATAGTATGTCATATGAAGCCTATATCCCTCGCGGTAAGATAACGGTAGAATTTTAGGATAAAACAAAGCGTCATTTGCGGCCCGCCAGCAATAATCCACAATTTATGCGGCCCGTGATAGTAAATAGGTTCCCCACCCCTGTATTACACCATCTGGCAACACTGTTCAACAACACCACTGCAGTAAGCAATCCATAGCAGGGTGACAGACTGTGCACGGTGTATTCTGCCAAACAATTACGAAATCCTGCCAAATTACAAATAATGTTAGAAATATTATCGAGAAAATACTGTCAAAATTTTGCAACGTTTTTTTTCATTAAACAATTTGCTTTATCACTGGACCCAATACTAATTATGTTACTTAAAATTACGATATTTAGGCAAAAAAGTGTGGGGCCAGGCCCCCCAGAAATAAGTGGTGGGTCCTAGGTTCATGCGGCCCCCTGGGTTCCGCCACCTGTGATGTCACCGATATATAAAGATGCTTGCTACAATTATTTTAGACCAAGGGTTCCCTTCCTGGCATACATGTATCCTAGGGGTACATTTGCCTACCTGAAGGGATACATTTAAGGTCCAGGTTCCATTTTAAACATTCTATTTTTAGTAACTTTGAACCATAAATCTGAAAGCTCTATTAAAAATTCAGTGGATTTCTGTTAGTTTACTCAGCCTTTTGGTCTTAAGAAATTTTAGGAGTATATGCTCATCTGTCGAAATACTGAAGGGAACATGGTCAGAGAAAGGTTAGGAACCCATGTTTTAGACGAAGGGTTTCGTTAATCCTTTCAGAAAGCATTGTAGCTCGGGTCAAACCGAAATTTGCTTCCAAGGTCTCAAAGGGTTAACTCTTTGCAACAGCAACGTAATTTGGGCTATTAAACAACTTGGCTTCATGTTCACGCAAAAAAAATAAACCAAATTATTAACATTTGCGCGAAAATTTAACCAAAAATAAATTTATAGAGGTAAGTTACGTTGGCATAATAAATGAAACAAAAAGTAAATGTTATAATTTAATTGTTGCAAATTTATAGACATTTTGAAATGCTGTGTCACAGATAAATTGTGAATACGGCTGCATATGATAAAACAGCTAAAAATACTTTTACTTTCGAAAGACGTGTTTTTTGCTCAATGATGACAATAATCAATGTCAAGCAGAGTAGAACCAAGTTAAGATTCTTTAGGCGTGTTAAGCAAATTGGAAAAAGGGAGCGTGTTAAAATTTGCTGCGAGACAGGGAACCGCGCGAGCTCAAAATGCGCGTTGCTTTCAGCCATTCGTGCTTATAGTATCTCGCAAGTGAATCCGAAAAGAATTTGGCGGTGTTGGAGAGGATCATAGTAACTATGCCCTTGTGCATCTCAAAAGCGAGGCTCTCAGCGTGTGTGTCAATTATCATTTACCGTGTTTTTTTTAACTCCAGGTAAAATTTCCAACCCAACCCAGCCAAGCGGAATAGCGTTACGACTTCGTGTGGGCTAGCTTTATTTGTTGTGACGACCATTGCTATACAGTGGAACTGATTAAATAAAGCATTATGGCACTTCTATGTAGAGCTTAGAGTGATAGATGGTGAGCCTCCTTGTTGTTGGCATTGTGCGCGAATTTTATTTCGAGATGGTTGAACGCTAGTGGTGTTTTTGGTACTGCCTCAAATCTAGTGAGAATAGCAGGCCAACAGACAGCGAGCATTCAGTTTTACGCAACCTGAAGCCCTTAAAACTTGTGTTGTGCTGATTGTGATTACAAGCGAGCAATCGGACTCGATCCATGGAACTGTTTCGTGCAAAGCTCCACCCCTGCGACATCGCTCTGACGAGAATTGTAACAAAAAGGCGCTCGAAACAACCGCTGCCCTCTTCTTGGCGACTAGCGCTCACAAGAGTCAGCAGCAACGCTAGCAGATTCACCTCTCCGGTATTGGTTCACATGTACTGATGTGCAGTTTTGTTGCGTTCCCTTTCAAACTGGCGCCGCGGCTGTGACATGGCTTTAAAACAATGCCTTGGTTTTTCTAAAAAGTTTGCAAAAGACGACGTTCATTCGAGGCAGAAATCCCGATTTTTACGAAATTTACAATGCGCTGCATATATATTACTGGAATATAACGCCTCTCAGTCCAAGGGTTCTGGAGAGTAGCGGGAGCGGCCTCGGCCAGGGCGCCCAAGATGTTTGTGGCATTGATAGTACTGTTTGATTCGCAGGAACGTGCAAATGGTTTAACATTGCCAAAGGATTCGGATTCATCACACCCATCCAAAGCGAAAATTCAGATACAGAGAACCAGAGCGACTGGTTCGTGCATCACGTAAGTACTGAACGTCGCTCGTGGCTGCAAATCACGAACAACTGTGTTATGCTGCAGATTGAACTTTAAACTTTTCCGACCTCACCGTTCCGAACGCCAAATGTAGAGACCGAAAACTTCGAGTACGTGCAAGTGTGTATACAGTTTTGATAACGATGGGCAAAGTCAACCTCGACGAAAGCGCCAATTGTAAAGAAGGTCGTACAAAGAGTCAAGAAAGCTGTGCCTCGTGAACGGTTCATACTTTTCAAATGTACAGATGTATTTCGAGACGAAGCTTGTGGCCATGAATGCATTTGAACTACGTTATTTTTTGCTTTTTTCCTTACTCTGCGTAGTTTTTTTTCCTCTTGCTACGAAGTTTTAATTTTGTTTATCCGTCCTACAACGTTCTCTTAGTCAAACGCCAGCTTTCACTTGTCAAAAAACTGCGAAGTGATTTGAATGCCTCACAAGATCGCTTGCATCATCATCATCATGTTTTGAGGATACTGCAACTTTTAAACCTTGGCTCCAGAACATTCGTTTTTTAAGAATGTCGTCCAGTATGAATAGACCACTTCATTTCAGTTTAAGAGGTCTTGTTTTTGTTTAAAAAGTGAATCCTTCACTTGCATCACTTCCGATATGTACCATCGCTTTCAGACAGCTATTCAAATGCCCGGATTTCGAAGTCTACGTGAAGGTGAAAAAGTGAAAGTTTGGTACAGGAAATCGCACTGTGGCTTGGAAGCCACTAAAGTGTCCGGGCCTGATGGAGGCAACTGCAAAGGTTGCGAAAGGCGGCCAAAGCGACGAAGAAGACCGGACAGGTGATCTAGATTGTTTTTCAGTGGTGGTAATTATAAAATTTCAGAAGCGGTAATTATGGTAAATTTCACAAAGGCTGCCATCTCCATAAATGTTGACTAGCTGCGGGTTTGGTTGGCTGTATTTCAACCGGGATCATTCGGTCGGGATGAATGCATGGCTTTTGTTATTTATTTAGGCTAAATTTTTTTAAATGTTGGCGTCCGATATCTTAGGCGAAAACTTCAGCTATGACTTGAACGGCGGGCTGCCCATGCAAACAAGCGGCCAAAGAACCAGTTTTTAAACAGTTGCGGTCGTGACCGTAACGCTTACAAAGCATTTGCTGAGTGCAGCACGCATTCCACGAAAAGTATTTTGAAACGTCTCGCAGTATTTGCATATTGGTGGATTCGGGCGCTAGCCTGAGAAGCACGCTGATTGCTTGTGGAAAATTCCACATTCGTTAATAATGGTGCTGACATTCGTTAGAACCTTGCTGTGTGTGGCTCAGCTCTGCTGTACTTTGCTGTGAAATTTCTTAGTCTTTAGGTAATTCTGAAAACACAATGCTTGCTAGAGCACCCCACAAGCATTGGAACACGAACGTGCAAGTTTTCTTATTGCAGCAAGCGTTATTCGATGATTTTCGCTTGCCTGTACGATGTTCCGGTAATTAAACAATATGACGCATTACATTTGATCCACTAGCAGGAAAATTTCATGAAAAAAAATAGTTCAAGCATTGAGGGTGATTTAAAGGCCCGTAGCCTTCCACTGTCAGCGCCTATGTAAGGTAGCACCTGGACTAAAGAGGATGTTTTGATTTTGGTTTGTTCCATGCTGATATTAATGGAAACAAACGCGGTTTGTAATTCGAATTTTTTTTTAAGTATTGTTACCCTACTGGGCTTGAGCTTCGATAAATGGGCTATATTCGGCATAATTTTGAAGGCCAAGTTTGTTTTGTATAAAATCATTGTGGCTGTTTCGCTTTCCACTTGATAATTGTTTCAGTTGTATGAAAGTTCACTGTTTATCTCGCAAAATATCGGAAATTAGCAATTTACCTGTCAGGGACGAAGTAAAATTAGTTTACTAACCTATCGCTAGCTTCACATGCATTAACATGTCACGTTATAGGTGCAAATACGGTCTGGGAAGGATAACGCAATAAATGAATATGGTTGCCTTTTTCCAAATATGGCCAATTTTGACTGCTGGCTTATCTTGACTAAGTTTTATTTTATTACGCCGGTGATCAAGCGAAGCCACCACCAGCCTTCCGAGTGAGCCGATGTCTCTTGCAATGATCAGCAAATTTGCCTTGTTGATTTTTTTTGTAAAACGCACAGGAGCTCTTTCATGATAAACGTCATGTGATTTATGTTCGTTTTTCTTTTGTGTTCGAAAGGCCTTTGTCTGTGCTGCTTTTGAATGTTTTGTTTTCAAAAGGGCTCTATGGCTTCGGCAATCCCTCAGATATATTTGGATTTCTCGGCGATTTTTAGCCGCGTCACCCGTAGCTAGAAGCTATTAAATTTGTTGAAGCTACTTACGAGTTTAATCTGCATATCACTCCCCCTAAATCGCAATTTGCTTAGGGTTGGAATGGGAATCTAGAGTAGTCAAAAGATGCAGTCGCAGGATGTTACTTTAAACGTTACTTTTTGCTACTACCTTGATATTGTGTATTGTGTGGTTAGTTAAACAACAATCTCTTGTTCATGTCACGGAACCTTTGAAGCGAGGTATAGTTGTATTGACGTTTTTCAAAAGCGGGCATGCGGAAGCGGAACTGCTGATGCCATGCTAAAATTTTCAAATTATACTCGCACCTCATTTACCAGCTGACCAAACTACTGGCGACTCGTNCAGTTTGCATACTGCCAAGAGTCGTAGGAATTCCAGTGCTGCTAACTCAAATGTTGGTTTTCATCAATNTGTTGTTTTGTGCTGTGCATTTCTCGAAATTTGAAATATCTTTTGGTCAGTTATTAAAATAGAAATCGTTTTGCTTCAAGAAATGCGTACAATAGTTGAATGCATTGTCTCGTGCAGAAGAAAACCAAAATGGAAAGCCGGTGCGTTTCTTCGTAAATTAAAATGATGCCCTTGGTCTGTTCATCTCGTGCAAACGAAACTGAATTTGCGGCTGCTGAGCTTCACCGATTTCTGAAAACACCGGCAAATCTAAGTGTCAGCACATTCGCGGCAGGCGATCTTACGAATAACTCCCGTTACGCGTGCGCATGAAGCAGAACGAAAGGTAAACTCGCTTGACCTCACGTTTTCGTCGCTGCTCGCAGAAACAGCACTTGGACGTTGCGACAGCTGGAGTTACGAACGCTGACAAAGCATTTCTCCACTGAGTGTAATTTGAAAAATACGTAAGAACAAAACTCGTCGCATCCCTGCTGTTTAATATTATATGGCTAACTCGTTGCATCCTTGCTGTTTAATATCATATATGGCTACAGTGGAAATGTGAGCTAACCTGAATAACTATCCCGTGACCTCGCCTAAGGTCACGCGAGTGGTTTGCTCCTTCCCTGCCGGCACTGTACGTTTCGCCTCAGTTGTCGCCGCGTTTGCGCGAGGCTACTCCCTTGGTGGCCTTAGTTTGCTCCATCTACCTAACACTCGAAGTTCTGATGCTACAGAAAACGGTTGTGTTGTTTTGCTGTAGTGCCGCACTCAGATGCAATGCCCAGTGTTCACCACTACGCGTAATGTAGGCCTGCTGGCAGTTGTTCATTATATACAGTAATGTCCGATCGAAGTTATGGGGTTTGGTAGAGGTTTCACAACTGCTGCCGGAGGTTAAATATCTTTAATACTCCAGAGAAGAGCTACTGCTGATGACCTTGTGAAAAAGTTTTTATCCCGAAAACCTCAACAAAAACACGACTTGCATAACTGAGAAAATATTTACACTGAGGACCAAAATATTTCAGGAGGCCGGCAAAAAAGACAATCTTTTAACCCAAATTGTCTTGGTGTTCTGTTCGTTTATGCGTGCTCTACTGTAATTTTTAATTTATATCCGCTTTTTTGATTTCCTTGAATTCCTGCCGTCGCACGCAAAACGTGCTGATTTTTTAGTTCGTGTAGACGATTCGCTACTATCTTACAAGCATTGTTCACTATACCAACGCCGTTGGGGGGCAAGTTGAAGCGTTTCCAGTGTGCATTTACAGTTTATGAAATTAGCTACCCTTTCCACTCCAAGCTTAGGGTCGAGGGAAGTTGGCGAGGCTTTGTAGTGAAGAACTGTATTAAACTTTCTTCAGATACGCTATCTGGTCAATCTGTTTTGGGTACTCAAGGGAAACACGTAGTTGTATTGTTTAGCGATGTTCCTTTGTTTTCCGTAACGTGTCTGCATCCCGTCACCTCCAACAGCTTTCGAGGCGAGCCATACATTCAAAATTGATTGGAGTGCGGACAAAGCAGAGGCTCGCCTGTACCAACGCCAATAGTTTTTTAAGCGCAATCTGTAAGCTTTTAATGAAATGTATGTGGGTTATGAACTTCTCGCACGTTTAACTAGTGGCGTATCCTCAGGGCGTTCAAGCAAGTTCTGCGCTGAACGTGTTTTCAAATACTCTTAAAAATCAGCTTTTGTCCCTTAGCTTTTCCTTGATCATATTCATTCATACTCCAGGATAATATGTTACGGTTAAACAACTTTTGGATTCCTGACCGGTTTCAAGGAGTTGGAATCATCGCAAGGGGTTCAATTCACCTCGGTGGAACGCCTTGGATAAAATCAATAAACAAAGAATGGAGAAAAGAGGCAGCGCAGTAGGGTGCAGTTTTGCACTGGCAAAACGTGCACCAGACTCAGGTTGGCAACCCTGGTCGTGCGTTCACCCATCTTCACCAGAAAAGCCAAATAGTAGTCTTTAAGACATATACACATAAAACGTGCTTAAACAAACACAAAACAGACATTAAAACTCGTAAGAAGCATCGATATAACACAATTTCAATCTATAGAAACATTTTCTTTCCCCGTAATTACACTGTCGTACATTTGTTTTATCAAGTACATTTGAATATTTTTAGGAGAACAGTAAAATCTTTGCAATATTCCTGCACGGTGATAGACTCTGGTCAGAAAAGATTTGTAATGAATATTCAGCTCAGAGAATGTTTTGCCAGAACCAGAACCAAGCCTTTCCGACTGAAAAAGCCAGATTTTGTCTGGATTTTGTTTAAAAACAGCCAAGTGCGTTGAAAACTAGATTTTCAAAATGTGGCTTCAAAAAAGCCAAATTGGCAACCCTGCGCACGACTGTGGCGTATTAGGTTGCTCAGCAATTATACCACGATTACTCCATAGCGTGGATGGGGAACCTGCAGCCCGCGGGCGAAATGTCGCCCGCGTGAACAATTACTATGGCCTGCATCAGAATTTTCATAACCCAAGTTAGAACACAACATCGCGTCGAAACGGAACTCCATGATAAGCAGATACTTTGACAGTAATTCAAGAGAAGTATCTCTAGCATAAGTTTTCTCTCTTATTTTGCGGCCCGCCAGCAATATCACACAATATATTTGGCCCCTGGTAGTAAACAGGTTCCTCAAACCTGCCATATAGCTAGAGAGCAGATAAATGGCAGCTTTACTTGTTGCAAATGATGCATTAAGAGTTCAGGGGGCTTACTGCAAAGATTAGGGAAAGGTGATGTGGTGCGAGTTGAGTTCGAACGTGTAGTCAGTTAAAACACTTCTGCAGTTTCACAACAAATCGAGTGGTTCTATGCTGCCGCTCCCGGAACACCGTGAATCGCTGTCTAGGGATATTTGTTACGGAATGACTGAAGTGTGAAATCCATGTTTCAACGGCGTCTTGTGTGTTTCACAAAATACGTTTTATCCAATTTATTGTTTTGTAAAACACTAACTGCTAAAATGTTATATTGCTTTCAGTTCTGGACTGTTGTGTGCATTCCAGTTCCAAATTATTTACTTTGAAGAAAATAATTTTAGGTTAAATTTTTGTGATAAGCCACTGGTTTGCTTTTGTAGCCATTTAAGTACATTTCTGCACAATATTGCAAACATGCATATTTTGTCATTGTTGAAAAAAACATTTTCACAACGAACGATGGTTGAAAACGGTCTGTTGTGGAGAAAAAGAAAACAATGCCTTGTCAATGTCGTCAAAGCAAGGACGAAAAGCAATTACATGTTCATTTTCAAGTTGTCGATTTTCTGAAACACCATGGCTCACGTGGTGTAGTAAAAGAAACAAACTATATTGTTGGCTATGAATAATATTTAACACGGATTCTTCGTCATGACGAAACTGCGAGGGAAAAAAGAGAAGCGCTCAGGATTTTAATTATGCTACATGATTTAAGACAAGAGCTGCCTTTCAGACGACATGAGTCTGTTGAATTATTGAGCTTCTTGAATACACACGAGTCTTTGCTTCAAGGCTGAATGCCCATCTTCAAACAGCTACGGTGTTTAGAGGAACTTTTGCATGGTGAATGTGTAACGTCCTGCAGTCGAGGAAAATATATTGAGCTTGTAGAATATACAAAAGTCTTTGATGCAAGACTGAATGCGTATCTTCAAACAACTAAAGTGTTGACAGGAATTTCTCCAAATGTGCAAGATGACTTGATCCAGGAAATTACGGCTGTTTTAGTTGATTAAATCAAGCGTCGAATCCAGAAGCTAGTTGTTAATTAGTTGAAACATCAGACTTGACATGAAAATCGCTGCTTTCAACGGTAGTCAGGTGCATACAGGCTACAAGAGGAGGGTTTGTTGGGATGGGGTGTTTATCCAAAACTCGCTTTTGCATCCCAGTAAAGAAATACTTCAAATCATTGTTTGTTCACTGTTCTGCCAGCGTTTCAAATTTAGTTCTACAGCAGCCTTCAAAGCATAAGGCAGTGCTGCATATTCTTAAAACATTGTCTGGCTTGGCTGCTTTTTTCACAAAATCATTGACGAGTGCATTAAAGCATTTTCAAATCGTAGATTGCCCACTGTTGCATGAACAAAATGGAATTTCACCTCGCATTCGTCCAGTAGGGTACAAGAAAACAGATCTCAACCTGCATTTTTAATAACAATTGAGTTTTCTGAAGATTGGAGTAAGATGACTTTGTGAAGGCAACAGATCAACTGAGCTTCGTAAACCGACCGGAAACCTGCTTCTATGACATATTTTTTCAAAAATCTCCAGATTTAAGAATGTGTTCTATGATATTCTACAAACCAAAGCTTTCTCATACGAGCTGAACAACGAAAAAAAGTCGATGAAGTCCATAATAAAGTCTGGGAAGAGGTTTAGAATTTTCGAATTTGTTGAAAGAATTTTCTATCTGTTGAGGAAGACATTTCAATGCACCTAAAGCAAGTGCTTACATCATGTTATCTGGTTATCTAAGAATTTGCGTCTCAGAAAGAAGAATAGAATTGTGTTACAGATTTACAGCGTTGATTGTTTTAATCTGCTGTCGCAGTGTTCAGTGTATTTTACTGAGCTACTTTAACGTGGGGCGATTAGTTTCAATTTACGTGAACTGCTTTGTCGCAGTGTTCCGTGTATTTTACTCGGCAGTCGTATGTTTAACTCCCCATGCTTAGTTGGAATGTCGATTAGCTATAGTAAATGCGTTACATTCGGGTGTACAGTGTACACCACCTAACGGCGATAGTGCGTGTAGAACATTATACCTGTTTGCGTCATCAGCTCCGCCAAAAGGTTGGTTTGAATTAACCACATAGAGTGGCGTCACGAACAGCGGAGACCAAGTAAAAATGATCACTTTATGCCACCTACTGAACCACCAGTGAACACCCTATCATAATGGTCACCGTACATTGTGTTTGAGTCTCGTGTATCTGTTTTTGGGCTAAGTGGACTCCGTAAGCTGTTTTCAACGTTGGGAGCTTTTTCAGCTGGCCTACGTCAGACGTTTGTGACGAATTTTATTTTTGGTTTGTTTGCTTGTGTTTTGCTGTTCAAAAAAATAAAAAATCAATAGAAGTATGGCAGCAAAGTAGCGTTTCTTTGGAAATTGTGGTTTTGTTGACTTGATGTCACCTTAGCCAGCCTGACTGTAACGGTCTGTATAACACAATACTGACCCGTCATTCAAAACGCAACCCTGCTCTTACATCAGGTTGGCACCTTTTTATATCGGAAACCTTGTGTTATACCGTTGTCTTAAGTTGAAATCTCTTTTTGAACCATAAGACTTACGCATTTGACAACATGCAAAATTTGGATCTTAGTGTTTCTGCAATCGGGTCTTTTTAACCGAAGACTTGGACCTTCTAGCTTTTACTCTCCATCTGGCAAACATGAAACCTTGAGCATCAATGTCAATGTGATGGTAACGTCCCTTCATTTTTTAAAGGCCGTGCGAAGATGCTGTTAGGAAGTAAATGTAAAACTTGGTTGTTGAAAAGGCGTTTGCTGTTACGCTTCTATTTCGAGAACAGCTGCCCGTTGCAGTGACATTGCGCGCTTCAAAACGTTGGCTTTCTCACCCTGTTGCCTACTGCTGGCGACACGTTGAGTCGCTCAGTCATTTCAGTTGGTAGGATATGATGCCTAATATTTCCGTCGTCAAACCCTGTGATTAGTTCCTAAATGACGTCAGCGATCAGGGAATTCCGAGAAAACTTGAGATTTTTGTGAAAGCTTGCAAGCGTTGCCGTGTTAGCCGGAGACGTTTCTCCTTCAAAACGATGTTCAATAGAACTTCGCCTGCCATATCGTGCATTAGCATACGGGTTGCTGTTGCAACTGTTCTACTTCCTCGCGTTTAGAGTGTAGGATGTCTAATCCCCTGTACAGCTTGAAGTCCGGAAGCTTTGCGTTTTGCATTATGTCGCGTTAAGATTATCTGATTCACACTCATTCTATTTTTACCAGATGCTACAACTGCGCTGAGGCCGGTCATCATGCGAAAGAATGTAAGTTCCCGCCGCTGCCGAAACGATGCCACCACTGCAAAGCCGTTGACCATTTGGTGGCTGATTGCCCAGTCAAGCGTGACACATCGCATCGCTGTGACGTGAACGATCACTCATCCGAAGCCGACACTTCTACGAGTTTATAACGTTGAGCGAGTTGTTTCAAGCATCTACCTCACTGCGGCGTCATACCTCAAGTGATTGGCAACATCTTTGATAGTTTGGCTACTACCTCTAATGTTCAGCACCCTTTTCTTTCTTCCGCAGTGAAACGTTACAGTGCTCTCTATGCATCATCGCGTGTTGCATAACTTGTGTTCAACTAGAACGGCAAAGCCGTGATTTTTCGTTTCTAGGTGCAACGATGGTACTTACATCACCGAATGCGTTATTTCTGCTAAAGCAATTATGTATCTATTAACTAACAGCAAGCAAGCAAGCATGCTTGCGATCGTGAGGCTTATGAAGGGTTCAGCTGTGCTGCAGAAGGGGTCTGCAAGCAGGCTTGGTTTGATCAATGCCGTCAGCGGGGGATGCGGTTGGGGTCTCGGAAGCTCTGGCATCACGGAAAGCGTTGAAGTTTCATTTGGTAGTGCTGTGTATTCTCATACCAAACACTGATGCTGCCACTAAATGGTGCTACCACGAACAAATCAGCTGGACACTCAAAATATATTGCTTTTCGCGACGGAAGTCAAATGTTTGTAACGCCAACATGGGCGTCGGAAGGGGGGCAGGGGTTCCATTCCCCCTGGATTTTGAAAATTTCAGCAAAAAAAGTTCTTTTCTTAATTTCGAGTGGGAAAAAACAAATTTCACCACTTTTAGCAACCCCCTCGCAAAATTTTGGAAAAAAACATGTCCCCCCTGGAAAAAATCCTTCCGACGCCCATGAACGCCAACCTTGCTTTTCAGAGTCCACTGCCGCGTTACCACTACGCACTATTTCGTCATTTATAGTCCTCAGTGTTTTTGTACACCATGACTTTCCTTTGCTCGCTAGTACGTTTTTGTTACGTTTTCTACCGTCACCAGTTTTCTACGTAGCGCGCAATCAACATGCAGCCCGTTAATTTTGTTGGTACTGGTCAAAGGCGGAAGGCTGTAGCGGAAAACTTATGTCGTACCGGCTCCAGCCAAGGCCTCCTGGAAAATATTTAGGACGCCTTGCTCCAGCCCGCCCGTCTCCTTGTAGTACATGACGTCATCTTGTTATCACACGCCAACGGCTGCCAGCGGAAAGTACCAGTTTTCAGTACGTTATGGAGCGTGGTAGAGCTCGTTCCTCGCATCTGAGTCAACAGTTCGCCTACGAGGTTGAAGGCATTCGTCAATTGACCGGGAGGCGATGACTGCTTTGTGTTCCCGCTTTGGTCGATTCACTGCAACGTTTTTTTTTTCTCAGGGGATTTTCGAGCCTGTTGTGTGCCAGAAAGTATTTTGCAATAAAACCGACCACTATTGCAAAGTGCGGTATGGACGACGTGTCGGTGTTGGCAGTGTGGACGAGTGCGAACGGTCCGGACCTGAGAAGGATGTCAAATCCCGTTTTTAGCTCGCGCTGAATTAAAGCCATCCAAACACTCGGCATCCTGAAGTCAAGGCCGCGAATGTTGTGCCACCAACACCGCGTGTTTCAAATGTTGCACTGAACGCAGTTGCATCACGGGTTTTCTATTGCAAAGCTTGCAGGTCGCATTTATTGAATTAAGCTTACCAGACCTGAATTAAACATACCCTTTTGAACGCCGCGTTCCTTGCGCTTCCATGTTTTCCCAGCAAAGGTGGCTTACCCCTGGTCAAAGAGGTCAGTTACGAATATGAAATCTGGCTTCAAGCGTCTTGGGTGGTCCTAGGCCCGTAGCCAGGTTTTAAGGGTCGGAGAGGCAGGATTTTTATTCTTATTTTGTTTCAAACAAATTGTCTTGGCACAACAAAACTTTTGAGACCACTGCCCGCTGAATGCACCCCGTGGCTTCGGGACTGGGTGATCCTTGCGGGGAAGTTGAACCCCACATTTAATGTGTTAACCAATTGGTTGTGCACGTTTCTGTAAAAATTTTCAGAAACAACGAGGTGTGTCTTTGATACACGCTCAATATTCCAGCTAGTTAAGATAGAGCCATCAAAGCCAAGACAGAACGTCACGGGTGTATACGACAAACTGAACTATGCCATCCGAATTTAGTTTCGTCACAGCGTTACAGGTGATTGTCAACGTACAAAACAGCTGACTGAATGCGTGGGTCTACATCAGGGGTCACCAACATGGTGCCCGCGGGCACCAGGTCGCCCGCGCGGACCACGCTGGTCGCCCTCGGGCCTGTTTTGAAAATAGCATTAAGATGATGGGTATCGTCACATAGATCAACATTAATAATAACATAATAATTGAAGATAAATTGAGCAAAATTATTACTTCAGAAGTGTGTATCAAACTAGTAGCCCTTGCGTTAATCGGTACCCATGAAGTAGGTCTCAGTTTCACAAAGGTTGGTGACCCCTGCTCTACATTGTATCATGTAAGACAATTTTTTGGGCGCATATGATAAATTCTTGGTTTAAATGCAAGGTGTGCTCCGACATGTTTTCCTGAAAATCACAGCGAGGCACTTGATGACATACCATTTAACTTCGAAACAGTCGAAGATTTCAAAATTGTACGTGTTTTTTTCATCACCTCACAAAATTCCAAAAATGTTGTTCTGATGCAGTGGTTTCCAATCATGGGGTAATATGCGATTCTTTGGGGAGTAACACGGAACCAAAACCACAATGTTCTGTGTTATGAGCGATAACTGCGAAATATTGAGAGTGATAAGATAATCGCTACCTTGATTTGGGTAACGGCTCGAACAGGTTTGGGAACAACTGCTCCAATGGGATGCGAGTCCCGAGGGCAGACCCCTAGGCTTGGGGGCAATGACCCACAAGTTTTTGTTCCCCCCAAATTGTGTTGTGCCCAGAAAAATTTGTTTTAAACATATAATAAAAACAACTTTTCCCCCCCAAACTTTAAAACCTGGCTGCGGGCCTGCCCGAGGGTAGTGCAACCTCCGGTCGGAGGCTCCTGATGCAGGCCTAGTTATTGGTGAGCGAAGTAGAAGCACGAAGTGCAGGTATGCTGGTACCGGGGCGTAACTATAGGTTAGATGACGCCCGGGGCAATAGGCAAGTTTGGCGCCCCCATATTGAACTTGAGCTCTTTCGGAAGCAAATTTACTGTATTGAAGAAAGCGCTAGTGACATTGTTGGAACTTTTCGGCGCCTACGCAGTGATTGGACCCCTCAATAGTTATTTGGTGCCCTGGGAATTGTGCCCCTCTTACCCCCCCTTCGTTANGCCCCTGGCTAGGTAATGGCAAAAAATTGCATAGCTTTTGGGTGGAGCAAACTTCTCTCAGTTNATCATTCTGGACCCATGAAGCGAGATTCATCATATGCGTTGGTAGTTCTTGAACTCAGGCTCGTGGGGTAATTGTGACCCCGAAGAAGTGTAAAAAGCAGGGCTGTGGAGCCGGAGCCCAAGCAATTTTGTATGATTGGAGCCGGAGCCAAAAACATTTAAATGATCGAGCCAAAACCTGAAATTTGGGTTCTGGTTCCACAGCCCTAGTCTGTGACTTTGTGGGGCAAGCGAGTAGTACAAACATTGCAATGGTTTTTAGTTTTCAATGGACCAAATCGTTCTGGAGCCGGAGCCAAAAACGTCTAGATGCTAGAGCCGAAGCCAAAAAATTTAGATGCCTGGAGCCGGAGCCTGAAATTTGTGCTCCGGCTTCACTTCCCTGGCTGTAGTTCATGCTTTGCGCGCATTTATACTNTTTTAACAGTTAGCCTACAACTGACTTTTTGAAAGCAACTNGGATTGTGTGGTGCTGGTGTGGTCCTTGGTGAAAATTGATTNGACTCCCCTGGTTTCNGATGGTAGAGGTTTGAGCCAAGGAGGGAAAACTTAGCTGCAAATGGCCCACTGGCCACTGTAGGGGGCCCATTAGCCTACAAGGTTAAGTGATTCCAGAGGGCAAGGGCGTCAGCATTGGAGAAAGGTGGAATTTGACGTCAAGAGCGCAGCGCATGTCGGTCTCTTTACCAAGACGTAAATCTTACTCAGATATTTGCGCCTAACAGTGAATGTTTGACCGTGGCTTCAGATGAACTTTTTTCGCAGTACCAAACACATCGAATGCGTGGTATAAATGGTCATTTTGATCCGACTAAATATCAGTGCTATTTCTTTGTTCCTTGCCACAGTACAGCGCTGAAGATTGGTATGTATCACGTCTTCATGAAACACCGGTGAGTTCCAGGAAGCACTAGATGAGCTGAACATTTTAAAATATATTGTGTGATAGAGAAGCTGAAAAGCCACGAAAACGGACACTACTGTAGGAAGTGCGGCAGTTGTTTAGAACAGGGGTCGAGAACCTATGGCTCGCGAGCCAGATGTGGCTCTTTTGATGACGGCATCTGGATCGCTTGATATTTTCTCAACACGATTGTTACGAATGAAACTTTTTCTGTAACTTTCCGTCTACCAGACTACAAACCTATCAGCAACACCATGCAGCACCAGAAGTCGCAAACGCAGTAACAGCAAGAAGCATGTTATTAAAGTGAAAATTCAGATATTTACCATTGTTAAAATTATTGATTTTGCTTAAAAACGCACACGTTAGTTAGTAAGTTAGTTGCATTAAGTGTTGAAAAATATTAAATGGCTCTTACGGAAATACAATTAAAAATATGTAGGTTTCATGGCTCCCTTAGCAAAAAAGGTTCCCGACCCCTTGCTTAGAATGTTCACTTGCCCTAATTCCTCCAGTATTTACCACTGTCCTAAAGTGTGGCCATGTATTCAGTGAAAAGCTATGAATAATTACACATGGAAATTTCATCGTAGTCGTATAAAAAATTGCTTTCGCGGCCAATGCATGTTTTATTTTCATAGTTTCAAAGAACTTAAAACCATCTTTTTTCAAAACAACACTGACAGCCAGCTCAGCTCATTCCCCCACGATCTGTTCTCAAATAATTTTGGAAACCATGACTCTTTGGAGCAAACCAAACAAGGGCCACTGAGGTGCTCTCCAGAGATGTATTATTCATATTGACGATTACCTAACATTATAGCCGTCCGAGAAGCACATTTTTAGATGCCAATACTTGAAAGGGAGTCTTAGAAGATTTACTGCTGCTGTATCAAGTGGTAACAATATAATTTATAACAGGTGCAATAAATTACAACAAGATGTTCAGTAGGGGCTACTGTTGTTAGAGGTGGTTAACTGTCAGACGTTATGTGCATCTTCACTGATTGGGGGAAATGTATTACCTAAAATGTGACCATGGTTTCATTCACAATCACGTGGCATTCATTCACTCGCTCGAGTGGATGCGGACAGAAAAAAACGAGGAGCTTTCGTTGCTTCACCGCGGTCGGTCATGGGGCGTTCAACGCATCGAGCCACCCAGCGTTTGCCATCAGCACACTGTTTGTCATGAAGTTTGTTTACTATTGCCCAGCAGCATCAGGTTCATCCCGGGGCAGGCAAACCGGGTACAGGCAATTCCAAACATTAGTCACGCCGTTAAAGCCTCAAAGGAAATAGAACACCACACGAGATTTACCGGGCATGGATTCTGCCCGAAACAACGCGGGAGGCGCGCAGCGTGAAACTGACGTTCACCTTCCGTCGAAGCTTGCTAGAAGACGACTCCAGACATTACTCAGGCGGCATCAGGCAAATCACATCTTAGTCAATTGCAGTTGTTAGTTTGTTGCTCTGGCCTACCTCAGGAATTAAGCAATCATCCGGGCAGAGGTACGCACAAGTCTGTTCAATTCGGAAACCCGGTTATTTGAATTAGTCCCGTCGCTTTGGTGGGCTTAGCCCTACCCAAACAAAACTTCAAGACCCCCTATTCGAAATATGAAACTATAAATCAGTGGAGTTTTTGTCAAATTTTGGAATGTCAAGCCCCCCTGCACAAACGCAAAGCTCCCCTATTGAAGACTTTCTGGCGACGGTTCTGATTTGAATACGTTCAGATCTCGGTTATTTTGAGCAACAAATTTTTGAGAAAGACGTCCAAAGATTGAACATTTTTATCTCGATGAATAACAACGTAAGCTGTATGCTACATGTCAACAAAAACAATATGAAATGTGCAGCATTCCTATTGCACTCAACAACATTTTTATTCAAGTTATTAAACATCTGCAGCGCCTTGCTCTAGATTTCAAACGTTACTTTCGCTAACTTCGCCTACCACTAGCGGCGTACCACTTACCAAGTGAGGGGCGTGACGTCCCGGGCCCCAAATTTTAGGGGCGCCAAAACACCGAAACGCAAAGTATATTGCGACTTATTCGCACAGTCACTTCCATCAAAAACCTTGACTTCCCGCAGAAAATAAAATTCTTTGAGTGTCTGAAAAAAACTTTTTTTGTGAGCACAACTTCCAAAATAGCAGCATCATATTGTACATCAAGGTTTTAACTGGTGCCCTGACTGCCACGACGAATAAATTTATTTTCTTTCTTGAAAAACCCGAAACGAAATCTGCATGACAAAAATTCTTTTGTTTGTTCGTCTTTTAGACCAGGGGCGCAGCCAGGATTTTTCTAAGGGGGGGGCGGAAGTTATGGAAGCAAAAGCCTTGAAAAGGAAAAATTGCTTGTGATTAGAATAGTCAAGAAAAGCACTTAATTTGTGGAAAAACAATTGACTGTACTCACC
>JGI24159J19872_10001060_pt1 | contig 28844 bp, 14 predicted proteins | sample Ectturendosymbi4_FD_19872 | JGI IMG/M metagenome (IMG submission 19872)
TAAAATACGTTTGACAATGGACTTTATCGCACGTGAGTTGTTGGTGAAAGGGATCCAAGATAGTTCCATTTTTGCGGTTTGCTGAATCTTTCAAATGTTTCTACCTTTGTGAATGAAGACTGGCTTGAAGAAATAAGACGCATCTACATACGTGCTGACGGATAAATCTATCAACTGCTACGTAGGGCACGTGACAAAATGGCCGAGCTGCTGACTCAATTGGAGCTCAACTGACGGCGAATAGCTTGTTACAAAAACTTTTATCATTTCACGTATAATGTTTTCCAACATGTTATTTGTGTTAGACAAAACTGTTCAGACAAACAAAGACGTTATTATTGTTAGAATCTGTCATAGCATTTGATTTTTGCGCAGGTAGGCTTACTGGTTATCAAGGAACCCAGAAATCTTTCCAGACATATCTGCTGATTGTAATTTTGCTCGACAATTAGAAAGCTCTCATGCTTTAAAATTAAACAAGAACGATTTGATTACTTTGAATTTGAAACAACCAGTGAAGTGCAATGCACTCCTTATCTCTCAAGTAATACTATTTTTTCTGACAACCACGAAATCATTATCATACATATAAAGAAATTATTTAGTTGCTGTCAGTCTAGTTTTTCCAAGAAAGCTAATGTAAAGGCAGATATTCCACAACTTCATTTGTGAAATAGTTTCGTTCCAGAAACATCTTTCATTAAAGGACTTGGACCACATGGTGAGCATCACGTTCCATGGAAGACAGCTTCATATTTGGTTTGATGATTTTATGTTACATCTAATAAGACAAACCAATCAACTACCTGTCTATTTTGAAGTGTTGAGATAGAGTATATTTACACCTGAATCAATTGCCCACTCCAGCTTTTTATTAGAAACAAGCTTCAAAACGAAGTTGCTTGCACGAGATATCTATTTCAAGAACAGGTTTAAAGCAATTTTTCATGGAAATGTTTGTGCCGGTAAGAAAAACTTTGTGCTGTCGTAAATTTACTGCTGTGATGATTTTGCAGAAGACAGTCTCAAGTGGAGAAAATTGGAGTGTTGAACAACTCTAATGTATTGTGAAAACGTTTTCAGTCAATGTTAGCAAAAGATATAAAAACACCTCTTATCAATTTAAATTTCACTTGTAAATGATTTTCTTAACATGTTTAGCAAAAAACCTTTAAGGTTAAAAACAATAACTAAGAAACCACTTCTCAGACGTAAAAATTATAATGAGACTTTAAGATTGCTAAATTGAAATTTATAGCAGCTCATCAGCTACTTTCACTTGTGACGGGCGACTCTTATCATTGCTGGATATATGAATCACCTAAGAGTCGTTATCCATTGCTTGTAGGCCCCACCATTCACAGCACTTGTTTTAAAAAAGGCTTTGAAAGCATTTGCTTTATGTTTGTGACAAAGATAAAAGATAAAAATTAGAGCAAAGCGTTTACAGTTGGACTTCAAAATCAACTTAGTGAATACAGAAAATGAATATATGGGAAGATTTTTCTGTAAAAAGTCACTGAGTTGTTTCTTTGAACTAAAGCTTTTCTAAAATATATACTTGCTTTCTGATCAGGTTCAGCACCAATTTTATGAATAAAAGTACTTTAGGCCTGTAATATGAACCCAGAGCAGAATACAGCGCATTTCTGAAGTAGAAAGGCCTGAGTAACACACAGCTGGTGATTTGTGACTTGCAAAATTTTCAAAAAATTTTTTGCAGGATTTTTTGTCAAAAGAATTGATCCATACCATAGGTTTATCTCTATTAACCACTTTAATATTTTTTTGGTTGAAGCAAGTACACGTTTCATTTGATTGAATAGCCGAAGTTTAAATGTAAGTTGAGAATCTTGTATATTGTTTAACTCTCTTTATAGACGAGACGCAATACTACACCATACTTTACCACTTGCAGCCATTCTTACCCAAAGATTGTGGTTCGACTTGTTATTTACTAGATGTTATAAGGAGGATAGAACAACAACCTCAGTATTGATTTTCCAACTGCTATCGTGTAAAAACGTTTTCGTTGATTTTGGTCTCGTATCACGCGGTGGAAACTGCCGAAATTTCTATACTGAAGAGCACCTGGAAATAAATGCATTGGTCAATTTTTCGTTGAGTTGCTGAATGAATGCTGTCAGTAAACCTGATTGAGCAAATGCAATGCTGTCAAACGAAAATGTAGTTTTTGCGTTGAAGTGTTACTGTTTGGACATTACACAGCTTGTTTTGGAAGCGAATTAATGTAGAACACTTCATACAATGCCTGTCTCAGTAAAATTATAACGAATTCAACGATTTCTTTCAAAACTTCAGGAAAATATACACCGTACAACCCGTCTGTAATTTCGACCGCTTACTTGCTTTCAAGCAGAAACAAACTGCTGATTTGTTTTAAAGCTCCTGGGGTTTTCTTAATCGTCTCTGCCGTTCAGCTGTTTTCTGCTGTGGTAATGCTGCTTCCATGCTTCCTGGCTACGCTGAGGGCTGAACCTGTGCGTGCGAATCTTCCCACACATGCTAACAAACGCCTAAATGGCAGAAGCATTCGTGTGGTCTCGTATAGCGACGGCGTCGTGTGACAATTGCGACACTTGTGGTTGGTTAAAAATTCAGTGCGAATAGGTTTCAGTTAAAGAAGGAAAAAAGCGCCCAGCCGGCAGCCGAAGTGAGCACAGATATTCACTGAGTGGTGCGGATTAGCTGTTTTGGTGATAAAAGTCGGATAAAAATTTTTGAAATGTGCGATGACTATGCCTGACGGTCGTAGATATTAATGTTTTGCATTCCCAATTGCGTGACTGTTAAAAGCGTTGCAAGTTAATAAATCGGTGTTGAATGTTTAAGTTGCACGCATTTTCACGGTTTTAACCTGTATGCAGAAGATGCTTCCGACAATAATAAAATCATTTCAACTGTAACTGGGTGGTCTAAACGGAAGAACAACTATATTGCGTTTTTTTTATTGAAACTGGAAAAATTCAAATGTTTTCTAGGATTCAATAAAACTTTATACGCCCAACCATACCAGCAATAAATGTTATGATTTACGGTAATATCCTAAACGATTTTTTAAGTAACTGCTGTTACCTTTGTTTCTCCCGAATCCTGACTACTCGGATATGAGACTTACAACACCGTACAAGCACGGGGAGAGCAACGCTAGATCAATGTCACCGCATCCCAAACGGTTGTGAATATCTCGTTAGAGCTTTATGTATTGACAGTAAAATCTATTGAGACGGGTGTAAAGAGATCCATAAATTTTATTCGGGAATTTTATGGCAAATCGCTCACTGTGACCGAACAAATGCAATCCAAAAGCTTCACTGATCTGTCCACGCAAGTCGAAGAAAAGGCATATTGTTTTTCTTGAGCGTATGCATATACAAAGTTTATTTTGTCCTGAATGCAAAACACAGATATTTTTGACAGATTTCTTTAATAATAACTGAGATTCTCGGACAAACATATATGAAAATATATTATTTTCATAATATATTTTACAATGCATTACTTGGTCACTACTATCATATCATATCACACCTAATTAAAACTTGCAGAGTTTTCTTTCTACCGCAACTGTAAGTTCCTCAACATTAAAATTGATTACCACTTTGCATCCATGCTTTGTCCAAGTGAGTGCTGTTAGGTTAGATCAAAAATCAAAATTTGCAAAACATTTTCGTTGATAATATTCTACGCAGACCTGAGCACATCTGACCATAACTAAAGTGTTTAAAAGTGTATGATGTCCACATTAGACTTTACCTTCTAGAGCTTCATTTGTCGCATGTCGAGTTGCGTTAGAAAGCATACAATGTTTTGACGAAATTTATACCTAAATATTTTACATGTGATGTGCATTCATAAACCTCCTTTTGTTTCATTGTCAGAAAATAAACAAGAAAAAAATGGAAACCCTGCTGGTTGCTGTTCCACATTATAAATACCTCCTATTGTTATGTTTGTGAGTAATTGTATTGATAAATTCATCCATTTAAGAGTATTAGACAGGGTATGCATCAATTTGCCAAAATGTGCACAAGAAATTGTTACAATACTTAGTCGTCGTCCTTGCAGGCATTGGAAAAAACCTCTATAAATTTGTCACCATTCTTCACAAAAATGGAATGATCTTCAACGGAAATTCCCACATTCCAAAAACATCCTGACATTTTTCAGAAATTTTTCGATGTAAAAAAACACTTCGATGCAAAAAAGCACCCCGCGATCGTCCACGCGGTGCAAACGAATGTGACTCGATGTAGCAAATGTTCTCATCTAATTTTTTAGCATGATTTACAACTCCTTTTTCGAGCAAAAAGTAAAATACTTTTTGGTACAGGCGTTTGTACTGGTCATCAATCAGTGTTTTAAATACAGGAGTTAACATCTGCTTTTCTTCAACTGTTCCTCCAGGCATGGAACGTGCAGTGCTTTTCCCGTGCCATAGACAAGTCTAACATATGTATTTAGACCAGACACGTAAATTTGAATCACGTAAAACGCAATGATTTACGTCCGCGTAAAGACACGCTCGTAACTCTTGCTTAAAGCTGGTCGGGACACTTTCGTCTCATCTCCCTCTGTACTATACCATAACGCCAAACAGCAGTTTAAGATATAAAAAGGATTGAGCAGCTTTGTTATGGAAATGGGTAAAATGAAGCTACTGCAGAATTTTGTTTCGAAAATATTTACCAAAATCGCGTTTTGTCCGGTTTTGTCTCCATTTAACGATTTCAATGATTTGAGAATACTTTTCATATAAAACATAATCGCGAGAAACCTGAAGTTTACACTTGAGCAGACTTTGGTTAGCAAAATATTGCTTAGAAACTGCTTCTTTGTTGTGGCTATTTACGGTGGTGTTCGGAGATATCCCAAAAACACTCCATTTCGCATTAACTGGTCCGTGCAGTAATAAACTTACGCTCCACGTTTGCACCAAAACTGGTCTTAGAGCATAAATTTTACTGGAGTTGAATGGAGATGTTCTTCGAGTGTCGATTTGCGGGAAAACAAAATACGGTTAAAAAATATATGAAGACTTTCAGTGCTTTTTACCCCTGAATTCGTAACTTTGGATCAATTTTGGATCTAAATTTATTGCTTTGCGAAATTCCCTTCTCTAAACATCGTTGAAATTCTAATTGCATTGTGTCAAGACCAAAAAGAATTCTGTTTCCTCTCTGGTTGAAAAGAAAACAGCCTGGAAACACCAAAACATTTTAAACTCTAGAGTCAACAGTTTCGTTTAACGATTTTATGATACACATCGTTACACGCCAATATTAATGTCGTTTTTATTGCTCATCGCAGATGAATATTTCCTAAAACATTTTGTGAAGTTGATATGAAGGCAGTGTATGCGCAAGGTCTTCGCAAAGAGGCTGAAGTGCATGTTGTCACGATGGCTGTCAATAAAACATGGTGAGGTGCTTTGTAACTCTTTTTTTCATCCTCAATGTCTTCTTCTTGATGGCCGTTATTGCAGGTCATAAACGGCAATAATGTATTTCATTGGAGGTGAAATGACTTGAATTTATCGCAGTCATGTCTCATACACGATCGACGTATTTGCACGAAAAGGTAAAGCAAATAACATCTAACTTCCCGAGCAAAGTTTGCCGTGTTAATTCGACACTACCCGGAAATTTCCATTAACTTTCATTCATAAGCACATTGGTGTCGCTGATTGCTGTGACGCAGCTTGTGGTCAAATATGTTAGGCAGGGGCACAGTAGGTATACCTCAAACGTTTCTGCATAAGAAAAGTGCAAAGCATAGTTTGATAACGTGAATCGTCAATGAAACAGAATTTTTATTTATTTATGATCAAAGATGTTGCGAACGAAGATAAACGAAAAAACTAGAATTTTTGGAATGCGTTTAGAATCGTAAACCGCGGCTTCAGCACTTTTTGTTATGCATAAGCCAAATTGATGGAAATCAAGGTGATGTTATATTTCAGCCAAACTATCATCATATAAACTATTTTTCACTGGCTGAGCCTGCGTCCTTTTGAAAATTTCACTGGCACAAATGAAGATTTCACTGAAAAAATGAGATCCCGGTGTTGAGACATTCTCCACTAGATATAAAAACTTCGTTGTTTCTAAAAGACTTTCTACAAAAGCTTCTGCTTTTGGTCAGTGGTTTTGCTAAACATAAAATGTTTGATCTTTATGTGCATATCAACATCCGCGGACTCACCTACGTCTAAACTTCTACATTCTTTTTGATATTAAAATAGTTTTCAAAGTTTTGTTAATGGATTGTAGAAACTTCAATTTTTACCATGTTTAGGACAAGCAGCAACACATAATTCAATTAAAATCGCTTCTGGTACCAACGAAAGGTAAGCAAATTTAATGCAATCAGTGAATAGGCCAGCGAACTGAACTTTACTCACTGGTGTACTTTACCGTCGTAAAACGCTTTCACGCTTTTTATGAAGCAGTAAACCCTATACTGGGTAAGACTGCATGCGTCTGGGTAAGCTGAATTCGATAATGTGTTCAAACACTGAAGATCGCGCTGTATATCAGCACGGGCACCAGGTAAACAATGCCAGTAGTCGCACCGTTTTACCGCTTGTGGGCACACTGGTTTGACTGGCTGGGCGAACGGAGTAAATCAAACCTAATAAACGTCGTGCCGGGCTTCCCTACCGACCAGCTCTGGCACAGGGCGCCGTGAAGTCAGTGAGGTTTTGCGCTTGATATTAATTTATGATCTTTGCTCCGAAAGCAGAGCGGGACATCTGGTAAACAGAAACGCAACGTTGCGCTTGCTGCCAAGTCGGAGGCGGAGATCGGCCATTTTGACCAACAGACTTGTTTCAGTGTTTGACAACATATTGTACCATGCTGCAGTAGAAACCTAATGGCCATCGTTTGGTCTGGCTAGGTGTTAAAGTCAAACAAACACGCTTAATAGAAATGCAACTGGGGAAACAATCAAGAAAATTTTGCAAAACGAAGAAAAATAGCAAACGGCAGATTGACTAACAACAAATTGCCTAAATTATCATGGTAAAAGCAAACGCTTCTCCACGATCAAATTTTAGCAATGTTTTACGTTTCGTGAGAGCAGGAACATATTTGCATTTTTCGTGAGGTGTTCATGCAAGAACTAATGTTACCTGTGACACTTTTAGCAGTTATTTGGCGCCTAAAACAAAACAACAAAAGACGTCTCTTTCAGCTTATTGCAGCAAGATAATGACCTTTTCCTTTTCCTTTACAACTGCAATCTGAAATCAGTAACTTCTTTTGTTTTCTCTTTAAGAAACAGACTTTGCTAAGCCAACTAAAGTATATGGAACCTTAGGCAAAATAATAACCGTTTTCAATGTAACAAAATACTGGGCACTATTTGTAATAGGTGATCTCCGAAAATTGCTTTCAGAATGACTGCAGAGCTCGGTTATATACTTGACCGAATGCCGATTGCCTTGTCATAATACGTGGCCAGGAGTTAGCATGGGAAGGTCATAACGCGAAAAAATAAAGTTATTTTTCGTGGCTCTAGCTGGTACGCACAGCTACATAGGCGCGTCTGGAGGTGGGAAATCACAAAATGATGAGGAAAACAAGAAGTGCGTTATTTCTTAGTATTCGATGAATCACAAACCACTTCAGTTTTATTTGTAGCTGCCTTTGATTATGCTCCAAATACTGCGTCACAATATACGTTTTAAAATGTCCGTTTTTGCATTTCAGAGGCTTTAGAACTATTTCTTTTTTCTGTTGCACAAAACGATGCCAACTACCATGGAGGACTGCAGTAAACCAGGGATGTCTAGAAAGAGTTTCTTGATATCCCCGCAGAAAACATACTCAAAATCATAGGCGTAGTCAGGGGAGGCCTACAGGGCCATGCCCCTTCCAAACGTTTAGAACATAGTCATTTTGCGCTTTGAGAGGCGGTATCCGAAATAAAATAGTGTCATTCGCCTAAAATGAAACATATTTCCCCAAAAAAAATTTTTGGGCTGGCTACACAACTGCTCAAAATGCGCCTACGCCTTTTGAAGCACTTTGCTACAATCCGTTTAATGAGCAGTCGCTGGATTCCGTGCTTGTTGCTTGAGGCTAATCGGTGGTTTAATCAAATACAACGTTAGCTTTGCTGACATATGCAATAGTCGACCCTGTAGTGCTCATGGCCATCATACAAAACCACTTTTACTAAAAACGCACACTTGCATAGGCCTTTGCTCTTCAACCCACTGACGACATGCATTGAGCCAAACAATGAGATTCAGTTCATTGACATTTGCTACACCCCTAAGCGTTGTTGAAAGGTGATTAGTGGCAAAAGAGAAGAGTGACAGCTGACTGAAAAATAACCTGTCTCACTCCAAACCATGCAATTAGTTGCGTCTTAAAACGTTAACGTTTCAACTTAAAACATTCCCTTGACTTTGACTCAGATTTGGGGTTTAAGCCCTGTTAAGCAAAAATCATCCCCTAAAAACGAAAAAATAGATTATTTAGTATATTCGGAAACATATTGCGTTGCTTGGATCGCATTAAACGCAATCGCAAACCTGATAAAGCGTGCTTCAACTCACCATTAGATCAATTGTGAGCAAAGCCTCAAAAAAGACCATACTCGTTTGCAAACGCTGCTTTAGCTCTGAGAACATTGGAAACGACGTGTGAGCTAATGAGACATGCCTTATGTTTCTTTCCAAAATTTATTTTATGGTGGTACATGTAATGCCATTTTAAGTAACTCTTCCACAGCCAGCTACCAGGACGATTTCACAGAGTATAGAGCTGCTCGTTTTTATTGTTCAAGTAGAAAATCATGTTATGGTACGCTTGTGCATCTTGTATAAAGGAAAGTATCACAATGTACAGTAATATCCGCTGACATTTTGCAAGACGATTCGGATCTCGTCTACAGACTAGGCATTTTGTCCGATTATTCTCAATAATTGCAGCTCTGCTTTTTGCGATGAAGTCTGTTCTCGGATTGTGGTTACCAAGAATGCAGGTTTTCGTTCTGAATTAGCGAACAAGAACCACACCTCATCAAAGCACGCTGAAGCGACTACGAACGTGAAGCGCTGCAAGCAATTCCCTTTCCCTACGCGCTTTGGTTTCCACTACTTCTGGTTGTTTTTACTCATATTATGCTCAGTAGTCCATTACACCCTGCAAATTTGTGGCAAAAATGTGAGTGAAAACATTTTTAGCCGCTGTGCCTGCACTGTGCCCAAGCATACTTCTTAGGGTCTTTGATCGTAAGTTGGACTTTCATTTGCACCTAGGAAGCAAATCGAATTCACACCTTAATTAAAATTCTACAAGGGGTGCGAAAAAATGCTTTCCTTTTAAAATGATAGTTAGCCATCGACATGGAGAAGAATGCAATTTGAAACTTATTGGGAAATAAGAGAATTAACTGCAGTCAGCGTTCTTTCAAATTTTTTTCACAAACTCAATTTTTGCTAATATTGCAAAGGCTTTGACCTTTCCTTGTAAGGTCATACAACAACAAAAAGAACAACATGATTCATCACAAAATGTTTTGTTCGTTTAGTCTGGGAGGTTTTCAGCAAACAACTCTGAACTGCGCTACATTTTCAATTTTTGCAGAAGAATTTTGGGAAATGTAACCTTGGCTTAGCCAAATGAAACTGCCCAAGTTTATAAAATCTTTCATAAATTTACATATACCTTTTTCTCACAGTTTTGAACCAAATCTAAAGTTCTTGATGGGGCTAGAGTTATTGATAGAGGAAGTTTTCATCGGATTTTTCTGTAACAAGCAGATACTCCGTTTCTGCATTAAAAATGTTAGCTTTTACAACTTTAATTTTGAAGTTTTACTGAGCTTGACATTCGTACTTAAACAGAAAAGATAACATGGCGCCTATAGAGGTTACGTTATGCTTTTTTACAATCAACCTTTAAATTTCTTTACTTACACCGTACTTGTTGACCTTAACCACATATTTTGCATTTTTGGACTTTTCTGATACACTTCTTCATTACAAAATTTTGCATTTGGCACAGGTAGGAGACACCTCGAATATTTTATCGATAATTTGGTTCATAACAAGGCGAGAAAAACAAGTACGTATCGTTACATTTTCAACGCTTGCAGAAAAGTGTGGAAAGAGGGAATTTGAACTGCACACCTGATCGCAGATATTCTTCAAAGAACTTAGAATAAATTTTTAAGTCTCATTACTGCTCCCAGCAAGCATTCTTTGACCCCCAAAACCTCCTGAAAACGATATCTTGTTTCATCAAAACAGATGCTGGGGAGGGTGACAGGTCGCTATGAGAACAACCACTGCTACCTGTGATGGATGAATACGCCCTTTGCAAGGCTTGGCAACATCCCTGCTGTTGAAGATGGCAGAGGGTCCAGTATAGACCGAGAGGCCCTATACTATAGACCGAGAGGCTCTATACTGGACCGAGAGGCTCACCGCAAGCAAGTTCAGCATCATCAAGCAGCTTGTCTGCACGAACAAGGCACTCGTCATCGTCATTCAGGAGACCCAGTGCACGACTGCAGACAAGCTAGTCACAACCAACTTCTCACTATCTGGGTTAGTCCTGAGCAGGAAGCATGGTCGTCTTACCAGTTACCACATTTGTTCAAGAGCAGTTGGAATGGACGCTGGTCGAAGTCTTCAGAGCAACCAGAGACTGAGTGGTGGCGCGTAGACGTCGCACGATATAAGATCATTAACATCTACAACGTCCACCCTCGCCGCTCACACCTGCGGCCATCCCGACGTTCTCACACCCCAGTCTGTGTGCTGGCGACTTTAACTGCCAGTGGGGTTATAGCACATCTCCTGACAGTGATAGCCTTGATTCCTGGGCAGCAGCCAACAAACCTGGGCTGTTAAACGACCCAAAGGGAGTAGCCAGTTCTTCTCTCACCGATGGAACGTCGGCACCAACCCGGACCTGGCCTTCGCGAGTGTCAGCCATGGCAACCGACTACCTGACAGACGTGCTCCAGGAAAGTTCCCGCGGTCACAGCATCGACCCTCTTTCATAACACCACCGAAGCTCAAGATTCCTGCCCACAGCGATCCGATGAAGCGTTGAAGCATTCGATTGGAGTCGCTTTTCCCTCTTACAGGATAATCCGTTGAGAGATTGCCAGCTCCGATCAAAAAAACATCAAAGAAGGCATACCAGGAACTACCCAAGAGCCTGTTATTTGTGGCTAAACAATGTATCTCACGTGGCCGTTTCAAGAACTATGTGCCATGTTGGGACAAAGACAGTGAGACCCTTTATCTCATCTTCCTCCGAGCTCCAGTCGGGACTGAATATGACTAAGCCGATTCGTCCTTACTTTGACGGCTGGACCAGAAGCAGCAAGATCGATGGGAATAAGCTGTCAATGCTTTCAACTTGTCGCATTCCAGCCTCAAGGAGAACCGTCGATAAACTTACTGGCAGGTCCGGACACTCACACTCCATCACTTCACAACACCGTAGACAAAAAAGCGAGGCACACAAGCTGGCCCATTCACGCCAGAGGAGCTTGCTACCACCCTCAAGCCCCTGGAGCCGGACAAATCTCCAGGATTGGATTCTATTTTCCCGGAATCTACACTCCACAAAGGTCCAGTTCTTAAATCCTGGTTATGCGATTTCTTCACTTCCTGCATGCATCAACTCACAATCCCTAGGTTGTGGAGAAGAGCACCACCGTAATAGTTGCAACCCCTAACCTGGAAAAGCCATTGGGAGACCCAGAGAGTTATGGTTGCAATCCCCATGCCGGAAAAGCCATTGGTGGACCCATACAGAGCTATGAATCCTGAACATCTGGTCCACTCAGCGCTCACCTGTCCACCGAGTGGGAAGGCATGGAATCTCAAATCGAGTCACTGTCCATTAGCACCACCACGCAACAACTTATCAATTTTATCTTACGACAACAGCAGAAGTGCGGCGCTCTGGGCTGATCACCGATGGAATGCAGAGTGTTTCGAGAACACTACGAGACTCCGTACTTTCATCCCCGACATCGGCACCCACCCTTCTGGAAAGGCCCTGCCAAGAACAGCGTGGGTCCAGCTTAACCGCCTTCGCACCGGTGTCGGACGTTTCCACCCCTGCTTACACATGGTATGGCGGGATTGCCCTTTCTGCAGTTTGCGAGTGTGGTGCAGAGGAACAAGTCGTTGACCGTGTTGTCCTTCACTATCAAATCCATCGACCTCCCTTTGGAGTGCATGGTCTGACGGTTCTGGATGATGGGACAATTGATTAGCTGCTCATCACTTGCCCCGAGATCTGGTGTGGCCCAACAATGGATTGAAAGAACTGCTCGAACGATGAAGAATATATGCCTAATTAAACTTTGTAATGGCATTAGTTTGAAAATGGCTTTAACTTAATTTTTTGTCTTTGCGCATTTTTTCGTGATTCGTAATTAATTAGTAGTGCAGGAAAATCATCTAAATGTTCCAACCTCAGCTCAATGGCGTTTTTTTAGACTCTTGGCAAAACTTTACTGTGGTACTATAGAGACAAGTGAGTAATCAGAATGGTTTTACACATTTGTTAGGGTCACTTATTTTAGAAACATTTTATACAAAGTTGAAACCTGACTTTGACTCAGCTTCTTCGTAGGAGCTTCAAAATGTAAATATATGATTATTATGCTTCCATACACGGACACAAGTGGCTACAAACCGGAAAGTCAACTTCTCAAACGATTTTTTCACCTTGTGATCGAGTGTTAGCTGATGCAAATTTGACTTGGGACGATCAGGTAACGTTTCATTTGTTGGATGGATTGCAGACCCTCCTGGGGCAAGGTCCTGAGAACTGAAGTGAGGTAAAACTGTTCTTTTGAATGCTCGATTGTTTTACACTGTTTTATGGTCGACATCATTCTATCGAGCTTTCTGTTCACACGCATTGATTGTGTCATCTCGACTCGACGACTGAGAACTACTTCCTGCATCATGCTTTTTTGTTCTTGTTTATGAGATATACAGTAGCTGAACTTTTTCTGCGACAAATGAGTCAATGACCGTCATAACGCAAACAGTGCAAAGCCACGTTGTACAGTACGTCGCAAAATGGTCAGAATTTTGATCACTTCGCAGTTCAAAATCAAAATGATGCCAGAACGAATAGTACAACGATTCGACGACAAACTGTCTGCAAAGAAAACGTTATTTGAAGCGAACTTTATCAGAAGAAAGCGTAATTTACATAGCAAGTGTTTTCAGGTCCTGCAAACCTGCGACACACACGGAGGCTCACTGGAAAGTTTTACGTCACAGATTATTCGTCCAACGCAATGCCTTCACGTCACAAAGCTTTCGCTGCAGCTCGTACAATTTGAGAGCGTTTAAAACAACGCCAGATGTCCACGCCGAGAAGTCCGGTCTGCATATCTGCATTAATTTCAGTAAAAAATTTCAAAAAACTCCATTAAATTGTTACACGTTGTGACCCTGCGTCACAACGGATGTAACTGGAAAGTTCACACCAGGGCGCGTATCAAGAGCGCCTGCGGTAGATAAACAGCAAACAAAAACAAAATTTCAATCAAGTGTTTAAAGAAGTTAATTTCAGAACGCACTTCATTTTTAAGAACTGCTTGAAATGTGCTCGATGTTCGTAACTGATAAAAAAGTGTGTTGCACTGAAGAACGCTCCATCTGCATTGAACATAGTCTCCAAAACTTTCAATCTTGCGATTGCGTCGAAGAAAACATTTGCCTAAAAACAATGTGCTTTCAACTCACTGTAACCAGAAATCTTGAATTTTCAACAGGTACTATGACCTTATCATGATCATGACTGCATCCGCAACCTACAGTATATCTGTCGTAGCTGGAAGCAGCATCTTCGTGTAGGAGAAATATCTACTGGTTTCAGACACATCGAGTCGTTTTTGTGTTTTAACGGATTTTGGGAATAGACCTCTCTTAACTGCATACTTAAAAATGAGTGGGGGCTATTGCAAAATGGGAACTGTTTATGGTACGATTTACGATATGTTTATCGTTATGGCAGTTAAAAAACATTTTGTAAACTCTACTTATGTATGCAATTAGAAACTATGAAACGGAAAGAGAACTATAAAGCTTTGATAGTGCAATTAAAGTGCTATGACTATGCACTGACAGATTTACAGTTGCCGCTAGAGGTTGTCAATAAAATTTTCTCCGTACCTTCCAAGAAATATCCTGGCATTTGTTACTTTTTTAAATGTCTGGTTAGCGGCGTTGTCCTCTTTTGAGGTCGATGACTGTGTTCTTCTTTTCTGAGTGATTGCGAAATTTTTGCAAACTCGGCTGTAAAATGAAACAAAGTAAATAGCGCATAGACGCGGCGTCGTCATTGAGCAATAATTGTTGGCAGCGTAAAATGTTTGGCTTGTTAGTAATGAACCGACCATAACTGGGCGGTCTGTTTGAGATATAATGTCACGCGCCGCATCGCCACGGCTCTCATCAAAGACTTGAAACATTGTTTATGGCATTATTTCTCCACGCATTGGCACGCCAGCCCAACCAAGCGTTTGCAGAATCCTCACCTTTTGAAACGGGCTGTGAGGTCAAGGAACGTTTGTGCGTAGAATGGATCTACTATTCTACAAAGACGAGCGCTTACTGTCTTCCTGCAGGTAGTAAGCACGCACTGTTTTCATCAATCTTTTTGAGGGTATACTTGGGCCGATTCCCTCTGCTGATATCCTCTCTAAATTTACGAAAAAGATCATACTCTTTCAACACATTAACGAAACGAGTTTTTTGAAAGTAAGTCAACCCTATATGATTTTCCCAATTTGATCCACTCCATTACGATTTTTACCCACTTGAAATTTAGCAATTTAATGCACCCTTTTGATTTTCCCTCGCAAGAACTCACTGATATATCCACGGCGGCATTTTCCGTAGGACTCATTATTTTGAATAAACGGTATCACTGTTAACATTCCTTCATAAGAAATCATGGTCAGTTGATATTTGACAACAATATACAGAGCAAATTTATGAAGAGAAAACTTGGTCGCAAGCGGATGTTGACATTAAATAACTTACTGAAAGGAAACATCCCCCGCATACCGTGTGGTGCTGCCTGAGCCACCACCGTGCTTGACCAAATCATATGCATAGTAAAAATGGATTATAGATCAGTAACGTTCCCTAAATTAGGTTGAATTTGATTTTTCACTTGCTGATCAACCAAAAGTGTTTTGCTTGTTTTCTGAAGCACAGTACTGCCACCTGGTGATAATACTGCAATGAAATGTTTGTTTTTAATGTCAAGCCGTGGACCTGTGGCTGTGGGTATTCCTTTAGTCGATGGAGCACGATGGCTAGTCATTAGTGTAAGAGGTTCTATGCAAGTACTAATAGAAGATAAAAGAAACTGTATTGCTTTGGTTTAACGAGTGCTATTTTTTGTAGGTTGTTAAAATATTACCTGCGGCGGCTACATCTTTTCCTCAGCAACAGAACAGTTTTAAAAATCTTGTAAAAATTGTAAGAAACTGCATAGTCAACACAAAGTTAAAATGGATTGTTGGTAAATTTGCTTACCACAGCTTGTTGATACAAAAACAGCTGTCCCTGAAGGTAGCGTCATCACGCTAGAAGGATTGTCTGTCCTATTGCTGCCTGGACACCCTTACTGCATTTGCTGATGCACAACTTTGACAACACCAAGCACACGTTCATTGCCTCTATTTAATTGTTAGTTTCAAAATATAGGTGCACCGCGTACATTTTAAGTTTTTGCACAAAACCTAATAATGCACTTGAATCAAAACAGCTGTTTTTGTCCTTTGATTTTTTACGGACGCGTGTACTTTTTACATTAAAAAGTGCTCAAAATAATGAACATTACATAAAAGTATTTCAGATCTGCAAGCTGTGATTAACAAACCGTTCTGTACATTCTAAGTCCCAACACTATTACGCACATAATACACTCCCCTGAAAACATTAGATCTAGCAGAAAGGCCAGGCTTTGCTGAAGTGCATATGTTTGCACTTCTGCTTTATTATAAGTTCCCATTCATTCCAAACAAAACACAAAGCAAAAATTCAACTAAGTCATGAACTGAAAAACTGTTTTCAAGCAAAGAAAGTAAAAAATTGCCTTCGGGCGGGTAAGCACACGCCGAACCATTTTTATCTGCAAATGTTACAAAGGTTTTATACTGAAATTCATAAATTGCGAAAAACCCAGGAGTCAAGCAGCAAATTGCGTGGAAGCGAATATTATGAAAATAACCTAAACACATAATGACTCATGCAAGCAAACATCAACAATCTGTGAATGACGTTCATTTAAAAAGATAATTATAATAAATACCAAGTCAAAGACAAGGCTTATCCAATATTACCCTCATGCTGTGCATAAATCCGTCTTTCTTCAAGCATTTACCAAAAGAATGAAAGATATTGCCATCAAATTTGTATTGGTATGATAACACAAATATGTGCTCGATAACGTTGGAGCTCTTGGTCCTTTCACATACGGGTCAAACGGCAAAGTGTAAAGAAGTAGTTATAAGCTTTTAATGTATGATGTGATCCAGGCCTTGGATTAAACAGGTTGCTACTCCTGCAGGACCAGATAGCAGTTAGAAATAGTGACGAATGCAAACTCTTTTATGCAGACCCGTAACCAGGTGGGGCGAAGCCCCCTTAGAAAATTTTTCGCCCCACCTGGAAAAGTGTGTTGGATATACTTTGAAAATATTGGACGTATTTCAAAATATTTGGGCCCCTCTCAGAAAATTCTTCGCCCCTCCTGGTGTCCCAAGCTGGTTACGGGCCTGCTTTTATGTAAACACGCTTTTAACTTTTTAACCTCCGCGAAAGAGTAGCTCTGTGCTGCATTGATGAAACGGCTAACGTCGAAACTGTGCCGTCTGTAGATGGGGCCACCGGAGCAATCGCCCAACGCTTTACAGAGTCGCAGTGAAATTATTATTTTCAACTCAATAATATTCCTATGCGATCTAAGATAAAAATGTTTACCAAAATTATTGGGCAAATTTGTCCACTCACGCTCAAACCAACTGGTTCAGATTGTCAGCTCTGGTTGGTTTGAATCTTTATGTTTAAGCTTTCATCTTTTAAGTCTTTTAACCACTAAATATTTCGTGCAATATATCGTCTTAGATGCAGGTCGTTTCTGGGTCTTGCAATTTACCAGTCGACTGTCCATCCCCTGAATATTTTATTAATTTTACGACCATGCAAGAGAGTGCTAAACGTCCGTACAAACATCCGTCAATTTGCCTGGTCATTTTTTCTTTTCGTTCCCAGCAATTGAGCGCACTCTCTCCTGCTGAGACTGATGTAACAAAATGGTCAGAGCGCACATCGTTCAGGATTTCGCAATAGGAGCAAGTGTGCGATTCGACACGCAATAACATCCAAGACAAGCCACTATCAGACATCTGCCCCGTCTGTTTGTAAATATGTATTGCTTTGCGCAGTTGTGCAGTCCTGACACGTGATTCGCGTGCTCAGATTTCACACCAAAGTTCAGTCAAAGGTCACAACTTTGAAGCAATGCAACTTGCTTCTTACACGACGCCATACGTCATTCTTGCAAGTTTGTAAGTTACCGTGATGCAAGCATACTGCGTTGCGAGATTGTATCGTATAGGAACAGTTTCAAATTTTGGCTAATCCAGATGATCTGGTTGGGGTTAAACCTGCTTCATGTAACGCGGGGTGTGGAAAAGACCAAGATTTTTTATTTCATGTAGGCGTACTTAGGATTTAGGACACGTTAAAAATCTGATCTTCTATACCTTTTCCTAACTTTTGGAGACAAGTGGAGTGTTGGATGAGTTTTCTTCAAAAATGTCCTTGCAAACCAAAGAAGAGTCAGGTCTTTCAAATACCTGATGTGACAGTTGTGCATACTTCACTGAGTACTTGGGATGGATCATAACCCGCTAAGCGAATTGTTTGCAGATGAAACGTCGGAATGTCGATATTTTTACAGTTAGCTAAATCCTGAATTGATATGAAGACAGGACAGATCGGAAGCGCGCATAAGTTTTTTTACAGTCAAAAGAAAATTAATCCCATACATCCGTCGTGGTGGGGTATTGTGTATAAACATTAAAAAAAAATGCTGTGTCGCTGCGCACATACGACTTTTTGTTTGAAAATGAGTAAAAGCAAATGTTGTTGCGGGAAAGTTAAAAAAGCTTGATCTGGCCTTACAGAGGTCACGTGACCCAGAAAAACATCATCTAGCTTCAGGTCCCATTAAACCAGCAGTTTACTTACGCGTTATGTGTACTCAGCGTTACCTAGACGGGATAACGCTGAGCTTTAATCATTCACACTTGCGATCTAAACAAAACCAGATCAGAAGTTAACGACTGGCACATTGGACCTCCAAGGTCACAGCTTATTTAAGGTATGCGCGTCTACAGACTTCCAACATTGTTGTCAACGCTTGGGAATTTAGTGACCACCACATTTTGCACCAACGCCCAAGCAACGTTTCCGCAAACGCCGCTCCCCCATCTATTTCTGCAGTAGCCTACACCCGACAATCCGACTAAACCTTCGTGCGTTGTTGCAGCTTAAATAAGCAATATCCAAAAAATGCACTGAAATGTACGGAAAATTTAACTAGCTTGAAAGATCCTTGGAAAATTCCTATATTTTCTCCATATTAAGCACACTCAATTTTTTCCGTGATTTTAACGATCGCGATGATTTTAGCGATGGATTTGATGATTGCTTGGCAGTAGAAAGTTTACACCACACCCTTGCTAACATTTCTTCACACATAGCGGGCATTAGTAAATTATTTTCTTTTATTGTTAATTTTTTGAGCTTGTTTTATATTAATATTTGAAAGCTAGAAAGCATGATTTCATTTCTGAAAAAATTAAGAAAAGAAACAGAAACGCTGTGATTATAAATCAATTATTTTTAAATTTTACCGTTTAGTACTTTTTGCACAAAACAATTCTGCACATTTTTAACTTCAATTTTACGTAAGGCTTTGTTTCACTACATTTTTGCAAAACACTGTGGATGTTATTATGAGGAAAAGTTCATTGTACTTCAGATGGCATCAGTGACGCGCAACATAATGAAATTTCCACTTTGTTACTTGGTCGTGTCAAACTCCTAAGGCTACGATTTTCTTGGAGGGCCGGCCTGATGCGTGTTCATTAGTTTTTCTGGTACCATTCATACGATGCGTTCAAGTGCACTGCAAATTCCTCAAAATTCGCCACATGTTCAAATTTCTGCAAAAGTACTGTATATATTTGAGTGCATCACAACGATTTGAAGATGAGACCATTCACTGCGGTCAGGGCTGGATATTAGGGGAGGCGAACAAGGCGGTCCCCTCGCCCCTTTTTCAGAGATGCCATAGTCCTCCCTTCTGAGAGCTTCGTACTTAGTTTTTGCACTGTTTTATTAAAAAGCTTATGAACCACTCTAGAGTCACATTTAATAAGCTCTGAAGAAAGTCTTATGTTTTTTAAAATAAAGCAAATATTAAGTGCGTATGTGCCAAAGGAAACCCCTCAACAACATTTTAATGCCTAGACAAAGAATAATTTAAAATCAAATCACTTCAAACAATTTACGATATGAAATGTACTTTAACGTAGAAGCAAATTCCCAGACAAAATGAAAAAAATTTTAACTTGCTTTCAGTGAATAAAGTTTCTGCATAAAATTTACATAACATGGGGGCTCCTCATTTGATATAACGTGAACAAATAATAGGGACCCCTTGCCCTTTCGGAGAGTTTTCCACGGGCCCTTAAATTCTAATATCCACCCCTGATTGCGGTCGCTCATTTTTTTGAGCAGTCAGCCGATACATCATGTGTTATTTAAATTGACGTATTGTCGTCAGGCTGGAAGCAGGGAAATAAAACTTCCAAACACTCTCTGTTATGCTTTGCTGCCCACTGGTGGCTGTTAATAGAAATGTCAACAAGCCGCGTAGCGTAACCGGCCGTTTTTATCTTTTTAGCCGGGCATTTTGTCGCGGAGAACAAATATAAAGGCTGCTGCGGTTTGGATGCTTGCCGCTTGAAATATTTTTAGTGTTTATAGAATCTTATTTAAGAAAAGTTTCCTGTTGGCAAGCGGAATCACTTTTTGTTAAAGTTTTCACCTCTTCACTCGCGAGTAGCCAACCATGGATCAAAATGAGCTTGCACTAATTCCTTGCTGTTCGGATTCACTTCAGCCATAAGAAGACGAAGATAAATTGGGCCTCGTGTGAAATCTGCAATATAACTATTTTTGGATTATTTTTACAGCTAAAGCTTAAGCTTATTTTAATGTAACAAGTCTAAGCTAATTATAAGCTTTTGTCAACGGGGAAATATAACCCTATGCCCTTATTCCTAATTGTAACCCTAACTCTTATTCTAACCTTCTTCCAGAAAAACGTTACTGATGATTCTACACCAAATCGCAAAGATCGTTCTCTTGTCACTATGAATTATTACTATTGAAAGGCTCACCTAGTGTACCTGTAGGTTCGACCGTTTAACGTCTTGTGACATGGTCACGTGCAGGCCCTTAGCCAGGTTTCAGGGTTTGGGGGGTAAAGTTTTTGTTTTCATTATATATTTTAAAAAGTTTTTACTTGGCTCAACAAAATTTGGGGGGCACAAAAAATTGAGGGCCCTGCCCCGCTTGCGCCCCGTGTCTACGGGCCTGGTCACGTACATGCAGGTGGTTTAGACATCATGTGCGTGCACTCAAGCTCAGAGAGACAGGGAAGTTAGTAATTCACCACCAACAGGCTACGCAACCGTCCACTACTACTCAAAGTAGCGAGGGTGAACGTGTTGTACAGTAGTTGGTTTACTGCCCATGTTTCCGTGTGGTGCATTACGAAGTTACCAGAAAGCAACGGTTGTAGTATGAAACATGTTGAAAGACGTTGTTCTAATGAGCCTATAGTTAGGATTGAGACTGCGTTTTACGACTGGTGAATGTTATTGGTTGGTTAATGTCTTAGGCCAAGTATTACAAATCAGCTGGAGCAATTTTGTCCGCTTGAAAAGTAAGATAACCCATTGCATAGGTGACAGATGGAATATTACAGGTATAGTTATGTCGCTTGTAGAATCAGCAGTTTTGTTTTTCTTGATGGAGGTTAGAACAAGAGTTGGAGTCAAAATTAAAGGCATGAATTTTGAGTTATATTTACATTACCGTTAATTGTTTAGATTGGACGTATTTTACCGAAACTAGCCCTATGCTTTACCTCCTTACCTCTAAACATAATCAAGAATGGCCATACCGTAGATCCGACACGAGATCCAAAAGCATTATTATCATTATATATATATGGTTTCATGCGAGTATGAAATTTTGCTGTGTGCACCGCGGTACTGAAGGTTCAAAAAAATATGCGGTTGCGGTGCAATATGCGTACAAAAGTATTTGGAGCTGTGCCGTTTGTGAACAAAAATAATGTGACCGTGAAATCTCTAATCCGCTGTCCCTTAAGGGTCCGCAAAGCAATTATAAAGGGGACCGGGTGACTACCTATATATTATGAATATACGTTTCATGTGCAGCGTTGATTGGGTCTTTCCTACCAACACAGCGCATGTTTGTTTTGTGACATCACAAGTAAGAAGGCATTGTTTGCTGCTTTTCGATATCGCACACAAATATTACTGATTCGTAATCGGGAAAAGTTACGATGATATATGCTAGCACCACGAGGTAAGCGCATGCAGAGGTGGTGCATTGATGCGCGAGACCAATAGTTGATGTTTAGTTCTGCTAAAACTGACAATTCGTATCGCGCATGTGGATTATGGACGTTTGCGCTCTTCATGTAGAAATCGGGCCGCACAACGTGCAATTTACGTACGTATACCTCATACTCATTGGTTTATCACAAGAATAGATACAGCGTACATACTTTATATTCCATTAAATAAAGCATATTACCGCATAAAACATCACATAAAATCTTTTATGATTTCTATACATTTATTTGCCACTCTCACTCACTTTCTTCTGGAGTTAGATTATTTTCTGTGAAACTACCATATTGATTCTCAAAAACACTCAATGTTGTTAAGATAACATGCTTACGATGACATGAACTATAGCTCCAATGGAACTTTGAGCAGAGGAAGTGGGGAGAAAAAAGAAATTGATAGAAAAGGAAGTTGAGCAGAAAAAGAAACCGGGAGAATTAGAAAACCATGAAGAATAAATGCATTTATTAAACGTGTGTGGCTGTGGCAGCGTGCAAAACCAGTAGAAAAGGTAAAACCAACGCGGAAACAGCAAAAATAAAGTGGATATTTTTGCGCTTGTTACTTCCAGGGCTGTCGCCAGGAGAGCAGTGGTGTAGGGTCTCTCCATTTATCAGAGGCGGATCCAGAGTGGGGATTGGGGCGATCACCCCTCTAAAACCTACGAAAGTAACTTTACTCGCCATGATTTGAACCAATTCAGAAAACAAATTCGCGATTAAAAACCATTTTGTCTCAAATGTTTTGTCACAGCATTATTGTGAAGTATACTTCATCTCTCTTGCAGCAGTGAAGCCGTCATCAGACTTGACTGCCTAATATTACTGAAATTGCCCCCCCTTAAAATCGCTGACTGGATCCGCCCCTGCCATTTATAATAATCATTTTGTACTAAGCGCTAAAATGTAAAAAAATATATTTTTGGCTTAATTCGGGAGTTTACAAATGAAGTATTTGCAAACTTATCCAATGCAGCCATCAAAGCTATCAGTGACAAGTGCTTATTCCGTCATTCGCTAAATGTTTGGCTTGAGTTTTCCAAAAACCCGGGTAAAGCGGGTTCCCTGTGCTTACCCCACAACCATTTGACCGCAATTTTTAGTTTGACACCATAGAAAAAGCAAACACCTGGCCACACATAGTCACTTTGTCCAATCTCTAACACCGTAAATAAATTAACTGCATTCAGCTATTAAATTTATAAACCTCATGTAGTGTTCCCAGAGCCGCGATGCTATTTTGTATTTTGATTTTGAAGAGTTTGCTGAGAGTTTGCATCACGTTTTGAAGACTTCCCCAACCCTACAATCATTCTGGTGTATTTTTGTGGTTGTGATGTCGTTAACCTTATGATGTTTTCAAGCCTGAAATAAACGAAGTAGCAATAACTGCTTCCCGTCGACTTGAAACAGTCAAAAAGAGAGGAAAAGTTCTTGCATCCACGATAGATTTCCACAAAAAAGCTGAGCGGAGACAGCACCACTGCAAGTTAATTCGATGGACCTAATCCCCGTGTCATGTTGATCCCGGTTTTGCCTGGATGCTCTTTTTTCCACTTCATTCTCCTGTTCTGAAACCAAATCTTGATCTGACGCTCACTAAGGCAGAGCATATGCGCGATCTCGATCCTTCGGCGTCGGTTCAGGTAATGGTTGAAATGAAATTCCTTTTCTAGCTCGAGGGTTTGATGGCGAGTGTAGGCAGTCCTGGTTCGTTTGGAAAGGTCCTCTTCGCCTGAAGTAAAAAACACAATTTTTTGATCAGTTCATAACTTAGGCAGCCCATGTGCAAAGTTTAAACATCATGAAAGTGTCAGCACTTGGCTAGGTGCATGCCCCATTGCGATACGGATCTCACGCCAGTCGCCAATCAGGTAACCCAGGCATCAACAAATAGCCGTCCAACTTGGAATACGAGATTCTTAATTAAAAACTATATCTCAGAAGAACACATTTGAAAGCTTTCATAAAGATCAAACACAGCAATAAACGAGAAACGCAGCATTCTATCACCAACAAACTTGTAGGCTCACAACAACATAAGTGAAAAAAGCTCGAAATAAAAAATCACCAACGAACTTGGTCAGGTTCAGGAGACAATTTATTCCACAGTATTGAAGGGAACTGGACACAATTTGCTGCATATGCGGCTTTGAAACTTCCTTTTTAACCTCCTTGAGCGTTATGTTTTATTTTGTATTTCTTTTCCATAACAATCACGATTTGCTTATTGTGGAAAAAAAAGCAGAACAGTAGTTTTAAACAGCCATAAAAATTTAAATAAATATTCCGTGCTTGCTTCGTTACAAATAAAGAAATTACACGTTAAAAACCACGTGCATCTGAAAATAAACTTTTTTCAGAATTGGGTGTGCAGATTCACAGAAGTGAGCGATTGGTGTAAAAGTGGCAACAAACAAGTACTATACGGGCCTGCATTTTTGGTGAGAGTAAGAGGAGGCAGATTATGCCCTCCCCGCGATATGCGCTTCTACTCCATGAGTTCAGGTAAGTACAGTATGCATTACCGTTCCCCCCTGACTACAACTCTGACCTAAGGGCTTGTAACCGCAAAAGATTAGTTAGTTTTGGTTAACTTGTCTAATTTGCAAAAGCAGACGGCGTTAACTCCTGCCTCAGCCAAGAAAGTGAGTTGTGCTAGGAAACCTTGTGTGAATCAGAAATTTTCGACCGACTCGTAAATAATGGGTTATAGATTTAAATTCATGTGAGTTTGTCTGCTGGTCCAGGAAATCGCGCTTGGATTGTGTTTTCCAAACTCTGTTTACATAAACACATTGTTTCTGCATTCCGTTTCACCCGCGCAAGCTAAAAACTTAAAAGCAACATTTTTAAGCGTGAGCGGCCAGTTATTTAAATGCAAGCCCAACTGTTAACTTGCTTCACCGCACGCAAACCTTGACGTAATACAGTATTTCGCGAAACGTTCAACGGGCATGTGCAAACCACGCTTACGCATTTGGTCGGTGGGCGATCCACGATTGCAACGAAGGCCTACCTGGGAGACCATGTTGCAACAACCTAGTGCCTGGCACGCATACCGTCTGCGCAAGCGCGAATCGTGTGCGGGTATGTTGGCAGAGAATTTTACGCCACGCTTGAGTGGATCGGACTATCCCCGAATGTGCGCAATTACTTTTTTTTCAGCAACCGTTGTGATGGACGACCCTGACAGAAGGCATCCCACTACAAATGGGACCAACACCGTAACGGTTTAAAAGCGCTTTCCTACACGTACCAGCTTTTTTGCTTTGTCACATTCGTCTTACTCCTGTTAAACGTGAGGACGCAGTAGCAAGGCCATCGATCAGAAACCTGATCCTGGGTAACGTAGTTTAGGTTCACGCTAAGCTGACTTTGTATTTCACGTTCTGTCTCAGGTATTCTGTTTTATATGCCTTGCCGTTGTTGTGACAGAGCATTGTTTCTGCGCTACCATAACAGAGACTCCCATCGAATGCCTTCGACAAACTATCCAGTACATAAAGCAGTCACGCCAGCTATACACTGAACTACAGTATAATGCCCAGGCTTTATGCGCATCATTTCTATTTTTGCTTGACCTATACATGCCGACTTTCGCTTGAAAATGTTCTTCTCAAAAATCATCTTGTTGGAGCACGTAATTCCTTTTGCTATTTTATAAGCTTTTCGGCAAATTAACTTTTTAAAAATTTTCATTGCACTAATGACGGTTTCAAGGAAACTTGACATATTGGGACCAGCACTTAAAATGGTAACACATCAACACATCAATCTTTCTTCAAAGCATCATTCTTAGTTTTTTTGTTGTGTAAACTTCTGAAAAGCTTAATGTACGGTCTAGAGCAGTGGTTCTCAAACTGTGTGCCGCGAGAGATCCTCTGGTGCGCCGGGGAACATATTGGAATTTTGGAAAATAATCAATTAGTATTACAATTAGGCATGCAGACAAGCATGCTAGACTTTGAATGCACACTATCCATCAGCTAAAATTGATAATAATATGGTATTTTCCTGTTGCTTTACCGATGTAGTAAGGGTGATTGTCACGTTATAATTGCTATGTAGTAATATATTTTGAAACAAGACGTCCCGCCTTTCACCATGTTGACTTCAACGCTGAGCTAGGCTAACAGGAAAGCAAATTTGTTAGTCTGATTAAAATGCTATAATGATAAGCTTTTCAGAAATGTTTAGTTGGGTAGTTAATCCATTTGGAATCAATAAATCAAGCAATCTTTCTACCGAAAAGGAAGAGCAATTCGTCGTGGGCATCCGCAGGGGGAAAACGGGCATTTGCACCCCCTGGAAATTGGGACTAAGAACCAAATTTTTCCAAAAATCCTGACGTCAGCAGCTCAATTCCGATTAATTGATCTATTTCTTGCAATGACACTTTATTTGCCGCCATGACACTCATACTGCACGAGGCAACAGAGCAGCTGCAACTCCCCGAAATTTTTAAAAGCTTTTTCAAATGTTAGGTAAATAAGTTACCATGTTTTCCCCTCCGAACATAGTACAACAACAGGTTACGATCATTTTGCCCCACAAAAATATCAGCTGGTTACGGCTCTGTGCCTGAGTGAATGGCTTATTCAAAATAAAACGCTTATACAGACTTATTTTCGCGCAGTATAAAACCACATCGAGGCTTGTTATCTATGCAGCCTTGTGGGAATACGTCTTTAATCGTTAAGATTTATTTCTGACTTCTGAATAAGTGCAATGCTGGATTTGCTGTGGCGAGTTTTTATAATTTATCTGCTCATTTTTTTAAATCCTGCGTGGGGTTCTAACTTTCGTAAGTTGTGCAAAAGTCGTGTCAACATATTCCTACAGGACATGTCTACTTTTCATTGCTTGAAAGTTTTGCGAGAGCGTTTTAGTTTCTTGTTTTTTCACCGCTAATGTTGTTCTGGCCGTTGATTATTCTCAAATTGTGACTTGCTTTCAGAAAGTGGTCAAAAATAGATATTAGGCTGTTTATGAACAGAAAAAGCATTTCTGATAGCCGAAGTATAGAAAATATGCCAGAACAAACATTGAGAAGTGAGGTTCAATCAGCACAGGCTAATGACCAGAGACATCGGAGAGCGGCGGAATTTACCGGAGCATTAACCCCCTGCCCTTTCATAAGGGGAGCAACGGGGTCATTGGTACCTTTTCATAACAGCATCATTGGTAATTTCATTGTTTACAAAACGACTTGAATTTATTACAGTTATTGGCGCATTCAGAAGATTCAGAATGGTTTTCTAAAATTTGTTTAATTATTTTTGAGTTCAACATTGTTGCTGAACAGAAACCAGCACAATTGGTAACGATTTTTTTGCTTTTTATAAGTTTCCATTACGCTCAACCCTTTTACTGTATTCCCCGCCCTACCGCTGCTCCGGCGTCCCTGCTGATGACAGCACTACAAACGTAGTTGTGGATATTTCAAGTCAATTCAGACTCAGTTGTCTGCAGTTTGCAATGATAACGATATTGGATTATACGTCAATTCAGCAAAAGCTGTAACGGATGACAGAAAGTGTAACCTTTTAACAAACTCGTATATACTTTCACCTGAATATGACTTTTAAAGGGATGCGAATGGAGCGCATGCTTTCAGGGGGAAATTTTTGCGGTATAGAAAGGGTAAAATTTTTAATGAACGTCCATTTGTCAGCAACCTGAAAACGATAAGCAAAATGTCGATATTGCCACCCCTGGAAAAATTTCTGCGGACGCCCATACAGCTCACGGATGTGCGAAACGACCCGATTTTTCAAGCATTGTTTCCCCAAAACAGCTTGGACGAATTTTGGCCTTCTGCTTACAAATCCTATTCAATGATCGGTGTCAAAGCCATCAAAATGATCTTGACATTTGCATCTTCATGACTCTGTGAATATGGCTTTTCTGCTCTGACAGAGATTAAAATAAAAAAACGAGAGACTTCTTAGAATTGACGACAAAATGCGGGTGTGCTTTGGCAACGACGGAACCTCATTTCAATCTTATTTGTTCCCGAGAAAAGGCACACCCATCGCATTAATTTTTGAAGGCAACTTTGTTTTGCAGTAAGTGTGCCGCAAATTTATTTTTATTTTCTTATTGCGCCGCAAGCTGAAAAAGTTTGAGAATCACTGCCCTGAAAGCATTTTAAGAACCAGTTGTTACCACGACATCTCTCAACACAATTTCCCACAAAGACACCAATACGGACAACATTTGCTGACCACAGAGTTCCCGTTGGTTCTATNTTTCAGGAAACANTTACTTGTTTCTTATTTCTCACTCAATAAGACACAAACTGTTGCAAACCTTCAGACCTACAGTANGAGGTGCCACGCTACTGACTGCTCCAGCCTCAAACGCCATACCGGATGATCCGTTGGTGGATTCGACCTGGTGTGACACCACTGGATGGAGCTGTAAAGTGTGGCGAAGACAAATTGGATGGAAATACCTGTCATAGCGTGTTTGAATATTCTCTGCACTTCTTGTTTCCACTTGGACTGGGATATAAATATTATGGGGTAGTTTCTCCTTTCTCAGATAGCAAATAAGGGTGACGTTTTACAAGTTTTACTCCTCTCTGCGCTGAACTATTCAAGACAAACCTTTCCCATCGGCTGCATTGGCTTATATAACTGCTCGTATTTTATAGATCGATGGACTTTTGCTTTGAAACGTGTTGGCGATAATACAAGCTTTTGTACCATTTCGCAGGCATTGCAAGACAGAAGAGAGCGGAATTTCGCAACCACCAACCAGGNATGGTCATGATAATGAAGGACACACACATCTNCACGAAACTGATATAAATTCCCGAAATCCTAATTCTTCATCTAACGTAAGTTTTTTAGAATTAGGAAAGAACACCGCCCATCGCCCAGTTAGGTAATTACGATGGTCCGTTGTTTTCAAAACCAATATTATAACCAAATCAATTTGTTCAGTAGCGTGGATTCTGCAAATGTTTTTTTTTGTTACCGATCGTTTCTGAAACAAACTCATGGGTTGTTTGAAAAAATGTGTTGCTTGTCGAGCTGGATTTCAATTAATGATAAC
>JGI24159J19872_10001061_pt1 | contig 28844 bp, 19 predicted proteins | sample Ectturendosymbi4_FD_19872 | JGI IMG/M metagenome (IMG submission 19872)
AATGATAAGTGCAAGCCTGAATCGTTGCAAAGGGATGGAAGACCAGGTTGGATATTTCCTCAAACAGCTGGCTGCAAAGCTAGAACTTGTTTTGTTGTCTCAAACCTGATCAAAACTTCGGTCTATAGCTTTGTTTTAACGATAAAGAATGCTTTTCACTTGATAAGAACATTCGACGTCGCATTCAACTATACCAGGGTTGGCCAAACCTGCTTTATATATGGGCCGCATATCGTAAAACCCAAGTTACACAGAGTCGCAACATAAAAATCTAAAAACACGAATTTATTAGCTATCTACGCTTCTGTGACGTCACATTTCTTTTTCGAGCGACTTACAAAAGTAATACTGCAAGGCACGGTAGCTACCGCATTACTATTTTGCAATATTTGTACACTTTGCAATAGAAATTAAAAAAAATATATAATTTTTCGGAAAGCTCAAAGAGCCGCATGCGGCTCTCAAGTCGCAGTTTGGCCATCCCTATACTATACACTGGATGAACCGGCCATGAGTTGCATATCATGCTGTGCGGAGGCAGTTTCGGAAAAATAACCTTGAATGAAACACTCAATAGTTTTAAAAATATTGAACGTTTGAGATAGTTTGTTGTGCATGTGCATGGAGTTGTGTGTGTTGTGTATGGATTGAATATTTTGCCATTGGAATTAACTTCACACGTTCAAGTTGCTTGATGGCGACACCAAAACGCAGGTCGCAAGTTGAAGTGCGTTCCGTGTACTATCGAAAGATCACAGAATTTTCTCCCGCCCCGCAGTAGCTGTCACGTGACAAGATCTGTTTAGCCATCAGATGTGACCCCGCGCAGGCAAGTCAACACAATTATGACCAAACAAAGAAACGTGTTGCAGAGACGCGCGACATATTCTCCCGGGGTCGTTTGGTTACTTAGTGACCGCGTCTGCGCTCTACAAGCAGCCACGATAAACGTTTCGCAGAATTCTTGCCACTTCCGTAACGACTGAAGTTGGCAAAGTCTTCGCAATCATATTTTAAGTCTCGGAAAGAAATTTTTCGCACGAATTTCTGGGTTCGTTCTCAGCCATTGTGACGTAGAGCTACAGAACGTCTGACGTTATCAAGCCTGAACTGTTTATTTGGCCGAAAAAACGGAGAAAGTCGGAGATAAAACACAATTCTTTCTACCTCACTGTGGTGTCAAATGTCACTGAACACGTGCAATCTGTGTTACGTAAGTGTTACGTCTGAAAAATTGAATGTTACTTCCGAAGAATTGAAAGTTTCTTGCAGAGAAACCAATGTCATACGTCGTTCAAAATATGATCGTCAAGTTTTAATGTTGCCAGGAGGTTTCATTTCCACATACCATTGTGATAAGCAAAACCCTCTTCAGTAATTTCAAGGCAAACGGCTTTATCAAAATGCAGCGTGTTAGCATGTTATTTCTGTTATTTCTGAAATAAGCGTAAAAAGTTGGACAGACTTTTTACAGAAAAAAGGTAAAGTCAACTCTCACGAACGAAGATATTTCAAAAATTTGTTTTAGGTGACGGAAATTGGCGGCAGACTGGAGCCTGATTGTTGGTTCTTCATGGGGCATTTGAAGTGAACGCTTTTGTCCAGGAAAAGCTACGGCGAGTCAGTACCGTGTGTCGAACTCCCAACCTTTCAGTTGAGAGACGGACGCTCTAATACTGTTCTATTGCCGAGACCCTGTAAAAATGACTACTCCTAATGGAAAAGCACAACCTGTATTGTGATTTATTGAAACAAAACCGGATAAGCAGACTCAGCGAAACCACAGAATTAAGTATGGAAGGGGGTTTATGCTAAGAGTATCGTGCATCGAACAAAGATAGTGAACATCCTGACCTAAAGCAAAAGATTATTGATGCCATTACAACCATTGATGAAGCTGTGGTGCAGCGGTCATGGCAAAAAATTGATTATTATTTGATTTGCTCCGTACAAGCAATGGCACCCAGGTAAAGGTATTTAAAATGTGACAAAAACAACATTTACTCCCCGTTTTCTAATACTTACCAGGTATTTTGTTGTTCACTTGCTTTTGTAATAGATTTCTTCACAATGTGAAGAGAGTTTACGGACACCTTGTATTAATACATAAAAGAGTGTGGCACCTTTTTGTTAGCTCAATATTCATTACATTTTGTCTGAAACACAAGGTCATATAATTAGCATACGAAATACTGTTCACAGGTAAAACTTTAAAATCGGAACAAAAAAATATTGCCAGTTTTTGTGAAGATATTCATTTAATATAAACAGTCTTTTCGAAAATTGTGAACACGCATTGGCAGTTACGGAAATATGCATTGGTCGATGTTTGTACTGAGCACGCTTGAGTTGGAGCATCTTGTATCAAACGAATCTGCAATGAATTGTGAAATAAGTCTACTGCAACCAATGGCGTAGCAAGCACAAAATTTTGGGGAGACAAATTTTTTGACTTGAAGCGAGCAACGGTATTTTGTTTGGGACACCGCTTCGCAAAGCAGAAAACGACAAGATATACTAGAAATTTGGGGGTGCACGGCACCCTTGGCCTCCCTGGCTACACCTATGACTGCAATTCAGAGATAAGAAAAGTGTACGCTTTCCTTTAAAGTTTGAAGATTTCGAAAAGAAACTATTGGACGACATCAGTATGATCACATAATTATCTNTAGATCTATACCCGACTGTATAAAAACCTGTACAAGTTTATAGGTTGATCCACGGATATGTAGAAGTTCTAGATACCCCTGGGTTGATGCCCTAGCAGTAGTGATGTCGCCATCGTCCAGTTGCTGGTGAACGCGCAAGCTGCCTGTAAGTTACCCCTGTTCAGGGTAATGATGCAATAACTGTCATGCTTTATAACAAGTTAAAGCTTGGTGTATTGCCTCACGTAATCGCTGGCCAGCTTGCAAGTATAGATGGCCAAAGCGGCATTCTGTCGAAACAACACATTTTTCGCTGCCAGGAACATTCTGCGAAAATACCTGGTGTTGCTTGCCGCACACTTACATGAGAACTCGTTCGCCTATTGCTGTCAGGTTTATCTGAGAGTGCCCATCAATCCAAAACAGAATGCTTGCCATTGCATGCGCTTTAGGAATAAAAAATGCCCAGAAAACCTAACGCCTAACTAAACCGTCAGTGGGTGTATATCAACGCTAGAAAATTTTGTTTGCATTTTTCAGAATTTGATGCAGGCCTATGCTTTGGAACCAATGAATAAAAACCAAGGTTGTGGTTTGAACTCAAGGCCTGCAGAAATATACAGTAGCTTGTGAAATCCGCGTCCACATGGTTTTTGATGTCATTAAAATGCTTGTTAAAGCGAGAACGTCTTTAGGGAAGATATTGATTATCTCTTATAACTGTGCGTGTAACGCCAACAAAAGTCTCTGATGACGTTCTACGCACAAACAGCCCTTAGCCTACCACGAAATTTTCCCCGTAATGGAAGGACTGTTTGTCAATGTGCAATCTTCTGTGACGTCAAAGCCTCTATGTCATAGGCATAACGTGATTCAAAACCAACTGCCATTTGCTTGCTTTCAGTTACGTTTTCTTACCCTGAGGCAGACAAACAGAACGGTTCTGCAAATTTTGATGCCGTAACTGGAACTGTAGCCAAGCAATAACTCACGTGAGTTACTCGGCACACATTGAATAAGATATTTTTTGATTAATGTAGAAGACATTTTTAACACTATGCAGACAATGCATACACACTGCAACCAACGCTATGCTGGGTACAGGCCCGTCTAAAACGACGATAATTAATTTGGTACTTTTATTTGCCGAAAACAGAAAGTTCGCAATTCCGCATTCGAGAACTCGGATACGGTTATTTGCCGAAAACAGGAAGTTCGTAATTTTTACCAAAATAACCTGACATCATTTCGAAGCAGTCCTGTCGATGGAGAGCTGTTACTGAGTATCTTCTATTGAAAATTGCTGGCGATTCGCATTGCCCTATTTCAGTTTATGCCAAGTGATGGTTGCTGTGCAGTCACTGAGCTATAGCAATCTTGCTAACAATTTAAAATACGATATTAAGAGCCAGGTTCCACATGAGAAGCCACAACCTTCGTGGGCAGCAAATGAAGGTGAAGAAAATCTGCAAACTCTGGCTGATTGTTACGCTGTAAATCAGTTGTTTACACAGCTGTATTACATTTGCTTTACTCTTGTTTTGGATGGGGGTCGTTGGGTCATAGTGGGTTGATGTAATGGGTCGCGGTATAAGAAATGGGTGAAAACCACTGTGCAAATGCAAGCGGCTACGTTCATGTTTAACAACCCAGTCTGCTTATTTGGCGCAAATTATTCAGATCTGATCGAATTTGGTAGAGACAATACAGTTATCACTTTGTTGTTTTGGAAATGAACCTCAGATTCCCGTGTAAGGCACTTGCCGCAGAAATGCGTCTGCAATGCAACAGTTCCAATCGTTGAATGTTTCCACTAAAATCAACAACTATTTACTGTCGTGATTTATTTTGCAAACATCGCTCATCTTAGGATAGCGCAGTGTACATCGAACTCTATAATGCTGTGCCGAGACTTGTCTTTGCCAATCAAAAAAATTCAGTAAACTTATGCAATCGCTTCTGCAAAACTTGCACAGTAGTTTTGTGTCATCCCATTATACCTACCACTTCCACGGACGATATTAACAAAGGTTCAATTCAAGTACAAATGACTTTCGAGCTGTTGGAAATCCGTCCAACATTAGGTCTATAAATGATTCCGATAGGCGAAAATAAGCTATTTGAATGAAAGCGCTTGAAAGCGATAACGTGGGAAATCTCCACTTCATTTTGATGCACGCATGATGCATATAAGCATGGGCGTCGGAATGGGGGTGCAGGAGGGCCAAGATCCCTGGGCTTTGTATTGTGATATTTTTGTATTAACTTTTTGGTAGAAAAATGTTTTTATTTTAGTTTCATGTTGATGAAATGAAAATTTACTACTGTTTGTTGTCTCCCTGGAAAAAGTGGTTTTGGCCAACACCAGGAAAAATTCACTACTGCCTTCCCTTGGTAAAAAATTTTCCAACGTCCATGCATATAAGCCATTATATATTCTTCAGTGTCACATTATAACACCTCATATGTGCTATTTTAATTGCAAAAGTTTTGCGAAAGCGTTCACCCGATAAAAAGCACTGAATTGAATTTGGTACGTTTACTCAAGTTGTCAATTGTAGGCAGTAGAGTATAGCAAACGTCGATTGCACGAAGGAAGATAAAACTGGGTGACGTTTGCTGCGCGCATCAGAGTTGCTGCTTTTGTTTGTTTACTGTGAGTGTGCACGCCCTAATATTTAACCATGTACATAAAAGACGTATTGTGTCAGCGAACAGGCATTCGAAGTAATTTATAGCATAAACCAATCGCCTCGTGGCAAACTGCTCGCTATCTTCAGCGGTTTCTGGGGCAAATGTGTTTGTGTGCGCGACACGTGGACGCAGGAACTGGCATATGTAGATAACACAAAAGAGGCATCTTCACATGCTTTGCATGCAAGCAAAAGATCAGTTGTGAGATCAGCAAATGCTGGTCAGCAGCCCCCAGCACTCGCGAAACTTCCGCTTGTATTTGACGAAAGCAGATCACGCCGAAATTTTTTAAGCATATCGCAAATTTCTATATAGAAACGACAAAGCGACCCCATTCGGGCGATGGCTGCGGTGTGCGAGACAGCAAGCAAGGCTATTCGATGCCAAAATGCATCAAATGCGGCAACAAATTACGACCGTTTGTCGGGTATCAAAAGCGTAGCTTGCTGCCGTGATTGTGATACGGTGAAAATCTTTTGGGAACAAACCAAAACGTCTAAATTTTACCCCAAACTTAGGCAGAAACTTTTCCCGAAGTTTGGCTTTACTGTAGAAGTAATTTGCAAAACTTCACACGAGGTGAAATTGGTAAATATTTTCACGTAAGTTTCTTAAAAATATTGTTCAGCCTAATCATAGGCCTAACCAAAGGAGTCGTACCTCCCACATTTCTAGCATATCTTGTCGTTTTGTGCTTCGAGAGGTGATGTCACAAACCAAATACTTTTCTTTGCTTGAAGTTAAAATATTTGGCCCCTCCCAAAATTTTAGGTTGGCTACGCCACTGAGCCTAAGCTTTCAGGTCACCTAAGACAAAATCGAACACCGTACATCTGTTCTGCGAAGTTTCCCAGCATCTTTTCATGAGACAGTTTCAACTGGGTTCGTGTATATGCATTCAAAAGTATTTTTTGTTAGCGAAGAGATTTAGCGTAAGATGACAACTTGCAAACAAAAATCGATCACGTCGGAATACCACGGCGAAAAGAATCTATTGTTACCGTCCTTTGACATCACAATACGTTACCTCAGTTGCATCAATGGACACCTTACCATGAACGTGAAGCTTTGTCCAATGTATCCTCCTCTGATGCTGGAAAACTTGGTTGCAAATGTTTAAATCAAAATTCCGAGGAAGTGTGTTCATTAACCGCTGAGTCAGTGGCGTAGACAAGCCAAAATTTTGGGGGGGACAAAATGCTTGATTTTAGGCGAGCAACAGTATTTAGTTTGAGATACCGCCTCCCAAAGCACAAAATAAGTATATATGCTAAAAACCTGATGGAGCCATGGTCCCCTGGGCGCCCCTGGCTACGCCTATGCGCTGAGCAGCCCCGAACTTTTGAGTTCAATGTTAACTGAGAAACGTAACAATAAATTTAACCACGAGTTCAACGGCGTTGCACAATGTGCGTCGACAGAGTTTTGTTCGTTGGCGAGAGGGTGACAAACAGCAACTTGGAGAGCAATGCTATCCGAAACACTGCAGTGAAAGAAAACTTGTAGGAAAAGTTAGCAGTGACGTAGTCGAGGCAATGATCTCTGGGACGGAAACTTGTTTCAAACTTCAAGACCGAGATCGGCACATTGTCAAAAAAGTCGAGGCCGAGACTTGAAATAGAAATGAACATTTCAATACATTCTTTCCTTACCAGCAGTGGTTTATTTGAGCATTGAAACGCTGTTGTTTGCGAACGAAGGTCTCGGGAAAACAAACGCAGCAATACGAACAAATTATTTTTTTGTAGATCACCCAACAGCGTTTTCTTGTGTTTCGTAAGTAAAAAACTTTGACAATTGATTAAGCGCTCTGCGTTGAGCACGTACTATTCCCGGTCGGGTCATACCAAAGACTTGGAACACGGTACTTTCGGCCTGTCCAACCCCATGCTAAACGTTGGTGGGTGAGTTCAAGAGAACAGTTCAGGCACGGTGCTGCCACTGACTCGCCACCACTGCAATGCAGCATTTACTGCGGAAGTAGCCGCGTGGTCCACGGCGCAAGCAAGCGGAGATGGGCGCCGCAGACCACTCGTGACACTCCGGATGGAGTACCAAGCGAGTGTAACGAAGCTGAAAACTCCTTTTTTCTATTTGAAATTTTATTTGAATAAGAGCTGATGATGCCTACTTTGTAGGCGAAATATATACTCTGTAAGATCTTAGTGTCTGATTCTGTGCTGAGAATGAATTTATTTTAATAGACAGTGTCCATTTTTTAATATAGAGTTTTCAATGAAAAATATCTGCAGTATAGGCCTTGAAATCTGGCGGTTATACCAGTACGATCAATGCTCCCTCTAAGATGCGCAACTGCGCTAAAGCGCAGTACCACCAGACCATTTGCGCAGTGAAATCTCATTCTCGCTTGCTTGCAAAGATTCCAAATTTAAACCTAAGGACTCATTAACATTTATCTGGGCAGAAGCAGTACACTTCTGAGCATATCACATATAGCCGTTTTAGAAGCTATTCGAATTAAATATGCATTTTATCCGTATTTTGATAAAATTTTATACTTGTTCTAATACTTCAAAATTCTGCAATTCATCTAGAATTCTAACTCAGTCTTATTAAAATATTCGTGCTCACTAAAACAAAGCTTTGCTCAGTGTAAAATGTTCTTAGAGGGAACACTGACCACGATGTCGTTGTAAAAAGTCATGAAATTGCAAAGACTGCACAAACGTAATCAGGCAAATACTCAGGCTTTGCCACAGTTTAACTCAATACGATGCTTAGTTGCCACAAGCAGCAGATCTTGTTTCTATTCATAAATCTCATATTTTTGAAATTATTCCACAATTAAAAGCTCTAGAATAGATTTTCTGTACTTTTCCGAGAAATAAGCCGGCTGGGTTTGCCAACCGTCTTTTCACGTTTGTTACCAGTTTTACACAAATTTTCCACATTTGAAGGCAACCAAGCAGTAGAGTTGTTTGTATGACTCTGGAATTCCCAATAAGAGTTTGGATATCCTTACCAATGGTAGAGTACTGAAGAAACGAAAAAAGATCATTAAAACATGCATTTTGCGCAAATTTGCTGCAAAGCAGTTCAGTTAAACGCGAAGCGTAGATTATATTTTAAATTATTATTACTGATTTTATGGCGATCCAGTGACCACTGGTTTTACGACAGAGTTCCTGGATCTGACCTCACACACGCCATTCCGTTGCCTCTCAAAATGCTCATAAACGAAAGAAATTTCAACTCGTTTTTGTCATTGGAATAAAACTTTGTGATTCTTTCATTATTATTTCTTGAAACTTTTCAGATTTGTCTTCACAAACACCTCTTGGACCTTGGCAGTAGGCCTAACTGCGAAAATGATAATGGCAGCTGACGATGCCCATATCAGTGATAAAATTATTACGCTCCGAGTTTGATCTAATTCACTGGGCCCCGTTTCTGTGTTGTTCCGCTCTGACCTTTCACTAGTCGTGATTCACTTGTAATCTAAGCCGTTTGTCTTATCCATGCTTGTTGACAAAACTTCCAGTGACTGATCCAAAACATGGTGTCTAGTATTTTACGGGGCTCACACCAAACAAACACCAACAATGCAAATACCTCGCTAAAAAACAACAAAATGACTTCCCATTTCGATACGCAGTACAAATGTATGACATTGATGTCATAGTGAGTAAGCGTCCGACAGTTTTTTCCGTTCAAAACGTGAACACATTTCGTTTAACCGAGACTGTGTTTATGATAACAATCACTTAAAACCAAGGGCGGACCCAGAGGGGTATCGAACCCCCTAAAACCTACAAACGTAGCTTTGTTCACNATGATTTTGTGCAATTCCGAAAAAAGCATTCGCGANAAAAGGCCATCTTGCAGTTCATTGTTTTGTNACAGCAGTGTTGTGAAGTATATTTCATCTCTCTTACAATTGTGAACCCGTAATAAGATCCCCCTTAACCTTACTGGCTGGATCCGCCCCTTGCTTAAAACCCAGTAATAATTTTGTAGGAAGTGTTTTGTAAGAGAATTTCTGGTATGATGGATTTCATCTCTAATTCTGCTATTTCTGATTGGAAGATTTGTACAGGTTAGCAGGGGCCTAAAACTCAAGTTGTTCCAAGAGCCACATAAGAACTTTTAAAGTAACCTGATGTCTGCATCATGAGAAGATCTATTACAATGCTAAAAAGTCAATAGAAAAAATAACGTAAGTACACAGTGCTTTGCAAGTGACTTTATCTATTTAGTAAACCTGGTAATACTCTGTTGGCGGGACTCTGAACAGCCCAAATGAAAATAACTTGTATGTTAATTATTTGAAAATTTCAAAAGCATCGCGGGCCGCATAAAATGCTCTCGTTGACCACATGCGGGCCCCGGACGGGGTGTTTGAGACTCCTGGTTCAGAGGTTAGTTAGGGGTTAAGCTCTTTGTTAGTTAGGGGTTAAGCTCTTAACCTGTCTCAGCGACGCCATTGCCGACACAATCAATTCAGTAACCTTTCACCAAAAACGTGACGTAGAGACACAAGCAGCGAGTGCTGTCGAGTTGTTGTTCGCAGTCAGTATAGGCTTTAGAATAACGTAGATTGTTTCTACCGTGTTTACAAACTTAGACCTAAATGGAAAGAGTCCTTTCCTATAAGTGGCAATAAAGGATAACTCTAAACAATAAAATGTTGATTTCACATTGCTAATTCAAACAGTTAGGTTTGGGAATGAGGCTTTTAAGTTGTCGGTTGTACTGCATTGAAGATTCTCGATTTGATCTTTGAATTCCGCGTTGTGACAAATAACAACAAAGGTTTCAGGGGCGAATGATTTGGCGCAGAGTGAGTCATTTTGAGCAGTTCTGAGCTCTTGTGATAGAAGATGAAAATCTCCCCAATCGCAGCGTATGGATCAAGATAATCTTTGCGGTGTATTGCTCAGCGGCAATTTACTGTTGCTTTCTACTATTACGCTTTCGTGTAGAGTGCTGGTAGATGAAATAAGAATGGACCGTCCTTCAAATCCTGAGCTTCGTCCTATTTCGAGCGAGCAATTTTTCAAGATCACCGGTTGCCGGTTCAGTTTAAAACATCTGCCCATGGCGTGAATCATCCGTAATTACGGAACAAAGCCGTACGGTTTTCAGGTTATCTTCGCTTCTAGGCTTGTCGTGACAAGAATTGTTGCCAAACGCTTTTTGCATGGATTATTATATAAAAAGCATGCAGCATGCATCGCTTGACATGAGTTACGCCAGTCGCTAAATTTACTTTCGTGGTGTAGAAGAGCTTACGATCACACTAATCCATATGCATGAAAACATTTGACGTTCGTTAAGAAATTCTCCCTGCAGCAATCAGAACAAAGCAGGCTAAGACTTCCGAGTCACTTATAATACAACCCTACAGTGGCATAAAAACATACCATTATGCGTTTGGAAGCAGAGGTAGAACGATCGCTAGCATTTCATCTTGTTTGATAATTTATTTTGTGAAAAAACGGTACGTATAACATTACACAAGCATGAGACTCAAGAAACCATCTAAGTTTGTTACAGCATGTGCAACAGCGAGCACCATGTAGCGAAAACATCACAAGGAATCACCTTGGATTCGCACTTCGCCGATGTTTTTCACAGTAATATCAAAGAAAACCTCAAGCCACTTCTGACTGCAAACTTGATAGTGCTCAATCTACCACATTGCAGCCACGTCTCTCAAAGCAGCAAAACCAGCAGAGCAATCGTTGCCGCCGCCAGCTTTTGAAGCATGTAATCATCAAACTGTTTTTGTGTGATGGGCCTAAGGAGCCTTATCTCATTTCGATTCTTTCAAGCGCTTAAATGACGGATAGCCTGTGTGTGGCAAAGGGAATAATTGATTTTCTGGAAACTGGTTAAGTGTTTGTCTCCTGCGAGCGTTTTTCTGAGATTAAGAATAAAACGAATTGCCTGTTTTTTGCAGCAATCATCGCAATAACATCAACGAAGTGACAGCGCAACCGCATCAACCGGGCTTGCTTTAAAGCTTTTGCCGAAAGCGCTTTTTATGCAGCCTGGCGAAAAATACAGACAGAATTCCCCTATTCTTTGGTGATTTCGTTGATGTAGCTGTTTAACAAAAACTTATCGTTAGAATTTCGAATATCAACTTTGAACTAGAATGTAGCTCAAAACTGTTCTATATCTTCTACTATCGGCACAACTATACCGCACTCTACAGTTCTTTCGTGAAGTGTTGTATCCATGGGCTTCGGAAGGATTTTTTCCAGGGGTGGCCAGGAGGGGATTTTTCCAAAACTTTTCTAGGGGGGGGCAAGTGGCGAAATTTGGTTTTACCCACTCGAAACCAACCTTTTTTCACAAAATTTTTAAAATCCAGGGGGGGAGCCAAGGTCCCCCTGCCGACGTTCGTGGTTGTATCGGCCAACTTGTGTATTGAGTCTCATTAGACTTTTCCAAAAAGCAATAAGACACTTGAAATTGTGTGCGAAAAGCAGCCATATTTAATGATAACCAACAATCATAATCTTTAACTTTTCAATAAACACCCTTCTAGTATCGCTGCCGCTGTAATTGTTTTTTTGGTCACCGTCATAGCCAACTCCTTGCCATAAAAATATTCTCCCAGAAAACAGCAGTCGCCACATTCTGGCAGTAGGTGTTTCGAACCACGCAAATTTTGAATGAATCTTTTCATTAGGGTCAGTTGTTTAAGAAATTGTACGATTAAACAATTAGTTTGCAAATCAGTGACAACAGGCTGTTTCATCTTTCGTCCATCAGAAGCATCCTGGTAAACCAAGGTTTCTTCGAAAGCATGTAAGATCCAATGATATGATTTACGTCCGTGTCACAGTGTACACTCAAAAGCAGCTGATTTGCATTTGATTTGTGAACAAATCTCCGAAAGCCAAGTTCACCGCTCAACAAAAATCACGTGCGGGCGCACGCCTAAGTAATCAGCGCTGCGGAGTCGGATTCCTGACAACATCAGGAGTCTGAGTCGGATTTTTTTCTCCGACAGTCCAATTGAATCATGTTTTTACATCACACTCCTAAGTTGAGAATTCCTGTTGAAATGCTAGTTTCTTTTGAAACTTTTATTGAAACAGATTTCTTGCTGTGCACTACGATTTTCATTGATTGCTAATTGCTACAAAATTGTCGACAGCCCAACATCATTTCCTTCATGTGAAGGAGTCGGATATTTTACCTCCGTCTCCGCAACCCTGCAATTCACGTTTCAACCCGCAATTTAACACGATATGTTGACTCACCCGTCGTGCAGCAGGGGCCACTCGTGAAACTTACACTGTCGCAAACCACGTCCCAACCCCTCCGAGTGGCGGATGCGTTTCGCCCAGCGACGAACGCACCTCGCACTTGATCAGACGACGACGCATGAACAATTGCGGTGACAGGTTTCAGGGACTGCGGCGGGCGGGAAGCGTTTTGTGGTTTATGTTACAAGACCACCTACCTCGAGAGCTGGGCCGTTGATCGTGGGAAGGAAACAAACAGCGAAAAGCAGTCGCCTGGTCAGCTGCTTCGGCAAAAGCGGTCTTGCCTCTGAACTTTACAAGCACGCCTCAGGCCCAGCTGCTGGTGCAGCAGCGGCAAGCCCGCAACTGTCGCGCGTGTTGTCGGCCGCAGGTTTCGCAAGGCGGTCGTGGATGCTTGTCAACTTGAGGCAGGTGATGATTGGCATCGCTTAGCAGCGACGTAAAATCTACTGTCGGTTAATTGGTGGTTGTGTTTCTAAAAAACACGGCAAGCCCAAGGGAGAAACAAATAAATGGGTGGTGACGACGGCGCTGGGCNGGGCAGTTCANGCAGCATTGGAGNGAAGCAGGAGAATCGCATTTCAAAGCTTTGTGTATGTTTTCGGAATGCAACCATGCTTTTCTTGCGTGGACGTGAACACGATGTCACAGCACATGACATTTATTAACGCGCAAATGAAGCGCTGGTAATGCGCTTAAAGCACGTTTCTCTCAGGGTCCGGCTGGGAAATTTAATACCAAGACACGGTCCCCATTGTGTTTAATTGGGACGGCTTAAAGAAAGCCAGGAAAGTTCTTACAAAACAATTTTGTTCAGCCCGCGGCCCAGTTCAGTTTTCGTTGTAGCAAAAATACAAACGGACGAGCTGTCCTTGTTTTGATAATCTCAGATTTGACATTTTTGATGCAGTGTTCCTCCATGCCACTTGATCACGTCGGCACTGCCTACCTGGAGTTTCCACGTGCCCACTGACAACTTGGTGCTGAACTTATTTATAGTTTTCTTATTTCTACCTTTGTTGTTCCACTGGCGCTAAACTTGTCTATGAAATCACACTTATGGTGTGGTTGAATGTGCCATACAGTCCATACCACTGCAGTTAGGATTCGATCGAACATTTTCAGTACAGTAGCTTCAACTAAATTTTAGTTTGCTAGGATCGAAGTAAGCCGTTCAATGTGTGGCCCTCATTAACATGTCAGCGCGATTTTTGGCTCAGTAAGGAATTTCGGTTGGACTCAGCTGTTATAAAGGGCTAAGTTGAAATTTGATGAAAGGACTGACGGTCTTGACAACTTCAACATGCCTGGTCTCAAAGCAGCGGCAACAACCGCATTTTGAACAAAAACAAACACGTCTCCCCCCTTTTTTTCGGCCGTTTACGGTGCAACTGATCGTTTAAAAATTCCACAGAAAAACTTTAAAGTGCTGCGACATAAACACGTCCGCGATTACCGACTTACCAGTAACGAGCGCTAGCCCGCGATGAATCGCCCCGCCGCCCCGCCCGACGCGCGCGCGAAAACACTTCGCTTTTTCCCGGAAACTCGTTCTGCAAAGGGTCCTTGTCGCGGTGCAGCAGCGCGTCACGTTCCGCGACCGCAACCCAGTTCTCGTCGCGTGCGCTGCGAGATAAGAGCTATCCTGGAATTGAGCCGTCGTTTATTTTTAGCAACTGGTGAAAGGCGACAGCTTTGGGTGTTGTTTTTTTTCCTTGAAAAAAAGCTAATGCCGCGCTCCATTACTAGGTCAAGCTGCAAAAATCGCGCACCGGGCGAACAAAGGTCCCGTTGCCAGCGCAACAGCGAAATACGCAGCGCGGGAAATTGTTCGATTACGGGGGAAGCGAAACAAGCATATTCTTTCATCGGGTTTGTGTTCAGAAAGCGTGAAAGGATCGCTTGCAGTTATTTGCAACTTGGCGCTGGGGCGAGTTTTGAATCACGCACTGCAGCGACGACGTCACAATGCACGCCATTGTTTCGCGCGAGAAAGCGAAAGCTACAAGTTGTTTGAGCGACGACGCCCGAGGTCCGGACGGTCGAATCACCTGCGACAATTCGGCGATCTGCGACTTTTCGGGCAACCTTTGACCTTCCGCTTTGAAGCGCCGCGACACGAGTCGTGCGAAGAAACTTCGGAATTGCTCGGCGCTTCATAACAAGTCGAACGTCAATGCTTGCTTTGTTTTCCGGAACCAGGTCGGTCGCGAACTTGACCTGAATCTCGTGCAGGGAACGTTTGCAGCATTTGCGGGCGTGGCGCTGGCGGCGATTGTCGCTCAGTCATCCCGCAGCAAGTGGGGGTAGGCTTCCCAAAAGTCCTTGCCGATAATGTCCGTGTTGAAAAACAGTAGATCATCGTCGTCGTTGTCATGGTCGTCGGTGTTTTTCGGGACGTTTCGGACGTTTTCGCGCGCAGCACCATCGCTCTTATCTTTCTGCAGGGAAGCAAAGGAACATTGCTGTGCCAGGTGCAGAAACGACGGCCCGGGGGACAGATTGATGCAAGACAGGGGCTTAGGTCTGGAATGAGCTGAGCGCAGAGCTTGTTTACTTGCTGCGAAGACCGAGAGGTGCGCGACTAGCAACACACGCGCACGCCGAGCGAGTTGTCACGAGATTTCCCGATCTATTTCGACGCTCGTGGGGGGCCTCTCGTCGCTGGCGACAGACCTGAGCGATGGCCCAACGCTTTTTACCCCACACGGCGCGAAGCCAGCCTTACGCACCGAAGTTGCGCCTGCGAAATCCCCCCCCCAGTGACACTCGCTGATGATTCGTTTTTGAACTCCTGCGAGGTGGGGGGTGCGCTTGGTCTCATTCGTTTTCATTAAGTTTGTGTGACACAGGATTCGAGCTAATGCAGCACAGACGAGTTTTTTTCTTTTATCTGAAGCTGAACAACGAGAGAACAAACCCGTGCAAGCCTTCACTTTGCTTCGGCAATGCATCAGCAATACTAAGTGCAGTGCACGCTTGCCGCTGATGCAGCAGCAGGACTGCATTGCTGCACTGCACAGCATTGAGCGACGTGCTCAACAAGCCAAGCTGGCTGGCTGGTCGCCATTTGCCAAATGGCACAACTACAGCCGGGGCATCTTCAGGGATGCAACCAGCTGAAATATTTTTTTTTCGGGGGGGGGTGGGGGTAAAATCATTGGAACTTTTCATTGTGCCTAACAACTAAAGAAGTTACCGGCGCTTTCACAGTGTTTTTGAAAATTCCGGAGGGAAGCAGTTGTCCCCCGCTGGTTACCCGGTCCGGGTGTCTTATTAACCAGACATATCGCCGCAAAACGATAATGGCGATGTACACTTTGGACGAAATAACAAGCACGGAATAAATGTGCGAACCTGAAAATTGTTATCGGAAATACGGGACATGCTCCAAAGGTCAGGTTCAGGTTAAAATATAAGGACAGAAAGATACCGCGAATGGATGCTTGCAAAGCTTAGCCGGTGTCAAGCGAAATTTCTGACCTGTTGTTTGTCAGTTATTTTACTTCTCAGAATAAAGAAAAAAAGTTTGGCAATTAAGTGTGTTGTGTAAATTCAAACATTTTGGTTAGATGTCAGATGCTCATGACAAACTACAATACGGGAATAAGTACAACCGCTGAAAAATATTGGACTTAGCCTTTGACCTCAATTGTTTTTCTTTTTCTCACCCTAACCCGACACACTTACCTAAACACTAAACCCTGAGCCCTAATCATCAGTTTTCTCAGCGTATTTGATGTGTAGAATATCACTCTGTGCACACGTACATGGCGTGAAGTCAGAAATTTCGCTTGACACCAGATACTGTGTGTGCTTCCAAGTCTCCCCACCTCTGTTGTTCTCGCGTCGGTGAAGGCGAAAAACAATCAAAAACAAGCGTGCTGGGGGGGAAAACCAACGTCCGCTTACATCACGGGCCACGCAGAGCTTGCTTTGGGTCGCCCACGCGTGCACGCAAGTTCTAAAACCGCGACCGCAAATACAAAACACCTTGCGATACATGTTTGTCAGATTTGCTGATTAAGGAAGATCAGGGAATTAACGGATCGAGCTGCTTTACGCTTCGCGGAACGGGTCCAAAGAAGAAAGCAGATTAGGCTTCGAAACTCGCACCTGTTTGTTCGCTATGATCACTGTCCCTTTGCGATAGAGCTGCGGTAGATTGTTGTAATTGATACCGTACTTCGAAAACAGCAGCTCGTTCTTGTCGCCCGACACGGTTCCCTGGAAGACAAACAAACAAAAACATCGGTGCTTTTGCAGCAAAACCGGGTGCTGCCTCCCCACGTACGCAAAGCTACAGTCACCACAGTGAGTGATGACGTCCGGGAGTGCCGGGTGGCTGGCTTTTTTCTCTTTTCGCTGAGGCGGTCATTTATCCGAAGAAGCCCAAAAACTTTCTGTCGTCTTTCGTTTTCGGACATTTTTTGAGCGGATTGACTTAATTTTTTTTTTCGGTCCGGTCATTTAAAAAAAATCCGGGCAACGACCGAAAAAATGAACCCAGCAAGCGTGCGCTCAACTGCAGAATCGCAGGAAGATTCAGAATCTAACGCAGAAACAACCATTCGCGATCGCGACCCGCGAATCACTGCCGTGGCGTTAAACGCGGCCGCACAGACGGCGCGCAGCGAAACGCCTTTTGCGAGCGGCGCTGGCGCGAAACAATCCTTTCAACTCGCTTTTGCGCGACGACGAATGGCAACGATCTCGCGGCAGACCGCGTTTCGGCGAATGCCTGATTTTCTGTTGTGGCATCTTCACTCCCACACGCAGCGCGGTGAGTTAAGTATGCGGCGGAACTCACAAGTACATGATAGAACACGAGGATAGATATGTAGCGGTTCTAGAAAAGCATACGCTTAATGGCACTAACGTGACTATTTTGATGAAACACAAGCATATAGGTGTGCGGAGCACACGCATGCATAGGCGCCAACACGACTGCCAAGGACCAGGGGTAATTTGGGCTGGAGACCATCTGATCAGTCACGACGCAGACGAATCAAATATCACGATAGTTTCATAGCTTTACGCGCCAGGATCCATCTCATCAATGCACGAACGGCCTTGTGAGGCGATGCACGACACCTAGCGTGCACTGAAGCGGAAGGAGTCATGACTGAAGGTGTCGCTATTTCAGCGAAACGTTCATTCCAGGTGGCGTGGTACCGAAATCTTCCGCGCTTTGAAGAGGAGCGTCTCACAAACACCGGAAATGACATCCTGTAGGGCTTTTTTTTCGGTCATAGATCGAAATGTTTTTGAAATGACCGAAAAATAATTAAGTCATTTCAGTGAGAATGTTTGAAAATAGAGGCAAATGAACACTGTTACTGTTACGGAAAGTTTCGATACCAACGCGACACAAATGGCCGAAATGTCTCAGTGATCAAAATGTCAGCGAAAAAAAAACAGCTGCAGTGTCAGAAACAGCAACTTCAAATGACTGGGAAGTGATATCACACCGGGCGCGTGGTACGGTTCAAATCTTTGCACGGCGTCAAGCGCATTGCAAGCCTTTGTTGCGTCACACTGCACGCGTTGATATAATCTATTGATTTTTTCATTATCACAACATTACCATTATCACAATCAATCTATTGATTACCAGTGAGTTACAATTTTGACTTTTTTGCTGAAAAGTACGCAATTGAAGATTCGGGCTACAGACAAGATTAAATTCGCGAGATCCAAAAGGCTTAACAGGCCACAAACAGCAGCGAAGCAGCAAGCAATTTCATTCGACAATGGTTGACTGGGAAACGAACCACTCAACAATGTTGAACTAAGAACAACAACAATAAAATCTGGTCAGCTTCAGAAACATTGTACAAATGAATTCCATCTTTGCATGACAACGGTTGTCTTGGCCCCCAAAAGCCCCAACGTCTCAGAAACCAAAAGAACCAGCAACTATATGTTTTTTGAAAAAACTGTTCAAAGTTGATTTGAATGAGAAAAAAAGTTTTAAGGTGACGCCAAAGAGACACAAGTGTGACTTTGGACATCTCATATCGCAGGCACAAGTTGAGGTCCGCTTTAAGTTTTAATTAGCGCCGCCTGCCTCCTGTCTTAGGGAATAAATTTTGACAACACCCCGACCAGGGGTCAATCGGCTTTCATTGCACGCATCTGCTGATGTCACAGATATTCAGGATCCGGTCCATTCACCTGAGATGATCGCGGGCGCAGTAAATGCATTCACACACGGAATAGATGCATTCACACTCGGAATAGATGCATTCACACATGGAAAAGATGCATTTACACATGGAATATATGCATTTACACACTCAAACGAGGCATTCACACAGGGTTTAGATGCATTCACAAACGGACGCAAGAGACAAAAGCTTGAAATCGCTCAGCCGTTGGATCGAGGAAGCTCTACAAAGAATCGTTTCGAAATGTCCAGGTGTTTCTGGACCGATGTCCGGCCGATTTGAAGTGTGTCGCTGAACAGGGTGGTTCATGTGCGGAAGTGTTTGAGTGGCCGCCTTGGAGAGCGTGGGAACCGCAAAGCGGGGTCTAAAAATAGCCGGACTTGTCGACCCTCGTCATGCTGCCAAGTTGCGCGATGATATACTCGGCGAAGAAGAAGAGAATCGAGTGTTTCTCGGTGTCGCGTTTCCCGATTGTTGCCCGTGACATGAAAAGCGAGACGCGTAACAAAGAACAGGGCGGAAGAGGGAACTTCACTTTGAAGTAGTGGGAGGGATCCTCGCATCGCAGATAGTTTCTTCGCACAGGGATCGGCGAGTTTCGTGCTGATGTCTTATCAGGCTTAAACTTGCCTTTCCTCTGAAGAGGATTGACTGACCAGCGCACAGGACTAAACCCAAAGGTCCGACAAACCGGAGATTACGGAGGCTTTTTAGTGTGACTTATAACTTAATCTTTCTCGAAAATCAGCTAGTGCTTTCAACGAAGATCGCCGAAAAACAACGAAAATCGCCGAAAATCACCAGACTTTTTCCCATTTGCTTTTAACCAAAAAGGTAATTTCATCAGATTTGACGCTACTCAGAAGGGGGTTCGCAACTGCGGCCCGCAGCAGTGGACGTAAGTGGGCCAGGCCAAAGTGCATTGAGCTGCAGATTTATAAAAAGCAGAATGCGAAAACGGCGCGCTGGTTGATTCACGACGTTCGGCATTGATCGTTTTGCAAATCACGATAAATCCACAACGCAGGAATTGCTCATTTGCATACATGTCCAAAGCATTGGTTTTGGTGGGCTTAGCCCCCCAAACAAACCTCTACCCCCCAAATTGAAATAAGAAATACTATAGATTAGTGGAATTTTTGTCAAATTTGAATGTCAAGCCCTCCTTGCACGAACGTTAAGCCCCCTGTTGACGACTTTCTGGCGGCGGTTCTGGGCCAAAGTAGAGGTGGATCCACAACAAGTCCGAGTTGCCAAACACCGAAGCAGAAAAAAAACTCCGCAAAGTTTCCGATTGGATCCGGATCCGACGAGGTCAGAAATGTCGGAAAAGCAAATGTTCAGAAATCGCCGAAATACTGTACAACGGTTTATTTTTACCGGCAAGGAAATATGGACGAGACTGAAACCTTATACACCTGGTGCGGAGAGAGACCCGTCACACATGATGTCACGCGTAAAATAGGTACATTCCCGCAGAGAAGCGTCTGCTTGTCGGCAAACGCTACCAATGGAGGCTGTCACTCTAGGTTTNTTTCGTTCACAGACCAGCTTTTTTAAATATGTTAATTCGGTCGTAACGTCCGAAAATACAGACCAGTGAGTACTGCTACGGCAAGTTTCAATACTATTGAGTCAAACGACTGAAATGTATCAGCGAAAAAANATATATTTCATACATTCTACATGCGGCCGACCATACAGAACGGAAGTAACGACTCTCCAGCGACACCTTGCGGGAAACNAGTTTGAAAAAATATATGTTCGCGGTATTAAGAGACATTGCGAACCAATNTAGTCGAATTTTCTACGTCTAGTTGTGCTGTGATGCTTTCAAATCGCTGGCGACATATCTTTCCGCATCTTCTATCTGCGATATTGAAGGGATGCGCCGCTTGCTGCCTGGCACGAATCATTTCGCCAGAGATAGAGCATCATCAGTAAACCTGCTGCCCAACGTTCGTTGCATCGCTTCCTGGGGAGGAGATACAACGCATTTTCACCAGTGTCGCGTGGCGGGACGCGACCATTCCACGCGCCGTCAAATCAATACAATGTAGGGACAAGCTAGCTTTTCATCCTCATCAATATTCTGTACAATGTGGGGACAAGCTAGTTTTTGCAACGGTTGTCTGGGGCAGTGGAGAAACACTTCCGCTTCTAAGTTCTAATTGTGACGTTGCGAGTTCAAAACACTTTTTTCGGAAAGTCCTGAGTTGAAAACTCTTTTCGTGGCACCTCACTGCACCAAATGACCAGTATGGTCCATCCGACAGACACAAAGGAACTTAAATCTTGCTGCTTCAAGCAAAGACAGGACAAACGAATCAATACCTTCAGTTGTTCGTGGGCTTCGTGCGTTGATTGGCCCGATCCGACTAAGCACCAGAAACACGTGTTGTACAAGTTGTTGATATGGCCTGGAAGTAGCATTGCGATCGGATTAGTATGAAATTTTTTTCCTAAACGCTTCGAAACGACCTTATGTGCAGGTCTTAATTGTTTTGCTTTTAGATGCTATACTTAATCAGCTTGAAACGCCATTGAAAACTCTTTAAGTTTTTTGCATCACAACAACGCAAGATCAGGCAAAATCCACACAAAGTTTTTAATTGGCACGCATTTTCCTCTAATGTAGGATATTAAAAAATGGCAGTGCATGAAAACTCAACTGGCATACAAGCACCACTGGAAATCTTCCCGCGAACCTCAGGTTGCGGACCACTGCTCCAAAGCAAGTGTTCAAAAGGTGCACAGGAAAAGCGTGTACGGGTGGAACACAGGAGCAGCGTAGTATGTATGAGCTCGTATGAAGCAAATAAGCAACACATCCGTGCCCCACCTCCTTGCTTTGCTGACATTCAGTTGCGCGTTTTATCAAACTTATATTATGGACACGTAATTTCAAAGCTTCGGTCAAGCGAGAAAGAAGATCTTTAGTCAACAGGTGAAAGTGCATGCTCTTTAAAGTACAGTGTTTCTCAACGGGGTCCCGGGTGAAAAATCCCCCGAAGTAATACCCACGCGCTTTCTTTAAACCCTCAGATGTACCGACAACAATGGCCGCCACTTTGACTGATGACACAACCTCATGCGAGGGGTTCACAAGCCAGTGTATCTTTAGGAACAGGGGTGCCCGCGATTGGAAAGGTTAAGAACCACTGCATTAGTCCGAGATGTATCCATCGACGCAACATCAAAAAAAGGTAAATTTTCAACAGAAATCTCGGTCGGGTTACGCGTCACAGCGAAAGCAGAAATACAATTGCTGTAAACAAATTAAGTAAAAAGGAAACTTTAACTAAACCTTAAACATATTAAGTTTATTTCTTATCAGCGGAAAAGGGTGGTGCGAACCGGTGCTGTCTTCATCAGGTCTGGATTACAGCAAGTACATGTTCGGGACGTTTCGGCATCGCTTGTACGTGGCTTATTTCGAAAAAGGAAACTTTAACTAAACCTTAAAAAATTATAAAATCAGCGATCCTTGACGTCACAAAAATCGTGTCATCACAAAGTGCACGGCGTAATCACAAATTTGCTCACTCACAATCCGCCTGACGCCAGCTCAGGTAATCGCGAACGTTCTGATAGCTCGGATAAAGGATCACTCTGCTGTCGAAAGCTGGAGGGTAGAGCAACTCCTGATCTTCAAAATACTCCTTCCAGTGAAAGACAAATGCGGACGAGAATTGCGATACGACGACCGACGAAAGCTTGCTGCGAAGATGAAAATGCGATTATGCGAAGGCAACCAACTGCACAAGACGTAACACGCGCGTTCGCAGATCTTCGTGTAACGTAACTTCAGCCTTTAACTCAGGTGTTCCCAAGCTTTTTCTTACCATGTACCGCTTCAGCATTTCGACAGATGAGCATGTACCCTAAAATTTCTTGTGACAAAAAAGCTGAGCAAAATAACAAAAATCCACTGAATTTTTAATCGAAGGTTTAGATTTTCAGAACTATGAAGGTAGACTCTTTTTTTATGTCTCAAAGTTAAGTTGTTGCGGCTGTACAATAAATGTACCCCTTCAGATAGGCAAATGTACCACCAGGGGTGCATGGAACCTCTGCTCTAACTCAACAGCATTTAACTCTTCACCTATAATGTTTGCGAGCGATAGTTTCACTTGTGTTAGACACAAAATAGCCAGTCGTGGTATACTCTTAACAAAACAGGCGATGGAGTTTGGTGGCTTTGATTGTTTCTGTCAAGATTGATTTTTTTACACCTTGGAGAGATGAAAGCACCGTTTGTAAGTGGACAAAATAACCACAAACGTACCCAGTAAAACTGCAATTTCTACTGCTAAGTATATGTTTTTGGTACTTGTTCGCTGAAAACAACAACCAGCTTACATAAGGCTTCCACTTGAAACGCTTTTGACAATGAACGACAACTTTTTTGTTAAAGATATTAATAAGTGAATACCTGCAGCACTACCTTGCTCTCCTGTTATACGTTTCAGTTGATTTCTTGAAAACGAACGAATATTCGTCGCTCTGACCATACGCGATGACGACATCGGTTAACAATTGCATCACTCTTGCCGCCGCTTTGGTCATCAGGCCAAGGCCTCTGTCGTCGTTGGGCTTGGTGAAATTGTGAGCGCTGGCAAATTTGTGAAAGTTCTTGCCGTCGATTCTCACCACTGGCCAGCAGTTCGGAAGGCAAGGGTCGGCAATTTCGAACTTGCGCACGTAGGCGAACTTGCTGTGGGCCATGATTTGCTCGCACACACGCGAATTCGTTTTGAGGGGTGAGAAAAGTTGTTTTAATGGCAATACATGAGCTCTCATAGCCTAAGCGCATCTGAACAGCAAATAAAGAACGTCACGATAAGGTTATTTCCTAAAATGTTGTTCCAAAGGCAAAGCGATTTTCACCACAAACATCTAACTAGGCATCATGTTAAGAAAGATGTTATCGCCAACAAAATGTAAAAAGAAGATTTTCCATGGTAACTTTGTGTGCTTCGAAAAAGCGGAAGGGATTAAACTGCTGACTATTATCTGAAGACCTCAGCAGCATGCCCAGAAACAATACAACAGCCAAAGACCAACTCGTATTGGCCTCTGCAGTTTACGACCACCCGCATTTTCTCGGGGCACAGTTCTTTCCAGAAAGAGTGGAACCCGTGAACACTGCCTCTTCAGAGGCAGTAGAGAGCGAGGAAACGCTGCAAAGGTTCTTTAAAAACGGCTAAAATGGCCTTAGACCAAACAACCATTTTCCAAATTGATAAAAAGATGGAAAATACAAGTCGACGATAAGAAAATCGCCTGCAACTCCAAGTATAAGCAAAGCGCTGTTCTGCAACAAAAGTCACAGAACATCTGCCACAAAGATCCATCCCCCGTCGCTTTACAACTGCAAAGCGCGCAGTGAGTTTATCTGCGCGGTTTCGCTAACAGGTTATCGTAGCTGATGGGTGACATCCTTCATCATTTCAGGTTATTTCATTAGGAGCTTTATGCGAAGCAAGTTCAACTGACGCCATTACGGACAACAAAAGATACAAATGTCGAGCAGACCTATGGCCCCCATCAAATAGCATGCCTTTTGCGTTTAACAACAGCACCTCAGCCTGATCTTGCAGCACAACTGCGAACAGAAAAGAAAAAACACTGGGACACAAAACTCATCGTCAGTAAACGAACGCGATGACGAGACAATTTTCGACAAATCAAAACTTTTGTAGGTGCGCTTGCACCGCCTGCTCCTACGCCATTGGCTGAAAGGTTGCCTGGTGTAATGACTGACATGCTAGCACGTGCCATTAAACAACGCATTCACGAACATACTTACGCGCAAAAGAAATTCAACAGTCACTCTGCGTCGATGCATTGCACTCGCCTCCGAAACAGAAGCTGGAAAAATTCTATTATCTACCCTCTGATACCGGGAAAATAAGCGAAGCAAAACCACATGCCTAGTTTTGGGAGATATGTACAAACACCAATTGCTAGTCAGACCAAATTTTTCGACATGTACGGCCCGTCGAGCTCGTAGCCAAGTTTCCTGTAGTAGTTTCTGGTTCCCACGCCTGATATCACCGTGATTTTCGCTGAACCGTGTTCCTCGCGCGCGATCCTTTCCGCTTCCTCCATGAGAAGCGTTCCGAAGCCCTGATGCTGGAACTTGGACGGGTCGCGCGAACTGACCGGCACGACGCTCCCGTACACGTGCAGCTCGCGGACGAGCGAGGCCCCTTTGCCTTTCAGCTCGGGCCGAAAGGCTTCTTGCGAGCATTTGCGCAGCCGGAGCAAGCCGACGAGGATGTCCTGTTCCGGGTCTTCGTAGGCCAGGAATGTCTCCCAGCCGCCATTCGCGGCGTAGTCGCGCCGCACGAGTTCGACCTCGTACGGCCGCACTTTGTGGTGGATCGCCTGTATGCCCGCCTCCCGGGTGCGCACGTCCCGACACGTCGTACCGAAGTCTTTCATCCGCGCCAGTGCCAGCTCCCGCAAGTTGCCGTGCTCGACGCCTGACGTTACCAGCGGCATGGGGATGTCGCGCTGAACTCTGTGAAGAAGTCGGATGAAAGAAAAATACAACGTGCGCTTGCCTTCTCAGCCGCGGTGGTGAATTGTAATTGGTAAAAACCAAACGCACGGGAAATGAACGAAAGAAATTAATCTTGTAAAAAGTCGAAGATTGTTCATGTAAAAAGCGTCAAGCTTTTATGTTATAATCCCCTCGCGTGACTTTTCCAATAGCGGTGGAATAAAAAACTGTTGAAAGAACGTTTTGAGAGATGCTGTTAAACGCTTTTGCATGTTGAAGATAATGAACTACGTTGACAGCAAAGATTGGAAAAGTTCGCAGTGCCGATAATGCCAAACAGCGAAGAATACTTTTGTTTGCGTTTTCTTCCCAAAAGCTATCGGCAAATTTGGAAAACACTAACTGCTGTAAGGGGCCAAATAAGGACGTTCAACCGAAAACAAGTCCAAACATCAAAAGCAAACAAGCTCCGGAATAATCGCACATTTGAGTCGTAGCAGAAACTCTTCAAAACAATATCGACAAACCTGAAGCGCATTCCAATGCATAAAATATCTTCCACGACCATTTTTATATATACTTTGTTGTCGCAGTGTTAATGGAATACAAGAAAAAAAGTCACATCACAAGCACCAGACATAAACAGTACCATAGTGTCGGTGCAAGCACTCATGTCAGCGCAGAAAAAATTCGGTTTTAACCTTTGAACTTTATTTAAATTGGACTGAAATGTTTTTTATTACCTGTATACTCGTGTCCAGGGTGGAACCAGCGCAAGGATCCTAGCAACAAGGTCAACGAGAGTCGACGGCGGGTAACTTTTATATCGACCTGTCTTCCACAGTTCGTACAGGCCTGTACCGCGAATAACCAAAGTGGGGTAAAGCTTTAGACCGTCAGCACGAAAAGCAGGATTTTCGAAGAACTCCACGAACTGTTCAATGTCTCTTTCTAACGGGACGTTCGGCAGATTCGGCATCATGTGCACGACGACTTTGTAGCCCGAGTCTTTCGCTAATTGAAAACACTCTGTGACAGCGCGAACGGTGTGCCCTCTGTTGGTGTCACGCGCGACATCTTCGTAGACACTTTGGACTCCTATTTCAAGTCGGGTGCAACCGTACGACAACATTTCGCTGAGATGCTTTTTCAAGCAGTAATCCGGACGCGTTTCGATCGTGATCCCTATGCACTTCGTCTTGCTCCTTTCCGAATACCTCACTGCCTCTTCAACGCTGCTGCTAGAATGGCCAGACAAAGCGTCGTGCAAATTACGTATGAAGTAGTCTTTGTATGAATCTGGCAGTGACATAAATGTTCCGCCCATGACAATAAACTCAACTTTGTCCACCGAGTGTCCAAGTTGCTTGAGCTGCTCTACACGGTGTCTGGTTTGCAGAAATGGGTCATACCTTGCTCTGATTGCCCTCATGGACGTTGGCTCGTATCCAGTGTAAGACTGTGTGGAATATTCAAAATCTGAATCGGGGCCACCAGGACAGTAAACGCAAATGTTGCCTGTCATATTGATGTGAGGGCATCGGTGCGGTTTGCACATAACAGCAACTACTGCAATTCCACTAGCAGTCCGCACAGGCTTTGCTTTCAATTTTGGCAGCAGAGCACGTTTGTACTGTTGTGGTACTGCGGCGATGATATCAGTAAGCCGAGGCTGGGACTTCAAGCCATGTTTAGAAGCAATTTCCCCTTTCAAGCGATTTAGGTTCACATCTTTATGTTCGTCATGTGCCTCTATCAAAGCTCGAACAATTTCAGCAGTTGATATTGCCAGGAGCTCTGCTTGAGAAGCACGAACCTGTTTAACCTTACCCATGCTTTAATTTTCATACAGCAAACACAGCATCCTGTCAATTATATAATTTCTAGAAGTCAGCTTGATAATGCATTGAATTTGTACATATGTATATAAACCATGACTTAATTGTTTGTGGCAAAAAATTTACTTTAATAAATCACAAATAGATGTGGATTCATATAACTTTTTAAGATAGCCACTTTAATAGAGGTCAGTGAAGAATGATTTTCCATCGGTAATTAAGTCCAGCCTTTATCTTTAAATTGTAAAATTTTATCCAAGTCCACCAAACAAGACAACCGCACTCAGATCACTAAATTTGATTTTGAAATTCAAACCTCTCTAGTCAGCATGTACAACAAGAGAATGTGCAGACTCTGATTACAAATTATTTGAATAATTTGGCGTATACAAAAAACAATATTTTTCAGTGACAACTGCCTACAAAGCAGTTCTCAGTGAGGATTGCAAACTACAGCAGGTCTTTTAATCCACAGCCATACTTCACTCAGTACAGCCAAAACGACTGTCGAAATATTTTTTGGTCTGGGAAATGCAGTTCCATCCATTAAAATGATTTCATTCTACATTGCAAAATTATTATATGCCAAAACTGACTGATAGCATAAAGACAACAGTCCCTTTAATTTGCATGTATAACTGCAAATGCTTTATAAAAATGAAGCATCTAACACTTTCTTTTAAACCTTTATAGTACAGATGAACATGGAGTTGGATGGAAATCTTAAGATGTTTTGGACCATGTATCATTCCAGTTTTGGTTGGATTTGAGTATTTGTGAATTAGTGTTCAACTAGATTAGTGGTTGAAAAATAGGTTAATTGTTCTCCATCTCATTTTTACTGTGACTGTTTCCAATTATGTCTTTTCAATCAGTTTATAAAAGCAAAGGTTGGTTTGAGCAGAACACATCTGTGCCCTATTTGATCCATTTGGCTGTACAAGGCGAAAATACCAATAGTATGATGTTAATATGGGGGCTTCACTTAGCTTACTCATGTGGTTTAAGGATTATCATAGCACAGTGGGAACAAACAAATCACTCTGAAAAGTGCACTAAACATAGGCATTGAACAATAATATATGGCTTCTAAATGATCATAGAATATACTAAATCTGAGCATGTGTCAGCTTTGTGTTTGTTGGTGTTAATCTCTTTTGTAAAACCAGGAGCGGATCCAGGGGGGAGGGCAATTGGGGCGATCAACCCCCCTAAAACCTAAAAAAGTAACTTTTTCAGCATGATATTGTATAATTTGGTAAACAGCATTCACGATATAAGGCCATTTTTTAGTCCACAGTTTTGTCACAGCAGTGTTGTGAAGTATACTTCACCTCTCTTGTAGTAATGAACACATAATGAGACTTGAACGCAAATATTACTGAAATCGCCTCACCTAAACTTACTGGCTGGATTCGCCCCTGTGTAAAACTAAATCAATTAACAACATTGCAGAATAGAGCATCTAATGGGAAGTGTATTTCAACTGAAAGACACTACTCATGTTCATAAAAGGCATGCTTTGTACATAGTGTTGCAACTTCTCCAGTGGTGTTGTGTGATTCACCACGAACGGGATGTGCACAAAGAACAAAAATATGTGTGGCGCGAACAAGCAATAATAGAGTGATCTCGTCATGTGATCTCTATTGTTGCTTGCTGGCGCGGTGCAAAGCTTTGCGCACATGCCGCTCAGGATTTCCGATCGCATCAAAATGGTGCTATGACCAGGATGTGAA